>Ga0136617_10001674_pt1 | contig 19677 bp, 17 predicted proteins | sample AntDrymUQ3222106_2_FD_129672 | JGI IMG/M metagenome (GOLD analysis project Ga0136617, IMG submission 129672) | Polar desert sand microbial communities from Dry Valleys, Antarctica - metaG UQ322 (21.06) | ecosystem: Environmental > Terrestrial > Soil > Desert | place: Antarctica: Dry Valley... | reverse complement strand
CGCCGCGTCCCGTCGCCGCCGAGCGGAGTCATCCCGCGAAGGGTCGCACCGGATCTGCCGGTCCGCTCGTGCGAGGGTGTCCATGGCACCGCAACGTCGTGAGCGGCCATCGACGACCGATGCTCGCGACGTTTGGGGTCCCAAGGCCCTGAACGTCGTAACCGCGACGGGACGACGAGCGGGTGCGACGTTTGCGCACACCCGGATCCTGCGCCCTGCCCGAGTGCGCGCCGCTCGGCGCACGCACTCGGCACACATCCGGCCCATACCCGGCACAAGCCGGGGCCTCGCGTCGATGCGGTGTTGAAGCTTGCTCGCGCCCAGCACGTCCGAGCCGGGCCGGGGCCGGGCCGGGCCGGCCCCGGCTAGGGCTTCGGCGCCGCAGTCGCGCCCGCGCTGGCCACCACGACCATGGCGATCGCGGCCAGTTCGCGCCCGCCGAGCGCCTGGCCGAGCACGACGAACCCCGCCAGCGCGGCCACGGCGGGCTCCAGCGACATCAGCACCCCGAACACCGCCTCGGGCAGCCTGCGCAGCGCCTCGAGCTCCAGCGAGTAGGGCAGCACCGACGAGGCGAGCGCGACGGCCAGGGCGGCGCCGAGCAGGTCGGGATGCGTCAGCGCCCCCCCGCCGCCGACGAGCCCGGCCGGCAGCACGATCAGCGCGCCCACCGCCATCGCGATCGCCAGCCCGCTGCCGCCGGGAAATGCCGCGCCGGTGCGCTTGCCGAGGTAGATGTAGGCCATCCAGCAGCCTGCGGCCGTCAGCGCGAAGAACACGCCGAGGCCGTCGATCGAGCCGCCGCCGGGGCCGGCCAGCAGCAGGATGCCCGCTCCCGCGAGAACGATCCACACGCCGTCGAGCGGGCGGCGCGAGCCGATCACGGCGACCAGCAGCGGCCCGGCGAACTCGATCGTGACCGCGACGCCGAGCGGGATCCGGTCGATCGACTCGTAGATCGACCAGTTCATCAGCCCCAGCGCGACGCCGAACGCCGCCGCGACGCGCAGGTGGGGCGGGTGGGACTTGATCCGTGGCCGCCAGATCGCCCACAACACGACCGCCGCGAACGCGAGCCGCAGGAACGCCGCGCCGCCGGGGCCGAGCTCGTCGAACAGCGTGATCGCGAACGCCGCGCCCACCTGCAGCGAACCCGCCGCGGCGAGCACCATGCCCACCGCGACGGGCCGCTCCCGGCTCACGTGCGGCCCATCACGCCAGTCATGGGTTGGGAATGTACGCGGCCAGAACCTCTCTCGCCGGGTTTACGTCGGGTTGAAGCGCCGCTGAGATCGTTGCTGTCCGTGACCCGCGTGGCCATCATCGACCCCCAGCCCGCGGTGCGTGCCGGTCTTTCGATGCTGCTGCGCGGGGAGCCCGGGCTGATGCCGGTCGGCGCCGCGGCGGGCGTCACCGACGCCCACGGGCTGCTCGCCCGCGAGCGGCCCGACGTCGTGCTGATCGAGCACCACCTGCGCGACGGCGACGGGATCGGGCTGTGCCGGCGGCTCAAGGCCGAGCGCACGGCGACGCGCGTGATCCTCTACACGACGCTGCCAGACGACGAGGTCGAGCTGCTCGCCCGCGTGGTGGGCGCCGACGGGATCGTCGACAAGGCGGCGCCGCCCGCCGAGCTGTTCGAGGCGATCCGCCTCGTCGCGCGCGGGGACACGGCGCTGCCGGCGCTGACCCGGTCCCAGCTCGACGCCGCCGCGCACCGCGTGGAGCCCGACGACCTGGCGCTGCTGGCCATGCTCGTCGACCGCACCTCGCCGGCCGACGTGGCCGCGACGCTGCACATGGACCGCGGCCGGGTGGCGAAGCGGACCGAGCGCATGCTCGGCAGCTTGCGGCGCGCGGCGCCCCGCGCGGCCGCGTAGCGCTTCCACCTGCTATCCATCTCGGCATGCCCCTGGTCCCCATGGTGATCGAGCGCACGGCGCGGGGCGAGCGCGAGTTCGACATCTACTCGCGCCTGCTCAACGAGCGCATCATCTTCCTCGGCTCGCCGATCGACGACATGATCGCGAACCTCGTCGTCGCGCAGCTCCTGCACCTGGAGTCCCAGGATCCCGACAAGGACATCTCGATCTACATCAACTCGCCGGGCGGCTCGATCTACTCCGGCCTCGCGGTCTACGACACGATGCAGTTCGTCAAGCCCGACGTGGCCACGATCTGCGTCGGGGTCGCGATGTCGATGGGCTCGCTGCTGCTGACCGGCGGCGCGCCCGGCAAGCGCATGGCGCTGCCCAACTCGCGCCAGCTCATCCACCAGCCGTCGTCGGGCTTCGAGGGTCAGTCGACCGACATCGAGATCCACGCCCGGGAGGTGCTCAAGTCGCGTAAGCGCATCGACGAGATCTACGCCAAGCACACCGGGCAGACCGAGGAGCGCGTCCACGCCGACATGGAGCGCGACCGCTTCTTCAAGGCCGATCAGGCCGTCGAGTACGGCCTCATCGACCGGGTGCTGGAGTCCCACTGAGCACACCCCGGGCGGCACCGGCTCGGTGCTGCGGGGGCATCAGGCGATCGCGTGCTCGATCGCGCCGAGCCGCTCGACCTCGCAGCGGACGACGTCGCCCGCACTCAGGAAGCGCGGCGGGTCCATCGCCTGGCCGACGCCGCTGGGCGTCCCGGTGAGGATCAGGTCGCCGGGCTCCAGCGAGATCGCCTCGGCAAGGAAGTCGACGAGCGCACGCGGCCCGAAGATCAGGTCCGACGTGCGGGAGTCCTGACGCAGCTCGCCGTTGACGTGCGCGGTGAGGCGGAGGTCCTCGGGGTCGGGCACCTCGTCGGCGGTCGTGATCCACGGGCCCCACGGGCAGAACGTGTCGGCGCCCTTCGCGCGCGTCCACTGCGGCTCACGGCGCTGCAGGTCGCGGGCGGAGACGTCGTCGGCCACGGCGTAGCCGGCGATCTCGTGCGCAGCGCCCATCACGACGGCGAGCTCGACCTCGTAGTCGAGCCGCCGCACGACCGCCGGGCAGCGCACCGGGCCCGACGGGCGCACGCTCGAGGTCGGGAGCTTCATGAACACGATCGGCGTCTCGGGCAGCTCCTTGCCGGTCTCACGCGCGTGGGCGGCGTAGTTGAGGCCGATGCCGAAGATCGCGCGCGGCCGCGCCACGGGGGCGAGCAGGACGACGTCGGCGAGGGCGAACGCCTCCCCGTCGGCCGGCGTCCGGTCGCCGGAGGCGAGCCGGTCGAGCACCGTGCCGGACGTGAAGGCGACGACCTGGTCGCCGCGGACCTCGCCGGCACGGGGGTCGTCGGCGCCGGGCGCGAGGAAGCTGGCGAGTCGCATCTGGACGAATGATCCTACGGCGGGGGGTTCAGATCCGCGCCGCGAGCGACGATAGTTGACTGATGGACGTGGGAGCGATCAAGGCCGCAGCCGCCGCGTCGGCGGCGTCGTACCGGTCCTTCGCCGACGCCAGCCGCTCCGTGCTCGACCTGCTCGAGCGCCTGATGCCGGGCTGTTCGCTGTACCTCTCGCACCTGGACCGCGCCCACGACGTGCACCGGATCGTCGACACGCGCGGCGGGACGTCGCGCGGCCTGCGCTCCAACCTCGCCACACCGCTCGCGGACTCCTTCGACATCGCGATGGCCGAGGAGCGCGCGCCGCGATTGTCCAACGACGTCAGCGCCGACCCCGTCTACGCCGCGGTCGGCATGCAGCGCCGCGCCGGCGCCGGCTCCTACCTCGGCGTGCCGCTCGAGCTGTCGGACGGCGCCCGCGTCGGCGCGCTGTGCGCGCTGTCCGAGCAGGCCGCCCGCTTCAGGCCCGACGACGAGCAGCTCTTCACGATGCTCGCCCGCGTGCTCGCCTACGAGCTCGAGCGCGAGTCCAACGAGCGCGATCTGCGGCGACTCAACGACTCGCTGCGCGACCACGCCCGCGGCATGGGAGCCGTCGGGCGGGTCGTGCGGGTGCTCGCCGGCGGCGAGGACGGCCGCCGCGCGGTCTGCCGGGCCGCGTGCGAGATGGCGGGCGCACCGGTCGCGTTCCTGCTCGAGCCCTCCGGCCGCGAGTTCGTGTCCTCCGCGATGAGCGGCGTCGACCTGGCGCCGGTGACGATCCAGCCGCGGGCCGAGACCACCGGCCGCGCGTTCACGGCGCGCGAGAGCTACTTCGTGTCCGACGCCCGCACGCACCCGGCGCTCGCCTCGCCGCTCGTGGACGCCACGTCGGCCCGCTCGGCACTGTTCGAGCCGGTACTGCGCGACGGGCAGGTCGCCGGCGTGCTGATCGTGATCTGGCAGATCCCGATCGAGTCGGTGCCCGACGGCGCGTCCGGCATGCTGCGCCTGCTCGCCGCCCAGGCCGCGGTCGCGATCGAGCACGCCGGCCTGCGCGCGCGCATGGAGACGCTCACGCTCACCGACGAGCTCACCGGCGTGGCGACGCGGCGGGTGTTCGAGGACGAGCTGCCGCGCGAGCTGGCCCGCGCGCGCCGCAACGACTACCCGGTCTCGATCGCGATGCTCGACCTCGACCACCTCGGCACGTTCAACATGCTGCGCGGCGAGGGCGAGGGCGACCGGCTGATCAAGGAGACCGCGGCGCTGTGGCGCAACGAGCTGCGCGAGGTCGACGTGATGGCGCGGCTGCCGGGCGGCTCGTTCGCGGTGGTCTTGCCCAACTGCGGCCTGGCTGAGGCGATCGACGTGATGGACCGCGTGCGCGGCGCGACGCCGCGCGAGCAGACCGGCTCGGCCGGCGTGGCGCGCTGGGACGGAGAGGAGCCCTCCGAGCTGCTGCAGGCGCGCTGCGACGACGCGCTCACCGCCGCCAAGCAGGCAGGTCGCAACATGACGATCGCCGCCGACTAGCGCCCGTCCGTGAGCTCGAGGACGGCCTAGCAGCCAGCGGTGCGGAACGCTCGATCGCGGGGTTCAGGCCGCCAGCTCCGCCAGCGCGCGCCTGAGCTCGGCATCGCGGCGCTCGGCCTCGGCGTCCGTCCAGCGCCAGCGCACGCCGCCGTCGATCCGGAAGTCGGCGCTGCCATGGTCCTGGATGCGCTCGACGTCGAGCCGCACGGCGACGAGCCGGTCCGAGATCGCCATCGGCTCCTGCACGACGGTCGCCCGGGCGTGCGCGGTGAGCGCCACGCCGGCGTCGAGCAGGGTGAGCGCGCAGCGTGGCTCCGCTCGCAGGCGCGTGAGCGACTCGCGCCGCCGCGCGAGCGCGAACAGGATCGTGCGCGGGCCGGCGCGCACGCCGGTGGAGACCGGGATCGCGTGCGGCGCGGCGCCGCCGGTCGAGAGGATCGCGACCGTGCCCGGCGGCCACGCGGGCAGGACCGCCGGATCGGGAAGCGCCATCGCCGTACGGTCCCACGCACGGCGGACGGCGTTGCCGAGCGTCAGCGCGCCGCGGCTGCGAGCACCTCGTCGGGCACCTGGATCTCGCGCTTGAGCACCTTCCCGGTCGCGCCCTTGGGCAGCGCGGCGACGAACCACACGTGGCGCGGGTACTTGTAGGCGGCGATCTCGTCGCGCACGAAGGAGCGCAGCTCCTTCGCCACCGCCCGCGCACCGTCGCGGAGCACGACCGCGGCGCCCACGTCCTCCCCGAGCAGCGTGTGGGGGACGGGCACCACGGCCGCCTCGAGCACCGCGGGATGCTCGTGCAGCACCTCCTCGACCTCGCTCGGGTACACGTTCAGCCCGCCGCGGATGATCATGTCCTTGAGGCGGTCGACGATGAAGAAGTAGCCCTCCTCGTCGACCCGGGCGAGGTCGCCGGTGTGCAGCCAGCCGCCGCGCATCGTGCGCGCGGTCGCCTCGGGCTGGTCGTAGTAGGCCTTCATGACGTTGTGCCCGCGGATGACGATCTCGCCGATCTCGCCCGCCGGCAGCTCACGGTCGCCGGGGTCGACCACCTTCATCTCGACGCCCTCCAGCGGGGTGCCGATCGAGCCGTGCTTGTGCGGCCGGCCGGGCTGGTTGAACGAGGCGACCGGCGATGTCTCGCTCAGCCCGTAGCCCTCCAGCAGCGGGCAGGCGAACACCTCCTCGCAGCGGCGCAGGACGGCCAGCGGCATCGCCGAGCCGCCCGAGACGCAGACCTTCAGCCGCCCCTGCCACGGCATCTCCTCCTCCACGCGGTCGAGCATCGCGGCGTACATGGTCGGCACGCCGAGGCAGATCGTGACGCGGTGGCGGTCGAGCAGCTCCAGCGCCTGGGCCGGGTCGAAGCGCGGGAGCAGCGTCAGGCAGGTGCCCGACAGCATCGCCGCGTTGAGCCCGCACGTCTGCCCGAAGGAGTGAAACAGCGGCAGCACGCCGAGCGAGACGTCCTCGGGCCCGAGGTCGAACAGCCCGGCGGAGATCTCGGCGTTGATGCGCAGGTTGTCGTGGGTCAGCTCGGCGCCCTTGGGGCTGCCGGTCGTCCCCGACGTGTAGAGGACCATCGCCGTGTCGGCGCCGGCGCAGGGCGCGAGCTCCGCCAGTGGCTCGGCGCGGGCGAGGGCCTCCTCGAACGGCCCGAACGCGACCGGCAGGCACTCCGCGCCGACCGCCTCCGCGCCCGCCGCCGCGTGCTCGTGCATCCCGTCGAGCGCGAAGACCAGCCGCGCGCCGGCGTCGCCCATCTGGAACGCGACCTCGCGCCGCTTGAGCAGCACGTTCATCGGCACGACGACCGCGCCGAGGCGCAGGGCGCCGTAGTACGCGAGCGCGAACTGCGGCACGTTGGGCAACATCAGCGCCACCCGGTCGCCGGGGCCGACTCCGCGCTCGCGCAGCAGGCCGGCGACGCGCGCGCTGCCGTCGTCGAGCTGCGCGTAGGAGAGCTCGAGGTCGGCGAGCCGCAGCGCCGGGCGATCCGGATGGCGGGCCGCCGACGCGGGGACGAAGGCGGCGAGGTTCGCGCTCATCGGGCAGTCATACCCGACGAGCGCGCCGGCGTGCCGCCTCACGCTCGAGCAGCGCGTTGCCCTGCGCGAGCTGCGGCGCCGACGCGCCGGTGACCGACGCCGCGCCCGTCGCGCGGTTCACCCGCGCGTGGATGACCTTGTGCGGCTCGCCGGTCAGGCGCGAGAGCGCGGAGACCAGCGCGCGGCGCTCGTCGCGCAGGCGCTCGCGGCGCTCGTGCGCGGTCTCGTGCGCCGGGCGCGAGGGCGCGGCCGTGGGCGCCGTGAACACCGCCAGCGCCGGTGACGGCGGCGGGTCGGCGGCGAACAGCGACATCGTCTCCCCCGGCTGCGTGGTCTGCAGCATCTCCGCCTCGCCGTGGGCGCTCGACCACAGGGCGCGGAACGCGTCGCCGGCCTCAGAGCGGACGCGCTCGACGGGCACGGCCGGCGGATCGCCCTCCGGCTCCAGCGTGACCGCGTGCCGACGCTCCTCCTCCACCTGCGCGGCGAGGCGCTTGAGTGTCGGGTCGGCCGGCAGGAAGACGTGGCTCATCTGGTCTGCGGGCACCGGCGTGCGGCGGGTGAAGCGCCCGACGACCTGGCGGAAGAACAGGTCGGTGCGCGCGCTCGTGGCGTACACGCCGACGCGCAGGCGCGGGACGTCGACGCCCTCGGAGACCATCAAGACGGAGACGAGCCAGGTCCCGCTCCCCGCCGCGAAGCGCGCAATCCGGGCCGAGGCGTCGGGCGCGTCGCTCGTGACGATCTCCGGCCGCTCGCCGGCGACGCGCGCGAGCCGCTCGGCGAGCGCCTCGGCATGCTCCTTGTCGGCGGCGACCACGAGCCCGCCGGCGTCCGGATGGTCGCCGGCGCGGATCCGCTCCAGCCGCAGCACGGCGTCGCGCAGCACGTGCGCGATCCAGTCGCCGTCGGGGTCCAGCGCGGTGCGCAGGCGCCGCGCCGCCTCGGCGGCCGGAAGCCCGACCGTGAAGTCGGCCGAGCGGCGCCGGCCGTCCGACATCCACTCCATGTCGCCGTCGTTGAGGTGGAACGTGACCGGCCGGCACACGTGGTCGAGCAGCGCGTCGGTGTAGCCGTAGGCGAAGTCGGGCTCCGAGACGCCGTCGGCGTCGTAGGGCACCCACGGGATCGGCGTGGCGTCGGTGCGAAACGGCGTGCCCGACAGCAGCAGCCGGAAGCGCGCGCGGGCGAACGCCTCGACCGTGCTGCGCCCCCACGCCGCCTGCTCGCCCATGTGGTGGGGCTCGTCGGCGATCAGCAGGGTCGGCACCTCCGCGCAGCGTCGCCGGTGCACCGCGGGCCCGGCGGCGACCGTCTGGTAGGTGACGGCGATGCCGTGGCGGTCGCGCGGCTCCGGGCCGGCCGCGTTGGGCCGGTTGGGCTCGAGGTCCATGCCGTAGCGGGCCGCGTCGGCGGCCCACTGACGCGCGATGTGCGTGGTCGGCGCCACCACGGCGACCCGGACCACGCGACCCTCGGCGAGCATCCGGTGCGCGACGTGCAGCCCGAACGTGGTCTTGCCGGCAGCGGGCGTGGCGGACGCGAGGAACGCGTCGCCGGAGTGGGAGAAGACGGCAGCGGCCGCCGCCTGCTGCCAGGCGCGCAGCGGTCGGTCGGCCGGCCAGAACGGCAGGGTCACGCGGGGAGGGTTCCTTTCGCGGAGCGGATCCGGCAAGCGGCGTCGCAGGCTAGCCGCGGTGCCCGACGGATCAGCCCGCGACGGTCAGCGTGGCCTCCATGCCGCGGGCGGCGTGGGTCGCAATCGTGCACGACAGTCGCCAGGCGCCGGCGTCGAGCGTCAGCGTGCGGCTCTGCACCTGCTCGGGCTCGAGCTCGTCGAACGCGAACGCGGGGCCCGTGCCATCGACGCGCTCGACCAGCAGGTCGTGCGGATCCTGCGCGAAGACGTTGTTGAACTCGAGCTTGACCTGGCCGGGGAGCACGGTGGTGCGCGACAGCAGCAACCGGAGCTGCGCAGGCGCGCGGTCGTCGGTCCGGGCCTGCACCGAGCGCGCGCTCCCGCCCGGCGGTGGGGGTGGTGGGGGCGGCGCGGGCGGATCCACCGCGCCCGGCGCCGGCGCCGGCACGCCCGGCGCGCCCGGGCCGGCCGCCGCGCCGCCCGGGGCGGGCAGCGGGCGCGCCCGTGCCGATGCCGGCAACCCGGCGCGCTGGGCGCTCACGTGGCCGCGCAGCGACTCGCGCTGCTGCTGCTTGCGCGGGCGCGCGTCCGCGGCGCCCGCCACCGCGGCGAGCGCGACCACGGCCGCGAGCAGCGGGGCGAGCCGTCGCAACGAGTGCTTCCTCCGGCAGGTTCGTGCTCGCTCGGCCACTAGCTCTTCACGAGGGTCAGCGGCGCCGAGAACGTCGCGGCGTCGGGCACGATGCCGGTCGCGTCGACGCCCAGCCAGTCCTGCACGACGTGCTTGTAGACGTGGCGGAAATCGACGGTGTGGCGCAGGTTCCCGCCTGCGTCGAGCGTCCCGAGCCCCGGGAACTCGCCGACCATCGTGCCCTTCGCCCGCGTGCCGATGAGCAGCGACATCCCGCCCGCGCCGTGATCGCTGCCGCCGCCGTTCTCCTGCGGCCGGCGGCCGAACTCGCTCCACACCTGGATCAGCACCCGGTCGGCGAGCCCACGCGCGGTCAGGTCGGCCTGGAACGCGGCGATCGCCCGCGCGAACAGGCTGAGATCGCCTGGCAGCGTGCCGTTCTGGTCGGCGTGCGTGTCGTAGCCGCCGTTGGCGTCCAGCGCGACGCAGCGCAGCGGCAGGCCCGTCCCCAGCATCTCGGCGAGCACGGCCAGGCGCCGCGGGAACGAGCCCGCCGGGTAGCTTCCCGGCGGCGCCCAGGCCGGGCTGCGACTCGAGAGCGGGGCGAGCTGGTCCTGCAGGGCGATCGTCTGGCGGGCGGCGTTGCGGGCCGCCGCGAGCTCGCCGTCGGCCGTGGGGATCGCGCCGAGCGCGCCGAAGCGCTGGTTGAGCATTGTGTCGAGGGTCGGGTCCCAGACGTCGCGCGTCCACAGCCGGAAGCTCTCGGGCGACGCGACGGCCGCGACGGGCACGGACGCCGCGGCCAGGCCGGGGGCGAGGTCGTGGTCCAGCGAGAGCCCCTGCAACGGATTGTCCGCCGTTCCGTGGCGATCGAGGTAGCGGCCCAGCCAGCCGACGCGGCCGTGCGGGTCGAGCTCCCCGACCTCCCAGAAGTGGCGCGACGTGAAGTGCGACTGGTTCGGATCGGCGTAGCCGATCGCCGGGATCACCGACACCATCCCTGAGCGGTGGAGGTCGCGGATCGGCGCGAGGTCCGGATGCCAGTGCAGCCGCGTGTCCTCGGTGAAGACGTCGTTCGGGTCCCCGCTTTCGCCCAGTCCGATGGTCGGGCGCAGCCCGGCGTAGCTCGGGTCGCCCAGCGGCGCGAGCAGCGAGAGCGAGTCCACGCCGCCGGGCATGAAGATCGAGATCAGCACCGGCGCGGGGCCGGCGGCGGACGCCGACGCGATGCCCTCCTCCCACGCCGCCGGGCTGAGCGCGCCGCCGCCGATCACGGCGAGCGCCAAGCCGCCGCTGCGGGCCAGGAACGAGCGGCGAGAGAGGCCGGTGCCGGCCGGGACCGGCATGCCGGCCTCGATCGGCCGCAGCCCGGCGCCGGCCTGCGCCAGCCCCTGCCGCAGCAGCGCGGCGCGGGAGTAGTCCTTGCAGTGACAGGCGGCCATCGCGCGGCTCCTCAGCAGGTCTGATAGTCGGGGCTGGCGGCGACGAGCTGGCGCAGGGCGTTCTGACGCTGCGCGCGCAACCGCGGGCTCGGATTGGCGGGGACTCCGCCGGCCGAGAACTCGTGCAGCGACGCGACCGTCGCGTCGGTCAGCGCCGGGTCGAGCCAGAACGCGCGGGCGTTGGCGACCGCCTGCGCGGCGCTCTCCTCCGGATAGCCGTCCCACGTCGCCGACGTGATGCTCTGGCCGCGCATCACCTCGTTGATGAGCTCCCAGCGCGCGCGCACCGTGTTGGTGTCGAGCCAGCGCTTGTCGTCCCAGCCCGATACGTCGGGCGGGTAGTAGAGCCGCTGTCCCGCGGCGCCGGGGAACCACACCCAGCCCTGCCCGTCGATGGGCAGCGAGCGCGCGCGCGCCATCCCGGCGGCGATCACGGCCGGCGGCTTGGTCATGCGCGGCCCCTCGTAGAACTCCGGCGAGCACAGGATCGCCTCGACGATCGGCCGGATCTGGTGGCCGGAGGCTACGTACGCGGCCTCGAGCCTGGCCGCCACGTCGGCGGACGGCGGCGTGGGGATGAAGTAGCTCCACAGCTTCCCGACGAAGAACGACGCGTGCTGGGGGTGCTGCACGACCAGGCGGCAGGCGTCCTCCCAGGTGAACCGCCCCGATTGCCCGAACACCGTCTTGACCGTCGGGTCCCAGCGGTCGGCCTGCTCCCAGCGGAAGTCGGTCCAGCCGGCGCCCGGGACCCAGTCGGCGCGCCATCCGCTCAGCGCCTTGGCGAGCTCGCGCACGTCGCTCTCGGTGTAGGCGCCGCGGTCGGCGCCGAGGGTGAACAGCTCCATCAGCTCGCGCCCGTAGTTCTCGTTGATCGCGCCCTTGCGATTGGTGATCGCGTCGAGGAAGAGCAGCATCGCCCGGCCGGTGGTGACCGCGCGCACCATCGCGGCGAAGGAGCCCAGGCCGTGCGTCCGGAACAGGTTGGTCTGCTCGAACATGAACTCGGTGGACCCGACGACGTCGTTGGACGTCGCCCACCAGTCGTGGAAGACGAGCGCGAGGCGCTCGACGAGCTGGTGGCGCGAGCGGACCAGCCGGTCAAACCAGTACAGCGTGTCGCCGAACCACTCGCCGTAGGGGTCCAGCGGCTCGCCGTCGACCGTCGGCTCGGGGCCGTCCATGACCGGTTCGCCGCTCGGACGCGTAAGCGACATCACGGCCGCCTCGAGGTCCATGGCGGCGACCGCGGCGACCTGTCCGGCACGCGGCCCGCACCCGGCGCGCCACAGCAGCCGCTCGGCCTGTGCGGGTCCGAACGGGCCGGCGTAGACGCCGATCGGGGACGTGATCGTCGTGAGCCGCGCGGGCGGGGGCGCGGTCGGCGGCGGCGGGGCGGCCGCGGGCGCGGGCGCGGGCGCCATGGCGGGCGCGGGCGGGCTCGCCTTCGCGGGCGCGAGGACCGGCGGCTTGCGCTTCGGGCGGCACTTGCGGACCTTGACGGTCTTGCGCTTGCCACGGAGCAGCTTGGTGCGCTTGACCGTCCGGCACTTCTTCTTGCGCTTCTTCCTGCCGGCGCTCGCGAGCGCCATTCGCACGTCTTCGCCCATACCTCTCCAGTCGGCACGGCCGGTCCGAGCCTGAAGCCCTCGACCGCGCGGTTGGACGTCCGATCACAATGCGGGGCATGGAGTCTGCGGGTCCAGATGCAGTCGTGCCGCCGCGCGCCGGCCGGCGCGGAAGGCTTCGTGTGTGGCGCGCCCGGCGGCAGCCGCGAGTATTGCTGGGACCAGGGGTCCGGATCGGCGCCGGCGTGGTGCTGCGAGCCGCGCCCGCAGCCCGCTTGGTCGTCGGCGCGGGCGCCGCGCTGGGCGATGGCGCGCGCGTCGAGGCGACCGGCGGCACGCTGACGATCGGTCCCGGGGCCGTTCTCGGAGAGCGCTGTACGCTGGCCGGCGCCGTGTCCGTCGGCCGCGAGTGCGTGGTCGGCGACTGGGCGCGCGTCGAGGGGACCGCGCGCCTGGGAGATCGCGCGCGGCTGGCCGCCCACGCCGTCGCGCTCACGGGTGCGCAGGTCGGCGCGGGCGCTGTGGTCGGCTCCTACACCGTGGTCGACGGCCCTGTCGCACCGCGAACCGTGCCAGGCACTCTCTAGGTTCGCCGCAAGCCTAAACGGGGTCAGACCCTCTTCAGGTTCGCGTCAGACGCGGGCGCCGCGCAGCTCGTCGTAGACCGCGGCCGTCTGGCGGGCCACGTCGGTCCAGTCGAACTGGAGCACGTGCTCGCGCGCCTGGGCGACCAGGCGGTCGCGCAGCGCGTCGTCGCTCAGCAGCTTCTGCGCCATGCGAGCGAGCGAGGAGGAGTCGCGGGCACGGAAGCGCAGCCCGACCCGCTGGCCGCCGGGCACGACCTCGCGCAGCCCACCCGTGTCGGCCACGATGCACGGGCACCCCGACGCCATCGCCTCGAGCGCCACGAGCCCGAACGGCTCGTAGATCGACGGCACGACGCACAGGTCGGCGATCCGGTAGAGCGAATGCAGGACGTCATCGCCGGTCCAGCCGACGAACGTCCCGTGCTCCATCAGCCCCAGCGCGTGCGCCTGCGCCTTGAGCTCCTCCTCGGCGGTGCCCGAGCCGGCGACCAGGAAGCGCACGCCGCCCAGCCGCTCGATCAGCCCCGGCAGCGCGTCGAGCGCAAGGTGGAAGCCCTTCTCGTAGACGAGCCGCCCGACCAGCAGCACGAGCTTCTCGCCGGGCGCGGCGAACTGCGCGCGCAGGCGCGGGAGGTCCGGGACCGGCTGCAGGTCGGCGGGATCGATCGCGTTGGGGATCACGGTCACGCGACCCGCCGCGATCCCGAAGGCGTCCGCCACGTGCTCGCGCATGTAGGCCGAGCAGGCGATCACGCCGTCGGCGCCGCGCACCATCCGCCGCTCCACGCCGTGGATGTGGGACTGCGGGTGCTTGGACACCCAGCCCTGATGGCGCCCGTACTCGGTCGCGTGCACGGTGACGAGCCACGGCACCTTCCAACGGCGCGCGAGCTTGCGCGCGGCCGCGGCGACCAGCCAATCGTGGGAGTGGACGAGGTCGAAGCCGCCGCCCAGCTCGTCGCCGGCCGCGCGCATGTCCTCGTTCATGTGGTCGACCCACCCGATGAACGCGTCGACGTCGCCGCGCGGGAAGTCCGGCTCGCGCACGCGGTGCACGATCACGCCGTGGCGGTCCTCCTCGAAGAGCTGCTCGCCTGGCAGGCGAAACCCTTCTCGAGCGCGAGGGACGAGCGGCTCGCCTGGCGGGCGAAACCGATCTCGAGACCGAACGCGAGACCGATCTCCCCGCGTGAGCACGTGAACCTCGACGCCGTCGCGCACGAGCTGCTCCGACAGCTTGCGCACGTGCCGCGACAGGCCGCCCTCCACGATCGGCGGGTACTCCCAGCTGAGGATCAGGACGCGCGTCGCGGCCACGGCGCCGGAGGACACTACCGGTAGCCTCAGCCCTCGTGAGCAGGCAGGCGATCGTGACGGGAGCCGCGAGCGGGATCGGGCGCGCCGTCGCGGGCGCGCTGGTCGACGCCGGCGCGCAGGTGCTCGCGGTCGACCTCGAGCCCGACCCGGATGGGCCGGGCGAGCCGTTCGCGGCCGACCTGACCACCCGCGCGGGCAACCGGGCGGCCGTGGAGCGGGCGCTCGCGGCGTTCGGCGGCCTCGACACGATCGTGGCCAACGCCGGCTTCCAGCACGTCGCGCCGGTCGCCGAGTTCGACGAGGACCGCTGGGACGCGCTGCTCGCGCTGCTGCTCACAAGCCCGTTCCTGCTCGCCCGCTACGGCTGGGACGCGCTCGCCGCCGGCGGCCGCGGGCGCTTCATCGCGGTGGCCTCCGCGCATGGCCTGGTCGCCTCGCCGTTCAAGGCCGGCTACGTGTCGGCCAAGCACGGCGTGCTCGGGCTGGTCAAGACGCTGGCGCTGGAAGGCGCCGACCAGGGGATCACGGCGACCGCCATCTGCCCCGGCTTCGTCCGCACGCCGCTGGTGGAAGGGCAGATCGCGGCCCAGGCCGAGGCGCACGGCGTGCCCGCGGAGCAGGTGCTCGAGGACGTGATCCTCGCGCCGCACGCGCTCAAGCGGCTGATCGAGCCCGAGGAGGTCGCCGGCGCGGTGCTGTTCCTGCTCGGGTCGTCGGGCGCGGCGTTCACCGGCGCGCCGTTCGTTATGGACGCGGGCTGGACCGCGCGCTGAGTGGAGCTCCGGCGGCTCGAGTACTTCGTCGCGGTCGCGCGCCACGGGCAGTTCACCCGCGCGGCCGAGGAGCTGTGGATCACGCAGTCCGCCCTGTCGCAACAGGTGCGCCGGCTGGAGGCGGAGCTGGGCGTGGCGCTGCTGCGTCGCACGCCGCGCGGCGCGGAGCTGACGCCGGCGGGCGAGGCGCTACTGCCGCGCGCCGAGGCGATCCTCGCCGAGGTCGCGCACGCGCGCGCCGACGTCGATCGCCACGCCGGGGCGACGCGCGGGCGCGTGCGCGTGGCGGCCACGACGATGGACACGCCGCGGCTGCCCGCCGCGCTTGCCGCGTTTCACCGCGCGCACCCGGGGCTGCAGATCGCGCTGCGCCACGCGCCCGCGCGGGAGGTCGCGGCGCTGGTCGCGAGCGGCGCGGCCGATGTCGGCGTCGCGAGCCTGCCCGGCACGCCACCCGCCGGGGCCGAGGCGATCGCGCTCGCCGAGCAGCCGCTGCGCGCGATGCTCGCGCCGGAGGACCCGCTGGCGGGCGCCGCCGCCGTCGCGTTCGCCGATCTGCACGGGCGCCCGTTCATCCTCGCCGAGCCGGAGACAGCGCTGCGCGCGACGGTGATGGCCGCGTGCCAGGCCGCCGGGTTCAGCCCCGTGCCCCTGTTCGAGGTCTCAGACCCCGGCACGGTGCGCTTCCTCGCGCACGCCGGGCTGGGCGTCAGCGTCGTCCCGGCCTCCTGGCTCGAGCAGCCCGGCCCCGAGGTGGCCGCCGTCGAGCTGGCCGCGCCCGCGCCGCGCCACCGGGTGACGCTGCTGGTACCGGCCGGACGGGAGACCCCGGCCGGCCGGCTGCTGCGCGAGGCGCTGCTAGAGGACCTTGGCTAGCTCGGCCTCCAGCCGCCGCCGCGGCCGGGCGCCGACGAGCCGCTGGACCTCGCGGCCGTCGCGGAACAAGATGAAGGTCGGCATCGAGAGGACGCCGTAGTCGGCGGCGGTGCGCTGGTGCTCGTCGACGTCGAGCTGCACCACGCGGAGGTCGTCGCGCTCGGCGGCCAGCTCGGCGAGCACCGGCTTCATCACGCGGCAGGGCGGGCACCACGCGGCGGTGAAGTCGACCAGCACGGGCAGCTCGGACTCGAGCACCTCGGCGGCGAACGCGTCGTCGGTGACGGTGGGCACGGCAGCGGTCTGGGTCATGCACCAAGGGTGCATCACGCCGCCCCGGCGCCCAAGTCGAATCCGTTATGGCCGCCAGTAGCGGCCGACCTGCGTGGGCGGGCGTGACGGCTCGGCGACGAGTGCGGGAATCGCCTCGGGCGGGAGTGGGCGGCTGAAGAAGTGTCCCTGCCCGCGATCGCAGCCGAGCCGGCGCACTTCGGTCGCCTGCTCCTCGGATTCGACGCCCTCCGCTACGACCAGGATGTCAAGCGCGTGGGCCATGCTGACGATCGCCGTCACGATCGGTGCGTCGCGGCCGCGCGCGAGCGCATGGATGAAGGAGCGGTCGACCTTGAGCTCGTCGATCTTGAACCGCGTCAGGTAGGCGAGCGACGAGTAGCCGGTGCCGAAGTCGTCGAGCGCGGCGCGCACCCCCAGGTTGTCGCTTAGATCGCGGAGCGTTGCGGGAAGCGATGGATCTGTGATCAGCGCGCCTTCGGTGAGCTCGAGCTGCAGCGCGAGCCCGGCGCCGCCTTGGTCGATCGCCGCGCGAACGGTTTCCCTCAGCTCGGGTTGGGCGAGCTCGCTTGGCGCCATGTTGACGTTGACGGTGGGTGCGCCGGCGCCGAGCCCGGCCGCGCGCCATGCCGCCGCCTGGCGGCAGGCTTCGGGCAGCGCCCACTTGCCGATGGGCACGATCAGCCCGCTCTCGATGGCGACATCCAGGAAGTCGGCTGGCTCGAGCAACCCTCGCTCGGGATGTTGCCAGCGCAACAGTGCTTCGAGCTCGACGATGCGGCCACCGTCGAGCGCCACGATCGGCTGATAGAGCAGCCGCAGCTCTCCGGCGTCGAGCGCGGACCGAAGTTCGCTCTCGACGCGCAGCCGGTCGGCCGCATGCCGGCGCATGTCGCGGTCAAACACGGCGTAGCCTCTGCGCCCGAGCCGCTTCGCGCTGTACATGGCGGCATCGGCGTCTCGGACCAGGTCATCGGGAGTGTCGTGGGACTCGTCGGCCCGGACGACGCCGATCGTGAGATCGAGTGCATGTCGCTGACCTTCGACCACGAAGGGAGCGGCCGTGGCCGCCGCGTGGACTCGTTCGACGGCGCGCAAGAGTTCGCCCTCCCCCTCGACGTCCTCGAGCACCATCATGAACTCGTCTCCGCCGAATCGCGCCAAGGAGTCGCTCGAGCGCAAAGCGTCGGTCAGTCGCCTCGCCAGGCTCACCAGCACCTCGTCGCCGGCGTGGTGGCCGAGGCTGTCGTTGACCTGCTTGAAACCGTCGAGGTCTGCGAAAAGCACCGCCAGCCCGGTGCGCTGCCGCCTCGAGCGGGCCAGTGCGTGGCCGAGCCGGTCGAGAAACAACGCGCGGTTCGGGAGCCCTGTGAGCGCGTCGTGGAGCGCCTGGTGGCGCACCTGGCGCTCCGCGCGGAAGCGGGCGACCGCCGCGGCCAGCAGGTTGGCGACGGACTGCAGGAAGGCGATCTCGTCGCGGTCAAAACGCCGCGAAGACCGGGAAGCCGCCTCCACGACCCCGAAGCGTTGCTCGCGATCGTTGATGAGGATCGTGGCCGCGCTCGCGAGCCCTGGCGGCCACGCCTCGAAGCGAGCCTCGTCGCGGGCGTCATCCATCACGACCGGCTCGCTGGCCTCGAGCGTGTACCGGGGTTGGGAGCCGCCGCCCGCCGCGCCGCTGGACGGGTCCGGGGGCGCGGTCGACCACTCTGAGGCGACGAGCCGGAGCTCACCGCCATCGGGCAGGAGCGCGAGCACGCCGGCGAAGTCGGTCGCGAGCACGCGCCGCACGTGCTTGGCCGCCTCGACCATCAGCGCCTCGGGCGGGAGTCCTGAGACCGCGTCCTTGCCCAACTGCGCGATCGCCGCGTGTTGGGCTCCGACCCTCGCGAGCACCCCCTCCGCCAGCTTGCGGTCGGTCACGTCGCGCAGCGAGGCCAGGAAGGCAAGGTCTCCGTGCCAGTCGATCTCGACGACCCGCATCTCGGCCGTCCTCGACGAGCCGGCGGCGACGACGTCGATCTCGGTCGCCTTCTCCAACACGAGCGGAGCGCCGAACGGCGTGCCGTTCAGCCCTGAGGCGCGCCGGCCGAGAAGCTGCTCGGCGGCCGGGTTCGCCAGCAGGATCATGCCGTCGCGGGCAATCACCAGCATCCCGTCGACGTTCTCGCGGATCACCGTGCGCAGGCTGTCCCGCGGGATCGGTGAGCCGCCGGCGGCCTCCTCCGGCTTTCTGGGGCGCCGCGCGCTCACTCCAGGCGCCCGCTGGCACGGGCGCCGCCGTTTGCCGAGGGAGCGGTGTGCTGCGCCAGGCCGGCCAGGATGCCGCCAACCCCCTCGATTGGCCCGAGCACCGACAGTCCGTCCTCGGTGATCTCGTATTCGTGCATCGTGTGCGCGTGCTGCGAGCCGCGGATCTTCAACACCAGCATGGCGCGCCGGACCTGGCTGTCGAGGTCGAAGTAGCGCAGCGCCAGGATCGCGTCCGCGATCGTCGACAGGTACAGGTCGGTGGCGTGCTCGCCGCCGAGCAGGTTCGGCAGCGTCGTGGTCATCATCGTCGCCACGCCGCGCCCCTTGAGATAGCCGCTGAAGCCGACGCTGAACTCACGGAACGCCTTCGCGGGCGAGTTGTGCTCGATCGCGGTCATGCTGTCGAGCACCAGTCGCGTCGGCTCGAACTGCTCGACCGTGTGCTTGAGCTCCACCAAGAGGTCCTCGAGCCCTAGGCGCGCGGGGTAGCGGGAGATCACCTCTAACCGACCCTCACGCGTGGGTGCCGTCAGGTCCATCCCCCACGCCGCGGCGTTGCGCTCGAGTTGCCACTGGCTCTCCTCGAACGACAGGTAGAGCACCCGCTCGCCGGCGGCGATCCCCGCGACCATGAACTCCAGGCCGATCAGCGTCTTGCCCGTTCCGGTCGCGCCGGTGATCATCATGAGCGAATCGCGATACATCCCCCCGCCGCACATGGCGTCCAGATCGCCGTTCCCGAGCGAGATCCGCTCCGCGGACACGTCGGAACCGCCCTCGATCGGCGAGAACGGCACGATCTCGATGCCGCTGCGCGCGTCGATGACGAACGGGAACTCTCCCTTGTGATGATCGGCACCGCGCAGCTTGAGGACCTCGATCGTCCGGCGACGACGCTCCTCCGCGCGGACGTTACGCAGGAGGACGACATTGTCGACCGCGAACTCCTCCGCGCCGTACCGAGTGACGACGTCTTCCTCACTGGGACGCTCGGCGGCGATCAGCGTCGTGGCGCCCAGCGGCCGCAACGCGCGCAACATCGCCGCGAACGCGCGCCGCACCTCGACCGCGGCGGAGAACTCCTCGAACAGCGCATCGATCGGATCCAGGAACAGCCGCGTCCCCTCGACCTCGCTCAGGGCGTGGGCGATACGCGCCGACAGCCCGCCGAGATCGAAGCGGCCGCTGACCATCGCACCCTCCTCCGGCGTGGCGTCCACGATGGCGAGGCGCCGCTCGCGCACCAGGCCGCCCAGGTCCCACCCGAAGCTCTCGGAGTTGGCGATCAGATCGGCCGGGCGCTCGGCGAACGTCACGAGCACCCCGGACTCGCCCAGACGCGCGCCGCCCGCGAGGAACTGCAGGCCGAACACCGTCTTGCCGGTCCCCGTCGACCCCGCCAGAAGCGTG
>Ga0136617_10001672_pt1 | contig 19691 bp, 19 predicted proteins | sample AntDrymUQ3222106_2_FD_129672 | JGI IMG/M metagenome (GOLD analysis project Ga0136617, IMG submission 129672) | Polar desert sand microbial communities from Dry Valleys, Antarctica - metaG UQ322 (21.06) | ecosystem: Environmental > Terrestrial > Soil > Desert | place: Antarctica: Dry Valley... | reverse complement strand
TCGGCCGCTATAACGAGTTCGACCAGCTCCGGGTGGCCGGGGTGCGCCACGCCGATCTGAAGGGGTTCTCCTTCAGCCGTGAGGACGTGGACGCTCGCAGCCTGGCCAACGCCTACGCCCAGATCCTCGGCCAGATCTTCACCCACGAGATGAAGCCGATGGAGGTCGAGATCCTCGTCGCCGAGGTCGGCATCGAACCCGCCGGCGATCAGATGTACCACATCCTCTACGACGGCACCGTCGTCGACGAGCGCGACTACGCGGTGCTCGGCGGCGACCCCGACGCGATCACCGCCCGGCTGACCGAGGCGTTCGGCGACGCCACAGCTGGCCAGCTCGAGACCGCCGCCGCCGTGCGCGCTGGCGTCGCCGCGCTGTCCGGTGCCGACCGAACACTTCCCCCGGCCGACCTCGAGGTCGCTCTGCTCTGTCGAGGCAACGGCCGCCGCTGCTTCCGCCGGCTGACCGACGACCAGGTGGCCGAGCACCTCGGGACCACTGCAGGTCCGGACGAGGTCGGCGCCGAGCCGTCCGACACCTCGGCCGATGCCGACAATGACGCCGAGCCCCCTCCCGCGGTGGGCGCTCCGCCCGTGCGCGACGCCGGTGCAGCCACCGAACCGCCGCCAGACATGCATCCCCCACCCGACCCCGAAGGGCCCACGGACACCGGCCCGCCCCCCGACCCCACGCCGTCGCCGGACCCGTCGACGTAGCGATCCCGCTCTCGTCGCCCGGTGTCGGCGCAGGCCGGGGCCGCGCGCCGGCGAGCACGCTCGCGCCAACTGTCGTTTCGGCACCGCCCTCCTCAGGCGGCCGTTCGTCTTCGGCCCGGTGGTGCGTCGGGTCGCTGGCCCGTCGAGGCCGGGCGGGAGCGGTCGACCGTGGTGCCGGTGTGGTGGACGGTGCCGTCGGGTCGGATCAGCGTGATGGTCCGGTGGGCGTCGAGACGCAAGCTCCAGCCGCCCTCGTGCACGAGGTGGTGATGCTGTGGGCACAGCGGCGCGAGGTTGTCGAGGTCGGTCGATCCACCGCGCTCCCAAGGGATCACGTGGTGGATCTCGCAACGGTCGAAGTCGACGTCGCAGTCAGGATGGGCGCACGTGCGGTGCATCGCTCGCAGTGCCCGTCGCTGGGCGCGAGTGGCGAGGCGTCGTGCACGGCCCACGTCGAGCGCCTCGCCGGCGCCCCCGAGCACGACGGGGACGATCTCTGCCCGGCAGCACAACCGTCGCACCGTCGACGGCGGCAGGAGTGTGCCGTCCGAGGTCTCGCACAGCGAGTGCTCGTGCAGGCCCGACACCAGCGTGATCCAGTCGAGGTGCACGGTGACCTCAGGCACCCGCGGGTCGAGTGTGCGGGCACCCGTAAGCAACTCGACGAACGCCTCCGCTGCGCTCTGCTCCCAGCTCGGCGTCGGCGGCGGCGAACCAGCGTCCCGGTCGGCACCACGAGTCGCTTCGTCGCCAGCCGGCCGCGACGTCGCCGCGTCGGTTCGAACGACGTCAAGGTCAGCGCCATCGTCGAACAACGTCGGGCTGGTTGACGACGCATCGGCGCGTGGATCGGCCGGCGCTTGCGCGTCGCCGAAACCGTCGGAACGATTGTCTTGGCCGTCGTCGTCACCAGCGGCAGCCGTGTCGTGCGTCTCGCTGGCCGGATTGGTGGCGGTAGCCGGGTCTCCTGTTGGACGTCGCCGGTTGGCGGCGCTGCGGCGCATGGCGTCGGTCATCGCGGTGATCGCCGCCCACGCCTTGGCGCCGGTCTCGGGGTCGAGCTCGGCATGGATGTGGTGCATGCCCGTCATCCGATCGACCCACCGACGCACACGACAGCGTCGCTTCTGACTCGCCAGCAACGATTCGCCCTCGTCCGCGCTCACCACCCGGGCCAACTCGCAGCACTCACGGCTGAACGCCTCGACCGGCTGCCACTTGGCCTGTGCCAGCAACTCGTCGCCGTGAGCAGCGAACCGTTCCTTCGCGGCGTCGTCCAACCCGTCGGTCGCCGCCGCCAAGCCATCGACGTGACCCCCCGATACCGAACCGTCTGCCAGCGCCCGTTCGAACGCCGGCAGCTGATCGCATGCCCGCTCACGTTCCACCACTCCGCGGGCCTCCCGCGCCGGGCGGCGGCCGCGCCGCGACAGCACCCCCTCGGGTGTCTTGGCGCGACCCTGCCCGGCGAGGACGCGGGCGCGGCGGGCGATGCGCACCTCGTACACGTCGCAGAAGCCGCGCACCTTCGTCCAGTGGGCAAGCACCCGGTCCAGCGCCGCCCGGTCGCACGACGACAGGTCGACTGCGGCGAGCGCGTCCAACGCAGCATGCGTCTCGGCGAACAGCCCGTCGACCTCCATGCCACCCATCATGAAGAAGGCGTGTGACAACGTTTGCTCGACCCGACCCTGCTCCAAGGGCGAGCGCCGGACCACGCGTCGTGAACAGCTGTAACAGATCGTCCGCCCGGTGCGTTGAACTGTTGTGTCGATGGCGCGAGCGCTGACCACTGCCGAGCAGGAGTCCTTCGCAGCGTTCTACGCCCTCGAGCACGCCTCCCAGGTACGCCGGGCGGCGCTGCTGCTCGGTTCTGACAACGCGGCCCACGACGTGGTCCACGACGCGATGGTCGAGGTGCTGCTTCGCTGGACGACGCTGGAGCTGCCCGGCGGCTACCTGAACCGTGCGGTCCTCAACGGCTGCCGAGACGCCGCCAGGCGCCTCGCCGTTCGACAGCGAGCCCCGAACAGACTCGCCTTCGTCGGCTCGCCTGGTGGTGAACCCGAAGTACTCGATGACGTGTTGGCGGAGCTGCCGTTCAACCATCGGGCTGCGGTCGTGCTGCGGTACTTCCATGGGTTGTCGACAGCCGAGATCGCCGCAGCGCTCGGGTGCGCGCCCGGCTCGGTGGGGGTCTGGATCGATCGAGCGTTGAAGCGGATGAGGGAGGCACTGACGTGACCGACATCGAGACGAGACTGATTGATCACCTGCGGGAACGAGCGTCCGCCGTCGCCGTCCGTGATGGCTTCGACGACGTTCTGGCCGGAACCTTTACGCCCTCGCAGCGTGCGGGAGCTCCCCCACGCCGGACTGCAGTGCGTTTCGCCGCGGCATCGGTGGGGGCACTCGGAATCGGGGCGATCGCCTTGTTCGTCGCCCGGGACGTTTCCCCGACCGAACCCATCGACCGGCCCATCGTCGAGACCGCTCCGACGGAGCCGCCGAATGCGATGTTGCCGCCGTCAGTGACCATCTTCCCGGTCCTCGAGGGCGTCGGCGAATCGTATGGCTCGTATGCGGTTCCCGCCCACGCTCCGACGACACGGCTGATCGTCGGGACTCGCGACGCCCGAGGGTGGCGAGACACCTTCACCGTGACAGCGTTGAACGACCCCGAAGGCGACGCCCCGGCAGGCGGACGGATCATCGATGTCGACGGTGTCGCTGTCACCCGGGCTAATTACTTCGGCAGCGTGCTGTGGTTCTGGACCGTCGGCGATGTCGGTATCCAGGTGCAGACCGACGTCGACTCGGACCCCCCTGCCGTCGGGGACATCCTCGTGACGAGGGTCAGTGACACCGAACCGCCGTTGGTGGAGGTCGAACCCTTGCCGCTCGGCCACGTCGTGCTCGCCGGTCCGACGTCGTTCACCGACCTGCCGTTCCCGACAGCCGCGACGACGGACGGTGGACGCGAGATCAGGGTTGAAGTTCGCCAGGACGATCTCGCCAACTCGCTGCTCCCTGGTGATTACGACTCGGTTGACATCAACGGTGTCGAGGGGCTGGTCTCGGCCCGCCTCGCCGGCACTGGGACGATGGTTGCGTGGCGGGCCGGTGACCAGACCGTGGTCCTCAGTGCGGCGGCCTCGACGACGGCCGAGGCGATTGAGATGGCCCGTCGCGTCCGGCTCGTCGACCGGACCACCTGGGACGCGATCTATGGGGATCCGCGGCTTGCTCCACCGGAACTGGTCGAACCGGCGAGCTCGCTGCCCGACGGTACGTCCGTCGGGTGACCCTCTCGAGCACCTGCGCCTGGACGTCCGTCGCTTCTTGTCGCGCCGCTCACGTCGGATTCAGCGTTCATGGCACCCGGCGTACATTCGCGAGCCGTGGTGTCCATCGACCTGAACAGTGACCTCGGCGAGTCGTTCGGCGTCTGGCGGTTGGGTGACGACGAGGCGATGCTCGAGGTCGTGTCGAGCGCCAACGTCGCCTGCGGCTTCCACGCCGGCGATCCATCGACGCTGCGCCGAGTGTGCACGGCAGCCGTCGCCGGCGGGGTGGCCATCGGCGCCCAGGTCGGGTATCCGGATCTGGCCGGCTTCGGGCGTCGCCACCTCGACATCGACCCCGACGAGCTGCGCGATGCCGTGCTCTACCAGCTCGGCGCGCTCGATGGGTTCGCCCAGGTCGCCGGCAGCGAGGTCGGCTACGTGAAGCCTCACGGCGCGCTGTACCATGCGACGATCGCCGATCCGGCCCAGGCGGGTGCGGTCGTCGCCGCGGCCGCCGAGTACGACCCGTCGCTCGCCGTGCTCGGCGCTCCCGGCTCGCCGCTGCTGCGACTGGCCGAGGAGGCCGGTCTGGAGCCGGTGGGTGAGGCGTTCGCCGATCGTGCATATCTGGCCGACGGTCGCCTGGTTCCGCGTGGCGAGCCCGACGCGGTGCTCGCCGACCCCGGCGAGGTCGCAGCACGCGCCGTCCGGCTGGCGGCCGACCATGAGGTGCTGGCGATCGACGGGACGGTCGTGCGCGTCGACGCCCGTTCGCTGTGCGTCCACGGCGACACACCCGGCGCCGTCGAGCTCGCTCAGGCCGTGCGCGACGCGCTCGGCGAGGCTGGTGTGGGCATCCACCCCTTCGTCGGCTGAGCAACGACACGGCGTGCGACTGCTCGAGTACGGCCCGACCGCGTGGCTCGTCGAGCTCGACGGCGGGCACGACGATGTGTTCGCCTGGGCGGACGCGATCCGGGCGGGCACGGTCGGTGACGACCTGATCGATGTCGTGCCGGGCGCGACCACCGTGCTCGTCTCGATGCGCACCGGTGTCGATCGCCGCACGATCGCCGAGCGCATCGAGGCGCTGCGACCGCCCACACGGGCTCAACGCGAGGCGACGGACGTGGCGGAAGGACGCGACGTCATCGAGATCCCCGTCGTCTACGACGGCGTCGATCTGGGCGACGTCGCCGACGCCACCGGCTCGACCACCGCCGAGGTCATCGAGCGCCACGCGGCGGCGACGTACCGATGCGCGTTCTGCGGCTTCGCCCCGGGGTTCGCCTACCTGACCGGGCTCAACCCGTCGCTCGTGCTTGCGCGCCGGGAGACCCCGCGCACCAGGGTGCCGGCCGGCTCGGTGGCGATCGCCGCCGAGTACACGGCGGTGTACCCGACGGCCTCACCTGGTGGCTGGCACCTGATCGGGCGCACCGACGCGCCGCTGTGGGACATCGCTCGCCGGCCACCGGCGATGATCGAACCCGGCGCGCTCGTGCGCTTCGTCCCGCTCCGCGGTGACGGGTAGAACTGCGCGATGACCGATTTCGTGGCCGGGCTCGAGGGCGTCGTTGCGTTCGAGAGCGAGATCGCCGAACCCGACCGTGACGGCGGGGCGCTGCGCTACCGCGGCGTCGACATCGACGATCTCGTCGGGTCGGTGACGTTCGGCAACGTGTGGGCGCTGCTCGTCGACGGCCGCTTCGGGCCCGGCCTGCCTCCGGCCGAGCCGTTCCCGATCCCGGTGCACACCGGCGATGTGCGCGTCGATGTCCAAGCGGCCCTCGCCATGGTGTCGCCGCTCTGGGGCTATCGCCCGTTGCTCGACGAATCCGACGACGATGCCCGCGAGCAGCTCGCCCGTGTGGCGGTCCTGGCGCTGTCCTACGTCGCCCAGTCAGCGCGTGGGATCGGGGTGCCGGCGATCCCGCAGTCGCGCATCGACGAGTGCCAGACGATCGTCGAGCGCTTCATGACCCGATGGCGCGGCGAGCCCGACCCACGCCACATCGATGCCGTCGACGCCTACTGGGTGTCGGCGGCCGAGCACGGGATGAACGCGTCGACGTTCACCGCCCGCGTCATCGCCTCCACGGGGGCCGACGTAGCGGCGTGCATCTCCGGCGCGATCGGCGCGATGTCGGGTCCGCTGCACGGCGGCGCGCCGGCGCGCGTCCTGCCGATGATCGAGGAGGTCGAGCGCACCGACGATCCAGCGGCCGTCGTCAAGCAGGTGCTCGATCGCGGCGACCGCCTGATGGGCTTCGGCCACCGCGTCTACCGAGCGGAAGACCCGCGCGCGCGGGTGCTACGACGCATGTGCCAGGAGCTCGGCGCCAGCCGCTATGACGTCGCCGATGCGCTCGAGCAGGCAGCGCTCGCCGAGCTGCGCGACCGCCGTCCGGACCGGGCGATCGAGACGAACGTGGAGTTCTGGGCCGCCGTCATCCTCGACTTCGCCGAGGTCCCGGCGCACATGATGCCGGCGATGTTCACGTGCGCCAGGACCGGCGGCTGGTGCGCGCACATCATGGAGCAGAAGCGTCTCGGCAAGCTGGTCCGCCCGTCGGCCCGCTACGTCGGCCCGCCACCGAGGAAGCCCGAGGACGTCGAGGGCTGGGACACGATCGCCCACCGCTGATCTTGCGTTCCCCGGCCACGCCACCTGCTGCCTGCGCAGCTTTGCCACTCCCTCGCTGGCGCTCGGTCGCTCGCATCGCGTGAGATGGCGCACCACCACCTCACGGTCGTGGCTGCGGGCGTGGCGACGACCGTGCAGGACCGCGGGCGACCCGGGATGGCCTCGCTCGGCGTGCCGCGTGCCGGCGCCGTCGACACCGCCTTGCACGACCTCGTCAACCGGCTCGTCGGCAACACCGAGGACGCGGCGACGCTGGAGACCGCCGGCCGTCTGGTGGTCCGAGCGGACGGTCCGCTTGTCATCGCCATCACCGCGGAGGCCGGGCCGCGATCGCTCGTCACCGGCGAGGCGCTCCACGTCGACCCGTCACCTGGCGAGCAGTGGGCGTACCTCGCCGTGCGCGGCGGTCTTGCCGTCGAGCCGGTCCTCGGATCGCGCAGCCGCGACACGCTGTCGGGCACCGGGCCGACACCGCCGACTGCGGGCGACGAGCTGGCGGTCGGCGACGATCCCGGCACCCCGGTCCTCGCCGATGTCGCACCGCGGCCGCTCCGTGCAGCTCCCACGTCGATCCGGATCTGGCCGGGACCGCGCGTGGACTGGTTCGAGCCCGCCACGATCGAGCAGCTCGTGGACTCGCCGTGGACGGTCTCGGCCGACATCAGCCGGGTCGGGGTCCGCCTCGAGGGGCCGCAGCTGCACCGCCGCGGCGGCGAGCTGCCCAGCGAAGCGCTCGTCCTCGGTGCGATCCAGGTGCCGCCCGACGGGCGCCCGGTCGTGATGCTCGCCGACCATCCGACGACGGGCGGGTACCCGGTCGTGGCCGTGGTCGATCCGAGCGACATCGGAGCGCTGGCGCAGTCGCGGTCGGGGGCGCTCGTGCGACTCCGTAGAGCCTGACGCGCCATGATGACGACGCGCGTTCCGCCGACGACGGGGGGGTTCCCACATGTCCGATCGACTGCGCTTCGGCATCTTCATGGCGCCGTTCCACCAGGCGGGTGAGAACCCGACGCTCGCCATCGAGCGAGACCTCGAGCTGGTCGCCCACCTCGACCGCCTCGGCTGGGACGAGGCGTGGATCGGCGAGCACCACTCGGCGGGCACCGAGCTGATCGCCTCGCCGGAGATCTTCATCGCCGCGGCAGCCGAGCGGACCAGGCACATCAAGTTGGGGACCGGCGTGATCAGCGTCGCCTACCACAACCCCTTCATGGTCGCCGAGCGAGCGGTGCTGCTCGACCACATGACGCGAGGCCGCTTCATGCTCGGTGTCGGGCCCGGCTCGCTGCCCACCGACGCGGTCATGCTCGGGCTCGACCCGACCGAGACGCGCCCGCTGCTCGAGGAGGGCCTCGACGTCATCATGCGCCTGCTGACGAGCGACGAGCCGGTGTCGAGCTCGACGAAGATGTGGAACCTCACCGATGCCCGGCTCCACCTGCGGCCCTACTCCGACCCGCTGTTCGAGGTGGCGGTGCCGGCCGTGGCGTCGCCGACCGGGCCTCGCCTCGCCGGCAAGCACGGCATCGGGCTGCTGTCCATCGGGGCGACGCAGTCGGAGGGGTTCGACGTGCTCGGGCTGCACTGGGACGTCATGGAGGAGCGTGCCGCCACGTTCGGGACGACCGCAGACCGCTCGAGGTGGCGACTGGTCGGGCTGATGCACATCGCCGAGACCGAGGAGCAGGCCCACAAGGACGTCGAGTACGGCATCCGCCCGTGGTTCGACTACTTCCAGCACACCGCGGCGTTCCCGCAGATGGACGTCAGCCAGGCAAGCGCGGCGCAGGAGATGATCGAGTTCGTCAACGGCTCCGGGCTCGGTTCGATCGGCACCGCCGACATGGCGTGCGAGCAGATCGAGCGTCTGCAGAAGCAGTCCGGCGGGTTCGGCTGCTACATGACCCTCTGCCACGAGTGGGCCAACCCCGAGGCGACCCGGCGCAGCTACGAGCTGATCGCCCAGCGGGTGTTCCCGCAGTTCCAGGGACAGGCGTGGAGCACCCTGCAGGCCAAGGAGCGGGCCCGCGCCAGCCGGCCGCAGCTCGCCGAGCGCAACATGCAGGCGGTGACCGACATGGTGGAACTGCATCAGCAGGAGATGGCCGCCAAGCAGCCCTGAGGCGCGCTCGATCCTCCCGGATCTGGACACCGATCATGCCGCTCACCGAACAGGACACCGTTCGTCCCAACAGCCGCGACAAGTCTTCCCCAGAAGCGGCACTCAACGGACCTGCGAGGGGTATCGCAAACACTCGGACTGGCGGGCGTCACACGTCGTCGAAGATCACCTCGACCATCGGCGCCGTCGCCACGAGCTCGTCCACCGACGATTGACCGCGATATCAGTGCGCTGACAGGTGCTCGATGACACGTCGGCGGATGTCGTGATCGTCGACGAGCTGTGCGGTACCGGCGAGATCACGGCCGGCGCGGCGCTTCAGGTGCACGATGGAAGCGCGGGTCGGCACGCAGGTTGCGAACCAATCGCGGGGTCCCGGCGTGCCGGTGATGAAGAACCGTCCGTCGACGTCGAGCATCCAGATCTCGATCAGCCCGCCTGACCGTTCCGAGTGTCACGACGGCCGGAGAGGCGCCGCAAACACTCGGACTGACGACTGCAAGTGCCGAACCACCCTGGACGTCCACCGCTAGGTTGCCTCCATGGAGCGGCGGATCTACGGACTCGAGAACGAGTACGGGGTCACGTGCACACTTCGTGGGCAGCGCCGGCTGAGCCCCGACGAGGTCGCCCGGTACCTGTTCCGGCGCGTCGTGAGCTGGGGACGCAGCTCCAACGTCTTCCTCCAGAACGGCGCACGCCTCTACCTCGACGTCGGGTCGCACCCCGAGTACGCCACGCCGGAGTGCGACTCGCTGTACGAGCTCGTCGTCCACGACAAGGCCGGCGAGCGGATCCTCGAAGGGCTCGTCGAGTCCGCCGAGCAGCGCCTCGCCGAAGAATCGATCCGCGGCACCATCTACCTGTTCAAGAACAACACCGACTCGGCGGGCAACAGCTACGGCTGCCACGAGAACTACCTCACCAGCCGCCACGACGACCTCGGCCACTACGCCGACGTGCTCATCCCGTTCCTCGTCAGCCGGCAGATCTACGCCGGCGCGGGCAAGGTGCTGCACACCGCTCGAGGCGCGACGTACTCGATCTCCCAGCGCGCCGAGCACATCTGGGAGGGCGTCAGCTCGGCGACCACGCGCAGCCGCCCGATCATCAACACTCGCGACGAACCGCATGCCGATGCCGAGCGGTTCCGACGTCTGCACGTGATCGTCGGCGACTCGAACATGAGCGAGTACACGACGCTGCTCAAGGTCGGCGCGGCGGCGTGCATGCTGCGGATGCTGGAGGACCGCAGCGTCGTGCTGCGCGACATGACGTTGGAGAACCCGATCCGGGCGATCCGCGAGATCAGCCACGACCCGACGTGCCGCCGCGCGGTACGGCTGGCCAACGGACGCGAAGTGACTGCCCTCGACATCCAGCGCGAGTACCTCGACCGGGCGTTGCGCTACGCCGACGGGCGGGGCTTCCCACCGCTCGAGCAGCGCGCGCTCGAGATGTGGGAGCACTGCATCTCGACGATCGAGAACGACCCGCTGAAGCTCGACCGTGAAGTTGACTGGGTGATCAAGTACAAGTTGCTCGAGGCGTTCCGCGAGCGCCACGGCCTGCCGTTCGGCCACCCCCGCGTGCAGCTGCTCGACCTGCAGTACCACGATGTGTCACGCGTGCGGAGCCCGTTCTACAAGCTGCAGGATCGCGACATGGTCGAGCGGGTGTGCACCGACCAGGACATCGACACCGCCACCGACACGCCGCCGCAGACGACCCGAGCGCGGCTGCGCGGCGAGTTCGTGCGCCGGGCGAAGGACCGCAAGCGCGACTACACGGTCGACTGGGTGCATCTCAAGCTCAACGACCAGGCCCAGCGCACCGTCCTGTGCAAGGACCCGTTCCGCAGCCGCGACGAGCGCGTCGAGAAGCTCATCGAGTCGCTGTGAAGCTGCGGCCGCGATGACGGATCCGACGGTGGTCCGCGACGATGTGAGCGACGACGACGCAGATCCAGAGCTCACGGCTGCCGACCGGGATGCCCGAGTGGCCGCCAAGCGCCGTCGTGCGTTCGTCGACTGGGTGGTCGTGGTCGGCGTCGCGCTGCTCGTTGCGTTCGTCGTTCGGACGTTCGTGCTGGCCCACTTCGTGGTCGACGGCGAGTCGATGCAGTCGACCCTGCAGGATGGCGACCGCGTGTTCGTCAACAAGCTCTCGTACCGGCTGCACGACCCGAACCGCGGCGACGTCGTCGTGCTGCACAACATCAACGGCACGACCGAGCGAGATCTCATCAAGCGGGTGATCGCCTTGCCCGGTGAGACCATCGAGGTGCGCAACTGCGAGGTGACGATCGACGGGCTGCTGCTCGAGGAGCCGTACCTCGATCCGCAGGTGGTCGGGCGGGGGAACTGCGGCGGCGACGTCGCGGCGACGACCGTCCCCGACGATCACGTCTTCGTGATGGGCGACAACCGTGGCGGATCGCAAGACAGCAGGGCATCGGACATCGGACCGGTCGAGTACGAGGACATCGTGGGCCGCGCGTTCGTCATCTTCTGGCCGACCGACCACTGGACCTGGCTCTAGCGTCCTCCCCTCAGGCGCCGCCGAGCTCGGCTCGGTAGGCGTCGACCATGACGTCGACGTGGTCGCTGTAGACCGCGTCGATGCCCATCCGCAGCGCCGGTCGCAGGACATGCTCGAACTGCATGTCCCAGCCGAACGCAACGCGGTTGAAGCGGTGGAACAGGGTGGTCAGTCCGCCGGTCCAGTCGGTGTGGTGCAGGTTGATGCCGTCGATCCTTATGTCGGCGAGCGTTGCGGCGCGGCGTTCCGGACCCTCGCGTAGCTTGTGGAGGCGGGTCGAGTCGATCAGCCGCACGTCGGCGTGGCGGGCGCGCAGGTCACGGAGCAGCTCGAGGTCGTGGTGGCACAGCCACAGTCGATCAAGCAGCTGTGGTGCACGGTCGCTGACGATGTCGATCACGACGGCGCCGGCGGACGGGTCCTTCAGGTCGAGTGAGACGTCGGCACCGTTGGGGTGCCCGGCGACCAGATCGATCAACTCGACGAGCTCGGGGATGTGCGCGGGCAGGTCGGACCGGGCGACGTCGGCGATGCGCCGGCGACGGCGGCGGATGCGCACCTCGCCGTCGTGATCGAGTACGGCGACGCCATCGGCGGTCAGCCAGACGTCGCTCTCGAGCCCGGTCGCCCCGAGCCGCAACCCCAGCGTGAAGGCCTCGATCGTGTTCTCCGCGGCGTGGGCGCGCGCGCCTCGATGTGCGAACATCAGGGGGCGATCGAGGCGTGACGGCAGGCGTTGCTGCACGGAGCCCGATGTTGGCAGGACCGTAGACTCCCCGCCGTGTTCAACCTGTCGGGCAGCGAGATCATCTTCATCTTGCTGCTGGCACTGGTGGTCCTCGGGCCCGAGAAGCTGCCCGATGCGCTTCGTCGAGCTGGGAAGACGTACGCCGAGCTGAAGAAGATGGGCAACACGTTCCAGACCGAGGTCCGTGGCGCCTTCGACGAACCGATGAAGGAGATGCGCGAGACCGCCGACATGTTGCGCAAGGCGGCCTCGTTCGACGGCGACGACGTCGACGACGAGGCTGGTCGAGCGGAGCGACCGGAGAAGACGAGGGTGCTGCTGCGCGACCCCGGTGAGCTCCCACCCGAGCAGCGCCACCATCGGCGCGAGGCCGCCGAGGCGGCCGAGGCCGCTGAGCACGTCGAGCCCGACGCCGAGGCCGCTGAGCACGTCGAGCCCGACGCCGAGCCGGTCATCGACCCCGATCTCGAGCCGGTCGTGGATCAGATCGAACCCGATGCGGTCGCGCCCGACGGCGTCGAGCCGGACGTCGAGCCCGTCATTGCGCAGGGGGCGAGCGAGGACGATCGCGACGGTCCCACGCCGGCATGAGCCCGTCCATCCGCCGCGGCGTCAAGCGGCCGGCGCTGCGCAACCCCGACGACGTGATGTCGCTCACCGATCACCTCGGCGAGCTGCGCGTGCGGATCATCCGCTCGGTGCTCGCCGTAGCGCTCGGGGCGATCCTCATCATCGCCTTCTACGAGCAGGTCTACGACTTCCTCCTCGAGCCCTACCGCGACCTGTGCGACCGTCGCGAGCCGGGGTTCTGCGATCCCGAGCTGAACATCCTCGATCCGCTGGAGGGCTTCTCCACGCGGCTTCGCATCGGCACCTACGGCGGGTTGATCATGGCGATGCCGATCATCCTGTGGCAGATCTGGCGCTTCATCGTCCCCGCTCTCCACGCCAACGAGAAGCGCTACGCGATCCCGTTCATCGTCAGCTCCGTGCTGCTGTTCCTCCTCGGCGGGTTCCTGGCCTACATCACGCTGGAGCGGGCGCTCGAGTTCTTGATCTCCTGGGCCGGCGAGGACGTCGAGCAGGTCTTCCAGGTCAGCCGGTACATCCGGCTCGTCACGCTGATGGTCGCCGCGTTCGGCGTCGGGTTCCTGTTTCCGGTGTTGCTGACGTTCCTCCAGCTCGTCGGCGTCGTGCAGCCGGGGCAGCTGCTGCGCGGCTGGCGCTTCGCGATCCTGGGCATCATCGTCCTCGCCGCCGTGATCACGCCGTCCGGCGACCCGATCTCGCTGATGGCACTCGCCGTCCCGATGACCGTGCTGTACCTGATCTCGATCCTCATCGGATATCTGTTCCAGCGTCGCCGCCGCCGAGCCGAGGCGCGTGATGCGTCCTGATGGTTTCGCGCTCGCAAGCGGAGCTTGCTCGGCGAGCAGGGAGCTCCGGCAGGAGCCTCCGCCCCCCGCACCCCCCGCCCCGCGGCGACAGCGAAGCGACGTGATGCCTGGCGCCCGCACACCGAGCCTGCGCGGCGAGGTTCGTGATGCGTCCTGATCGGGACGAGATCACGGCCCGCTACCCCTTCACGCTCGACCGCTTCCAGCTCGAGGCGTTCGACGCACTCGACGCCGGGCGTCACGTCGTGGTCGCCGCGCCGACCGGAAGCGGCAAGACCGTCGTCGCCGAGTACGGCATCGAGACGGCGCGTCGTGACGGGCGGCGGGCCTTCTACACCGCGCCGCTGAAGGCGCTGTCGAACCAGAAGTACCGCGACCTGTCCGAGCGTTACGGACCCGGAGGGGTCGGTCTGCTCACCGGTGACAACGCCATCGACGGGGATGCCCCGATCGTCGTGATGACGACGGAGGTGCTGCGCAACATGATCTACGCGAGGTCGGATGCGCTGGCCGATCTCGGGCTGGTCGTGCTCGACGAGGTGCACTTCCTCCAGGACACGTATCGCGGGCCCGTGTGGGAGGAGGTCATCATCCACCTCCCGGCCGACGTCCGCCTGGTGTGCCTCTCGGCGACCGTCAGCAACGTCACCGAGCTGGCGGCGTGGATCCAGACCGTGCGAGGGCCCACCTCTCCGATCACCGAGCTGCGCCGTCCCGTGCGTCTCGACGACCTCTACCTCGTCGAGGACCGCACCAACGATCGCGTGGTGCTGCTGCCGACGTTCCTGCAGGGCCGGCCCAACCCCGACGCCGTTCGCCTCGACGCATCCGCCGTGCGCTACGGACGTGGCGCCCGAGGGCGCGACGCACGCGAGGCGCGCGGCAGCGGGCGGCGCAAGCTCGTCACCCCGGGTCGGATCGATACCGTCGAGCTGCTCGATCGGCGCGCGATGCTGCCGGCGATCTTCTTCATCTTCAGCCGCAACCAGTGCGACGCCGCCGCACGGTCGTGCCTCGACGCCGGCCTGCGGCTGACGGACGCCGGTGAGCGAGCGAGGATCCACGAGCTGGTCGAGCGCCGACTCGACGGGCTGGCAGCCGACGACCTCGAGGTCCTCGGCTACCCGCATTTCATCGCCCAGCTCGAGGCGGGGATCGCCGCTCACCACGCCGGGATGGTGCCGGCGTTCAAGGAGGCGGTCGAGGCGTGCTTCGTCGAAGGCTTGATCAAGGTCGTGTTCGCCACCGAGACGCTCGCCGTCGGGATCAACATGCCGGCGCGGTCCGTCGTCATCGAGAAGCTGACCAAGTTCACGGGCGACCACCACGAGGCGCTGAGCGCAGGGGAGTACACCCAGCTCACCGGACGGGCCGGGCGACGAGGGATCGACGAGCAGGGCCACGCCGTCGTGCTGTGGAGCCCGTTCGTGCCGTTCGAACAGGTCGCCACGTTGGCGTCGAGCCGCACGTTCCACCTGCGGTCGGCGTTCCGGCCGACGTACAACATGGCGGCGAACCTCGTGCGCTCGTACACCCGCGACGAGGCCCACCACCTGCTCAACCTGTCGTTCGCCCAGTACCAGGCCGATCGCGACGTCGTGCGCATCGAGGCCCGGCTCGAGCGGCTGCACAGCTCGGTCCTCGAAGCGCGCGCCGAGGCCGAGAGCCCGTACGGCGACATCTGGGAGCACCGGCGTGCGGTCGAGGCGGCGCGCCAGCGGCGGCGCGGGCGCGACGACCCGGTCGAGCTCGCCATCGCCCGGCTCCGCCCAGGTGACGTCGTGCGCGCGGCGAAGGGTCGGTACCGCGGACCCGTCGCCGTCGTCGCCGCTGCCCATCGCAAGGGCGGCCTTCGCCTGACGACGATCTCGACGAGGGGCGAGACGCTGCTGCTGACCGCCGACGACTTCGACGACGCACCCCGCCCGGTCGGCACCATCACCCTGCCGACCGTGTTCGCGCCGAACCGCAACGACTATCGGCGTGACGTCTCCCGGCGACTCGTGAAAGCCAAGCTGTCGGCGGGGCGCGCCCGGACGGGCGCCAGTCACGACGTGGACGGCCGGCAACCCGTCGAGCTCGATCCCGACCTGCGCCAGCGGATGCGGGCAGCGTCGCAGGCCGAGCGCGGCGAGCGGGAGATCGCCGAGCTCGCTCATCGCGTCGACCGCCACAACCAATCGCTTGGCAAGGAGTTCGAGCATGTCGTCGACCTGCTCGTCGGGCGCGGCTACGTCGACATCGGCGCCACGCAGGTCGACCGCTTCAACGGTGTCGACGGTGCGCCGCGAGGGTGGTCGCTGACGGCGAGCGGCGGGGTGCTCGCCCGTGTGTTCCACGAGTCCGACCTGCTCGTGACCGAGTGCCTCCATGCCGGTCTGCTCGACGGTGTCGAACCCGCCGATCTCGCCGCCCTCGTCTCGACGTTCGTCTACGAGCACCGCAGTCCCGACCCGCCGCCCCCGCCGTGGTTCCCGTCTGCGGACATCAGGCGCCGATGGGTGCGCATCGCGGCGATGAGCGAAGACCTCGTCGCCGACGAGCGGACGGTCGGGCTCGCCGAGCATCGCTCGCCGGATCCCGGGTTCGTCGCCGTCGCCTACGCGTGGGTGGCGGGGGAGGGGTTCGCCGAGGTCGTCGCCGAGGAGGAGCTGACGGGCGGCGACTTCGTTCGCAACACCAAGCAGCTGATCGACCTGACGCGCCAGATCGCCCTGGTTGCGCCGGATCCGGCAACGCGGGAGGCAGCGAAGCTGGCCGCCGAGCGTGCCTTCCGCGGCGTCGTCGCCGACGCTGCTGCGGCGACCGCCACCGCCGAGCCGTGACGATCCGCAAGGGCGAGGCGTGGGGGATCGCAGTCGATCGACCCGCCGACGCCGAGCGCATCGATTCCGACGCCGAGCTCGCTCGTCGCGTCGCCAGCGGGCACCGCGGCCCGTTTGCCCTGACTGGCGGCGAGATCGTCCGAACGTTGGGTGGTGTCACATCGGGCGCAACCATCCAGCAGGTGCCGATCGACGCGCTGCGCATCGAGCTCGACGATCGCCCACTCGTCGCCGTGGCGCACGTCGTTGCGCGACGTCCCGGTCCGCTGGGGTGGTGGCGAGGTCCGATCGTCGCCGTGATGAACGTCGGCGCGATCGGCCGGGCCGACGTGGCGCCGCGCGCGCACCCGAACGACGGCCGAGCCGATGTCGTCGACGTCGAGGCGGCGATGTCCGTGCGGGCGCGCCTGCAGGCCCGGCGACGGTTGGGCACCGGTACCCACGTGCCCCACCCGTCGATCCGCACGTCGCAGTCGCACGAGGCGACGTTCGACTTCGATCGCCCGATGCGGGTCCGAGTTGACGGCGTCGAGATCGGACGGGCTCGCCGGCTCCGGGTTACGGTCGAGCCGGACGCCTGCGTCGTGTTCGCCTGAGCCGCGACGCCCGATCGATGGGAGCGCTGCGTGGACGCCTGGATCCTCGACGAGTCGCCCGGCACGTACCGCTGGGGCGTGATCGAGACGCCCGAACTCGCTCGCGACGACGTCTGCGTTCGGGTCGTGGCCAGCGCGCTCAACCACATGGACCTGTGGGTTGCCCGCGGCATGCCCAAGCCGCCACTGCCGCACGTGCCCGGATGCGACGTGGCCGGGGTCGTCGACGCGGTCGGTGAGGACGTCAACTCGATCGAGGTCGGCGACGAGGTCGTGATCAACCCGGGCGTCTCCCCGGTGGCCGACATCGTGGCGCTCGGCAACGACAGCCCGATGGGTCCCGGGTTCCACATCTACGGCGAGCACGCGTGGGGCGGGCACGCGACGCTCGCCGTCGCCCCAGCGCGCAACGTGGTGCGCCGGCCCGAGTCGAGGTCGTGGGAGGAGTGCGCGGCGTACCCGCTGGCGTCGCTCACCGCATACCGGATGCTGCGCCGGGCACGCCTGCGCGCCGGTGAGACGGTGCTGGTGGTCGGCATCGGCTCGGGCGTGTCGTGCGCCGCGCTGGCCATCGCCCGCCACCTCGGCGCCGAGGTCGTGGCGACGAGCCGGAGCGAGGCCAAGCGCGCCGCGGCCGAGGACATGGGCGCCGCCCGCACGATCGACTCCGCCGACGAGCGGTGGCCGGTCAAGGCCGACGTGGTCGTCGAGAGCGTCGGCCCGGCGACGTGGGACCGATCGATCCGCGCCCTGTCGCCCGGTGGTCGGCTCGTCGTGTGCGGCGGCACCAGCGGTGCCGCGGTGGAGCTGAACCTGCCCCGCCTGTTCTTCAAGCAGCACGAGATCATCGGGTCGTCGATGGGCAGCTACCAGGAGTTCGCCGAGCTGACCGCGCTCATCGCCGGTGGACTGCAGGTGAGCGTTGACGAGGTGTTCGACCTGGCCGACTACCCGGCTGCGCTGGCTCGGCTCGAGGCTGGCGAGCAGCTCGGCAAGATCGTGCTTCGGCACCCCGCCTGAATTCGCCCCGGCGCTCGCCCTGTCGCACGTACGCTGCCGCGACGTGGAGCGCGATGTCGGCTCCCCGATGGAGCGACCGACCCGTGACGCGCCCGACTCGACCCGGTTCGAGCACTACGCCATCGTGGTGGGCATCGACCGGTACCCCGCGCTGCGCGACCTGCGCGGCGCCTGTCGTGACGCCGAGGCCGTCTACGACTGGCTCATCGATCCACTCGGTGGTCGCTGTCGCGTCGACGACGTTCGGGTGCACCTCGGCCGGGAGGCGGCCGACGCCCGATCGGCACGACCGAAGAAGTGGGAGATCGACGCCGACATCGACGACTTGGTGGCCACCGTGCGCGACGGCGACCCGCGGCAACGCACACGCCTGACCCTCTACTTCGCCGGTCATGGGATCGCCGCCGGCGTGGGCACCGGGGCGTGGCTGATGGCCGATGCCAAGCGCAACCTGTTCACCAACCTCGCCGTGGCCCCGTACCAGCAGTGGCTCGAGCGATGCCGTGACTTTGACGAGGTGGTGATCTGCTCGGACTGTTGTCGGACGTTCATGGTCGACGTCCAGGAGACGCCGCAGCCCCACAGCATCTGCACCGAGCCGTCGGTGCGCGACCAGCAGATCTTCATCGCCCACGCCACCGAGATCGGGGACGCGGCGTACGAGGAGCGACTCGACGACGAGGCGCGCGGACACTTCACCGTCGCCCTCCTCGACGGCCTGCGCGGCGGCGCAGCCGAGGGCGGCGAGGTTCGTGCGCCGGCGCTCGCCGCGCACCTCCGGAAGCGGGTCACGGAGATGTCTCGAGGGCGCCAGCACGCCCAGATCCGGATGGACGACCGGATGGTGCTCGCCCGAACGACGACGGGCGTGCCGTGACCTCGCTGACGGTCCGTTGCGAACGCGACCCGTTCGCCTCGATCGAGATCCGCGACGTCACTGCGCGACGAGTCGTCAGCGGGACCGGTCGCCTGGAGGTCGAGCTGGCCCCGGGTCGGTACGAGGTCGAGGTCAGTGCAGCAGGTCGAACCCACCGCGAGTCGTTTGCCGTGACAGCAGAAGCCCCCCGCACCCTCGACGTGCGGCTCGGTGCCTATCCGTCGGCTGCGCCGACGGTCCGCTCGTCGACCTACGACGAACGGCATGCCGAGGCGGTCCGCACCGTCAGCGGCCGCCTCGCCGATCAGATGCCGGCAGATCGAGCCGGGATCGTGCTCGTCCTGCGCCGGCCGCCCGGGATCACCCCACGCCTGGCCCTGGTCGGCGGAGAACTCGGCAGCGCCGTGCGATTGCGTGCGGGGCGTCAGCCGGTCGCGTTGACCTGGTCCTCCGGTCCCGGCGACGCGAATCTCGAGCTCGCCGTGGCGAGCGCCGCCGTCGCCCCCGGCCGGTTCCAGGTCGAGATCGGCCGCCGCTCGCCAACGGCCCTGTGCGTCCCTGCGTGGCCGGGCTGGCAGACGATCGTCTTCGTGCCCGTGACCGCCACCGGACCCGCGCCGGCAATGGCGACGATGCACACGGTGCGGACGTGGTATCCGTCGTTGCCGCTGGCCGAGCTGCTCGATCACGCGCACTGGGCGTTGATCGAGCGAACCGGCCCGATGCCCGACGCGATCGACCAGCTCACCGCCGGCGGCGTTCACCCGTTGCCGGAGTCACCGCTGCTCGGGCTGATGCTGACCGGACTGATGAAGCCCGACGACGAGCTCCCCGTCGGGTCCGACCAACTGCCGGTCCTCGCCACCCATGCAGACAAGCTGCTCGCGTTCGAGGCCACTCGTCCCGGCGCGC
>Ga0136617_10001671_pt1 | contig 19694 bp, 18 predicted proteins | sample AntDrymUQ3222106_2_FD_129672 | JGI IMG/M metagenome (GOLD analysis project Ga0136617, IMG submission 129672) | Polar desert sand microbial communities from Dry Valleys, Antarctica - metaG UQ322 (21.06) | ecosystem: Environmental > Terrestrial > Soil > Desert | place: Antarctica: Dry Valley... | reverse complement strand
GTAGCGCAGCTCGATGTCGATGGCCAGGGTGACCGAGTCCTGCACGCCGAAGCGGCACCAGGTGTTGCCCACGCACGACTTCACCGTGCGCAGGGCCTTGCCGTAGGCGTGGCCCGACTCCATCCCGGCATCGACCAGCCGGCGCCAGATGGCGGGCAGCTGGTCGACCCGGGCGCCGAAAAGGTCGATGCGCTGGGCCCCGGTGATCTTGGTGTAGAGCGAGAAGTCCTTGGCCACCTCGCCGAGGACGATGAGCTGGTCGGGGGTGATCTCGCCGCCGGGCACCCGGGGGATCACCGAGTAGGTGCCGTCGCGCTGGAGGTTGGCCAGGAAGTGGTCGTTGGTGTCCTGGAGGGCGGCCTGCTCGCCGTCGAGGATGTAGCCGCCGCCGAGCGACGCCAGCATCGACGCCACCGCCGGCTTGCAGATCTCGCAGCCCTTGCCCTTGCCGTGGCTGGTGATCAGCTCCGAGAACGACGTGATCCGGTGCACCCGCACCAGGTCGAAGAGCTCCTGGCGGCTGTAGGAGAAGTGCTCGCAGAGGCTGTTGCTCACCTCCAGGCCGAGGCGCTTCATCTCGAATCGGAGCAGCTCGGTGACCAGGGGGACGCATCCGCCGCAGCCGGTGCCGGCCTTGGTGCACTCCTTGATGTCGCCCACCGCCTGCGTGCCCTCGGCGATGACGCTGCAGATGGCGCCCTTGTCGACGTTGTTGCACGAGCAGATGACGGCCGTGTCGGACAGTCCTCCGACGCCCATGGTGGGCGGCCCCGACCCGGTGCGGGCGGGGAAGATCAGCTCCTCGGGATGATCGGGCGTGGGCATGTCGCCCCGCACCATCTGCACGAGCGTCTGGTAGAGGGACGCGTCGCCCACCAGCATCCCGCCGATGACGGTGCGCCGGTCCTTGCGGTCGGGCGGGCCCACGACCAGGGACTTGTAGACGTTGGCCACCGGGTCGCTGTAGGTGATCGACTCGGCCCCGGGCGAGGTGCCGAAGGCGTCGCCGAAGCTGGCCACGTCGATGCCGAGGAGCTTGAGCTTGGTCGACATGTCGGCGCCCGTGAACTCGGCCCCGCCGCCCAGGATGCGGTCGGCCACCACCCGGGCCATGGCGTAGCCGGGGGCGACCAGGCCGTAGATGCGCCGGCGGGCCACGCCGCCGTCGGGGGCCAGGGCGCACTCGCCGATGGCGTAGATCCTGGGATCGGACGTGCGGCAGGCCTCGTCGACCACCACCCCGCCCCGCTCCCCCATCTGGAGCCCGGCGGCCTTGGCCAGCTCGTCGCGGGGCCGGATCCCGGCCGAGAAGACGACCATGCCCACCTCGAGGTCGTCGACATCTTCGTTGTCACCATTCGGCGCGAACTGCATGCCCCGTACCCGGCCGTCGTCGTCGCGGAGGATCTCCTGGGTGCGCATCCCGGTGTGGATGGAGACGTCGAGCTCCTCGATCCGCCGGCGTAGGGCCGACGCGCCCCCGGCATCGACCTGCATGGGCATGAGCCGGTCGGCGAACTCGACGACGTGGGTCTCCAGGCCCAGGCAGTGCAGGGCGTTGGCCGCCTCCAGGCCGAGCAGACCGCCTCCCACCACCGCGCCGGCCCGCTTCCCGGCCGCTTTGCAGGCGGTGGCGTAGTCGCGGATGGCCTCCAGGTCGTCGAGGGTGCGGTAGACGAAGCACCCGGTGGCGTCGCTGCCCTTCAACGGGGGGACGAAGGGGTACGACCCGGTGGCCAGCACCAGGGCGTCGTAGGCGATGGTGACACCGTTGCGGGACGTGACCGTGGCCTTCTTGGTGTCGATCGACGCCACCGCGTCGCCGACGTGCACGGTGAGGCCGAAGCGCTCGAAGAACCCGGGCTGGACGAGCGAGAGCTCGGCCGCCGACGTGCCGCTGAAGAACGAGCTAAGGCCGACCCGGTCGTAGGCGAGCCGGCTCTCCTCGCAGAAGGTGACCATGTCCCACTCGGCCGTCGCCCCTCGCTCGAGGAGGACCTCGAGCAGCTTGTGGCCGACCATGCCGTTGCCGACGACGACCAGGGTGCGGCGGGGGGAGATCTCGAAGGAGTTCATGCGCCCACCACGTCGAGGCCGCCCAGCTCCGGGCGCCACGATCTCTCGACCCGCACCGCGCACAGGGAGGCGCCGGCCCCCGCGATGGCGAGGCAGGCGAAGCCGGGCGTGAAGCTGCCCATGGCGCTGGCCAGCGACCCCAGTCCGAAGGGCAGGAGGAACCCTCCGACGCCACCGGCCGCCCCAACCAGGCCGGTGATTGACCCGATGCGGGTGGGGAACCGCTCCGGCACCAGGCCGAACACGGCGCCGTTGCCGATGCCCAGGCAGCCGATGGCGAGGAAGAGGAGGGCCACGGTCACCCCCAGGCCGGGGAGGAAGGCGAGGGCCACTCCGACCGCGCCCACCGAGGCGAGGATGCCGGTCAGCACCCGGGTGCCGCCCAGGCGGTCGGCCAGGGCGCCCCCCACGGGGCGCAGGAACGACCCGGCGCAGGCGCACAGCCCGGCGTAGCCGGCGGCGGTCACCTTGGCCAGGCCGAAGCGGTCGACGAAGAAGATCGGCAGGTAGGAGGCCAGGCCCACGAACCCGCCGAACGTCACCATGTAGAAGGCCGACAGCTTGCGGGCGTCGGCCTCCCGGAGCAGGCGGAGGGACGCCGACATGACGGGCGCCGTGCCGTCGCCGGCCGGCCGGGGCGGCTCCTTGGCCAGGATGGCGAAGGCGATCCACGCCAGCGTCACCGGGATCATGGCCAGGGCGAAGGTGCCGTGCCAGCCGACGTGCTCGGCGATGCGGGGGGCGGCCAGGGCGGTGATGATCGTGCCCGAGTTGCCGGCCCCGGCGATGCCCAGCGCCAGTCCCCGGTACTCGGGCGGGTACCAGTAGCCGGCCAGGGGCAGGGCGACGGCGAAGCTGGCCCCGGCCACGCCGAGGAGCACGCCGATGCCGAGGACCTGGGCGTAGGAACCGCCGGCGAAGGCGCCCCACAGCAGGGGGATGAGCGTGAGGCCCATGGTGGCCAGCCCGGTGCGCTTGATGCCGACCCGCTCGGCCAGGGTGCCGATCAGAAGCCGGAAGAAGGCTCCCCCGAGGGGGGGCACGGCCACCATCAGGCCCTTCTGGAAGGGGCTCAGCTGCAGGTCAGCGGCCACGTAGGCCCCCAGCCCGCCCAGGAGGACCCACACCATGAACGAGACATCGAAGTGAATGAGCGCCGCCGCCAGACTGCCCTTGTGTCCGGCCGCGCCGAAGCCTTTGCGTTGCATTGCGTCAGTCAAGCGGCCCCGGGTGTTGGCGACGTTGCGGTGCGGTAAAGGCCGCGAGACAAGATCCTCTCACGGCCCGCGGGGGCGGCGTGAGGCTGAGCCGGCCAGATGTCCGTCAGCCAGATGTCCGTCAGCCAGATGTCCGTCAGCCAGATGTCCGTCAGATTGTCTTCACCGGCCGGATACGCCGAGCGTACGGGTCCGTTCACGGCCCTGGGCGACAATGGATCCATGACCGCAAGCCCCCTCGAGGGGTTCGTGGTCGGCATCACGGCCGACCGCCGGTGGGAGGAGCAGGCCGAGCTCCTCCGACGGCGAGGCGCCACTGTCGTCCACGGGCCCTGCATGGACACCCTCTACCTGGCCGACGACGACGACCTCCGACAGGCCACCCTCGAGGTGATCGCCCGGCCGCCCGACGTGGTGGTGGCCACCACCGGGATCGGAGTACGGGCGTGGCTGGAGACCGCCGAGGCCTGGGGCATGGGCCCCGCGCTCATGGCCGCCCTCGGGCAGGCCCGTATCCTGGCCCGGGGCCCCAAGGCGGCCGGCGTGGTGCTGGCCAGCGGGCTGGCGGTGTGGGCCCGGTCGGAGACCGAGCAGATGGACGACGTGCTGGCCAAGCTCCTGTCCGAGGGGGTCGCCGGTCGCCGGGTGGCCCTCCAGGAGTACGGCATGGAGAGCCCGGACTTCGTCGCCTCCCTCGAGGAGGCGGGGGCGACGGTGCTGGGGGTGCCCGTCTACCGCTGGCGCTACCCCGCCGACATCAAGCCCGCGCTGACGCTGATCGACGGCGCCCTCAACGGCCGGATCGACGCCGTCACCTTCACCAGCGCCCCCGCGGTGCGCAACCTGTTCCTGATCGCCGCCGAGCAGCAGGTGGCCGACGACCTCCGCCGGGCTTTCAACAACGGCCTGACCGCCGCCTGCGTGGGCCCGGTGTGCGCCCAGTCGGCCCGGGACGAGGGGATCGACATCCCCGTCGAGCCCAAGGTGGGCCGCCTCGGGTTGCTGGTGCGGGCCCTCAGCGACGAGCTCGTCACCCGCCGCCGCACGTTCACGGTCGGCGGGCGGGAGCTGACGGTGCAGGGCTCCGCCATCTACGCCGACGGCGAGCGCGCCGCCCTGTCGGGCCGGGAGCGGGCCGTGTTCGAGGCCCTCTCCGCCCGCCCGGGCGTGGTGATCGACCGGGCGACCCTCCTGGAGCGCATCTGGGGCTCGGCCGACGTCGACCCGCACCTGCTCGAGGTCGTAGTGGGCCGGTTGCGGCGCCGGCTCGGCCGGTGCTCGGCGGCCATCGAGGTCACCCGCTCGCGCGGCTACCGCCTGGTGGTCGACCAGGCGCCGGCGTCCCTTCGAGCAGTTGGCGCGCAGACCCCCATACCGTTGTAATCACGCGGTTTGGTCGGCACCGGGGCTGCCGAGGTAGGCCGTCCGCTCCACGACGACCAGGCGTACGTCGCCTCGGTCCCACCGGTTGGCGCAGACGATCACCTGCACCCCGCCCACCCGGGCGAACGCGGCCCACCGGTCGCCGGCCTCCTGGCCCCAGAAGACCTGGTCGCAGAAGACCTTGTCGCGGCCCTCCACTGGAAACGTCCATGGCCGCCACCGGCCCTGGTGCCGGGCGAGGGACTCCTCCGGACATTCGTCGCCGTACGGGTCGGCCTCGAGGTGCAGATCCGCCTCGAGGTGCAAAATCGCCCGGTAGGGGGCATCCCCCAGGGCCCGGCGCGCTCCGAACCGGGTGTCGACCACCAGCGCCGGTTCGTCCCCGCGCCCGGGGCCCGAGACTCCCGACTGGTGCTTCAGCGCCACGTGGGTGACCTCGCCCGCCGAGATACCCCCACCCCCCAGAGTCCGCCGGCCGGTCCAGTCGGGGGCCAGCCCGTACACCGGGAACGGCGCCCTCCGGACGATGTCGGCGAGCGTCGGCAACGGTGCCGACCAGAAGGGGCCTCGCGGATCGGCCGGAGGCGTGGAAACCCCCTCAGCGGATGTGGCGGGAGGCCTCGATGGCCAGGTCGGACTCGACCATCATCGTCACCAGCTCGTGGAAGCCGACCTTGGGCTTCCAGCCCAGGTTGTCCCTCGCCTTGGAGGCGTCGCCGGTGAGGATGTCGACCTCGGCCGGGCGCATGAAGCGGGGATCGCTCTCCACCAGACCGGTCCAATCCTCGATACCGATGGCTCCGAAGGCAACGTCGAGCAGGTCACCGATGGTGTGGGTCTCGCCGGTGGCGATCACGTAGTCGTCGGCCTCGTCCTGCTGCAGCATCAGCCACATGGCCTCGCAGAAGTCGCCCGCGAAGCCCCAGTCGCGGGCCGCGTCGAGGTTGCCCAGCGAGATCTTGTCCTGCAGGCCGAGCTTGATCCGGGCCACCGCGTTGGTGACCTTGCGGGTGACGAACTCCAGGCCCCGCCGCGGGCTCTCGTGGTTGAAGCAGATGCCCGAACAGGCGTAGAGACCGTGGGCCTCCCGGTAGTTCACGGTGATGAAGTGGCCGAAGACCTTGGCCACGCCGTAGGGCGAACGCGGGTGGAAGGGGGTGGCCTCGGTCTGGGGGGTCTCGCGTACCTTGCCGAACATCTCCGACGACGACGCCTGGTAGAAGCGGATGGGGTTGTCGGCCCCGCCCACCACCCGGATGGCCTCGAGCATCCGCAGCACGCCCAGGCCGGTGATGTCGGCGGTGAGCTCGGGCTGGCGGAACGACAGGGCCACGAAGCTGATGGCGCCCAGGTTGTAGACCTCGTCGGGCTGCACGTGCTCCACCGCCGCGATGAGCGAGGACAGGTCCTGGAGGTCGCCCTCGACCAGTTCCAGCTCGGGCGTCTCGTCCTGCACCATCTGCGCCTTCGGGTTGTTCTGGCCCCGGACCAGGCCGAACACGTCGTATCCCTTGGAGACCAGAAGTTGGGCCATGTACCGGCCGTCCTGACCGGTGATGCCTGTGACGAAGGCGCGGGGCACGCAGTGCAAGTTAGTGCGGTCGGGAAGCGGGGTCCGACCCCGTAACCTGGAGTGGCGATGGAACAGGGGAGCGAGGCCGGGGGCGGAGAGCCGAGCGCGGGCAGTTTTTCGCCGCGGGACCTGCCTCCCGCGGCGCCCTGGCCCGGACCGCGGTCATCGAGGGTGCCGGACGACCCGGATTCGACCGAGCTGATGCCCGCGGCCCGGGTCCCGGCCCCGTCGGAGCCGTCGGCCCGGTCGGCCCGGTCGGCCCGGTCGGCCCGGTCGAAGTCGGCCCGATCGGAGTCGGCCCGCAGGAGATCGCCCCGGTCGGAGGCCCCGCCCACCACGAAAGCCGCCCGGGTGCCCCGGGCGTCGCGTTCCCAGCAGGGCCCGTCGGTGCCCCCCGGCGGGGGCCGGTGGACGGGGCTCCGGCGTCGGGCCCTCGTGGGCTTCGGCCTCATCGGTGTGCTGGTGGCCGTGGTGGTGGCGCTGTGGGGAGTCGACAGCCAGGCCAACAAGGGCGTCGTGGCCCGCAACGTCGTGCTCGTCGACCGCGACATCGGCGGGATGAACCGCCAGGAGGTCATCGTGGCCGCCGCCGCCCTGGCCGATCGCTACGCCTCGGCCGAGGTCGAGGTCGACGCTCCCGACGGAGGTTTCAAAGCGGGCGCATCCGAGCTCGGGATATCGGTCCGGGGCGACGCCACCGCCGACGCCGCCCTGGAGCTCGGCCACGAGGGCTTCTTCGTCACCCGCATCTGGGACTGGGCCACCGGCTTCGTGACGTCGCGGAAGACGCCGGTGGTGCTCGACGTCGACGAGAACGCGGTGCGGCGACTGGTGGCCGAGCGCGATCCCCTGCGGGAGGCACCGCTCGAGCCCAACATCACGATCAAGGCTGATCGCATCGTCGCCGTCGAGGGCAAGGCGGGCCGGGGCATCGACCCGGCGACCGTGGTGCGGGGCCTGCGGACCGACGCCGGCCAGCGGTTCCCGCTTGAGGTCAGCGTCCCCCGCCGGGAGGTGCCCCCCCGGTACACCATCGCCGACGCCGAGCGGTTGGCCGTCGAGGCCGAGACGCTCGCCGTCGGCGAGCTGCCGGTGATGATCGAGGGCAACACCGCCACCGTCCCCGCGGCGACCGTGCGCACCTGGTTGCGGGGGGTGCCGTCCGACGAGGGCCTGCGCCTGGGCATCGACGCCGAAGGGGCGGCCGAGGCCCTCGCCGCCCTCTTCCCCGAGGCCGGCACGCCCGCCGTCGACGCCGGTGTGGCGGTGGTGGGGGGCAGCGTGGTCATCACCCCGTCGCAGGTCGGGTCGACCTGCTGCGCACCCGAGGCGGTCAAGGCCATCGAGGACGCCCTCCGCACCCGGAGCCCGGGCGACCCGGCCGTCAACCTCCCGCTCGAGGTCGTGGCCCCCACCCGCACCGAGGAGGCGGTGGCCAAGCTGGGCATCGTCGAGGAGGTCGGCAGCTTCACCACCAACCACCCCCCGGGTGAGCCCCGGGTCACCAACATCCACCGCATGGCCGACATCGTCGAGGGGGCGATCATCGAGCCGGGGGGCACGTTCTCGCTCAACGGCCACGTCGGCCCCCGCACCATCGAGAAGGGCTTCGTGGAGGCGCCGGTGATCGACGCCGACTACCTGTTCTCCAAGGACGTGGGCGGCGGGGTGTCGCAGTTCTCGACCACCCTCTTCAACGCCGCCTTCTTCGGTGGCCTCGACATCCCGACCTACGGGATGCACGGCATCTACATCGCCCGGTATCCCTACGGCCGGGAAGCCACCCTCGACTACCCGAGCCTCGACCTCAAGGTGCAGAACTCGACGCCCCACGGCGTGCTCATCTGGCCGACGTACAGCGGCACCTCCATCACCGTCACCCTCTACTCGACCCGCACGGTCGAGGGGGCCCAGACCAACCAGACCAAGACCGACGTCCCCACCACCCAGGTGAGGGCGACGCCGACGACCCTGCCCGGCGACCCCTCGGCACCACCGCCCGTCACCGAGCCGCCCGCACCCCAGGCCTACATCTGCACGAGGGTCGTCACCGAGCGCACCCGCACCTACACCGACGGCCGCACCTCGGTCGACAAGTTCTACGCCCTCTACGCCCCCCTGGAAGGCGTGATCTGCCCCCGATGAGGCGCCCGGTGAGCGTTCGGCCGTGAAGATCGACACCAGAGCGACGGCCAAGGCCATCTCCGTCGGGCGCATGGCCCTGGGGGCGAGCTACAGCCTGGCGCCCGGGCTGGCCCTGCGCGCCTGGCCCGGACGCGGGGCGCACACCGACCCGGCGGCCCGGTTCCTCGCCCGCTCCACCGGGGTGCGCGACCTGGCCCTCGGCATCGGGACCCTGCTGGCGTTGCAGAAGGACGCTCCCGTACGGGGATGGCTGGAGGCGGGGATGCTGGCCGACGCGGGCGACACCGTCGCCGTGCTCCTGGGCTTCCGCTCCCTGCCCCGCGCCCGAGCGGTAGTAGCCCTGGTCGCGGCCGGGGGCACCGTCGTCGCCGGCCGGCTCCTGGTCGGTCACCTCGACTCGTGAGCAGGGGCTGACCGCGCCATGGCACCGGTCGACGTGGTGGTCGTGGGGGGTGGTCCGGCGGGAGCGGCGGCCGCCATCGTCCTGGCCCGGGCCGGACGCGACGTGGTGCTGGTCGACAAGGCCACCTTCCCCCGGGACAAGTGCTGCGGTGACGGACTCACCGCGGCCGCCCTCCGAGAGTACGAGTGGCTCGGCCTGCGGCCCGAGTCGGTGCCCGACTGGCAGGTGGTCGACCAGGCGTGGGTGCGGGGTCCGACGGGCCGCACGGTGCGCTTCCCGCTGCCCGAGGGCCGGGGCCAGTACTCGGTGTGCGCCCCCCGGGCCCAGCTCGACGCCGCCCTCCTCGACGTGGCCCGGGCCGCCGGGGCCAAGGTCCACGACGGCCACGCCCTCACCGACGCCCGGTTGGTGGAGGGCGGCATCGAGCTCGACGTCGACGGCTTGGGCCCGCTGGTGGCCGGCTACGCCGTCGGCGCCGACGGGATGTGGTCGCCGCTGCGCAAGGCCCTCGGGGTGGCTCCTCCCGGCTACCTGGGCGACTGGCACGCCTTCCGCCAGTACTTCTCGGGGGTGGGACCGGCGGCGGCGGGACTGTGGGCGTGGTTCGAACCCGACCTGCTGCCCGGCTACGCCTGGTCGTTCCCCCTCCCCGGCGGGCGGGCCAACGTCGGGTTCGGGATCCACCGGGACTCGGGTATCCCAACCCGTGACATGAAGCAGCTGTGGCCCGAGATCCTGGCCCGGCCCCACATCCTGGAGGTGCTGGGCGAGGGAGCCGAGCCCGAGGGCGTGCACAAGGCGTGGCCCATCCCGGCCCGGGTCGACGACACCCCCCTCACCGCCGGTGGCGGGCGGGCCCTGCTCGTCGGTGACGCGGCGTGCGCCACCGACCCCCTGACCGGCGAGGGCATCGCCCAGGCCTTGCTCAGCGGGCGGTGGGCGGCGGAGGCGGTGCTGTCGGCGCCCAGAGCAGACGGGGGCAGAGCAGACGGGGGCGGAGCAGACGGGGGCAGAGCAGACGGGGGCGGAGCAGACGGGGGCGGAGCAGACGGGGGCGGAGCCGGGGACGGGGGCGGGGACGACCCCGCCGCGGTGGCGGCCCGGTACGAGACGGCCATGCGCCATGGCCTCTTCGCCGACCACCGCATGTCGCTGCGGCTCAGCCGCACCATCGCCCACCGCCGGGGCATCAACGCCGCCCTCCGCCTGGCCGGGTCGTCGGAGTGGTCCCGGCGTCACTTCGGCCGCTGGCTGTTCGAGGACAGCCCCCGCGCCGTGGTGCTCACGCCCCGCCGCTGGCGGCGGGGAACGTTCTCCAACCCCGGCGCCTATAGAAACGAGGGGCAGCCGTGATCGTCGAGATCGAGCGGGTGCGCACCACCGGCGTGTTCTCCCTCGACGGCCAGGACTTCGAGGTGGAGAACAACATCTGGCTGGTGAGCCACGGCGACGACCTGGTGATCCTCGACGCGGCCCACGACGCCTCGGCCATCGCCGCCGCCGTCGGCGGCCGCAAGGTGTCGATGATCGTGTGCACCCACGGCCACAACGACCACATCAACGCCGCCGTCGACCTGGCCGAGGCGGTGTCCGCGCCCATCGCCCTGCATCCCGACGACCGGATGCTCTGGGACGCGATCCACCCGGGGCGCGCCCCCGACCTCGAGCTGGCCGACGGCGACACCGTGCAGGTCGGCCCCGTACCTCTGGCGGTGCTCCACACGCCCGGCCACTCCCCCGGCGGCGTCTGCCTGTTCGCCGAGGAATCGGGGGTGGTCTTCAGCGGGGACACCCTGTTCAAGGGCGGCCCGGGGGCCACCGGCCGGTCGTTCTCCGACTTCGCCACCATCGTCGAGTCGATCCGCCGCCAGCTCCTGGTGCTGCCGCCCACCACCGTCGTGCACACCGGCCACGGCGACGACACCACCATCGGCGACGAGGCCCCCCACCTCGACGAGTGGCTGGCGAGGGGCCACTGACCGGCGGGGGCGGCGACATGCGCTCCGATCGGCCCCACATGCCCGGGTACGGCGTGCTCGGCCCCACGGAGGGCACGGGCCTGCTGCCGTGGTCGTGGGCCGAGGAACGGCTGTCGGCGTCGCACGACTACTGGATGGCCACCGTCCGGCCCGACGGCAGTCCCCATGTGATGCCGGTGTGGGCGGTGTGGGACGCTGATTCCCTATGGTTCAGCACCAGCCGGCGTTCCCGAAAGGCCCGCAATCTTGACGTCGAACCCCGCCTCGCGGTGACCACCGACAACGCCCTCGAGCCCGTCGTGCTGGAAGGCACGGCCGAGCGGGTCGTCTCCCTGGAGGCCCGCACCCGCTTCATCGGCCTGTCCAACGCCAAGTACGGCACCGATTACGACGTCGGTTTCCTCGACCCCGAGGTCAACGGCACCTACCGGGTGGCGCCCCGCCGGGTGCTCGGCCTGGTCGAATCCGACTTCACCGGCTCCCCGACCAGGTGGGTGTTCGGATGAGCCCGATGCCGATCCTCGACACCAACCGGTTCCGGCGGGAGGTGCAACTGGTCTGCAACGTGTCCTCCGACCCCCAGACGTTCTGGGCGTCGTTCCGGGTCGTGCTCGACCGCAACATCGAGTTCGACGGCTGCGTGTGGCTCACGTTCGACCCCGCCACCATGCTGCCCACCAGCTACACCGCCTACCGGTCGTTCCCGCCCGAGGTCAAGGCCCCCTACCTCGAGCACGAGGCCACCGCCGACGACGTCAGCCGCTTCGTGACGCTGGGGCGCGACCGTCCCTACCTCGCCCTGCTCTCCGACTCCTCGGGCGGCGACCTCCACGCCAGCGCCCGCTACCGCGACTTCCTCCAGCCCAACGGCTACGAGCACGAGCTGAGGATCGCCTTCGTGCGCGACGGCGTGTGCTGGGGCGGGGTCGCCCTCTACCGGGTCCACGGAGGGCCGGCGTTCATCAACCCGGAGGTCAAAGCCCTCGCCGGGATCGTCGAGTTCCTGGGCGAGAGCATGCAGCGGGGCCTCCTCACGGCCAAGCTCAACCGGGAGGAGGACGGCACACGGGCCCCGGGAGTGATCGTGCTGGGCCCGGCCAACCGGATCGAGCTCATCTCCCCGCCGGCGGCGGAGTGGCTCACGGGGCGGGGCGTGGAGATGGGCGACGCCTGGTCGACCGTGCTGCCGGGCGAGGTCTATGCCATCGCCAGCCAGGCCCGCCGCACCGGCGCCGGCCACTTCGACGCCGGGCCGGCCGTGTCCCATGCCGACACCGCGTCCGGCGACAAGGTCGAGCTGCACGCGGCCCTGCTCGAGGGCGAGCCCCAGGGCCCGGTGGCGGTCATCGTGGAGCCCGTCCGCAAGCCCCGCCTGGCCGCGCCCATCGCGTCCGCCTACGGCCTGTCCGACGACGAGGCCGACGTCGTGAGCCAGGTCCTGCGGGCCGCACCCACCGACGGCATCGAGAAGCAGGTGGCGTCGGTGCTGGCCAAGGTGGGCGTGGCCAGCCCGTCGGAGCTGGTGGCCAAGGTGTACGCCGAGCACTACGCGGCCCCGCTGGAAGAGGGCCGGGCGGTCGGTCCCGACGGCTGGTTCGAAGCCCCGTCGGCCAAGCCGCCGGAGCCCGAGGATCCGGAGCCGCCGGAGCCGGAGGATACGGAGCCGGCCGAGCCGGCCGAGGCGTAGCCCCACCGGCGGGCGGCCCGGTAGCCGACGAGCAGGGCGGTGTTGGCCGCGAACAGCCAGAGGCCGAGGAGCACCACGGCGGCGAGGGCGTCGGACGCGTACCCCTGCTCGAAGTTGGCGCCCAGCCGGAGATAGGCCACATAGGCCGCCGACAGGACCGCGATGCTTCCGGCGGCGACGAGCGCTCCTTTGAACGTCGCCGGCCAGCCCGGTGGCGTGCGGGGGAAGATCTTGTAGATGATCGCCACCGTCGCCACGGCTGCGGTGAACCCGCAGACCAGGCTGAGCACCAGGCCGATGACGATCTCCACCGCCGTGTCGCCCAGGGCGGCGGCCCCGAGGTAGCCCCCCACCAGGATTCCGAGCAGGAGGACGGGCACCACGCCGACGAGCATGAGGGCGACGCCCCGGCCACGCAGGCCGGCGGTCGCCCGGTCCCCCGACGCCCGGTCGAGAACTCGCACCAGGGCCGATCCGTAGGCGGTGGCGGGCCACAGGGCAGCGGCAACCGCCGCCAGCCCGAGGGTGGTTCCCAGGTCGGCGACCCGCTCGAGGGCCCGGTCGGCGCCGAGGGCAGGAGGGGCCAGCCGGGCGAGCTCGTCGGCTACGTGGTCCACCCGCGACTGCCCGACCAGCAGGCTGGTGACCCACAGGGCGACCACGACCAGCGGCACGACCGAGATGAGCCCGTAGAACGCCAGCGCGGCCGAGTGGAGGAACACGTCGTCGGCCCGGGCGACCGCCACGCCCCGGCGGGCACGGCGGATCAGCTCCCCTGCGTGGTCCACCCGGCGAGGAACAGCAGACCCGGGCGTGTTCGTCAGGAATGTAGCGCGGGCCATGTGAACAACATTCAAACAACTTTGGAGTTTCCACCTCCAGTTTCGACTGGCGGGAGACGACCTTTGCGGGTTAGTGGCCGAACGGGCCGTCGTCGACGGAGTGGCTCGGTCGCAGGGAGGAACACCCCGATGACCATCGCCCGAATCGGCCAGGACCCCGCCATCGTGCTCCGGCCACCGAACGTCCGCCGGAGCCGCCTGGTGGCCCGCTCCGCCGCCATCGCCGCATCCGCCGCCCTCTTGATGACGGTCGCCGTCCCGGCCGACGCGGCCATCGTGCCCACCGTCGGCCTGGGAACCTCGGCCCAGTACGTCGTCCTGGGTGCGGAGACGGTCACCAACACCGGCCCCAGCCGCCTCTACGGCAGTCTCGGGGTCTCGCCGGGGACGGCCATCACCGGTTTCCCCCCCGGGCTGGTCATCGTCCCGGGAGTGACCAACACCACCAACGCGGCGGCCGCCCAGGCCCAGGCCGACCTGACGACCGCCTACCTGAACGCCAAGAACCGTCCCCTCGACAGCACGACCACCGCCGAGCTGGGGGGCCTCAACCTGAAGGCAGGCGTCCACGCCGGGCCGGACAAGTCCCCGCTAAGCGTGACCGGGACCTTGATCCTCGACGGCGAGAACGACCCGGACTCGGTCTTCATCTTCCAGACCGACTCGACCCTCACGACCGCGTCGAGCAGCCGGATCGTGCTGATCAACGGGGCCCGGGAGTGCAACGTCTTCTGGCAAGTCGGCAGCTCGGCCACGCTGGGCTCCGACTCCTACTTCGTCGGCACCATCCTGGCCCTGACGTCGGTCGCGGTGATGACCCGGGTGACCATCCACGGCCGAGCCCTCGCCACGACCGGCGAGGTCACCCTGGACACCGACACCTTCACCCTGCCGACCTGCGACGACACCACCGGCACCACGACCACCACCGGCGGCACCGGCGGCACCGGCGGTCCGACGACGACCACCCCGGAAGGCGCCACCTCCACGACGACCCCGGGCGGCGGCACGGGCGGCTCGGGCGGCACGGCGACGACCACACCGGGCGGCACCGGCGGCACCGGCGGCACCGGCGGCACCGGCGGCACGGCGGGCGGCACGGCGACCACCACTCCGGGCAGCGGCGCCTCGACGAGGCGCATCCTGACACCCGATGGCGCTCCGGTCGGAGGCCCCGGCGTCCCAGGCGTCGTGGGCCCGCCCCGAACCGGCGCCTCGCCGGCGCCGACCGAATCCATCCCGTGGCCGACGGTGCTCGTCGTCGCCGTTTTCGGCCTCGCGGCCACGGTGCGCACCAGCGCTCTCGCCGCGACCCGGCCGGAGCGCTGAGCGACGTGCCGGCGACGAGGCGCCCCGGATCGGTCGGGCGCCGGCTCGCCATCGGGCTGGCGGCGGGCGCGGCCACCCTCCTGACCGGCTGCTCGACGCCGGCCACCCATCCGGCGGCGACGACGGGCACGGTCGGATCGTCCGGAGTCGAGCTCGCCGTCCCCGCCGCCCTCACCGAGGGGGGACTCGACCTGCGGGCCGGACCGGTGGCCGTCCCCCTGGAGCTGCGGATGCCGTCGATCGGCCTCACGGCCCCCGTGGTCGGGGTGGGGATCACGCCCGAGAACGTCATGGACGCCCCCATGGGCCCGGCCACCGACCCATCGTGGCGGCAGGCCTTCTGGTACCGGGGCAGTGCCATCCCGGGGGCGCCCAGCACGGCGCTGATCGCGGGTCACGTCGACGACCCCCTCGGACGCCCGGGCGTCTTCTTCAACCTCGACGACCTGCGGCCCGGCGACCCGATCGTCGTCCACGACACCCGCGTCGGGCTCGACGTGGGCTACTCCGTCACCGAGTCGAAGTCGTACGCCCTCGACCAGATGGGCGATCCGGCCCTCCTGAGCCGGATCTACGGGGAGGGCCCGGTGCAGGGGACCTGGCCCCGCGCTTCGGCCGACGGCCTCTCCCACCTGACGCTGGTCACCTGCGCGGGGGACTTCCACGGGGACACCCACGATCAGCGGCTGGTCGTCTACGCCACCCGGGTGGCCTAGGCCTCTAGGGCCGCCGCCCGGAATCAGTCGAGCAGCCCGGATCAGTCGAGCAGCCCGGCGGGCGGGTCGATCACCAGGCGGCCGGCGGTGGGACCGCTGACCACGAAGACCAGCGGCACCAGCTTGCCCCCCGGGAGCACGAGCAGGTCGGACGCAGGATTGGCCTCCACCGCCTCCACCGGTCCGTAGCTGCGGCCGTCGACGCCCACGACCTCCGACCCGATGAGCTCGTGCACCCACAGGGTGTCGTCGTCATCGTCGTCGTCGGCCAACGGCTCGGCCATGAGGACGGTACCCCGCAGGGCCTCGGCCCCGTCCCGACCCTCGACGCCGGCGAAGGCGACGATCCACCGCCCCTGGTGGGGGCTGGCCCACTCGACGGTGAGGTCACCCCGTTCGGTGGCGAACGCAAAACCCGGTTCCAGCCGCTTGTCGGGGCGGTTGGTGATCATCTTGACGATCACCTCGCCCTTCAGCCCATGGGGCTTGACGACCTGCCCGACTTCCAGCACCGGCGAGGCAGCAGCCCGGACTAGTCGACGATATCGACCGAGGTGTCGACGCCCTCGCGGGCGCCGGCGGCCCGCACGACGGTGCGGATGGCCTGGGCCACCCGGCCCCGGCGGCCGATGACCCGGCCCATGTCGGACGGGGACACGTGCAACCGCAGCATCACCGACCGGCGGCCCTCCTCGACCTCGATGTCGACGGCGTCGGCGTCGTCGACGATCGAGCGGGCGAGGTAGTCGAGCACGCCGACGGACATCCCGCCGACGGCGCGATTGCCGTCGACGTCATCCTCGTCGTCATCCTCGTCGTCGTCCTCGACCTCGACCTCGTCGACCTCACCGTCATCCTCGACTTCGCCGTCATCCTCGTCGTCGTCGAACTCGTCGTCGACGATGGCCTCGGCGCCGACCGGATGGTCGCTCACGAGCCGGCCGGTGGGGCCGGCGACGGGGCCGGGGGGGCCGTGCCCTTGTACTGGCCCCAGGCGCCCGAGATCTCGAGCAGCTTGCGGGCGGGTTCGGACGGCTGGGCGCCCTGGCGGAGCCACCCGACGGCCTTGTCGTTGTCGATGTTGACCAGCGACGGTTCGGCCCGTGGGTCGTAGGTGCCCACGATCTCGATGAAGCGCCCGTCGCGGGGCGACCGGGAGTCGGCCGCCACCAGACGGTAGGTCGGCTGCTTCTTCTTGCCCATCCGCATGAGGCGGAGTTTCACTGCCACGCTTTCTCCTATCCGAAGCTCGGCACGCGGGGGCGGCCCTTGCCGCCCTTGCCGCCCTTGCCGAGGAACCGCATCATCTTCTGCATCTCCTTGAACTGCTTCAGCAGCTGGTTGACGTCGTTGGTCGTCATCCCACTGCCGTTTGCCACCCGTAGACGCCGGGAGCCGTTCATGAGCGACGGGTCGCGCCGCTCGGCCGGGGTCATGGACCGGATGATGGCCTCGACCCGCGCGATCTCCCGGTCGTCGATCTCGGCGTTCTTGAGCTCTTTGGGGATCCCGGGCAGCATACCGACCAGGCTCTGCAAGGGCCCCATCTTCTTGAGCTGCTGCATCTGCTCGAGGAAGTCCTCCAGCGTGAACTTTCCGCTGGTGAGCTTCTCCGCCGCCTTCTCCGCCTCCTCCATGTCGTAGGCCTGCTCGGCCTTCTCGATGAGAGTGAGGACGTCGCCCATCCCGAGGATCCGCGACGCCATGCGGTCGGGGTGGAAGGGCTCGAAGTCGCCCAGCTTCTCGCCGGTGGAGGCGAAGGCGATGGGTCGGCCGATGACCTCCTTGACGGACAGGGCCGCGCCACCGCGTGCATCGCCGTCGAGCTTCGACAGGATGACCCCGTCGATCTCGAGGACGGCGTGGAAGGCCTCGGCCACGTTGACCGCGTCCTGGCCGGTCATGGCGTCGACCACGAGGAACGTGTAGTTCGGCGACACCGCCTCCGAGATGCGGCGGGCCTCGTCCATGAGGCTGTCGTCGACGTGGAGGCGGCCGGCGGTGTCGACGATCATCACGTCGCGGCCCAGCCGGCGGGCCTCCTCGAGGCCGGCCCGGGCCACCGACTCGGGATCGGTCGCCTCGGAGAAGACGGGCACGCCGACCTGGCCGCCGAGGATGCGGAGCTGCTCGACGGCCGCCGGGCGCTGGAGGTCGGCCCCCACGAGGAGGGGGTTGCGCCCCTGCTGCTTGAACCACTTGGCGAGCTTGCCCGAGGCGGTGGTCTTACCGGAGCCCTGCAGGCCCGCCAGCATCACCACGGTGGGAGGCTTCGACGCGTAGGTGATCTTGAGGGTCTGGCCCCCGAGGCTGGCGATCAGCTCCTGGTGGACGATCTTGATGACCTGCTGGGCCGGCGACAGGCTGGCCGACAGGTCGGCGCCCACGCACTCCTCGCGGATGCGTCCGACGAGGTTCTTGACGACCTTGAAGTTGACGTCGGCCTCAAGCAGGGCCACCCGGATCTCCCGCAGGACCTCCTCGACCTCGCGCTCGCCCAGCCGACCGCGGCCCTTGAGCTTGCGGAAGATGCCTTCGAAGCGGTCGGAAAGAGACTCGAACATGCCCGGACCAGGGTACTTGACGGGGCCGGCCTGACGGCCGGCGTCCCGAAGGTCGAGGGGCTCCGCCCCCCGACTGCCCCCCGCAACGGCTTGGACGCCTTCGGCGCAGTGCTTCTTGTCCCGACAGGCCCCCGTCCTTCGGACGGCCTGTCGGTCGGTCAGGAGAAGAGGGCGTCGACGAACTCGTCGGGGTCGAAGGCGATGAGGTCGTCGGCCGTCTCGCCCAGGCCCACCAGCTTGATGGGAATGCCGAGCTCTCCCTGGATGGCGAGCACGATGCCCCCCTTGGCCGTGCCGTCGAGCTTGGTCAGCACCACGCCGGTGACGTCGACCGCCTCCAGGAACTGGCGGGCCTGCACCAGACCGTTCTGGCCGGTGGTGGCGTCGATCACCAGCAGGACCTCGGTGACCTTGCCCGGCGGCTTGTCGGCCACCCGGCGCACCTTGCGCAGCTCCTCCATGAGGTTGACCTTGGTGTGCAGGCGGCCGGCGGTGTCGGCCAGCACCAGGTCGGCGTTGCGGGCCGCGGCCCGCTCCACGGCGTCGAAGACGACCGCACCCGGGTCGCCGCCCTCGTTGCCCCGCACCAGGGTGGCCCCCGCCCGCTTCGCCCACAGCTCCAGCTGCTCGGCCGCGGCGGCCCGGAACGTGTCGCCGGCGGCCATGATCACCGTCCGCCCATCCAGCACCTGCTGGTGGCCGACCTTGCCGATGGTGGTGGTCTTGCCCACCCCGTTGACGCCGACGAACAGCCACACGTTGGGGAACCCGGGTTCCAGGCGCAGGCTCCGGTCGGCCATGGTGAGCCGCTTCTTCAGGTCGTCCTTGAGGGCCTCGACCATCTTGTCGGCGGACGAGATCCCCTCCGACTTGACCCGTGCCCGCAGCTGGTCGAGGAGCTCGGTGGTGGCCCCGACGCCCACGTCGGCCCGCAGCAGGGCCTCCTCCAGCTCGTCCCAGGTGTCGTCGTCGATCTTCTCGCGGGTGCGGATGGCGCCCAGGTAGCCGGACAGGAGGCCCCGGGCCTTCCCCAGGCGGTCGATGAACCGCGGCTTGGGCGCGGGCTCGGGCCGGGCGTCGCGCTCCGGCACAGGGGCCACGACCGGCGGTGGCGGGGCGGCGTCATCGCCGGGTTCGGGCTGGGGCGGGGGCTGGGCCTGAGCCGCGGCCAGCACCGCCTCGGCCTCGGCCACCAGCTCCCGGGCCTGGCGGTCGAGCTCCTCCTCGGACGGGATCCGCCGCCGTTTCCGGGGTGGAGCCTCCGCCGCGCCGCTCGGGAGCAGGGACTCCGGCGGTGGGTCGAGGTCGGAGCCCCGACGGGGGCGGGCGGCAAGGAAGGCGGCGACGATGCCGGTGACCACCAGCACCGCCAACACCCCGAGGACGAGTTCCATGTGTCCCTCAATGTAGGTGACGCCACCCGCCGGCCATTCCGCGCCGGCGCTCGGGGAGAGCGGCCCCTCCCCCGCCGTCAGGCCCGGGCCCGCACCTTCTCGGACACGACCCTCGACGAGCCGCCCGGCTGCAAGGTCACGCCGTACAGGGAGTCGGCGGCCTCCATGGTGCGCTTCTGGTGGGTGACCACCACCAGCTGGGCCTCGTCGCGGAACTGCTGCAGGAGGTCGATGAAGCGGTGCAGGTTGACGTCGTCGAGCGCCGCCTCCACCTCGTCGAGGAGATAGAAGGGCGACGGCCGGCTGCGGAAGACGGCGAAGAGGAAGGCGAGGGCGCACAGAGCCCGCTCGCCGCCCGAGAGCAGCGACAGCTTGCGCACGTTCTT
>Ga0136617_10001670_pt1 | contig 19704 bp, 16 predicted proteins | sample AntDrymUQ3222106_2_FD_129672 | JGI IMG/M metagenome (GOLD analysis project Ga0136617, IMG submission 129672) | Polar desert sand microbial communities from Dry Valleys, Antarctica - metaG UQ322 (21.06) | ecosystem: Environmental > Terrestrial > Soil > Desert | place: Antarctica: Dry Valley... | reverse complement strand
GGTTTCAGTTTCAACGATCTCACGGGCATGGCCGAGGGCCCCCCGCACCGCACCATGCACCTGCGGCATGCAACGCAAACTGTAAGCATCCTGGACTCGTGGGTCATTTTCAATATGCGACTTGCGAATTTCACTATCGCGCAATAAGTCCCGCAAATGAGAAGCAACTTCGCTCTGGCCCGCGTGCGGTCGTGATTGATGAATCCGCTCATCAAAGGCCACGGGAGTCCCCCGCAGAGCTTCGATTGTCATTGCGCCGGCAACATCAGCAACCCGCGCGACTCTTTCAGCACGATGCAAGGCGAGCCCTCCGACTGCCCCCATGGCCTGCGTACCGTTCAATAGCGCCAGACCTTCCTTTACCTGCAACTCCAACGGTTGGAGACCGGCGCGTCGCAGAGCTTCCGCTCCCGGTAAGCGCTCGCCCTCGAAGAAAGCTTCGCCCTCTCCAATCACCGTCAATGCGAGATGAGAAAGCGGCGCCAGATCGCCGCTTGCCCCTACCGAGCCCTTTTCGGGAATAACAGGCGTAACGCCTCTCTCGAGCATGGCTATCAACACCTCGATCAGAAGCGGTCGAGCCCCGCTATAACCACAGGCAAGCCCATTCGCGCGCAGCAGTAACATGGCTCGCGACTCAGTCTCAGACAACGGGGAACCAAGGCCACAGGAATGGCTACGTACAAGGTTGAGTTGCAGCGAGCGTAACGCAGAGGGTTCTATGCGGATGTCGGAGAGTTTGCCAAACCCAGTATTCACCCCGTAGACCGTGCGCCCCTCAGCTACGATCTTCTCCACGACGCGACGCGATTCCTCCGCCCGCGCCCGCGCGTTCGCCGAAAGCGAAACGTGTTCTCGGCCTTTGGCAACTTCTGCTACTTGCTGGAGGGAAAGTCTTTGGCCGTTCAGTTCAATCATAAGATAGGGAAGGGGGCTGGGACGCGGATGGGAGTTGAACATCAGCGAAACTGAGGCTGAGATCGCTCTTACTGCTTCTTTTGATGATTATCACTTTTTCAACTTCGTGCCAGGGCAAGAAGTGGTGGGTTAGACTACGAAAACCTAACCCTGTTTGCTTACCCCTCCCCTCAGCCTCTCGTCAGTGTCTCTGCGGGAATTTTTGTATCGGAATTCTCGCTTATGTCGAGCTTTCTTGAATCCCTATCAGGAGTTTCCGAGATATCGATCTTTCTAAACTCGCCGGTCATGGTCCCGCTCCTCACCCGCTGGCGTGCTCGCTTTGCCCGTTGGGTCGTGCGTCCGGTGCCGGTTGCGGCCCGGGTCCATCTCTTCATTGTGATGAGCGGACGCAGCGTGAACTGATGCTGGGGCAGCACCTCGCCGGTGGCTTCGCGCAGACGTACCGTGCCAATTGCAAATATTGCAATCGCGGCATTGAAGATCACTCCAATCACAAACACGAACCAACCAGGCACGACGCCGACGGTGGCGCGATCGAGAAAGGCATTGAAGTCACGTGCTGGAAGCGGATGCAGGTAGACTTTGAGATTCCAGCTCAGTGCCAGAAGGGCAAAGATCCATAGGTAGTTGCGGCGCAGTCTTCGGCCCACCGCCTCCCACTCACTGATTGTAAAGTGAGGCGTGATCAAATCTGACGCCAGGTGCTGCGCCCACGATTCATCAAGCGGAACGCTGTCGGGCGCCAGTAGTTGGGCAAAGTATCCGGTTTCCAACACTCGTACACGACTCGACCAGATTTCGTAATATCGATAGCGACGCGCTTCCATCAGCAGGAAGATGGCTACCAGAATCGAGTTGATCGGGATCACGAAATGCGGATTACTGGGTGAACTAAAAACAAATGAGAGGGTCGCGCCGGCCGTCAACACCGCCCAATTTGTTGTCGTATCAAGCCGGTTTCGCCAGGTGTTGGAACGCTGCACCTCACCGCGATAAAAATGGATCATGGCGGTGTTGAATTCACCCGCCGCCATCCTGCGCATCCAGCTTGCAGGCGTTTGAAGAGTGCGGTCCGGCGTGGGAGGTTCGGGAGAAGCGGCCGGCCGCAAGCGACCCGACGCCCGTTCTGCTGATAACGGGCCGCTGCCGCTTTGATGTGTCTCCATGGTCATAGAATGGACTCGAAAGGAGCGCGGCAGGAAGAGCGGCGTCCGGACTCCGGGTAGTCATAATAGCACGCGCTCGAGAGTCGCTTGTAGTCAAGTTCAGACAAAAGCAACGGTTTCTCGGGTGAAATTAGTAAAATATGCCCTGCTTGACAGTCTTTGAGTGTGACACCTATAGTTCAAACTCCCCTGTTTCATTGAAAGACTTCTATCATGACTGCCGCAGTGGACACAGATCTGGATGCGCATTGGATGCGCCAGGCGATAGCGGCAGCCCGAGATGCTGAGGCGCGTGGCGAGATACCTGTCGGCGCTTGTATTGTTAACGGTGACACATTGCTTGCGGTTGCCGGAAATAGAACGCGCACCGACATTGATCCGACTGCCCACGCGGAAATGATGGCCCTGCGCAAGGCGGCGCGTAAGATCGGGAACTACCGGCTACCAGATGTGGTTGTGTATTCCACGATTGAACCCTGTGCAATGTGCGCCGGGGGTCTCGTCCAGGCAAGAGTCCGTCGCCTGGTTTACGGCGCGCCCGATGAACGAGCCGGAGCGGTGGAGTCACGATTCCGCATTTGCGACACGGATTTCTTAAATCATCGGATTACCGTAACTGCCAGAGTGCTGGAAGAAGACTGCCGCAAACTGATGCAGCAGTTTTTTCGCGCGCGGCGCGAAGCCGATGAAGGATGAAGGCGGAAAGGACGAAGCATCAATGACACGGGTTTGAAGAGCTGAATGAGACAGAGAATCGTTCGCGGTCTTTCATCGTCCGCCTTCATCCTTTATCCTTCTATTACGGAGAGGTCGCATAGTGGCTTAGTGCACCGGTCTCGAAAACCGGAGTGGGGGAAACTCCACCGTGGGTTCAAATCCCACCCTCTCCGCCAGTTGAATTTCGGATGCGGATTTCGAATCGGGAAAACAACCACCAAACGCCGTGGCTAAATTCGAAATCCGCAATCTCAAATTCCGAGGAGAGGTGCAAGAGTGGTTGAATTGGCAGCACTGGAAATGCTGTGAGCGGGAAACCGTTCCGTGGGTTCGAATCCCACCCTCTCCGCCAGACATTTGCAATTGCCAATTGCCAATTGCCAAATGTAGATTTCTTGATGGAGCGTTGAATCGGTTCATTAAATTGGCAATTGGAAATTGGCAATGAGGAAGGTATGGACGATAACAAACTAGCGGCTGACGAAGCGCGACGCTCCGTACAGCATGAATCAGTAAAAGCACAGGTTGAAGGTGACGTTAACGCTGAGATTGCGCAGCAAGCGAGCCAGGCTCCACCACCGGGAGAGGCACGTAAAATTGAGAACGTCGCTGGGCAGTTTCGCACCAAAGCGGTAAATGAAGTAGTTGACACCGAGCGGGAGGTAGAACGATCCCGAGGCGCTGCGCGCGTTTCCCAGGTGATCGATTATATTTTCTATGTTATCTACGCGTTGCTGGGAATGAGGTTTCTCCTGGCCCTGTTAGCCGCGCGCAGTACCGCTGGATTTGTCCAGTTCATCGTCACTGTTACGAATCCGTTCTACGCTCCCTTCAGAGGTATCGTGGACGCTCCGCGGACTGAGGACGGACATACGTTGATGTTACCCATCGTCGTGGCAATAATCGCTTATGTCTTACTGCATCTGGCCATCAATGGGTTGCTGAGAATGCTGGCTCATCGCAAGACGCAGATTTAGTATTGCCGATTGCCAATTGGTCCTTAGCTTTGCAGTTTGAAAGGTTACAAAGTTCGAGATCATAGATTAGGAATCAATTGGCAATTGGCAATTGAATGAGTTATCAGATCCCGGGCTCCGCACAACGCTTGCTTTGTGAACCCCGCCAGGCCGGGAACGGAGCAACGGTAGCAATCGCGGCGTGTGTTGCGGGTAAGTCCGGGGTCTGGCCATATCGCAGTGATGCGTACTGAGTGATGAGTACTGAGTAAGAAACTCATCATCGAACCTCAGTCACTCATCACTCAGTACTCAGTACTCATCGCTTTCAATGTCGTATCAAGTAATCGCACGCAAATGGCGCCCGCAGAGCTTTGACGAAGTGACGGGCCAGGAACCCATCACTCGCACGCTGCGTAATGCCATCGAGCACGAGAGGCTGCACCACGCGTATCTGTTTTCCGGTGCCCGAGGTGTCGGGAAAACCACGACCGCGCGTCTTCTGGCCAAGGCGCTCAACTGCCACAAGTCTCCTCGACCTACGCATAGCCCTTGCCGCGCAGATGATTTGCATGCCTGTGCTTCTTGCCGGGAGATTACCGAAAGCCGTTCGATTGACGTGCAGGAGATCGATGCCGCCTCTCACACAGGCGTCGACAATGTACGCGAATCAATTATCGGCAGCGTGGGAATTGCCCCGGCCAGAGATCGGTACAAGGTCTTCATCATCGACGAAGTGCATATGCTCTCAACGGCGGCATTTAATGCGCTGCTGAAGACGATTGAGGAGCCGCCGCCGCGCGTCCTATTTATTATGGCGACTACCGAGCGACACAAGGTGCCGGAAACGATCCTCTCTCGCAGCCAGCAATTTGAGTTTCGCACCATAGCTGCGGCAAAGATTCTCGAAAGGCTTAGACTCATCGCCGAGGCCGAAAAGATCACGGTTCCTGATGATGCTCTGCGCGAGATAGCCCGGGCCGGCGAAGGGTCGATGCGCGATGCCCAGTCGGCCTTTGATCAGGTGATCAGTTTTGCCGGCGCCGAGATAAAAAAAGAAGACGTGGAAATGGCGCTCGGCGTAGCCGGCGCAGACAGTCTAATTCGCGTGATCAACGGCATTGCGGACCATAAGCCCGCGCAGGCTCTCGCCGTCGTTGACGATGTGGTAATGCGCGGTCACGATTTACGCAACTTCTGCCGGGACTTGCTGGCCCACCTGCGCGATCTTCTAGTGACCAAGGTTTCGGGTAGTGAGGAACTTTTGGAGTCGGCAGTATGTGATGCTAGCGAGCTGAAACGGGAGGCCGCCCTCTTCTCCGAGTCGGATCTCGTCCGTTTCTTCCACTCACTGGCCGAGACGGAAACCAAACTCCGAACGGCAGCCCATCCCCGTTACCAGATGGAAATCGGCTTGGTGAAGCTAATGGAGATGCGCCGGCTGGAACCGCTTGGGCATTTGCTAGACCGACTTGCTGCTCTTGAAGAGGCTCTACGCACTGGCAATTTGCCAGTCCAAACAAAAAGTTCCGCGTCAACCGCGAGTGGCTCTGAAGACGCGGGGAAAAGGCGGTCAACTGCTGCAACAAGCTCGGCTCCGAATGCGATAGGCGGATCTTTTGCCGGAACCGCGGCAATGCTGGTGCTCGAACCCGCACCCCAGCCGGGCTGCCCGGCCGGGGACCCCCCAACTGAACCGGCTTCAGCGCTCACGTCCGCTCCTTCCTCCAGAGCGAGTGCGCGTGTGGAACCTCGCTCCGTGGCCGAAAGCGGTCAAAATGCAGGCGTCGTTGATTCGGATATTGAGCGAATCAAGTCAGCCCTGGAAGCCAGGCGCAAGATGTTTCTAGTAACTGCGCTGGAAGGCGCGCGCAGCGCCTCGCTGGATGACGGCGAGCTGTATGTCGAGTTTGCTCCTGAAGCTAGGCACCTCCGCGATACACTCGCGAAAAGCGACAACATAAAGATTCTACGCGAGGTCTGTTACGAGGTTGCTAAACGCGATTGTGGGGTGCGCATCAGCATCAAGGACGTGACGGCGGCCGCTGACGCCGAGACCTCGAAAGAAGACGAGGAACGTCGCGATAAACAACGGTTGCGCAAATCTGCCGAGGAAAATCCGGTCGTTCAGCAAATGCTGCGCACCTTCCGCGGCGAGATTGTTGATGTGCGGCGCGTCGATGATCAGTAGGCAGAGGGCAGGAGCAGGAGCATTCTCCTCCCGACTGCCGACTGCCTACTGCTCCTGCCGACTGCCAACTGCCTTCTGATCCTGCTTCCTGGCCTCCTTCGCCACCCTGAGAAATGCTCTGGCCGCGTGCGACAGGGTTGCGCCCTTGCGATAAATCAGGTGGATAGTTCTTTCCAAGCGCATTTGGCGAACAGTTAAAGCCACCACTTGTTTGCTCGCGAGCTCGGGCTGCGCAGCTAAGCGCGGGACCAGCGCTACACCCATTCCCTGCTCAACAAATCTTTTGATGGCTTCCAACGTAGGCATTTCCATCGAGATGTTGAGCGGAGTCTTGAATTTCTCAAAGGTACGTACAACTTTCTCTCGATAGGGTGAAGGCACATTGTGAGCAATAAACGATTCTGCGCCCAGCTCCCGTATCGAAATAACTTCTTTACCGGCCAGCGGATGATCCGGCGCGACGATCAAGGCTAACTCGTCGGTCATCACCCGAACAGACGCGATTGCCGAATCGCTTGGCTTATACGAAACCACGCCAATCTCGATGTCACGCCCGAGAATCTCTGAAGGAATGCGGCTGGCAAGACCTCTCTTCACCTCTACCTTGATGTGTGGGTGGCGCCCTCGGAAAACAGGGACTATCGGCAAGAGGTACATTACCGTGTATTCATTGGCGCTGAGCGTTAATTTTCCCCGTTGCAGATCCTTCAGTTCCTTTAAGGCAGTGTGTGCGCCCTGACGCAGGTTGAGCATCTGCTGCGCAAACTCGTGGAGCACGCGACCCGCGGCGGTCAAGGTACCGTCCTTGGACGACCGGTCAAAAAGTGGCTCCCCCAGCTCCACCTCTAGCCGGCGAATGGCCTGGCTAACTGCCGGCTGTGTGCGATGCAGGGTCTTTGCAGCACGCGAAAAACTCTGCTCCTGAGCTATGGTTACCAGCACCTCAAGCTGATTAATGTCCATCGTCCCCCGGCCTGCAGTTATGAGCACGCTCTGAGCGGGTTATCCTATCATATTTAGTTATCCTTTCATAAAGATAATAACTTTGACTTTAGGGCCCTGTGGTTCCTATCATTGCCGCTTCAGCTGAGAGGAACCGTCATGACTACAGAGCGAATCGCCATTTTTGACACGACGTTGCGTGACGGCGAACAGAGTCCGGGCTGTTCCATGAACCTGGAGGAGAAGCTGCGGATGGCCCGGCAACTAGAGCATCTGGGAGTTGATGTTATCGAGGCCGGATTTCCTATCGCTTCCGAAGGCGACTTTGCGGCGGCTAAGGCTGTGGCGGCTGCTTGTAGCAAGGTAACGGTGGCCGCACTCTGCCGCACGGCGGAGCCGGATGTAGCGCGCGCCGCGGAGGCGCTAAACGTGGCCGCGCACCCCCGCATCCACACTTTTGTTGCCACTTCCGATATCCACCTGCAACACAAGCTGCGGAAAACCCGCAGCGAAGTTCTGATAATGACTCGCAATTCTGTGCGGATGGCGCGAAACTTTGCGGCAGAAGTGGAATTCTCAGCCGAGGACGCAACCCGTAGCGACCTGGACTATCTTTGCGAGGTCTTCGCGGTCGCTGTCGACGAAGGGGCCACAATCCTCAACATTCCCGACACCGTCGGCTACGCGCTTCCTTCCGAATTTGCGACCCTTGTCTCCACTGTTCGTGACCGAGTGGTTGGTGATAAGGCAGTGACGATTAGCGTCCACTGTCACAACGATCTAGGGCTCGCGGTAGCCAACAGTCTGGCGGCGATTGCTGCCGGCGCGCGTCAGGTTGAATGTACGATCAACGGAATCGGCGAGCGGGCGGGCAATGCTTCGCTGGAAGAGTTCGTGATGGCCATGCATGTTCGCTCCGACAAGTTGTCGTATAAAGTGAACGTCAATACGCGCGAGCTCTATCCAACTAGTCAGTTACTCTCAGAGATCATTGGATTCGACGTGCAGCCTAATAAGGCGATCGTGGGGCGGAACGCCTTCGCTCACGAAGCGGGTATTCACCAGCATGGCGTTATCAACAATCCGTTGTGCTACGAGATCATGACTCCCGAATCGGTCGGTGTTCCAAGCAATAGTCTGGTGCTCGGCAAACACTCCGGTCGTCACGCGCTGGGCTTGCGTTACGAAGAGCTTGGCTACTCACTTGAGATCGGAGAGCTCGACGCGGCCTATGGTAGATTCTCTGAGCTGGCCGATCGCAAGAAGCGAATCTACGATCAAGATCTGATTTCGCTGCTCAGCGCCGACATGAAAACACGTGCTGAGGTGGCGATTATTGAAGCTGTTGCACCGCTCGCGCGGGCTTCAGGCTACAGGTAGGAGCTCTATGAAGATAACTGTTTTACCGGGTGACGGCATTGGTCCTGAGGTGACGGCAGAGGCCGTTTGTGTTTTGCGGGGGGTGGCTGCCATCCATGGTCATAAATTTGAATTTGTGGAAAGACCTATAGGCGGCGTCGCAATAAAGCAAACGGGTTCGCCTTTACCCCCCTTTACGCTCGACGCCTGTCTGGCCGGTGATGCCGTCCTTTTGGGTGCAGTGGGTGCGCCGGAGTACGACTCGCTGCCAACGAACCTCCGGCCGGAAGCCGGGCTACTTCTTTTGCGCCGTGCCCTTGGCGGCTTTGCGAATCTTCGCCCGGCGATCTCCTATGATGCAATTGCAGCAACGTCTCCTCTACGTAGGGAGATCGCCAGGGGCGCGGATATTCTGATCGTTCGGGAGTTGCTGGGCGGTCTTTATTTCGGAGAACCGCGTGGATTCTATGGCTCGAACGGTGATTCAGTCGCTAAAAACACGATGAGTTATTCGGTGATGGAGATTGAGCGGGTGGCACGTATTGCTTTTGAAGCCGCACTCAAACGTCGCCGCAAGGTCACCTCCGTGGACAAAGCCAACGTCCTTGAAACATCGCAACTCTGGCGCCAAACCGTTACCCGCGTGGCCAGCGACTACCCTGAAGTTACGCTTGACCACTTGTATGTCGACGCTTGCGCGATGCACCTGATTACGAGCCCGCTCAGATTCGACGTGCTCCTCACTGAGAATCTTTTTGGAGACATTCTGTCTGACGAAGCAGCGGCGATCACCGGCAGCCTGGGAATGCTGCCATCCGCCAGCATCGGAGGTGTCGTTAACCTTTACGAGCCCGTCCATGGTTCAGCTCCAGAAATCGCCGGTCGCGGCGTTGCCAATCCTTTCGGAGCGATTGCGTCAGCGGCGATGATCTTGCGCTATACCGGACGCCTTGAGCAGGAGGCTGATGAAATCGAGGAGGCGATTCGAGTGGTGCTCAAAGCCGGTTATCGCACCCCGGACATTGATAGCGGGGGAACGCGATACATTGCCAAGACCTCTGAAATCGGCCAGCTAGTCTGTGACGCGGTTGATGAGATCGCAGACATGCGTCACGCTTACCATGCGGTTTAGATCTTTGAACTTACAACTTTGTACTTTGCTTTGTGCTTAGTACTTGGTACTGCGATTCAGAGTGCGATTAACTTCCAAGGTAGTTCAAACTACAAAGTTCCTAATACAAAGTTCTAAGTAATAAGAACAAAGCACAAAGTTCCAAGTACAGCGTTTCTTTTAATGCCACGCACACTCTTCGAAAAACTCTGGGACGCACACGTAGTAAATGAGCAGGCAGGGCGACCCTCCCTTCTCTACGTTGATCTACATTTGGTTCACGAGGTCACCTCGCCCCAGGCGTTTGCCGGTCTGCGCGCGGCGGCGCGGGGTGTTCGCCGACCGGACCGAACCTTTGCCACTGCCGACCACAATGTTCCCACGACCAATCGCGAGCTGCCCATCGCCGATCCTATCGCAGCTACTCAGATAGAAACACTGGCGCAAAATTGTCGCGAATTCCATATTCAACTCTTCGATATCAATTCAGCCGAACAGGGGATCGTTCACGTCATCGGCCCCGAACTGGGATTGACCCAGCCAGGAATGACTATAGTTTGCGGCGATAGTCATACCAGCACCCATGGTGCTTTTGGAGCGCTGGCCTTCGGTATCGGGACCACCGAAGTCGAGCACGTTCTGGCCACGCAGTGCGTACCACAGAACAAGCCGCGTACGATGCTGATTCAGACCCAGGGGGCTTTGCCGGAAGGTGTGTCAGCAAAGGATCTGGCCCTGGGCATTATCGGCCAGATAGGAACCGATGGGGCCACCGGATATGTCATCGAGTATGACGGCGAAGCAGTGCGCTCGCTTTCGATGGAAGGTCGCATGACACTCTGCAATATGAGCATCGAGGCGGGCGCGCGGGCGGGAATGATTGCTCCAGACGAACAAACCTTTCGCTATCTTCAGGGAAGGCCTTTTGCTCCGCGCGGTGCGGAGCGCGACGATGCGGTTGCCTACTGGCAAACATTCAAAACTGACCCCGGCGCGGCCTTCGACCAGGTTGGTGAGATTGACGCTGCCGGACTCGAGCCTTTCGTGACCTGGGGTACAAGTCCCGGCATGGTGGCACCCATTTCGGGAAACGTTCCGGATCCCCGCGAAGCGAGCACTACGGCTGACTGCGACAGCGCAGAACGCGCACTTGCATACATGGCGCTAGCCCCGCACACCAGCATCAAGGACATCTCCATCGATCGCGTTTTCATCGGTTCCTGCACGAATGCCCGACTTGAAGATTTGCGCGCGGCAGCACGAGTCGTAAATGGATATAGAATCAGCCGCTTTGTGAAAGCGATGGTTGTGCCTGGGTCACAGAGTGTTAAGCGCGCAGCCGAGGCCGAAGGTATTGATCAAATCTTTCGCGAAGCGGGGTTCGAGTGGCGTGAAGCTGGATGCTCGATGTGCCTGGGAATGAATCCGGACATCCTGGAGGCCGGCGAGCGCTGCGCTTCGACGAGCAATCGGAATTTTGAAGGGAGACAAGGCCGCGGCGGACGTACCCACCTTGTCAGTCCGATGATGGCGGCGGCGGCCGCAATTACCGGCCACTTTACCGACGTAAGGAAGTGGCAGTTTAGGTAAAGGGCGGGCGTGTGTCGGGATCTTAGGATTGCCGATTTCCAATTGCCAATTGCCGATTTCTTCTAGTTAATGCCGCGTCATTCCTTGCCTCGGCAAGCGCGATGCAAATAAATAATTGGCAATCGGCAATTGGCAATTGGAAATCGGTAGAGATTGGCAATTGGAAGTCGACATCGCACCGATCACATTCAACCTATGGTTCCTTTTCGCAACCACACCGGTCGCGTCGCGTTGCTCGATCGCGCAAACGTAGACACTGACCAGATAATCCCGAAACAGTTCCTGAAGCGCATTGAGCGGACAGGCTTCGGTGAGTTTCTCTTTCATGACTGGCGCTACCTGCCAGACGGCGAACCCAACCTTTCTTTCTCTTTAAATCAGCCTCGCTATCGCGATGCGTCAATCCTTCTTACCGGCAAGAATTTTGGTTGTGGCTCTTCACGCGAGCACGCGCCCTGGGCGCTCGCTGACTTCGGCTTTCGCGCTATCATCGCGCCTTCGTTCGCTGACATCTTTGCGAATAACTGCCTTAAGAACGGCTTGCTACCGGTCGTGTTAGCGGAGGCCCAAGCGGCAGAACTCGGACAACACGCACAGGAGAATAAGGATTATGAAGTCACCGTAAGTCTGGAACAGTGCACCGTCACTGACTCGCAAGGTTTCTCATCTGTCTTTGCCCTAGATGAATTCCAGCGACAGTGCCTGTTGGAAGGCCTCGACGACATTGCGCTTACTCTCCAACACGAAGCGGAAATCGCCGCCTACGAAAGCAAACGCCCCGCCTGGATTCGATAGTGTCTTAGTTTAAACTTGAGAGACTAACTCTCGATAGGACGACTTAAATCACGGAACCGGCGAGCGCTAGCTACCGTCTGGACGGAATGGCTAATCCTTGGCTCTGAATGGAATCGGAGCAAGACCCGGTCGCTACCGCTCCACGGTTCCATAGTTGAGGTGGCAACCCGCATCCCTTCAAACTTCTATTGAACAAAGCCGGGTGCCTCGTCGTATTTTCGCGCGGAGGTAATTTCATAATGCGCGATCCATTTACAGCCGGTCTCTTAAGTTTTTTTGTTCCTGGAGTTGGGCAGCTCTATAACGGGCGAATTCTCGCGGGCATACTCTGGTTAATCATCACACCCGGTTTCTGGATCGGCTCTGGGGGAACCCTGGGCTGGATATGTCACATTATCGCTGCGTACACAGCTTACTCGTACGCCAAGGATCATCCGGTACGCGCATGAGCGGTTGTGTGAAAACCAAAGAGGGCCTTCGGTAATTTGCAGGTCAGGAATGCGGACCCTGTCCCCGCTTCAAGACGGGCATCACTAAGCATCAAGTCAACCTCTCAACCTTTAATCACCTCCAGAGGGTTCCCTACACATGTCTCCAATGTTCAACCCCAATATCCCAGCTGTTGATGAGTGACTTTCAAGCCTGAGGCGGGGACAGGGTCCGCCTTCCTGACCTGCAAATATGCTGGGCTTGAATTGTCAATTCAAGCTTGAGACCTCCCTGTCCGTGTTATTCTTTCGGTCATCCACTATCGTTTGCGATCGAGAGTAAATGACCGAAGTTCCCGTAAACCCACTCCGCGCCGGCATCCGTTTGGAACTTTCGGCTGAATCCTGCCTCGTCGTAATCTTTGGCGCTACCGGGGATCTCACCCGTCGAAAACTTCTGCCCGCACTTTACCGTCTCGTGCAACAGCACCTCATTTTAGCTGAGTTTGCCATTCTCGGCGTGTCGCGGCAGCAGATGAGTGATCAGGAATACCGCGCCAAGATGCGCGAAGCCCTGGCAGAATTTGGTGACGAAGATCCGGTTGACGAAGCGGCGTGGAGTAGCTTTGCCGACGGGATCTTTTATATCCGCGGTGAATTTAAGGACGCCGAAACCTACACCATAGTAAGGTCGCGTCTCAAAGAGATCGACGAGCAGCGCAAAACCCAGGGCAATCACCTCTTTTATCTGGCCACCGCTCCGGAATTCTTTGGTGTCATCGCAAACCAATTAGCTCAGGCTAATCTGGCGCGGGCGGAAGGTAAGGCATGGGCGCGCATCATTGTTGAAAAGCCCTTCGGTCACGATCTCGAAAGTGCGCGCACACTAAACAACCAACTCGCCGCGGTTTTTGCAGAGCACCAAATCTATCGGATAGATCACTATCTGGGCAAAGAAACGGTCCAGAACCTTCTCGTCTTTCGCTTTGCTAACAGCATCTTTGAGCCTTTGTGGAACTACCAGTACATCGACCATGTGGAGATAACTAATGCAGAGGCAATCGGGGTTGAAGGTCGTGGCGCCTACTACGAAGGGGCGGGCGCGCTACGCGACATGATGCAGAATCACGTCTTTCAGCTCGTTTCGTTGATCGCCATGGATCCGCCTGTCTCTCTTAAATCAGATGACGTTCGGGACGAGAAGGTTCGAGCCTTGAAGACTCTGCGTCCGATACCAGCCGACCGGGTAGATGAATACGCAGCCCGGGGTCAGTACGGCCCCGGTCAGGTGTTGGGAGAGACTGTCGTGGGTTACCGCGAAGAGCCCGGAGTTGATCCCAATTCGTCCACTGAGACCTTCGCAGCCCTTAAGATCACGTTTGACAATTGGCGCTGGGCCAATGTTCCGTTTTTCCTCCGCTCCGGAAAGCGCTTGCAGAAGCGCGTCACCGAGATTGCGATTTATTTTAAGGAAGGGCCTCATCGAATGTTCACTAATACTGACGCCCCTTTGGAGCCTAACGTACTCGTAATTCGCATTCAACCGAATGAAGGCATAACTCTGCGTTTTGGCGCCAAGCTTCCCGGTCAGGCTATGCGTATTCGCTGGGTGAATATGGACTTTCGCTATGGCTCGTCTTTTGGCGTGAAACCGCCGGAAGCTTACGAACGATTGTTGCTCGATTGCATGCTTGGCGATTCCACTCTTTATGCTCGTCGGGACATGGTCGAACGCGGCTGGGAAATAGTGACCCCAGTTCTCGAGGCGTGGAAAAAACCAGCTCTTGATTTTCCAAACTATGAGGCCGGTTCATGGGGGCCTCCGGCGGCGTTAGAATTGATCGAACGCGAGGGAAGACAGTGGCGCAAGCTTTAGACCGTGGTGCTCAAGATCTGTAGGATTCTTAAGCGGCACTTGTCAGGGATTGAAGAGGGGGAAGTGCTTAGATCGGGAAGCGTAGCGACCTCGTCTGTAGTGATTCGCCATGTCTTCGACGCGTAGCGGCGGCGGATGAAAATGACAGATTATGTAAACCAGAAATACAACGTCTGACTATCTTGTCACTCAAACGTTGGGACAGTGGTACTGGACGAACAATGTCTTCTATCCCTCAACAGATTCCGGTGCCGAACTCGCTTGATGTGGAGGCGATTGAGCGGATGCTTGCAGACCTATGGAAACAGACCGCGGGAGACAATCAGACTTCCGGTGATGACGCTGTTTTGCGCGCACGAGCCGCAGACTTAATGGTCTTCCTGAAGGGCGGATCGTTATTGTCTGATACTCAGCAGGTTGTCAGTGAACTGGCTTCTTTCCACCCCTGTCGAGCTTTGTTGATGGCTGGTGATAGAAAAGCCCCTGCGCGTGACATAGAGATGTACGTGTCTGCTTTTTGCGCGAGTCAGAAACGCTCAGACTCGAGGAATCTTTGCTGCGAGGGGATTACCCTTACTGCGCACGGATCTTTTGTCTCTGAGTTGCCGAGCGCAGCAGTACCGCTGCTCGTCCCCGACCTGCCGGTATTTCTGTGGTGGCGTGAGGAACTAGGTGCTGAGGAAAAGGTCTTTAGCCAACTTTGCCTGGCCGCTGATCGTGTGGTAATCGATTCCGCCGATTTTCAAGATCCACCTTCCGATTTTGTTGCGGTCGCCCGGCTCGTTACCCGAAGCGGTGACGAAGCAATAGTCCTTAGCGATATTAACTGGGCCAGGCTCACGGAGTGGAGGGCATCACTGGCAAATTTTTATGACGTGGAGGACTACCGCGCTGACTTGGATCAAATTACCGAGGTGCGGATTTGCTTTGTAGCTGAAACCGGAAAAACCTTAGCCGTTTCCTCGCAAGCACTACTCATTGCCGGCTGGCTCGCCAGTCGCTTGAACTGGAAATTTGACGGCACAATGGAGATGCAGCCCCCAGGTCTAGCTTTCCGCTTTAGGAGAGATAATCGTCTCATTAATCTGAGTTTCAACGAGGTGCACCGTCCGGCAATGAAATCAGGAAGACTCGTTGAGATCGAATTGGAAGCTTCTGACGCGCCTGCCACTTTCCTGGTCAACCGTAGCGAGGATGGCCTCCATTTAGAGACCCAGACAACTATCAGGGAGCGCTCGTATCCGGGTCGGTTGCTACCCGTCAGAAATTGGAGTGCGGCCCAAATGCTGAGTCGCGAGATGGAGATCCTCTGCGACGACAAGATCTACGAGGAATCAATTGAATTGGCCGCAGCAATGATCAGGGATCCTGCGCTGTACCGCCAGCCAAAGACTCGGAATGAATAAGAAGATGTGCGCCGGATAGCCAGCGAGTGTGTCAAGACTCAATACATCAGAACCGAGCATAGCGGCGTGTGAAAACCCAAAAAGGGCCTGCGGTAATTTGCAGGTCTTGAGCCGTCCTTGGATCGTGCCTGTGTTGAGACCAGAGGCTGCCTCTCATGATGCAGATAGCTGCGGAACCGGAAAATGACTATCCGACGTTTCACTTCGGTCGCGCAGGTGGTTTCTGTGGAGGGGCCGCACGTGGAATATCACCATCATCGATCACGAGCTGACTGTTTTGTGATTCAATCTTTGGTGGGCCACGACGGAGTGCCGGAGGTAGCTTAGGTGTGGGTATCTTGACGGTCGCAATCTCTTCGGTGCGTCTCAGGATTGCACCACCACTGCCGGCGACCCAGATGTTAGAACCACCGCGGTAAGCGACTGAGAAGAGTGGAGTGCTGGTAATGGTTGGTTGCACCTCCCACGTTTGACCTGCATCTTTACTGTGCAAGATTCGGCCATGGTCTCCCGTCACCAAAACGTCGTCACGTCCCACAACTGCAACGGCAAAAAGGTTCGTGGTCAGGCCGCTCTCGACATCCTTCCAGTTGGAACCACCATCGTCCGTGCGGAGAATGACTCCCCGGGCGCCCACCGCATATCCCCGCTGAGCGTCAGCAAACGTCAGTGCGTATAGCCATTCTCTTAGGTTCCGGTCAACACGTTTCCAGGTCTCGCCGCTGTCTTCCGTGCGTAGAATTGTTCCATTTGAACCCACGGCAATGCCACGCCTCTCATCACTAAAGCGCACATCTTCAAGCCAGCTAAAAGTGTCGGCGCGTTGGGCCAGCCAGGTCTTCCCACCGTCTTTTGTGTGTAGAATTGCTCCCCGTGCACCCACAATCCATCCGTGCTGGGACGAGACGAAGTCGATACCGAAAAGATCTTCCCGAATTTCCACCGCCACCTGGGACCAGGTAACGCCACCATTGACAGACTTCAGGATGGTCCCTTTGTCTCCCACTATCCATCCCTGCGTCTGATCGATGAAGTCGATCGCGTTTAAGCGCGCCGTGGTAGATGATGGTCGCACGGTCCATGTCTCCCCCCCCGAGCTGGTAAAGAGAATCCTGCCACGTGAGCCCACCGCCAGTCCGCGAGAGTTATCGAGGAAGAGGATGTGTGAGAGGTCGTCACGCCCACCCTCGGTGAGACGCCGCCAAGAGAGGCCACCGTCGTCGGTGCGGACCACGAGCCCATCAGCACCTGCGGCCCATCCTAACGATTCATCGGAGAAATAGACGGTGGCCAGCCTGGGACTTGTGCGCACATTGAAGGGCAGCCAAATCGTTCCGCCGTCGCCGGTAGTCAGGACCACGCCGTTATCACCCGCCGCCCATCCCAATTTGTCGTCAGCAAAATAGACGGAAAGAAGATCTGTGGTAACCAACGAATTTATGGACCGCCAGGCGATGCCGCCATCATCCGTTTCAAGAATGGTTCCTCCGTAACCGACAATCACAGCTCGCTTGGGAGAACTAAAGGCGACCCCAGTTAGCGTTGAACCGCTAATGCCAATATGCGGTTTCCACTCCGCACCGCCGTTGTTAGTAACCAGAATTGTGCCCCCTGAACCAACAGCAATCCCGGTCCTGCTATCAACAAACGAGACACAGAAAAGGTGGGTCGTCGTGTGAGAATTCTGTCTCTTCCAGGTAATACCGCCGTCACTGGTTGAGATGATTGCGCCAAAGCTACCGACCGCCCATCCGCGCAGAGGATCACCTTTAGCGAAGGCCAAAGAAAAAAGGTGGTCGGTAACGCTCGTGAGTCTTTCAGTCCATTTCCCACCGCCGTTGGTAGTGGTCAAAACTATGCCGCGCGCTCCGGCAATCACTGCCCGCGATCTATCCCTGACGTAGAGGCCGTAGAGCGTCGTGTTCACGGGAGACTCCTGCTCTTCCCAGTCAAAGCCGCCATTCCGCGTACGCAGAATTACCCCTTCGGCTCCAACTGACCAGCCATTGGTTTTGTCCTCCGCGAATCGGATGGCATTAATTGAATTGCCCTGAGGAAGGGGATTCTGCCACTCCCACCCCCGCTCGTTATATTGGGCGAGTGACGCGATGGGGCAGAGCAGCAGCAATGCGAGTAGCGGAGAGACCAGTCCAGCGCGCGATAAGCGCAACCATGTGAAACGATTGAGGAAGGATGGGCTCAAAGACACGATTTTCCGTTCTAGTACTGAAACTACCGTTGAAGAGTACCTGCGGTTACCGGCAGGGGGATTATAGAGATGAAGCCGCGCGAAAGCTAATCCCAGGATTGCAGCTTCTGTCACTAATTCTATTTTCTTCACCTGCCTTGCCCCATGATGCAAGCACTGAAATCAAGAACGATCCACGAAATACCACGAAAGATCACTAACAACATTTTCGTGATCGTTAGTGTGGTTTCGTGGATCGTTTGTTTTACTAAACCATCTCTCAAATCAAGACACACCGAATCGCAGCCAGAAATGGGCAGATAAGATTGCGCTGACGGCCGGGCGAGAACTACATCGTGCAAGCTGCTGATGAGAGACGCTGATTGCGGTTCGCAGCAGGCGCTTGTTTATGCCCGCCGTTGGGAAATACCACTATACAAAGCTCACAAATGCGCAGGCTCTAGCATTGGATTATCAACAAGGTGATCTTTGAAGCAAGCGGAGTGACACCACACCTGCCATTTTGCCTGCCTGAGTTTCGACAGTTAGTCGGCAAGGGTCGATGTTCGTAGCGGGAATTTCCCTTCCACAAAGAAACAGCATGGACTGAACGTAGCTTCTCGTCTAATTCTTCGCTCATGGATCACAGAACTCTAGGGCATAACTATTTAATCAGTGGTGGGTGATGACGACGATCAATTCTCCATTGGCCTGAACTGAGTTTAAGTCGGGCGATAGTTAGTCCATGCGACTCGCCGCAGGCTCGCCAACGTCCTTTGAAATGCATGTGGCCCTGATTAGCATTCCCTTTTCCAAAAACTGCAGCCGCGCTTTCTTCGACTCTCGAATTCTCCATCATAGAACTGTTTGGCACCACGGCAGGGACTGCGTCAGTCTCCTTTTCGATATAACTAATGCTAAGAAAAAGAGTGCCATCTACGTCTGGATTGGGCAACGCCTGCTCTAGTGGCTCAGGTACTACAATCTCGTTACCCTGGCAGTCGATAGCCAGACCCGGAGAGATAACCACACCGTTGCCGCTCTTGGAAACCTCGAGTCCAAAGACTACTCCGAAGCCATGTAGATATCGGTTGTGCCGTTTCAGTTTCTCGCGAAAGTATTCTTGTTCAAGCTCGAGGTCTTCGGCCGTCAAGAGTTTTCCTGGGAAGAAGCGACTCCTTTTCAAGTAGCGCAGCGTGGCAATCATGTCAGTAGTGAGGCGGCATCAGTCGCGGAAACCCCAACGGTCCCAACCTTCTCTTCCGCATCGCGTAGAACATCTTCGTCAACTCGCCCAAGGGTGGCGATGCGTCTCGCCGCCTGATCTACAGCTTCCTGAACGAGGTGCCCAGCGTGGCCCCTAGTCCATTCCCACTCAACCTGGTGTCGGCTCGCAGCCTTATCGAGACGCTGCCACCAATCGTGGTTCGCTTTGCGACGAAATCGTCCACACATTGTCTCAACGACGTAGCGCGAGTCAGTAAACAGATGAACGCGGCACGGCTCGCGCAAAGCTTCCAGACCCACCGCTGCAGCGGCAATCTCGGCTTGTTGGTTTGTCGCATTGCCAAGGTAGGTGCCGACCGAGCGCCAGATACCTCGAAAGCCTAGCAAAGCTACGGCGGCCGCCCGCGTGTCAGTTCGGCCGTTACCAAGACTTGAGCCATCGCAGAAGATGGTCACATCTTTTGGGGGCTTAACCGTCCGCGGTAGTTTTTCGTTTTTTGAGGACTTCAGAGTCATTTAAGTAATAGGCTGCCCGGATAGTTAGCCCGATTATAGTTAGCCTAACACGGCACTTCCCAAAAATGCAGTTCACATCACCTTTGAGTAGTGTCCTGGTTTTGAGCGGACGGTGATTGCCTAATCCTAACGGAGCGTTAGAGACGATCCACGAAATCACACGAAATATCACCAACAAAGACTTCGTGTCGATTCGGTCGAGTAGACGAGGTGCTCCCCAAACCGTGGCAGGTGATGCCTTGGTCCAGTTGCCGCCTCGTCCCTCACAGAACCGGACAAGTGGCTTTCCCAACATCCGGCTCTTCAACTCTCATT
>Ga0136617_10001668_pt1 | contig 19708 bp, 20 predicted proteins | sample AntDrymUQ3222106_2_FD_129672 | JGI IMG/M metagenome (GOLD analysis project Ga0136617, IMG submission 129672) | Polar desert sand microbial communities from Dry Valleys, Antarctica - metaG UQ322 (21.06) | ecosystem: Environmental > Terrestrial > Soil > Desert | place: Antarctica: Dry Valley... | reverse complement strand
CGCCACCCCTGGGCGACGCCTGCCTCGACGCTCACCCTGGCCCGCACGTGCGGCGGGACCACCGAGTCGCGGTAGTCGTCGTCCTGCGCGTCGAACCACTCCCGGCACGGCATCGAGACCACTCGAGCCCCGACGCCGTCGGCCGCGAGCTGCTCACGCGCCTTGACCGCGAACTGCACCTCCGAGCCGGTGGCCACGATGACGACCTCCGGCTCGCCGCCGCCCTCGGCGTCCAGGAGCACGTAGCCGCCCTTGGCGACGCCGTCGGCGGAGCCGAACCCCTGCTCGCCGCGCGGGAAGGTGGGCAGGTTCTGTCGGCTCAGCGCCAGGCCTGCGGGCCGGTCGGTGTTGCCGAGAATCGTTCGCCACGCCACCACGGTCTCGTTGGCGTCGCCCGGGCGTACGACGTCCAGACCCGGGATGGCCCGCAGCGAGGCGAGGTGCTCGACCGGCTGGTGTGTCGGGCCGTCCTCACCAAGGCCGATGGAGTCGTGGGTCCACACGTACGTGACGGGAATCTCCATCAGCGCGGCGAGGCGCACCGAGGGGCGCATGTAGTCGCTGAAGACCAGGAAGGTGCCGCCGTACGGTCGGGTGTGGCTGTGCAGCGCGATGCCGTTGAGCACGGCGCCCATGGCGTGCTCGCGGATGCCGAAGTGCAGGACACGGCCGAACCAGTCGCCCTCGAAGTCCTTGGTGGAGTGCTCTGGCGGCAGGAAGGACGGTTGGCCCTTCGGGGTCGTGTTGTTGGAGCCGGCGAGGTCGGCGGACCCACCCCACAGCTCGGGCAGAACCGGCGACAGCGCAGTGAGCACGTCGCCCGAGGCGACGCGGGTGGCAACCCCCTTATCGTCGGCGTCGAAGGTCGGGAGGTTGTCCTCCCAGCCGTCGGGCATCTCCCAGCGCGCGGTCCGGTCCAAGAACGCCGACCGCTCGGGGTTCGCCTGCTTCCAGTCGTCGAACGCCGCGGTCCACTCGCTCTGGTTGGCGGCGCCACGCTCCAGTGCCTTGCGGGTGTGCGCGATGACGTCGTCGGCGACCTCGAAGGTGTTGTCGGGATCGAAGCCGAGGACCTTCTTCGTGTCGGCGACCTCCTCGGCTCCCAGCGCCGAGCCATGCGCCTTCCCGGTGTTCTGCTTCGTCGGCGCCGGCCAGGCGATGATCGTGCGGAGCAGGATGAAACTGGGCTTGTCGGTGACCGCCTCGGCGGCGAGGTATGCCGCGTACAGCGCCTCGACGTCCTCCTCGTACGACGTTCCGCCGTTGGACCAGTCGACCGTCTGCACGTGCCAGTCGTAAGCCTCGTACCGCTTGGCGACGTCCTCGTTGAACGCGACGGCGACGTCGTCCTCGATGGAGATGCGGTTGTCGTCGTACAGCAGGGTCAGGTTGCCGAGCTTCTGGGTGCCGGCCAGGGACGACGCCTCCGAGGCGACGCCTTCTTGCAGGTCGCCGTCGGAGGCGATCGCGTAGACGTGGTGGTCGAAGATGCTGCTGCCGAGGGCTGCGTCGGGGTCGAGGAGACCGTGCTGGCGGCGGGCGGCCATGGCCATCCCGACCGCGTTGCCGACACCCTGTCCGAGCGGGCCGGTCGTGACCTCAACGCCGGGGGTGTGGCGGTACTCCGGGTGGCCGGGGGTCAGGCTGCCCCAGGTGCGCAGGGACTTGAGGTCGTTGAGCTCGAGCCCGTAGCCGGTCAGGTACAGCTGGATGTACTGCGTCAGGCTGGAGTGACCGCAGGACAGGATGAACCGGTCCCGGGCCGGCCAGTGGGGGTCGGCGGGGTTGTGCCGCATCAACTTGTTGTAGACGAGGTACGCGGCCGGCGCGAGGCTCATCGCGGTACCGGGGTGGCCGTTGCCGACCTTCTCCACGGCATCCATCGCGAGGGCGCGGATCGTGTCTACCGCCCTGCGGTCCAGGTCGGTCCACTCAAGGGGCTGGTGGGCAGTGGTCACAGCGCTCGCTCCTGCTTCGTCGACGTCGTCGTGGATCGTCGGGAATCTGCTCTGACTCCCACAGGTGGAGCCTACTCGCGAGACACCCCGGTATGTTTTCACCTCGGAGCCTTATGCCGGGGAGAGGGCGCCACGGTGCACGTCCCGATCAGCGTCCGGGTGCCGGCCGCGTCTAGAATCGGACCGTGACCGCAGTCGACCCGGATCTTCTCGTCAACAGCGGTGCGCGCAAGGTCCCTTCGCCCGATCCGCGCGGTGCGCCGTTGCGAGTGGTCGTCGGCGCGTACGTCGCCCTGACCAAGCCGCGGATCATCGAGCTGCTGCTGCTCACCACGATCCCGGTGATGTTCCTCGCCGCCGGCGGGGTGCCGGGGTTGTGGCCGGTACTAGCGACGCTCGTCGGCGGCACGCTGTCCGCTGGCAGCGCCAACGCCCTCAACTGTGTGTTCGACGCCGACATCGACCAGCGGATGCGGCGAACGCGGCGGCGTCCACTGCCGCGCCACGTGGTCACCTCCAGCGCCGCCCTCGTCTTCGGCCTGGTTCTCGGCGCTGTGTCGACGCTGTGGCTGGGCTTCTTCGTCAACTGGCTGTCCGCCGGCCTCGCGCTGTCGGCCAACGTCTTCTATGTCGTCGGCTACACCATGTTGCTCAAGCGGCGCACGCCCCAGAACATCGTCTGGGGCGGGGCCGCTGGTTGCTTCCCCGCACTGATCGGCTGGACGGCGGTGACGGGAGAGCTGGCCTGGGCGCCGGTCGTGCTGTTCATGGTGGTGTTCTTCTGGACTCCTCCCCACTTCTGGTCGCTCGCGATCCGCTACCGCGAGGACTACGCCGCGGCCGACGTCCCGATGCTGCCGGCGATCGCGCCCGCGTCCGTGGTCGCCAAGAAGATCGTCGCCTACTCGTACGCCATGGTGGCGACGTCGCTGCTGGTGTGGCCGATCGCGCCGACCGGGTGGTTCTACCCGGCGGTGGCGTTGGTCCTCGGCGCCGCTTTCGTCGTCGAGGCGCACCTGCTGCAGCGACGCGCCATCGAGAGCAACGAGCTGGACGTGCTCAAGCCGATGCGGTTGTTCCACTGGTCCAACGCATACCTCTCGCTGCTCTTCGTCTCGGCCGCGATCGACCCGTTCCTGCGCTGACCGTCCAATGACGAAGGCGCGCTCGTACGTGGATGGTGGCGCTGCTGTTCGCCATCGACCTGGTACGCAGTGCAGTGATGGGTCGAGCCGCGCGACATCATGACCGACTTGGGACGAGGGTGAGGATGTCAGGGCCTCGTAACCCTCAGTTTTGTCCCAAGTCGGGGGGATGAAGGCGGCGCGGAATCAGCGGTGCGGGTCGCCACGACGAACCAGGTGGCCACGGCGACGAGCACGCTGGCTCCGAGCAGGTGGAACCACACCAGCACGATCGGCACGTCGGTGGCGTACTGCACAAACCCGATGGCGCCCTGGGCGAGCTCGACGACGAGCAGAGCCTGCGCGAGCGCGACCGCTCGTGAGCGCGGTCGCTGACGGCGCAGCACGACGACGGACGCGACGGTCAGCGTCACCAGCAGGTAGACCAATGTTGCATGCACATGGCTGAGCACCTGAGGGTCGAGCCCGTTGCGGGGGGAGCCCAGGTCGCCGGCGTGCGGGCCGCTTCCGGTGACGACGGTGCCGACGTACAGCACGGCCCAGACGGCGGCGTACGTCGCGAGCACCAGCCGCCGGGTGGCGACGGGGATCGCGCTGACGCTGGGGGCGTCGATGCGCGCCAGGAGCACGGTCGAGACCGCTATCAGGGCCATGGAGAGCAGCAGGTGCAGGGCAACGATCCAGGGGTTGAGGTCGGTCAGGACCGTGATGCCCCCGATCAACGCCTGGGCGGGTATGCCGAGAGCCAAGCACGTCGCCAGGCGCCGGCGGTGGTCGCCGGGTGTTGTCCAGCGCCGCACCGCGAACCAGGTGGCGAGTGCGACCGCAACGAGGACGTAGGTGAGCAGTCGGTTGCCGAACTCGATGACACCGTGCACGCCGAGGGCGCTGTGCGGCACGAACGAGGAGTCGGTGCAGCGCGGCCAGGTCGGGCAGCCCAGGCCCGACGCCGTGAGGCGTACGGCCACCCCGGTGAGGACAATCGCGATATTGGAGATCAACGACGCACGCGCCCAGCCGCAGACGAAGGGGTACGTCGGGGCGGCGAAGCCTGACAGGAAACGGCTCACCGGCTCACTCCCACCGGAAGGTTCGGGATGCGGCGGCACCGGCGACGCACGCCCAGATCAGCAGGACGAGCACCGTCACCACCCCGGGACCTTCGCCTGTGAAGGCGTCGCGCAGGCCTTCACCGAGCGCACCGGACGGTAGTAGCCGGACCAGCGGCTGCGCGGCCTCGGGATAGCGGCTCAGCGGTACGAGGACCGCCCCGCCGACGAGGAGCACGACGTACACCAGGTTGGCCACCGCGAGCGTCGCCTCGGCGGGCAGAGTCCCGGCGATCAGCAGCGCGAGCGAGCCGAATGCCGCGGTCCCGAGGACGGTGAGGACGAGGAGCCACCCGAACGCGGCGGGGCCACCACCGGGGTGCCAGCCCAGCAGCAGGGCGGCGACGCCGAGGACGATGAGCTGTACGCACTGCACGACGGCGACGGCGCCCCCCTTGCCGGCGAGCAGCCCGAGGCGGGGCAGCGGCGACGCACCGAGTCGCTTCAGGACTCCGTAGCGGCGCTCGAACCCGGTCGCGATCGCCAGGGACGTGAACGCGGTCGACATGACCGCGAGCGCGAGCACGCCCGGGGCAAGGGTGTCGATGGGGCGCCCAGGACCGAGGTCGACGATGCCGCTGGAGTCACTGCCGACGACGAGAATGAGCAGGGGGATGACGAGGGCAAGCACCAGCTGCTCGGCGTTCCGGACGAGGAGGCGGGTCTCGATGATCGCCTGAGAGGCGATCATCCGCCGCAGCGGAGCGGCACCCGGGGCGGGGGAGAGGTCGATGCTCATGCCCGCAGCTCACGTCCGGTCAGGTCCAAGAAGACGTCCTCGAGGGTGCGCCGCTGGACCGAGATCTCGCGCACCATCACGCCGTTGGCCGCACACCAGCGGGTGAGGGTCGCGAGCAGCTGCGCGTCGGCGTCGCCGGTGACGACGTACGTTCCTGGCCGCTGCTCTGTCACCTTCGTGCCGGACGGCAGCGCCATGGTCAGGCGGCCGACGTCGATGCCCTGCTCGGCAGTGAACCGCACGGTGTTCTCAGCCCCTGAGCGCATCAGCTGCGCGGGTGAGCCGGAGGCGACGACACGCCCCTTGTCGACCACGTGGACGTGGTCGGCGAGCCGTTCGGCCTCGTCCATGAAGTGGGTGGTCAGGACGACGGTGACGCCGCTGTCGCGCAGCTCGTCGACCAGGTCCCATGTGTCCCGGCGCGCCTGCGGGTCCAGCCCTGCCGTCGGCTCGTCCAGGAAGACGAGCTCTGGGCGCCCGACGATGGCCATCGCGAGGCCGAGGCGCTGTTGTTGCCCGCCGGACAGCCGGCGGTACGGGGTGCGCCCGCACCCGCGCAAGCCGAGCCGCGCCAGCAGCGGGTCGACGGCGATGGGGTGTGCGTGCAGGGAGGCGATGTGCCGGAGCATCTCGTCCGCGTGAGATCCGGACCAGGCGCCGCCACGTTGCAGCATCACGCCCACCCGCGGACGCAGGGCACGCGCGTCGCTCAGCGGGTCGAGCCCGAGGACCCGTACCGTGCCACCCTGCGGTCGCCGGTAGCCTTCGCACGTCTCGATGGTGGTCGTCTTGCCCGCACCATTGGGCCCCAGGACAGCTGTGACAGAACCCGCGGTGACCTGCAGCGACAACCCGTCGACGGCGGTCGTCGCGCCGTAGCGCATCACCAGACCCGCCACCTCCACCGCCGCCGTCACCACGTCGGCCAGTGTATTTGGCACCGCCTCGCACCCGCCGGGTGCACCGGGAACAGCCTGGGAGGGCGCCGAACGGCCTACCTTAGGTGGACCTTTGTTGTCGCGGGCGAGCATTAACGGCACACTGGTGTTGTGAAATACCCACAGCTCACTGAGCAGTCGTCCACGGACGACGTTCCGACGCGTCAGCGCGTCGCCCTGAGCCTGCTGGAGGACGGCCCCTCCACGGCGGCCGAGCTCGCCGAGCGGCTGGCCATCACGGCCGCTGCTGTACGGCGCCACCTCGACCAGCTGCTGACCGACGGCGCCGTCGATGCCCGCGCGGAACGCATCCGCGGCGCACGGGGACGTGGTCGTCCGGCGCGGGTCTTCGTGATCACCGCCGCGGGACGCGATGCGTTCGAGCAGGCGTACGACGACCTCGCCGCCAGCGCGATGCGGTTCCTCGCAACCACCGGGGGCGACGACGCCGTCCGAGCCTTCGCCAAGCACCGGGTGGCCGACCTCGAGACCCGCTACCGACCCATCGTCGAGGCAGTTCCCGAGCACGAGCGCGCTGCCGCCCTTGCCACGGCGCTGAGCGGGGACGGCTTCGCGGCCACCGCTCGTACCGCTCCGAGCGGGGAGCAGATCTGTCAGCACCACTGCCCGGTCGCCCACGTCGCCGAAGAGTTCCCGCAGCTGTGCGAGGCCGAGACCGAGGTCTTCGCGCGACTGCTCGGCAGCCATGTCCAACGACTTGCCACCATCGCCCACGGCGACGGCATCTGCACGACGAACATTCCGCACGGGCCAGCGCCCACCAGCACACCAAGCCGCGCGACACAGCCAGGCACCTCCAGTCCCGGAAGGACTACGAAATGACGACCACTTCGCATCCCGAGCTCGAGGGACTTGGCCGCTACGACTTCGGCTGGTCCGACTCCGACGTCGCCGGCGCCGGTGCACAGCGCGGCCTGTCCGAGCAGGTCGTGCGCAACATCTCCGCCCTCAAGGACGAGCCGCAATGGATGCTCGACATGCGCCTGAAGGGTCACAAGCTCTTCGGACGCAAGCCGATGCCGACGTGGGGTGCGGAGCTGGACGGCATCGACTTCGACAACATCAAGTACTTCGTGCGCTCGACCGAGAAGCAGGCCACATCCTGGGACGACCTGCCCGAGGACATCAAGAACACCTACGACAAGCTGGGCATCCCCGAGGCCGAGAAGCAGCGCCTCGTCTCCGGTGTGGCCGCGCAGTACGAGTCCGAGGTCGTCTACCACAAGATCCGCGAGGACCTGGAGGAGCAAGGTGTCATCTTCCTCGACACCGACACGGCCCTGAAGGAGCACCCGGACCTGTTCCGGGAGTACTTCGCGACGATCATCCCCGTCGGTGACAACAAGTTCTCCGCCCTCAACACCGCGGCCTGGTCCGGCGGCTCGTTCATCTACGTCCCCAAGGGCGTCCACGTCGACATCCCGCTGCAGGCGTACTTCCGGATCAACACCGAGAACATGGGTCAGTTCGAGCGGACGCTGATCATCGTCGACGAGGACGCCTACGTCCACTACGTCGAAGGGTGCACGGCGCCGATCTACAAGACCGACTCGCTGCACTCCGCGGTCGTGGAGATCGTCGTCAAGAAGGGTGCGCGCTGCCGCTACACCACGATCCAGAACTGGTCCAACAACGTCTACAACCTCGTCACCAAGCGGGCGACCTGCGAAGCCGGCGCGACGATGGAGTGGGTCGACGGCAACATCGGCTCCAAGGTCACGATGAAGTACCCCGCGATCTACCTGATGGGTGAGCACGCCCGCGGCGAGACGCTGTCGCTCGCGTTCGCCGGCGAGGGGCAGCACCAGGACTCCGGCGCCAAGATGGTGCACGCCGCGCCGCACACGTCGAGCTCCATCATGTCCAAGTCGGTGGCCCGCGGCGGCGGCCGCACGTCCTACCGCGGCCTGCTGCAGGTGCTCGAAGGCGCTGACCACTCCGCGAGCACCGTCAAGTGCGACGCCCTCCTGATCGACACGATCAGCCGTTCCGACACCTACCCCTACGTCGACGTCCGCGAGGACGAGGTGTCGCTAGGCCACGAGGCAACGGTCTCCAAGGTCAGTGACAACCAGCTGTTCTACCTGATGAGTCGCGGACTGGACGAGGACGAGGCGATGGCCATGATCGTGCGCGGCTTCGTCGAGCCGATCGCGCGCGAGCTGCCCATGGAGTACGCCCTCGAGCTCAACCGTCTCATCGAGCTGCAGATGGAGGGGTCCGTCGGGTGACCGTAGAAACCACAGAAAACCTCGGGGCGGCGGTGGAGACCACCGACAGGATCTCCTCCCACCTGCACCCGGTCGGATCGTTCGACCTCAACGACCACGCGATCCCCGGTGGCTTGGAGGAGATCTGGCGCTTCACCCCCCTGAAGCGGCTGCGCGGCCTGCACAACGGGACCTACCAGTCCGACGGCAAGATCGTCGCCTCCGTCGAGGCACCGGACCCGGTCCGGGTCGAGGTCGTCGACCGCGACGACGCGCGCCTCGGCTCGGTGTACGCCCCGGGCGACCGGATCAGCGCGCAGGCGTGGGCCGGCTTCACCGAGGCGACCGTCATCACGGTGCCGGCCGAGGCCGAGCTGGAGGCGCCGGTCGTGGTCAACGTTCGCGGCGAGGACGCCGACGGCGCCGCCTTCGCCCACATGTTCATCGATGTCGAGAGGTTCTCCTCGGCGACCGTCCTGCTCGACCATGCCGGTAGTGCACTGCTGGCCGCCAACGTCGAGGTCCGCCTCGGCGACGGTGCCCGGCTCATCCTGCTGTCGATCCAGGACTGGGCCGACGACACCGTGCACGTCGCCCACCACCACGCAGTTGTCGGCCGGGACGCGACGTACAAGCACGTCGCCGTCTCCTTCGGCGGCGACCTCGTCCGTCTGAACTCCTCGGTCGAGTACGCCAGCAGCGGCGGTGACGCCACCATGCTCGGGCTGTACTTCGCCGACGCCGGACAGCATCTCGAACACCGGTTGTTCGTCGACCACAACGCGCCCATGTCGCGCAGCAACGTCGAGTACAAGGGCGCGCTGCAGGGCGACAAGGCCCACACCGTGTGGATCGGAGACGTCCTCATCCGCAAGGTCGCCGAGGGCATCGAGACCTACGAGAGCAACGACAACCTCGTCCTCACCAACGGGTGTCGCGCCGACTCCGTCCCCAACCTAGAGATCGAGACCGGCGAGATCGCCGGTGCCGGTCACGCCAGCACCACCGGACGCTTCGACGACCAGCACCTGTTCTACCTGCAGAGCCGCGGCATCCCCGAGGACGAGGCGCGCCGCCTCGTCGTGCATGGCTTCTTCAACGACGTCATCCGCCGGATCGGCGTCCCGCAGGTCGAGGAACGTCTGTTGCAGGCGGTCGCCGACGAGCTTGCCAAGAACATCGCCCTTGCCCCCGTCAGCGCGTGACGACGTGTCCGACTTCGTGCGCGCCGCCGACCTTTCCGACGTCCCCAAGGGGGGAGTGCTCGGCATCGAGATCGGCGACCTCGACATCGCTCTCGTCCGTGACGGCGATGACGTCTACGCCATGCACGACTTCTGCTCCCACGCGGACATCCCGCTGTCCGACGGCGAGGTCGAGGGATGCGAGATCGAGTGCTGGCTGCACGGATCGCGGTTCGACGTCCGTACCGGCAAGTCCCTCAACCCGCCGGCAGTCCAGCCGGTCCCGACCTACCCCTGCCACGTCGAGGGCGACGGAGTCTTCGTCGACGTGACCGATCCTTCGACCACACAGGAGTCATGACCGATGTCCACACTTCAGATCCGCGACCTGCACGTCAGTGTCAACACCGAGGACGGCGCCAAGGAGATCCTCCGCGGTGTCGACCTGATGGTGAGCTCGGGTGAGACCCACGCCATCATGGGCCCAAACGGCTCAGGCAAGTCGACGCTCGCGTACTCGATCGCCGGCCATCCCAAGTACACCGTCACGAGCGGTTCGATCGCCCTCGACGGGGTCGACGTCCTGGCGATGACCGTGGATGAACGAGCGCGCGCCGGGCTGTTCCTGGCGATGCAGTACCCCGTGGAGATCCCAGGGGTCTCGGTGGCCAACTTCCTGCGCAGCGCCAAGACCGCCGTCGACGGTGAGGCGCCCAAGCTTCGCACCTGGGTCAAGGACGTCAACGAGGCACTCGAGCGGGCGACCCTCGACAAGACGTTCGCGGGGCGCAGCGTCAACGACGGTTTCTCCGGTGGTGAGAAGAAGCGGCACGAGATCTTGCAGCTCGAGCTGCTCAACCCGAAGTTCGCGGTTCTCGACGAGACCGACTCGGGTCTGGACATCGACGCGCTGCGTACCGTCTCCGCCGGCGTCAACCGGTTCTCCAGCCAGGGTGACCGCGGCGTGCTCCTGATCACCCACTACACGCGCATCCTGCGCTACATCAAGCCCGACCACGTCCACGTGTTCGTGGCGGGCCGGGTGGCCGACCGCGGTGGCGCCGAGCTGGCCGACCAGCTCGAGGCCGAGGGCTACGACAAGTACGTCAAGGCTGCGGTGTGACATGACAGTCAGGACGGAGTCGGCGAGCGCCTACGACGTGGCCAAGATCCGGGAGGACTTCCCGGTGCTGGCTCGTCGGCTCGACGGCGACAAGCCGCTCGTCTACCTCGACAGTGCCAACACCTCGCACAAGCCGCAGGTGGTGATCGACGCCGTTGCCGACCACTACGCGATGCACAACGCCAACGTTGCACGCGCGATGCACCAGCTCGGCGCCGAGGCGACCGCCGCCTTCGAGGGTGCGCGGGACAAGGTGGCCAGGTTCGTCGGCGCACCGTCGCGCGACGAGGTCGTGTTCACCAAGAACGCCACCGAGGCGCTCAACCTCGTCGCCCACGTGCTCGGCAGCGTGCGCGGATCCCGCCAGATCGGCGCCAGCAGCGAGATCGTCATCACCGAGATGGAGCACCACTCCAACATCGTGCCGTGGCAGCTGTTGTGCGAGCGAACCGGCGCACGGCTGCGATGGTTCGGGATCACCGACGACGGTCGCCTCGACCTCGGCGCGCTCGACGAGCTCGTCAACGAGCAAACCTCGGTTGTCTCGCTCACCTGGGTTTCCAACGCGCTGGGTACGGTCAACCCGCTCGCCCCGATCATCGAGCGCGCGCACGAGGTCGGAGCGCTGGTGGTCGTCGACGCTTCGCAGGCGGTGCCGCAGCTCCCCGTCGACCTGGGCTCTCTCGGTGCGGACTTCGTCGCATTCACCGGCCACAAGATGGTGGGGCCGACCGGCATCGGCGTGCTCTGGGGCAGGTACGACCTGCTGGCCGAGCTGCCACCGTTCCTCGGCGGTGGCGAGATGATCGCGACCGTGTCGATGGAGCGCTCGACGTACGCCGCCCCTCCGTCTCGGTTCGAGGCCGGCACGCCGCCGATCGCGCAGGCCGTCGGCCTCGGTGCCGCGGTCGACTACCTGGAGTCGTTGGGCATGAAAGCGGTAGCCGAGCACGGGCGTGCCATCACGGCGTACGCCCTCGAGCGGCTGCAGGAGGTCGGCGGTCTCCGTATCGTTGGCCCCACCGAAGCCGTCGACCGGGGCGGTGCGATCAGCTTCGAGCTGACCGGTGTGCACCCGCACGACATCAGCCAGCTGCTGGACTCCCAAGGCATCGCGGTACGTGCCGGCCACCACTGCGCCAAGCCGGTCCATGCCAGGTTCGGTGTACAGTCCACGGCGCGCGCGTCCTTCTACCTGTACACCACCACCGCGGAGGTCGACGCCCTCGTGGAAGGTCTGGAGCACACCAAGCGCTTCTTCAAGGTATGAGATCGTCCATGACGCCCGACCCAGGCGTCCGAGAGGGGAGCTAGTGGATCTGGACGGGTTGTACCAGGAGATCATCTTGGACCACTACCGCAACCCCCACGGCAAGGGGCTCCGCGAGCCCTTCGAGGCCGAGGTGCACCACGTCAACCCGACGTGCGGTGATGAGATCACCCTGCGCGTGCACCTTGTCGGCGACACCGTCGCCGATGTCTCCTACGACGCCGAGGGCTGCTCGATCAGCCAGGCATCGGCATCGGTCCTCAACGACCTGCTGATCGGCAAGAGCGTCGGTGCTGCCATGGGGTTGCTGGCGGATTTCCAGGCCCTGATGCAAGGCCGCGGCACCATCGAGCCGGACGAGGAGACTCTCGAGGACGGGGTTGCGTTCGCCGGGGTCGCCAAGTTCCCCGCGCGCATCAAGTGCGCGCTGCTCTCCTGGATGGCGTGGAAGGACGCGACATCACAGGCAGTCACCCTCAAGGAGGACGCATGACCGAACCACAGACCGATCTGCCCGACGTCGACACCTCGCCGATCGGCGGCCGCGGTGTGTCACCGGACGACGTGACGGAGGCGATGAAGGACGTCGTCGACCCCGAGCTCGGCATCAACGTCGTCGACCTCGGGCTGATCTACGGCACCGAGGTGGACGACGCCAACAACGCCGTCATCGACATGACGCTCACGTCAGCTGCCTGCCCCCTTACCGATGTCATCGAGGAGCAGATGCGCCAAGCACTGGAGGGCGTCGTCAACGACTTCCGGATCAACTGGGTGTGGATGCCACCGTGGGGTCCGGACAAGATCACCGACGACGGCCGTGAGATGCTGCGCGCCCTCGGCTTCAACATCTGACCTCCGGCCAAAGGGCGATGACGGCGTGAGTGACCGCACGGTCCTCGTCGCCCCCGAGCGACTCCGAGGGTGGACCGAACGCTTCGCCGCGCGCCACGGCGAGGTGGACACGAGCCGCCGCGGCGCATCGGTCGTGCTGCGGGCGGCTGACGGCGCCGTCGCCACGTGGGACGAGACCCCCGCCCCACCGCGGTTCGGAATCGTCCTGGCCCGACGCGGCGGATACGCCGTGGGCCTGGTCGACGGCGCCGAGCTCACCAGGTCGAAGTGTGGCACCAGGTACGTGCAGGGCAAGACCAAGGCCGGCGGCTGGAGTCAACAGCGGTACGCCAGACGGCGCGCCAACCAGGCCGACGGGCTCATCGACGCGTGCGCGGCGGCCGTCGAGCGCGTTCTTGGCCCGGCGGGCGCCGTCCCGGTCTTCGGCGGCGGAGACCGGCCGATGGTGCCCGCCGTGCTCGCGCGGGCGGCGGCTGTCACGACGCTGCAAGGCCGGTGGCTCGACGTCCCCGAACCTCGTCACGCCGTCCTCGTCCAGGCTGTCGAGCAGGCTCGGGCGGTAACGATCGGCCTCAACTCCCTCGCCTGAGGGTTGCTGGTTGTTGGGGGTTTTCCGCGTGTGCGGCCGACGCGCACGGTCAGGAAGTCGCCGTGTCCGAGCCGGCGTTCCCAGCGCCGTCGTGCGTCGCGAGCGATGTCGACGAAGCGGTCCGGTGCCGGGTAGCGCCAGGCCTGCTCGGCGTGCTGCCCGGCGATCTGGTCGCGGATCGAGTGGCGCAGCTCCTCGATGTAGTCGAGGTAGCGCTCGCGCCCCTCCCGCTCTGCACGCTTGCTGCCGGTGCGCTGGCTCACCATCATGACGATCCCCACGGCGATCGACCCCACCAGGAACAGGCACGCGGCGATCACCAGCACCGGGTTGTTGCGCTGCGTGACCGCGATCGAGAGCGACCCGACACCGCTCATCACCGGCATCATGATCATGCCGGCGCCGGCCATGCCGGAGTTCTTCTCCGAGCGCGACGGCGGTTCGGCGATCGACAGCTCCGTGGTGTGGGTCGTTGGCGGTGGCGTACGGGCAGGCCGCTTCACCAGGGTTGTTGTCACGGGGTCCCCTCGCCAGGTCGGTGGTGGTCTGCGGCAACGATATGCTCCACTCGACCAACCGTCACCACCGTGCACGTCGCGGCGGCGGACCGACGCACCAGCAAGGGGGCCGAGTGCTCACGGCCTACAGCCGGGTCACGGTGATGACGACCAACCGCAAGGTCGACATCGCGCTCCCGAGCGCGCTGCCCATGGCCGACGTGCTGCCCCAGGTGCTCAGATACTGCGCGACCGACGGGGCCGATGGAAATCTGACGGCGTGGACCCTCGCGCGTCTTGGCGGCCAGCCGCTCCCGCTCACCCAGACCCTCCGCGATGCCGGCGTTCTCGATGGGGACGTCCTTGAGCTGCGCGACCAGCGCGAAGACGTACGTCCCGCGCTCGTGGAGGACGTCCGCGACGCGGTCGAGGACAGCGCCGATGCGGCCGGTGGCGGGTGGACGCCCCGGACGACGATCACCTCCGTGCTCGTGGCCGGGGCGACGGTACTCGCCGTCGCCGCCGTCTTCGTGTGGCTGCGGCCGACGCTGCTGGCGGTCGACACCGCACCACTGCTGGTGACGGTCACGGGCTCAACGGCGGTCCTCGTCGCGATGGCGGCGTGGGGGGCGCACTTCGCCCAGGCCTGGGTGGCACAGGTGTGCGCTGGCGTGGCGATGGGCTGGGGTTACCTGGTGGGGACCGCCTACGGCGTCGCCCTCGAGCTGGACCCAGCGGTGACGTTGATGATCGCCGCCGTCGCCGTCACCGCGGTCGCGGGGGTCGCCCGGCTGCTCACCGAGTCCGCCACCGGCCACCTCGCGGTCGCTGTCGTCCTTCTCGTCGCCGGCCTCGCGATCGCGATCGCAGAGCTGTCGTCGGTTTCGATCGAACAGGTCTTCCGTGTGCTGCCGGTGCTCGCGCTGCTGGTGTCGGGCGTGCTTCCACGCCTGTCGCTGTCAACCGGTGGACTCGCCAGCGCCGACTACCGCGTACGTCACGTCGGTCAGATGACGACCGAGACGTTGCGCTCGCGCTACCGCCAGAGCAACGCGATACTGGTCGGCGGACTTGTCGGCGTCAGCCTGGTGGTCGTGGGGACATCGGTTCCTCTCACCTTCTCGGACAACGTCTGGGACCGTTACATCGCTCTCAGCCTCGCGATCGCCGCGATCCTGCGGTCGCGGGTCTACTCACGGGTGCAGCACATGGCGCCCCTGAGGGTCGCGGGCATCGCGGTCATCGTCCTTCAGCTCGTACGGCTGAGCGAGGACGTGCCCGGGCTGCGGCCATGGGTCGTCGTCGTCGTGCTCGCCGCCTTGGTGCTCGCGGTCGGGGTGAGCACGTTGTCGATGTCGGGGATCACCAGGGCCCGGGTCAAGCGAGTGCTCAATGCCGTTGAGTTCCTCGTCATCGTCGACCTCGTTGTGTTGCTGTGCGGTGGCCTCGGCGTGTTCTCGATCCTCGGAGGGGTGCTGTGAGCGACCAGAGCGGTGACGACGGCGACGAGGAGCAGCGCGAACGTCAGCGCAACTCGGCGCAGCATGCGGCTAGCGACCTCGCACGCATGGGCATCGACCCCCGCAGCCTGGGACTCGACGAGGCCGGGACCACCAGCAGCGCCGGTCCTACCGCCCCGACCGGTCCCACGGCCGCTCCACCGCTCGGCCCCGGCACGGGCCTACCGCGCGATCGAGCCCCCGACCGCCGGGACCCGAGCTCAAGAATCGTGCCGATACGCCCGGAGTTCGCCCAAGATGCCAGGCGCCTCGGAACTCGCGCGCCACAGCCTCGTGGCCTCGCGCCGCCAGCCGCCGACCCAGGTGCAGTAGGCGTCGTGGAGCAGCTCCTGGCCCGGACAGCCGCGCAGACGCCCGCACCGAAAGCGCCACCGAGCCGTTTCGTCCGCGCGCTGACGCTGGGGATGGTCACCCCGGACGCCGCCGAGGCAGCAGGCAACGAGCGCGCACTGGTGGCGGCGGTGCGTCAACGGCAGACCGAGCGGCGGGTCGTGACGTTCCTGGCCGGCAAGGGCGGCGTCGGCACCACCACCGTCGCCTCCGGTGTGGGTGCCGCGTTGGCCGCACTCCGCGATGACCACCCGGTGCTGCTGGATGTCCAGGCCGGCGCTGCGTCTCTGGGGGCGCTGCACGGTCTGCCTGAGCCGGTGTCGGCCACCGTGCTCGTACGATCGGGTGAAAAGACCCTGCTGCCGCGCACCCCCGCTGGTCTGGGCATCGTCGACGGTGCCGGCTGGGAGCAGCCGCTGCGCCGTGAGGACCTCGCCGCGCTCCTGGACCGCCTCGGGGCCGACAACGCCTTCAACCTCGTCGATGCCGGCACGGACCCCGGCCCGGCCGCGCACGCCGCCATCGCCCGTTGCGACCAGGCGGTGGTGGTGACGTCGGTGGGGGCGGTCGGCCTGGCGGCGATGCAGGTGGCGGTGTCCCGGTTGCGCCAGATCAACCCGTTCGCAGTGGAGGGCGCGGTGTTCGTGGTCGTGTCTCACCACGAGGAAGCGCACCGGCGAGCTCATCGTGAGATCTCCGAGCAGCTCGGATTCGCACCCGTGCGCGTCGTCGTCGTGCCGTCGGACGTCTCGCTCAGGGCCGGTGAGCCCTTCGACCCCGCCCGGGTGGCCCCAGGTGTGCGCGAGGCCATGCTCCGGATCGGTGCTGCGATCGCCCTGTCTGGTGGCAGGCGATGACCGAGCGACCGCCAGGACCGGACGGCGCCCAGGAAGGCATGCCGCCGCAACCGCCGTCGTACGCCAACACGCCGAACGCCGAGCGATACGTGCTCGAGGCCGACGCCATGCGTCGCAGGCAGCTGCGCTCGGCACTGCTGCACGGATCGACCCGGACGTGGCGCGAGCACAGCAAGGTGTGGCCCGGTGTCGTCGTGGGGCTCATCGTCGCCGCGTTGATACTTGCGGGCACGGCTGTGCGTGACGCAATCGCGTCCCAGGCGGACAACCCCACCAGTGGTGTCACGACCCCACCTCCGAGCGCCCCACCGACATCCGACGAACCGACCCCTTGAGGCCGACGAGCCGTCGCCCTACCCGGCGGCTCGTGACCGGATGCGCGTTATGCGTGTACGTTCAGCGGTGTACGACTGAATTGTCGGGGGACTGGCTCTACCCACTGATGCCTGCGCGTCCCGAAGCAACCCCACGGTTCGAAAGGTGTCGCGATGGCGAAGTCCCGCCCTCAGCGCGGTCAAACGGCTGCTCCATCGCGGCTCCCCTCCACCCGGGAGCGCCGTCCAGCACTTGCTGCGCTCGCGGTGCTGCTGATCGTCGGCGGGGCGCTTGCCTCGGGCTGGCTGGCGATGCGCGCCGGCGACCGGGTCGAGTTCGTTCAGGTCAAGAACGAGATAGCCCAGGGCCAGGAGATCGCCGCCGAGGACCTGCAGACGGTTCGTCTGCCGAAGGACCTGCCCGATGCCGTGCCGGCGAGCGACATGGACGACCTTGTCGGCAACTACGCCGCGACCCGGCTGCTGCCCGCCACGATCGTCGTGACGAACATGGTGAGCTATGACGCGGGTGCCGATGCAGGCATGGTGCAGGTCTCTGTCCCGGTGGACCCGCTGCGGCTGCCCGAGAACCTGACCAGTGGGTCCAACGTCATCCTCTACGTCGCGAGCCAGGACGGCGGCGGCGGCCAGGCCGTCCTCAGCCAGGTGATCGGCGTACGAGCAGCGACCGCCTCCGGCGGCATCGCCTCCGAGGAGGGCCTTGTCGTGGTCGAGGTCAGCGTGAGCGACACGTGCGGTGGCGTCATCGGAGCCGCGGGCAGTGATCCCGACACGCTGAGCGTCGGCCTGGTCGGCGACGTGGACGAGTCGACCCAGATCCAGACCACGTGTGAGAGGCGCTGAACCGATGGCACTGATCACCATCGCCTCGGCAAAGGGCTCGCCCGGAGTGACGACCGCGGCGCTGGCGCTCGGTGGACTGTGGCCACGCCCCGTCATCGTCGCCGAGTGCGATCCCGCCGGCGGTGACATCGCTCTGCGGATGCCGGCGGCCGACGGCCAGGTGCTGGACCTGCAGACCGGCCTGCTGAGCCTCGTCGCGGCCGGCCGCAAGTCGCTGCAACCTGATCTGGTACGTCAACACACCCAGACCATCGTCGGGGGCCTGGAGATACTTGCCGGAGTCAACCTTCCCGAGCAGAACGCCGCGCTCACCCACCAATGGGCCCTGTTCGGCCCGCTGTTCGCCGAGGTGGAGGACTTCGACGTGATAGCCGACCTCGGCCGGATCGGCGCCATGACCCCCCAGAACAACCTGCTCGGCTCGGCACAGGCAATCGCCATGGTCGTCGACACCACTCCCAGCAACGTCGTGCACCTGCGCGAGCGGCTCGCGTACATCCACTCCCACCACGGTGGGCCGCTCGGCGTCCCGGTGCACGTTCTCGTCCACGCGAGCCCTAAGCGCGGGCAGGCGGTCCGCGAGATCAGGTACGCCCTCGAGCGGTCCGAGAACAAGCCCGCCGGAGTCCACCACGTCGCGCATGACGAGCGTGGCGCCAACGTCTTCCAGGGTCAGATCAAGGGCGACCCAGCGCGGACCCCGTTCGTGCGATCACTCGTGCCGGTGGCAGCCGAGCTCGCCCAGGCCACCCAAAGCTACTTCCGTACTTCGACGGCCGCAGAGGTGAGGGTGTCGTGACAGACCACGACCTCGTACGCCAGCTCCGCGTCCAGGTGGCCGACCGGCTCAACGAGCAGCGACGCCGGGACCAGGTGAGCGGGATATCGGCGATGACCGCGGAGGACGAGCGTGAGTACTCCCGCTCGCTGATCGTGCAGGTCCTCGAGGACCATGCGCGGTACGAGATCGCCGAAGGTCGCCCCCCCTTGCCTGCCGAGGAGGAGGCGGACGTGGCGTCGGCGATCCACTCCGCCCTGTTCGGGGTCGGTCGCCTGCAACCGCTGCTCGAGGACCCCAACGTCGAAAACATCGACATCAACGGCTGCGACAAGGTGTTCGTCCAGTACGGCGACGGGCACGAGGAGATCCACGCGCCGGTCGCCGAGAGCGATGCTGAGCTCATCGAGCTGATCCAGGTGTTGGCCTCGCACACGGGGTTGTCGAGCCGGCCGTTCGACTCCGCGAACCCCCAGCTCGACCTTCGCCTCCCGGACGGCTCTCGACTGTCGGCGGTCATGAACGTCTGCTCGCGACCCTCGATCTCTGTCCGTAAGGCGCGGATGGGGCGGGTCTACCTCGATGAGCTGATCGCGAACGGGACCATGACGCCCGACTCGGGCTCCTTCCTCAAGGCCGCCATCGCCGCCCGTAAGAACATCATGCTCGCGGGGGCGACCAACGCGGGCAAGACCACGATGCTGCGGGCACTCGTCAACGAGATCGATCCCGGTGAACGTCTGGTGACGGTCGAGCGGGCCCTGGAGCTCGGTCTCGGTGAGTTCGAGGACCTGCACCCCAACGTGGTGGCCTTTGAGGAACGGCTCGCCAACTCCGAGGGCCTCGGTGGGGTCTCCATGGCCGAGCTGGTCCGCCGGTCCCTGCGCATGAACCCCTCACGGGTGATCGTCGGCGAGGTCCTTGGCGACGAGATCGTCACCATGCTCAACGCGATGAGCCAGGGCAACGACGGCTCGCTGTCGACGATCCACGCCAACTCCTCACTGGAGGTCTTCAACCGCATCGGCACGTACGCGATCCAGTCCCGCGAGCGGCTTCCCTTGGAGGCCACCACACTGCTGATCGCCGGTGCCCTGGACTTCGTCGTCTTCTTGCGCAAGCACAACGACTTCGCCAGCGGCGGCGTGCAGGCTCGCGTCGTCGAGAGCATTCGCGAGGTCGTCGGCCACGACGGCCAGGTGCTGTCCAGCGAGGTCTTCGCACCAGATGACCAGGGCCGCGCGGCCCAGCATGCGCCGATCGCCTGCATCGCCGACCTCGAGCAGCACGGTTACCGGCCCCTCGTGCACGGGCGGTTCACCTGATGCTGGACCTGATCGGGCAGTACGAGCTGCCATTGTTCCTGACCGCTGGCGCCGCCACCGGCCTCGGGGTCTCGGTGCTGAT
>Ga0136617_10001667_pt1 | contig 19718 bp, 16 predicted proteins | sample AntDrymUQ3222106_2_FD_129672 | JGI IMG/M metagenome (GOLD analysis project Ga0136617, IMG submission 129672) | Polar desert sand microbial communities from Dry Valleys, Antarctica - metaG UQ322 (21.06) | ecosystem: Environmental > Terrestrial > Soil > Desert | place: Antarctica: Dry Valley... | reverse complement strand
TTTTCAGATCGAAAGTGCTTACGGACTTTTGCGGATTTTGGCGATTGAAGAAGCAGAAGACAATGCGGTTTGGCATCTCGCGGCTTACAACGAAATGTTTCTCGACATCGAAACAGCGGATGCAGCTCTCGAAAATTCCTCGTCGCTGACCATCAGCCGTCCGCATTTGGCTGTCACGAATCGCGCGTTTGAAAGCACGCAGGTAGCGCGGATGAAAAACGAATCGTTAAATGAAGATGAATTAAAATCCTTTCAAAATTGGAAGGAAAATCCGAATCGGAAAGTTTCCGACATTTCGGTTCGGTTACTTCTCGGTTTGCGATGAGCGCGTTTTGATTTTTTCCGACAAAGTTTTAGTTGTGTTTTCCGTAATACTTGGCGTTACAACATTTGAAAAATCGGCTTCGGGCAAAAGGTCTTTCGTTTTCGCCGATTGAAAAACATTCTTATCCGTCGCTTTTTCGATTTCGCCGTCGTTTTTTCTCCGGTCAAAAGTTTTCTTTAACTTGAGACCAACGCGAAAGGTCGAAAACTGCCAGCCGCACATTGCCAGCAAAAAAGCCGCGACGATATAAATTACCGGCGACGTTTCCGGTTTATTCCAAAAAGTCGCATATAGCAAAATCCCTAGTATAAGACTGACCGTTCCGCTCAAAAAATTCAAAATCAAGTTGACGCGAATTTGTTCTTCGGGCGTGTTTCCGCCCATTGCAAAACCTCTTTTTTTATCGCTGTGGTCGGGAAGAAACTCGCCGCATTGTCGGCAGTAAGTATTTAAGGCTTGCTCGGCTTTTCCGCAATTTGGACAAAACATAATTTCATTTATCATTGCACATTTATCATTTATCAACCGTATTTTCTGTAAAATGATAAATGTTCAATGTTCAATGCGTCGCCGTTTCAGTTCCTTCCGTATCAAATCGAGTTCGCGGCTCATTTGTCCCATCACCGAAGTATTTTCCTTTGCGCGGCGAATCAAATACGGAATCGTATCCTTTACCGGACCGTATGGCACATATTTGGAAACATTGAAATTGTTTTTCCCCAAAATATACGAAAGATTGTCGCTCATTCCGTAAAGCTGTGAAAAAAGAATGTGCGGATGATTGTGCGGAATTCTCTTTTTTTCTATCAATTCGGTCAGCAGCCGGACACTTTTTTCGTTGTGCGTTCCGGCAACGAAAGCAACGTTTTCGACGTTTTCAAGACAAAATTCTATCGCCGCATCAAAATCGCGGTCGGTCGCTTCTTTTGTCGGCTGAATCGGCGACGGATAATCCATTTCCTCGGCGCGTTCCCGTTCCTTTTCCAGATACGCGCCGCGGACGAGTTTGACGGCTAAGATATAATTTTCGGTTTGTGCCTTTTTGTGCGATTGCTTCAAAAAGTCCAGACGGTCGCGGCGGTAAAGTTGAATCGTATTAAAAATAATCGGATGCTCGCGGTTGAATTTTTCCATCATTTCCATCGCCAGACTATCAATCGCGTCTTGTATCCAGGATTCTTCCGCGTCAATAAAAACAGGCTGTTCGAGCGAATGTGCATATTCGCAGATTTCGAGAACTCTGGCTTTTGCATTTTCCCATTCGGTCGCTTCATTTTTCAACAATTTCTTACCCGCGCTGACTTTTTCCAGAACTTCGACAGGCGCGATGCCGGAAACTTTAAAGACGGCAAACGGAACATTCAAATCCTTTTTAGCGCGGGTCACTGTGCGGTAAATTTCGTTTTTCGTGCTTTCAAACACGGCTGTTTCGGATTTCCCCTCAATCGAATAATCGAGAATCGTGCCGATATTAGCTTTTCCGAGTTCCCGAATCGTCGCCTCGCATTCTTCGATTGTTTCGCCGCCGCAAAATTGCGTGAAAATGGTTTTCTTAACCAAACTTTTTACCGGCAGACGAAGGCGAAAGGCGATTTCCGTCAGCTTTGTGCCGATGTTGGTTAAAATCGGTGAATTTATCAATCTGAAAAGCCGGTATTTATTTTTTAACGCCGCGTTTGATTTATCGGAAAAAGCGGTTGCCGTGTCTTCAAAATTTAGATTGGGTTCGGTCATTTTTATAATTCCGCAATTTCTCGTAAAAGCTGATGAGTTTCTTCAGGGAACTCGATGCGGTCGTAGATTTCCGATAATTTCAGGCGGCACTCGATTGATTCGATTTCGAGCGTTTTGTCTAAACCGAAATAAATATTTAGTTTCCAACTATTGTCGTCCTCCCGAATAAAATGCTCGACCATTGGTTTGTCTTGGGAAACCAAAACATAATCGGTCAAAGTCTGATTAAACATTCGGTAGCGCGTAAATTTAGCACTGCGGTCAAAAACTTCGGTCGAATCTGAAAGAACTTCGATGATTACCTGCGGGTTAAGAACAATATCCTTGAATTTATCGTGATATTCAGGCTCGCCGCAAATCACGACTAAATCAGGGTAAGAAAACATTCCTTTGGTTGAGTTTGCTTTTTTCTGCGAGTAGCCGCCGCTTTTTATTTTGGTGTCTTTCGCACGCGCGCGACAGTCTTTACCTTTCAGTTGAAAGCGGATTTCGCTTGTAATATTTACGGAAATATCACCGTGTTTGCCGCTTTCGCCCGCCATCAGATAAATTTGTCCGTCAATAAATTCGTGGCGTTCCGGCGATTCGCGTTCTGCTTCCAGATATTCTTCAACCGTCAATTGACGCGGTTTTTTTTCCTTCAATTTTGCAGTAGCCATAGAAAATAATTCTACAACAAATCCGTCTAAAACAAATGTCAATTGTTTCTTTTCCGATTTTGCTTTATCATTTCTATTTTTATCAAGCAGGATAATTATGAGCAAAGCACTTCCAAAACGAGCGGAAAATTATTCCGAGTGGTATAACGAAATCGTCAAACGCGCCGATTTAGCGGAAAATTCCGCCGTGCGAGGCTGTATGGTGATAAAACCCTACGGCTACGCGATTTGGGAAAAAATGCAGCGTGCGCTTGACGATATGTTCAAGGAAACAGGTCATCAAAACGCCTATTTTCCGCTGTTCGTGCCGAAATCATTTCTCGAAAAAGAAGAGGAACACGCCGAAGGCTTCGCCAAAGAATGCGCCGTCGTGACGCATTATCGCCTCAAGGCAAATCCCGACGGCAAAGGCTTAATCGTTGACCCGAATGCCAAACTCGAAGAAGAACTCGTCATTCGCCCGACTTCGGAAGCCGTTATTTGGAACACTTATAAAACGTGGATTCAATCGTGGCGCGATTTGCCGATTTTGATAAATCAATGGGCAAACGTCGTGCGCTGGGAAATGCGAACCAGACTTTTTTTGCGAACTGCGGAATTTTTGTGGCAGGAAGGTCACACGGCGCACGCGACCGAAGCCGAAGCAATCGAAGAAACCGAAAAGATGCTCGGCGTTTACGCGACTTTTGCCGAAGAATGGATGGCGATGCCGGTTATCAAAGGCGCGAAAACCGCGAATGAAAGATTTGCGGGCGCGGTTGAAACTTATTGTATCGAAGCCTTGATGCAGGACGGCAAGGCTCTGCAATCGGGAACTTCGCATTTTTTGGGACAGAATTTTGCAAAATCCTTCGATGTCAAATTCGTCAATCGTGAAAACCAATTAGAGTTTGCGTGGGCGACGAGTTGGGGCGTTTCGACGCGCATGATTGGGGCGTTGATAATGGCGCATTCGGACGATAACGGTCTGGTTTTGCCGCCGCGTCTTGCGCCGATTCAAGTCGTAATTGTGCCGATTTATCGAAGCGAAGAAGATTTGGCGAAAATCAGCGAGCGCGTAAATCCGATTGTCGAAAAATTAAAATCCAACGGAATTTCCGTCAAATACGACACGAACGACCACAACAAACCCGGCTGGAAATTCGCTGAATACGAATTGAAAGGTGTTCCTGTGCGGCTCGGAATCGGAATGCGCGACCTTGAAAACGGCACGGTTGAAGTTGCGCGGCGCGATTTATTAACAAAAGAAATTGTTGCGCTCAAGGGAATCGAAGAAAAAATCGCCAATCTTCTCGACGAAATCCAAACGAACATTTATCAAAAAGCGTTTAGATTTCGTGAAGAAAACACGCATAAAGTTGACACTTGGGAAGAATTTCAAGCACAAATCGAAAAAGGCGGATTTATCCTCGCGCATTGGGATGGAACTGCTGAAACCGAGGAAAAAATTAAAACCGAAACGAAGGCGACGATTCGCTGCATTCCGTTCGGTGAAGCGGAAGAAACGGGCAAGTGCGTTCGTTCGGGCGAGCCGTCAGACCGGCGCGTGGTTTTTGCCAGAGCATATTAAATCAACGATGAATCGCAAGCTGATTATCAAAGCCGTGCTGCTGAATTCGTGCGTTGTAATTGCTTCGATTATTTTAAGCTTGATAATTATCAACGCTTTTGCCAGCCATTTATTCAATTATATTTTTGAAGATTATTTATTTGTAATCGCCTTTGCCGCCGCTCTGCCGATTTCTTTTTATGCGTACAAAAAAGCCGACTCAAAAAAAGTCGTTCACGCCGTGACGGTTTATTTATTGACTCAAGTTTCGGTCGGCTTGATAATTCTCATTTTTTTTCTGCTGCTTCTACTCGCCGTCAAAATTTACTGCGCTTATAATCCGTGCCGACTTTTTCCCTTTTTATAAAAGAAAAGTGCCCGCGTAATTTGATAGTTACGCAGGCAATTTTATTCGTTCGATTCAAACTCTAATTTTAACGAAACTTATTTTCCTATCACGAAAACGTCATCGGAAACCGCCGAATTCACCAGAATTTCTTGCGCCTTGAAATTCGCGTAAAGCGTCAATTGTCCGAGGTCAAAACGCTGCGCGTATTTTTCGGGGATTTTCACGCCTGCGACTTCGCGCACCTTGTCAATCTCGACCGATGTCGTTACCAATCGGCTGCCGATTTCGTAGCTCGATTCGTAGCTTTTGACCAAGCCGGTTTTGTCGTCAATAAAAAAGTCCGTGTAAAAACCTTCGGGCGAAGTGATGCGAAAACCCGATTTATTTTTATTTTTTTCAGGTAAAGGCGAAACTGTAAAATCTTTTTCCTCGACGTGCTGAAGAAGCGGCAAGCCGAGACGGTTTATCGGCGGAAGCTCAAAATTATTGACAGAAGAAAATGTCTGCCGACCGTCGTAAATCTGCTTAAACGGCTGAAACGGATTGCTGATTTCCAAACGATATTTGTCACCCGAATAAATCGTCGCAAAAGTCGCGGGAAAAGTTGCCGCCGGCGAACCGGAAACATCCGCCGTGCCTCTGACGAGGAGCGTTTTCATATTTTTGAATTTTTCGCCGCCGTAGACGATTATGGTTGCTTTGGCGAGTTCGAGCGGCGTGCCGGTTTTGGAAACCGCGATTGTCGTTTTATCTTTGTTCGTCGTTTTATCTTTTTCGTTCGGCTTGGTTTTCTTGCCGGTTTGTGCAAAAACATTCGCGGACAAAGCGGCGATAAACAGTAGAAACAATATCTTTTTCATAATTCTCCAAAACGTAAATTTTATCAGCTAAGGTGAGTTCGTTTGAAAATACGCGAAAGGAAGGACAAAAGTTTAACTTTCATCCTTCCTTTTGCGTATTTGATGACAGTTTAGAAACTAAACCGCATTTGCAGTTCGATACGGCGATTATTAGAACCACCTCCACCACCGAAGCCGCCGCCGAAGCCGCCGCCGAAACCGCCCGCAATCGAAGTGGATTGACCGAAACGGCTCGAATTCAAACTTCCGATTGGCGTATTTAAATTAACATTATTGAATAAATTGTTAACATTTATTCCGACATTCAGATTATACGGTTTATCGTTTCCGCCGCCGCCGAAACCGCCGCCGCCACCGCCGCCTCTGCCGCCGCCGCCAATTTGACCGGCACCGCCGGCACCGCCGCCGCCGCGACGACCGCCGCCGCCGCCCGCACCGCGATTTCCTCTTCCGCCGCCGCCGCCTTGTCCACCTTGCGCGTCAGCTACAATAGCATTTCTCGATTTACCGAAACCGAATGTCCTATTAAGACGCATATTGACGCTAAAGAATGACGGACCGCGACCGTAATTACGCGGAATAATAGAGCCGGAATCAGAATCTCCACTTGCGTCGCAAAAAGAATTTGTCAATCCGAGTGCCGCGCAGCGAGCACTCAAAGCCGCAAAAGTCGGTCTTTCGGTGAATAGCAAATCACCGTTGGTGTCAGTTCCGTTAACGATATTAAAAGGTCTGCCCGATGAAGCAATAATAAACGGACTTATTTGAACTTTCCAGGGCATCGTAATCGAACCGCCGAGAAAGAAATTATGACGAACATCCTGCACGGAATTCCCATATTCATTGCTCAAATCGTAGCTGTAAGCAGGAAACGAGCCTGCGCCGTCAGAATCGCTTTTCGCATATCCTATCCGGTAATTACCGAATAAACTTACCTTCTGACTAAAAGTTGTGCGGAAATTTAGAATCAATTGCTGCTGATTGAAAACTCCGCTCGATTCGTATTGATTGATGTTGCCCCGTGTCGGGTCGGGACGCAGCGCGTTGCTGCAAATCTGACCTGTCGGGCAAAAAGGCGCGTTGATATTGCGCGAGCGAAGCAGATGTAAGGTTCTGGATGCGACATAAAATAAAGATAAAGTCGTTCGAGCAGGCAATTGACGCTCTACACTAAGGGCGGCTTGCATCGTATAGGGCGACTGCAATTCAGGCGAAACAAGACGAATCGTGCTTGATTGCGGCAGTACCGCCAGAATTTGCTGCGCAGTCGGAACATTTGTTACGCCTGTCAAAGTAAAAACCGGCTGATTCAAAAGCGTGAGAGCCGCTTGCCGGCGAACCGGGTCGGGGTCATTGGCACTGACTACTAAATCTAATTGCTGTGTGCCGTCAAAACGCTCGGCTTGCAAGGTAAAGTTTTCGCTGAAGCGGTCGTAAAAAATACCGAGACCGCCGCGAAAAACTGTTTTCGGTGCGCGTGCGCCGCCTGCGCCCGGCGAAAATGCAAAATTGAAACGCGGCGCAAAGTTTAACTTGTCTTTGATATTGGTTTGGTTTTCGTATCTCAAACCAAACCCGAGCGTCAATTTCTGACTAACGCGCCAATCGTCGGAGACAAAACCGCCGAAATCGAAGCGCGAAACGTCGGCTAACGGGTTGCCCGTCGTTATTCTAAACTGCGTCGGGTTAAAACGAGCATCGGTGTTGCCCATAAGATTTTGCTGAAATTGCGTAAGCGGCGAAACGATAGCTTGATTCAACAAATTACTATTATCCAGAAATCCCTGGAAAAAAAACGTACCGCCGAAATTGCTTTCCGAACGATCCTTAAGACTTGTTCCGCGCAGGCGCACGCCGAATTTGACGGAGTGCTGAGAATTTTCACCGAGCGCGGTAGTCGTGTAATTTTGCAGTTCCCAATTTCTTGCACGGTTAAAACTCAAACCGATTTGCGCGCCACCGCCGGTAAAAGCCGATGAAACGCTGATGGTCGGAACGGAATTATCGCCTTCCTGCTCGCGGTTTTCAATTTCATAACGGAAACGAGTTTCATTGACCGTTTTTGGATTGATAATCGCCGTTTCGGTTAACTGAATATCGTGGTTGATATTTTTTATTGAAAAAGCACGGGACGCCAGATTAGTATCGCCGATGCCCTGATTATCAATCGAATTTTTTGAAAAATTGTATCTGGCAACCAGTGTATTGCTGGTATTAATTTGATAATCGAAACGCGGGCTGAAAGAAAAACGGCGGCTCGGAATTTGAAACTCCTGACGAAACGGCACGACGTTGAACGACGGGTCGAGTATCAGCGCATTTACCACATTGTTGTTGTCAACGCTGCGGTTGCTGATGTCGAAAAAGAACGAAGATTTGCCTTTCTGCACCGGACCGCTGAGGTTTCCGCCGTAGAATTTTGTCTGACTCGGAGCGCGATTCGGGGCGAACGGGTTGCGCGAGTTAAGGCTTTCGTCATTGAAATTCAAAAACGCCTGACCGCGAAATTTGTCCACGCCGGGCTTGGTCAAAACTTCGATGCGCCCAAGACCTAAACGTTCGAATTCAGCCGAGAAAGGATTTTGGTTGATACGGATTTCGCGGATGGATTCTCTCGGCGGAAGTCTGCCGCCGGTAAAACCGTCAATATAAATCTGCCCGCCATTCGGTCCCGCCGAAGGTCCGGCAAGTGCCTGCAAAGCCGCTTCGAGTTCGTCCGGGTCGTCCGGCAGAGCCTCTAAATCTTTCTCCTTCAAAACGGTCGCGCTCGCGTTGTTGTCGGCATCGTTGGAAACTTGATTCGCCGTCGAAACCTCAACTTCTTGCGTCAACTCGCCGACTGACAATGCAATCGTCAATTCTTCGCGTGCGCCTGATTGGATTTGAACCTCGGTATTTTCATAAAGTCCGAATTGGGGCGCAATCGCCCGAACCGTGTAAGTTCCGGGTGCAAGACCCGCAATGGAAAACTCGCCGCGCTGATTGGTAATTGCGGTTTTTACCTTGCCGGCTGCGTCAACCACCGTAACGGTTGCGCCGGTAATGGCGGCACCGGAACTATCAAGGACCTGACCGCCTAAACTTCCCGCTTGCTGGGCAAAAACTGCCGAACTGAAAAAGATTGTAAAAATGCCGATTAATAAAAATGATTTTAAATGTGTCATATAAAAATTTTGAAGATAGAAGCCGTCGAAAGTTTTCTCAGATATTAAACGATTCCACTTTAGAATTGTTGCGATAACTTTTTTCGACTTCTATCTTCGGTCTGCCAATTTATAATTTTTACGGAAGTCCGATTCCGTCAAGTCCGGGAATGGTGAATCCCGCGTCTTGTCCGCGCCCGCTGCCCGGTCTTCCACCGGCAGCCTGCGACATTCTCAAAAACGGTTCGACTCCCGATAATAATTTGATTGCGGTAACGCGGTCTGGACTTGCGGTTTTCGTGCTGGAAACGGCAATCATATCGCCGACCTTCAAATCGGCAATCGTGACATTTGGAAAGCGGTCGAGCAAATCGTCAATCGAGCCGCCGCCGCCGCCGCGCATTCCGCCGCCTTGTCCTGCCGGTTGATTTGCAGTTTGATTTTGGGCACTCGGCGATGCGCCCTGCGGGTTGGCACTCTGCGGCGGTCGCACTCCGCCTTGTCCGCCGGTTTGCATCATCGCCATTCGCTGTGCCATCTCCGCCGGAAATTGTTTCAAAACCGTAGTGCTTCCGAGGACAATCGTCATATCTTTTTTCGTCTGGATATTGGTGACGGTGATTTCATTTTTGGCAGCGTCAATCGCTTTAATTGTTCCGCCAATAGTTTGGAATGAGCCGGTGACGATTCTTTCTGCGGTGAAAGTCGCTCCGTCCGTGCTTTTGTCGCCGAGGGCGCGAATCAAGTCACCTGCTTGTATTTCGTTTAACGTGCCTAGCTTGGCTTCGCTGAACTGCACCGAACCCGGCGCGTAACGGCGAAAATCCGCATCGTCTTTCGCTGTCAGAACGACAACTTTTTCGCCCATCAGACTGCGGGTCGAAACCGTTATTTGTTTGGCTTGCGGATTGACCAGAGTAACTTTTCCTGAAATTCCGCGGGCTCGCCACTGCTCCTGCTCCTTGGTTTGTCTTTGAGCAATATCGCCTTTGGTCATCAAATAAACGGCTTTCGCCGGAACGGTTTTTTTATCCGCGGAAACAATTCCGGTAACGAGAAGTTTGTCGCCGACAGCAATGTCGGCAAAATTCGATGCGACGGCAGCTTTCAAACTCGGATTATCGGGCGGAACACGCTTATATTCGGTTTTGCCCGACAAGACGACATCAACCGCGCCGTCTTTTGTCTGCAAAACGATTTTATCCGCGTTCACCGAAGCAACTTCGCCTGCCACGACGCTCGGCTTTAAACCGGCGTTTGGAGTTTGCGCCTGAACGCTCGAAAAAACGCTGCTGACCAATACAAATAAAACTGATAAAAACAATGTCTTTCGCATTTTCATATTTCTCCGTTCCTAAATATAGATTTTTGCCGGTTTTGATACTCAACCGTCCGATAGAAAGTTGCCTTTAGTTACAAGTATAAAGACGTAATTTTATCCGAAAAGGTTTTATTGTTTTTGTAAAGATTTGTAAATTTGGAAGGCTGGAAAATTTCAGATTAAAGAACTTAGAGTTTTTTTACGACTTTTGCCAGCCGTTTGTCGAACGCGCGGTTAAAACCAAGCCGATACTGGCTGATATTAACGCCAGCAGCGCAAATGCCCAGAGATATGGAATCGAAAGAAAAATCGTCCAAACTATCACGCCGATTAAAATCGCCAGCGTTTCCGATTGTTTTGATTCGGGCAAAAATTGTTTCTGCAAATGCTTGCCGACTATCAACTGCAAAGCGACACGCCCGAAGACGTATGCCAGAATGAGCAGTAAAAACACCATAAAAATAACGACCGCGTTGATGTAGTTCGGCAGGAAATTCAAGCAAGCCATCACGCCGACGGTCGTTCCCAAAAACGAAAAAAAGCCGATGGCGATTATCTTCAAAGTCGAAAGCCTGAAACGCGCAATCGCACGGCTCACCGCGCCGGGCGAGATGGTTGTCAAAGCAAGCGAAAGCACGAACCAGAAAAGAATTGATAAAACGCGCTGTGCCAGAAACGCCGAAGAAAAACTCGGAGAAAAAATCTGTGAAGGATTTTGCGTCAGATTGCGGAGTTCTTCTTCAAACACGGCAATCATGACGGTTTCCTTATCGGGATTGCGAAGCGGATTTTTGCTTTCAGGACGATATGTTCCACCGAAAATTATCACGTCGCCGCCGATAAAGGCGTTTTCCTTTTGGATAATAGAACCGCCGATAGCTGCCACGTCGCCGTCAACTTTTCCTTCGACAATAACATCACCGCCAAACGCCAGCACGCCTTGCGAATTTCCCCTGACAACGACGCTTTTACCAAACGAATAAACTTCGCTTTTGCCGTCTTCAACAATTATCGTATTTTCGTCAGGCTGGCTGATAACCGGAGTTTGCGAGTAAATCGAGATAAAGGCGGACAAAACAAAAAGAAATCCCAAAAGCATCTGCCCGAAAGGAATCTGCAAATTTGTAAAAACGTTTGTTTGTGTTTCCGAACGAGTCACTTTTCCTCAATCTGTAATTTTCTAAGCGCGATTATAACGGACAAATAAACGTGAAATTAAAAATAAAGAAATTAATAATACGGCGGCGAGGAAAGCAGACGGAGAAGCTGAATTGGAAAAAAGATGATGGCTAAAAGAGCGTAAAATAACCGCCGTCCCGATGGAAATATCATAAAAAAGATGGAATACAAAAACGCCCACCGCGAAAATTTGATCGGTAAATTTTACGAATGTATTTAAAGCCGCTCCGGTTTCGCCGCCAAGACCTAAAATCCCGAGCAAAAACAAAATCGCGCAAACAAAAAACGCCCTGAATCTTTCTCGCGGAGAACGCAAACCGCTGACTTTGCTCTCGACATTGGTGATAATAATTTTGGTAAAATTTTCGGGAAGCTCGATTTCTTTTTCGTTTTCGAGAGCAAAATCCAGGGCGCACAAAAGTTTTTTCTGTTCGTTGAGTTCGCTTTTACAACTTGGACAAACCGCCAGGTGCATTTCGAGTTCGAGTTCTTCACGCGAGGACAATTCGCCGTCGATGTATGCGGCGAGGTCACTGCGGTGCAGGCAAATTTTTTCGATAGCGGCGGTTTTCATAATTCCGGCTTTGCGTTATTTCAAAAATTTAATCGTCAAAGGATATTCCCAAAGCTCGCCGTTGTTTGCTTTTATGCCGCCGATAATCGGGAAAACAATCATCATTATCCAGAGAGCAATTCCTGTCAAAAAACCAATTAGGACAAACATCAAAACAATACTTACCACGCCGTAAATGACTGAAGAGATAAGCCAGTTCGTTGCCATCTTGCCGTGCGCGTCAAGGGCGGGCATTTTATCTTTCTGCGTTTGCCAGAGTACGATTGTCACAATTGCTCCGACAGGAAAAATAAAAGCATCGAGCAAACGCGACAGATGAATAAACATTCCCATCTGTTTTTCGTCCGGCGTTTGCAAAGACATCGGCGGTTGATGCTGCATATTATAATTCATCTCGTTTTCTCCTTTTATAAACCTGTAAAACCGCGCTCGACAAAAATTTCGCGCATCATTTCACGCGCCCGGAAAAGACGATTTTTCACCGTTCCAAGCGGCAGATTCGTAATTTCGGCAATTTCGTCGTAGCTCAAATCCTGCGCGTGTCTGAGCAATATCAATTCACGATAAACCTGCGGCAGACATTTGACGACCGTTTCGATTTCCGTGCGCCACTCGCTTCGCTCGCGTTCCTGTTCGGGATTCGGCTGCGGACTTTCGATTTGCAGTTGATAAGTGCCGTCCGCATTTTCAGCTTCGATGCTTTGCTGATTAACCGAATTCCGGCGCATATAATCAATCGCCGCGTTGTGCGCGATACGGTAAATCCAGGTCGAGAATTTGTATTCGGAGCTGTAACGCTCGAGCGAATTATAAACTTTGATAAAAACTTCCTGCGTTACGTCGAGCGAAGCGTCATAATTGTTCAACATCCGGTAAATATAGCCGGTAATCGGACGCTGATAACGCCGGACGAGTTCTTCAAAACCGTCCTCGCGCCCGCGAATCGCCGCCAGAATCAACTCACCGTCGGTCGAACTTTTTATATTTTCTATGGCAAATGCGTGTGTCATCATATTTGCAAAGAGATTACGGCAATAAAAAAATAATGTTTCAGATTAAATGAGAAATGAGAAGTGAGAAATGAAAGTAAGGATTTACTTTTCAATCTCAGTTCTCACCTCTCATTTCTCACTTAAATTAATTCCAGCCTAAAGCCGCAAGTCCCGCAGGCGCGGCGAGGTCGTCAAAGCTCAAATGCTGGACGGGCAGATTCAACCCGACATCTTCGGGGCGAAGAATATGAGGCGTTCTGCCTAACGCTTCCGAAGCAATTTCCATCAATTTAGCAGGCGCAAAATCTTTTCCGACGACAAGAAATTTTTCCAGAAAACTCTCGCTCGATTCTTCGCCGAACCGGTCGCGGTAGAACATTAAAAGCCGGTAAATCTCATCATCGCGCTCGCTTTCGGTGCAGGTAACTGAGCGCACGACGTTCGGTTCGTCGCCGCGCAACAGCAGTGCGGTAAATCCGTCAACATTTGAGCTTATCAGCAGCGAATCGGTTCGTTTTTTACGGTCAATCAGCCAGCCCGCTTCGCTGACGACGCGCGGCAAAACTAAACCGGCTCGCCAATTCATTCGCTCGAACAAAGTTTCGTACTCGTCAACAATACTGAGCTTGACGGCAGTTGCAAAGTAGCGCAGTTTTCCGCTCGCATCGGGCGTGATTCGGCGGCGTGAAATCCGCATTTCTCCCGACGGCACGCCGAAAATATTTTCGGCTTTCCAGTCCAGAACCTCAGAAAGCTCGTCTTTGGAAGCGGGCGCGTTTTCGAGCGTTAAAATCGCGGTTCGCGCCGTGTTGCTCGGCAGAGAAATTGACCAACGCTTTTGCTTTGCCAGTCCGGCGGTAGTTACGACTTCATCAAGCAAAGCCAGCATTTCGTCGGTGCTTGAAATATTTTGCTCGGTAAAACTCGGTGTCAGAAGATGTGCCGGCAATTCGCTGGTCGCGGCTTGCTTGATGCCGAACACGCCGCCGCGTTCCTTTTGCAAAGCAATTGCCGTAACACTCGTCTGCTCCAAGCCAAGCGCGGCTCGCGGATAATTCGGTTGGGTTAAACTTTCAAACATTTTTAATAGTGAATAGTGGATAGTGAATAGTGGATAGTGGAAAATTCTTAACTAACCACTATCCACTATCCACTATCCACTATTTAGTAGTCTTCGTATTTTTTGCCTTCGCCGTCTTCGCCTTCGGCAAGACTTTTGACATCAGTCAAACCTTGTTCGCTGTCCGGTGAAGTAGAGTCTTCGCCCATAATTTCCGACCATTCCGACTTTTCGCTAATCGGGTCAATCGGCTTTTCGCGCAGATATTTTCCCGTTATCAAATCGTCGAGCGACTGCGGAAGTTTTCCCTTGTCGGCGGTGTATTGGTCAATCTGGCGGCGCATTTGGAAAAGATTTTCCTTGAGAACGGTTTCGCGCGCTTGCTGCACGCTTCGCTGATAAGTCGGAAGTGCTACCGACAGCAAAATTATGATGATAAACATTGCTATCATCAACTCCAACAAAGTGAAGCCGCTCTCGATTTGCGATTTTGGATTTTGGATTTTGGATTCTTCTTTAACGACGTTCAGTTTCTGATTTTCGTCAAAAATATTTTCCGTTTTCCGTTTTCCGTTTTCCGTTTTTGAATTACCAATCACTGTATTTTTCTCCGTTCAGGGCTTCTGCTTCGGAACTCGAACGCACGTCAAAAACATTTATCTCATCCCAGCCCTCCGAATCGGCGGTTTGGTAGGAAGAGCGAAATTCCCAATTCTTTTCGCCCGTCATCGGGTCAACGGGAATCTCGCGCAAATAAACTTTTTTTAGGTCGGAAGTGTTTATGTCGGTCGCATTTTTATCATCGAACGGGCGTCCGCCTTGCAATTGCTCAGTCAAGCCGCGCGATTTGACCTGCACACCTTCGATTAAAGTATCGAGTGTCGGCGGAAAGCGGTCGAGATTTTCAGCATCGAAAATGTCGCAGTCGTCAATTACAACACGACTTCGCGGGTCGGCGGGAATTCCGTTCCCATTCTGACCTATTATGTTGCCGGTTCTGACTGCGCCTTGCGGACACGCGCCGAGCGTGTCTCTATGAAATTCGTCAATCGCGGCTCGCATCGTTCGCAAGTTTTCGCGCAGACGCATTTCCTTCTGGCGTTTATTGGCATTTTGAGCAAGCGGAATCGTTCCCATCACCAGAATCGCCAGCACGGTTAGAGTGATAATCAGTTCGAGTAGTGTGAAACCGGATTGAAAACGTCGAGGCGCGATAGTAAGACGCGGCGATATGATGTTCAGGTCATCTCTTTTTCTCCGCGTCTCCGCCTCTCCGCGTCTCCGCGTCTTACTATTTCTTCTCCGGTTCATTTTAATAATTCACCACAAAATTCTTCCCGTCGGCAGTCAGCAAATTCAAAACGTCTTTATCAAACGTGATTTCGTGTTTGCCGTCCGTCAGAGCTTCCACTTCGACATAAGCTAAGATGCCGGAAGAGTTTTCAGCAATGTCTTTCGCCGTCGAAAGCGAAACGAACATTTTGCCGTTTTGATTCATAAACGGGGTTGCCTGTGTCTGCGCCAATGCCGCGCCAAAGACATCGCCGAAACCAACGCTGCGAATCGCCAATTTTTTCTGGTCAAACTGCAAACCCAAGACTGCCGAACGAAATGAATTTCCGCTCTTAACCATCACAGCGATTTTTGTTTTTTCGCCCTTTTTCATCTCGGGCAAACCTGTCAAAAATTGAAGCCGGGCAAGCGGCGCGGTTGGTGAAACGGCTACTTCAGGTGCTTTCAGAGAAGTCTCGCGCGTTTCTACTTTTCCTTCCGCAGAATCAGCCGTCGGTATGATTTGCAAAGTTTTCACACCCGAATCAATCGGGCGCAAATTAGCTGCAATCAGGTTTGTCGGTTGATTATTAATAAACGTGCTGCTTTTTTCGGATGTTTGCGCGGTCGCATCGGTTTTAACTTCCGATTGTTGTTCGCCTGTCAAAACGGTTTGCGCCGCCGAACTCGTCTTGGTATAAGTCGGCATTTCAGATTTTTGGTCTGGAAGCTGGACCTGCGCCACATTCGGAATTCTTCGGGCGGCGGCAAGATTTTCTTCGATTTCTTCCTGAACAATCAACGCTTCCAAAGAACCGCTGGTCGGAACCGCCAGACTTCCCGTCTGACGTTCGATTTCGTCTTCCGGCAAAATCGCCGGTGCGCGAATCACGCGCGGCGTAACGGCGATGACAATGTCAACCTGCCGGTTTTCTCTGGTCGGCGCGGTAAAAAGTCTGCCCAAAATCGGAATCAAGCCCAAAAGCGGCAAGCCTTGTCGTCCGCTGCTCTCGACGTTCGATGCCGCGCTTGCCAGAAGCAGTGTTTTGTTATTCTGAATACGCGCCGTGCCTTTGATTGTGCGTTCGGAGAAAGTCGGATTCAGACCGCCGGCAACGACATCTTTCGATTCGATTTCCATCGCTACCTGAACGTCTTGGTTCGGAAATACAATCGGCTTGAACTTAAGCGTCAGACCGACTTGCTCATAGTTATAAACCGTAGCGCCTTGATTGCCATTATTAAGATTGTTACCTTGACCTGTTCCATTATTATTGCCAAACCCTAAAAGTTGAGCGGTTTGCACGGGAACGCGCTGACCGATTCGCGCCGAAGAATCTTCATTATTGAAGGCGTGAATTTGTGTCGAAGCAAGCAGTTTGGCGGTGCCGCGACTTTGAAACGCCACTAAATTAATCGCCGGAATTACCAGACCGACACCGAAGGCGCGTGGGATTATACTAGCCGCTGCTCCCTTTATTGTGTCTCCTGTCGTTCGTCCAAAATTATCGTTGCCGATTGCGCCCGATGTTGTTCCTCCAAAATTGGTGAGTGAATTTTCATTGCCGATTTGATTGCCCAATTTCAGCAAATCGGATTTTGAAACTTCGTAAATCGCTACATCCATCACAACCTCGGCACGGTCTTTATCGAGCGACGAAATCAATCTGCCGATAATACGGATATTTTCCTGCGTATCACGAATCGTGATGCTGTTGGTATCTTCGTCAACAATGCTGGTCGTCGGCGTTCTGCCGGGCTGTGCCGGTATTGCGCCGGCAATAACTCTTTGGACATCCTTCGGGTCGGCATTCGACAAATAGAATGTGCGCAGAACCATTTGTTGAAAATTTTGACGGCGGTTTCCGACAGCCACCAAAATCGTGCGCGGTCCGACTTTTTGGAAAAACAAATTTTCCTGTATAAAAACATAATCGAGAGCCTTTGCCGCCGTTACGTTTTTCAATTCAATCTTTGCTTTGCGGCTATCAAGTCTCGATTCGGTGTCGAATAGCACATTCAAATCCAAATCCTTCGCCAGTTCTTTGATTAAAAACTGTAAATCAACACCGGACGGAAACGGCACGTCGCGCAATTTTTCCAATTTTTGCGGAACCAGATTGTCCTGCGGAGTCTGCCTTTGATACCCGGTCTGAACGAGTTTAACCGTGCCGTCGGCGGCTTTTTCCGTGCCGGGCTTATCGCCGTTTTCCACACCCTGCTGGAGACGCAGCATTCTTTCCATCTCCGATTTGGCTAATTCGTTGGTCGGGTCGTAAGCGTAGGCTTTGCGGAAAGCAAGATAACCGCCGGCATAATCTTTATCCAGGGCGAGACTTGTCCCGCGCTTCATATACATTTGCGACGCCATAAAAAGAGAGCGTCGGTAATGCAGAAGATACTCGGGATTCTTCGGGTTATCGGTAATTGCCAGCGCAAATTCTTCGGCGGCTTTATCCCATTGCTCGGAATCTTCGGCTTTCATTCCTGCCTTGAAGTGTTTTTTCCCGTCACCCGCAAGAACAGCCGTCGGCGAGAGCATCGCGAAAACCAGTAGTAAAGTTATTGAAAAACGGACGTAAGCAGATTTCTTCATAGTTTTATATTGATTCGATTGTGATTTGACGATTCGGTTACAAATCTTTCTATACCCAAAAATTTTACACGCGATTGTTTCGGTAAAGTTTCAAAAAGGTTTTGTTCTGGAAACCAACTGACATTTTCAACTGATTTGCCGAAAAAATCAAATAATTTACAGAGATTTAAAGTCCTTTACCCACGGATTTCCTCGACGAATGTTACGCGGTTTATTTCGTGCAAAGTGGTTGCACCGATAAAAACCTTCTTAACCGCCGATTCCCGAAGGCTCGAAAGTCCTTCCTTTTCAGCTTGGCGACGAATCTCGGAACCCGGACGACGTTCGATAATCATTTCCCGAATCGGGTCCGACATATCGAGCAGTTCGTGAATCGCCGTTCTGCCGCGATAGCCCGTGTGATTGCACGCATCGCAGCCGACGCTCATAAAAAATTCACGATTTTTTACGTCTTCGGCTCGCATTCCCGATTCGTGCAGTTCTTCCGCCGTCGGTTGGTAATGCCGTTTGCAAATAGGACACAAAAGACGCACCAGTCTTTGGGCGAGAACACAGTTGAGCGCGGAAACAAAATTATACGGCTCAACGCCCATATTGATAAATCGCCCGATAACGTCAATCACGTTGTTGGCGTGAACGGTCGTAAAAACAAGGTGTCCGGTTAGTGCCGATTGGATTGCAATCTGCGCCGTTTCGTTGTCACGAATTTCGCCGACCATTATTTTGTCCGGGTCGTGGCGCAGAATCGAACGCAAGCCACGCGCAAACGTCAAACCTTTTTTCTCGTTGACGGGAATCTGCATAATGCCTTGAAGCTGATATTCCACCGGGTCTTCGATGGTAATAATCTTATCTTCGATGTTGCGGATTTCATTCAACGCCCCGTAAAGCGTCGTCGTTTTACCCGAGCCGGTCGGACCCGTCACCAAAACCATTCCGTAAGGCTCTTTGATATAGAGACGGAAATGTTTTAAATCATTCGGGTCAAAACCGACGACTTCGAGGCTCAAATTTTTGAATTCCTCCGAGATTTGCTCTTTATCCAGAATACGAATCACGCAGTTTTCGCCGTAAGCCGACGGCAGAATCGAAACGCGGAAGTCAACCGTTCTGCCTTTGTAACGAACGCGAAAACGTCCGTCCTGCGGAACTCTGCGCTCGGCAATGTCGAGTTCCGACATCACCTTGATACGCGAAACCAATGTTTGATGATAGACAATATCAATCGGGTCAACCTTCTGGTAAAGCGCGCCGTCAATGCGAAACTTAACGCTCACGTCGCGGTCGCCGGCTTCGATGTGAATATCCGAAGCACGCGATTCCATCGCGTTATAAATTATCGTGTCAACGAGCTTGATAATCGGCGACATATCCGAATCGCCCGCCAGTTTGTCCAAATCGAGAACTTCTTCGCCCTGGTCGGTTTCTTTAACGAGCGAAATTTTAAAAGTCGAAGCCGCTTCCTGCAAAACTCTCTGCGTCGCGTCGCCTTTCCGCAAAACGACATCAACCGCGCCCGCCGTCGCCACATACGGCACAATTCGCACGTTAAGAACATTTTCAAGTTCGTCGAGAACTTCCAAATTTGTCGGGTCAGCCATCCCGACGTGCAGATTTCTGCCTTCGCGTTTGAGCGGCACAAATTGATTGCGAAGCATTAACTCAACCGGAATTCCGGCAAGCTCTTCATAGCTAATCGGCGATTGTTTGTCAGGCGGCAAAAGGTCAATATACGGCAGACGATAACGTCGCGCCAAAGCTCTGGCTTCAACGACTTCCGGCGGTTCGTTCTCTAAAAAATCCGTATCAATCGTCGGCGCGGAAACGGTCGCCGTGGTTGAGTATTTATTTCCGTTAGCTTGATTTTCCATTTTCAAAGTCCTCAATAGCTTCGTTTAATCCAAGACTATGCAGCAATGCTTTATCAACTTGCTTTCATATTCGACAATCTTCCAAGAACAGAATCAATTTCGGTTTCGAGAACGGTGACAATGTTATCGGTCATATTCACCGAATCTGTTCTCAATCCCGACGCTCTGCCTTCATCAGTATTTAATTCAATCAAAACTCTTGACGGATGATTTGCGCGATTTAAATTGCTGGTA
>Ga0136617_10001666_pt1 | contig 19744 bp, 23 predicted proteins | sample AntDrymUQ3222106_2_FD_129672 | JGI IMG/M metagenome (GOLD analysis project Ga0136617, IMG submission 129672) | Polar desert sand microbial communities from Dry Valleys, Antarctica - metaG UQ322 (21.06) | ecosystem: Environmental > Terrestrial > Soil > Desert | place: Antarctica: Dry Valley... | reverse complement strand
GTCGCTGCTCGAGCTGGTGCCCTCCGCCGCGCTGCTCGCCGTCACCACGCCGCAGCCCGCGGCGCGCGCCGTCGCCAGCCGGGTCGGCCGGATGGCCGCTGATGCACGGATGCCGCTGGCCGGCGTGGTGGAGAACATGACAGTCGCCACCTGCGAGGCGTGCGGGCACGGCACCGCCCTGTTCGGTTCCGGCGGAGGTGCTCAGCTCGCGGACGAACTCGGCGTCAAGCTGCTCGCCCAGATACCGCTGGACATCGCGCTCCGCGAGGCCGGCGACGCCGGCATCCCCGTCGTACGGCGAAATCCCGGCACCCCCTCCGCACAGGCGCTCAGGTCGCTGGCCGCGGCATTGCCCACGGTCCGGCGCAGCCTGGTCGGCGTACCGCTGCCCCTCAGCGTGGCCTGACTACCAGGTCAGGGGTCCCTAACTCGCGCAGCGGCCGGGGCCAGCGCCACGACTCGGGCGCGGACGTCGGCGGTGGGCTCACCGCCGTTCCACGGCGTCAGCTCGGCGCTCGCGACAAGCGCGCCGGCGCTCGCGGTGGCCGGGTTGGTCGCCGCTCAGGCATCGGCTTGCCGGACGACTTCGATCCGACCGTTTCCTCGCGGGGCGGGGCGAAGAGCTGTGCCGCGCGGCTCGCGGCAGAGGAGGACGTCGTCCGTCGGGCCCCTTTTCAGTAGTTGGCGGGGATGGGCGGGCCGATGACCTGCAGGCCGTACCGCGGGCCGATCTCGTTCCAGCGCGGGATCTCCTCCTCGATCGACCGGCCATCTGGGCCGGGCAGTCGACGTTCCTGCGCCGGTATTCCGACCTCGTCGTACAGGTCCATCAGCCCGGCCGGGGCGTCCAGACTGAGGAATCGCGCCGGCGTGTTTCCGGTGATGCGAAACGCATGCGGCACGCCCCGGGGGAGGTAGATGAAGGATCCGGCAGCCAGGTGGTACAGCTCCTCACCGGCCTGGTAGACCATCGTCCCCTCGAGTACATAGAAGGCTTCCGCCTCATGGGCGTGGACGTGCAGCGGTGGCGCGATGCCGGGGGGCTGGGTGGCCAGTGTCAGATCGAATGCCCCCTCCGTCTCCGTGCCCGAGGCGAGCCGCTCGAACAGCGATCCCATGGCCCAGGTGGCCTTACCCTGGTTAGGGCCTCGTACGACGACAGCCGTGGCCTGCTGAGCTTCCATCGCTCCTCCTCGTCTACCCCAGAATCATCCGAATCGGGGTCGGATCAATAGCGGTAACATAGGGCGCATGACCGACTCCGTCAAGAGCCGCAGTTATCGGTCGCCGCTGCGCGATGAACGGGCCCGGCAGACCCGCAAGGCCATCCTGGCGGCGGCCCGCAGGCTGTTCACCGAGCATGGTTATGCGGGGACGACCGTCGCTGAGATCGCCGCCGAGGCCGGGGTCGCGGTCGATACGGTGTATGCCGCGGTTGGCGTGAAGCCCGTGCTCTTCCGCCTGCTGTTGGAGACCGCGATCTCGGGCACGGACGAGGCGGTCCCCGCCGAGGAACGCGACTACGTCCGGCGCATACTGGCCCAGCCCCGGGCGCAGGTAAAGCTTGAGACCTATGCCGCCGCGGTGCGCGCCATCGCCGAGCGGCAGGGTCCCCTGCACCTTGTGCTCCGCGACGCAGCGGCCCAGGCCCCGGAGCTCGCCCGGATCCGAGACGAGATCGCCGTCCGGCGAGCCAAGAACATGCGCCTGCTGGCCCAAGACCTGCTCGCCACCGGGGATCTACGACCGGAGCTCGACGTCGAGGAGATCGCCGACGTCGTATGGAGCATGAACTCCGCCGAGTTCTACCACCTCCTGGTTCACGAACGCGGCTGGTCGCCAGACAGATTCCAGCGGTGGCTGGCCGACACCTGGTGCCGCCTCTTCCTCACCTAGCGACAAGCCGGGCGACGGGATGGCCGAGACGGCGCGGTGTCGGGAAGGGGTGCAAGTTCGCTCGGCTCTTGACGGCGTCAGGCAGCGCGTGCGACCTTGAGACATTCGTCCGATAGAGAGTCGGATCAATGAGAGGAGGACGCCATGGTCGACTGCCATATCCACGATGCGCCGCTCGGGTATCGGCTGGACATGCTCGAAGCGCGGTTTGAGCTCGTGCCGGATGGTGCGCGATGAGCATCGCGACGACCGGCCTACGCCCGATGCAGTCGCTGCTCGCCGCAGTGCAGACGGCGGCGATCGTGCTGACCGGGGTTCTGGCCGGTGCGGTTCTGGCTACGTGGCTCAACGAGGCTTCGCTCGGCGGCTCCAGCGAGCTCTGGGTCGCCTACCACCAAGCCATCACCCCCGCCTACACCCGCACGGTCCCGCCGCTCGGCGGACTGGCGATGGTCGCGGCGCTGGCGACACTGGCCACATCGGGGTGGAGCCGGCGCGACCGGCGGCTGGTCCTTGCCGCTGTCGCCTGCCTGCTCGTCGGCCTGCTCGTCACCGTGGTCGCGCACTTCCCGATGAACGCCGAGATCGGGACGTGGCGGCCGGTCGCCCCACCCGCGGACTGGCAGCAACTGCGCGACCGGTGGCTCACCGCCCACGCCGTACGCACCGTGTTCGCGGTGGCCGGATTCGCGCTGCTTGTGATCGCTGCCCCCAGCCGGCGACCACAGGCAGCCCCAGGGACAGAGCTCGAATAGTTCCCGCGACCAATCTCGTGCTAGGAAGGAGGCGTCCTCGCCGACAGTCGACGCGCGACTCTTGGAAGTTGAGTGCGTACGTCCTTCGGAGTGCCGCGCGGCAGGCCGCGCTGGACGTCTTGAATCCCATCGGGCCCGCCCGCAGGGATGCCCGGTCAGGGTGGCCTAACCGCTAAAGTCGCCCGGCTACGCTGACTGCCCTTCCGATGCCCAGGACCTCCCGCCGAACGCGCCAATTTCTCCGCATCTGGGGTACGCCAACCAAATCTGCGTCGTCCACGGTCTGATCGTCACCAATTATGACCGCCCGGCTTGCGCGAGGCGCTGGCGGCTTGCCCTGCCGGCGACACCCTCGTTGTCACCAAGCTGGACCGGCTGGCTCGATCCCCGCCCTTTAAGCGCGCGACACGTCGGGGAGCTGACCGCAGCACAGGCGTGAGTTCAGCACTGACAGCTCGGACCGATCCGACCTATCCGTCTGGTCGATCGTCACGTGCCCTGCACATGCCGGTCCGGGCAGCATCGATCGACGACGCGCTCATGCTGAGAGGTCGAGCAGGTGGTACAGCAGCAGCAGCTGGGTGACCGCCAGCGGAGCGCTGCGTTGCCCCTCACCGAGCATTCCGAGCGTGTCCGGCCGGGGCACGTCCAGGTCGAAGTCCGCCCAGATCGCCTTTTCCAGGGTTTCGCTCTCCTCCGCCGAGGCATAACCGTGCACGTGCAGGGCGTCCACCGGTCGCCCGTCCTCGTCCCTGATCAGCTTGAGGTGCATCGACCGGTGATCCTCGTCGGCGAGTACGCCGGTGAGATCCGGGTGGTGGATCGTCGGGCGGAGCAGCAGCTCGGCTGACAATGGCGTCTCCGGTGGGTCATTCCGGGTGGCGATCGGAGCGAACCGCACTACCACGTCGGCGCGCTGCCGCTGCGGCCGGATGAACTCGGCGGACTCCGGCTCACGGTGCTCGAGCTCGGCGTCGACCGCCTCGGCGGTGTACCCGCGGCTGCCGGTGTCCCGGTCGATCTTCCATTGCCGGCGGATCTCCTCGGGCGGGTCGAGGTAGACGGTCACGTCGAAGCAGGCCCTGGCCAGCTTGCTGAACAGCGGCAGCAGTCCTTCGACGATGACGAAGTCGCGTGGCTCCACGAGCTCGGGTCGGGCGAGCAAACCCGTGCTGTGGTCGTACACCGGCTTGAGGACGGGCTCGCCCATGGCGAGCAGCTGGAGGTGCTGCTCCATGATGGTCATGTAGTTGCAGTCCGGGTGCAGCGCGGTGAACGGAAGCTCTTTGCGCTCGGCCCGGTCGTAGCGGTGATAGTCATCCACACAAACGGCGGTGGCACGCTCGGGACCGAGCGCCTGCACAAGACCCTCGGTGATGGTGGTCTTCCCGGCGGCACTGTCGCCCGCGATGGCGAGCATGATCGGGCGGTGCGGGTTGGGTTGACCAGCCCGCTGCATGCGCATCTCTTTGTCCGGCAAGGAAGCCCCTCAGTTCATCGCTGGCGGTCGAAGTCGATCGAGGAGTACGCGCGCAGCTTGGTCAGCTGATGGATCGCGTCGATCATCCGGATGGTGCCGGACTTCGACCGCATGACGATGGTCTGGGTGAATGCCGACCCGGACTGATAGCGGACACCGCGGAGCAGGTCGCCGTCGGTGACCCCCGTCGCACAGAAGAAGACATTGTCGCTGCGCACCAGGTCGTCGATCTCCAGCACCCGATCCAGGTCGTGGCCGGCATCCACGGCGCGCTGGCGCTCGGCATCGTCCACCGGCCACAGCCGCGCCTGCATGCCGCCACCCAGACATTTCATCGCGCAGGCGGTGATGATCCCCTCCGGTGTGCCACCGATACCCATCAACAGATCGACGCCGGTGCCCTCCCTGGCCGCGCTGATCGCGCCGGCCACATCTCCGTCGGTGATGAAGTGGATGCGCGCCCCCGCTTCGCGGACCTCCGCGACCAGCCGGTCGTGCCGCGGCCGTTCCAGGATGCAGACCGTGACGTCGCGGACCTGGCTTCGTTTGGCCCTGGCTACCCGACGGATGTTCTCCGCGGGGGGAGCGTTGATGTCGACGACGTCCGCGGCCTCCGGGCCGACGCACAGCTTGTCCATGTAGAACACGGCCGAGGGATCGAACATGGTGCCCCGCTCCGCGACCGCGAGCACCGCCAAAGCGTTGGGCATCCCCTTGGCCATGAGCGTCGTACCGTCGATGGGGTCGACCGCCACGTCGCACTCGAAGCCCTCGCCGTTGCCGACCTCCTCGCCGTTGTACAGCATCGGGGCATCGTCCTTCTCGCCCTCGCCGATGACGACCACCCCGCGCATGGAGACCGTGCCGATCAGCTTGCGCATGGCGTCGACGGCCGCGCCGTCCCCGCCGTTCTTGTCCCCGCGGCCCACCCAGCGTCCGGCGGCCATCGCGGCCACTTCGGTGACGCGGACCAAGTCGAGGGCGAGGTTGCGTTCCGGCTCCTCCGGTCTGGCGACCTGCGTTTCGGCACCGAGCGGTTCGGCTATGGCGGTCACCGGCTGACGGTCTCTCGCTCCAGCAGGGCGCTGTAGCCCCCGCTCAGCGCGGCTGAGTTGCATCTCACCCGGTGTGCCAGCGCAGCCTGGCCGTCGCCCACCCGCTCGGAGTCACCCCGCCACGCGGCCAGGGCGTCGTCCACGAGCGCTCGGCCGAAGGAGAAGGTCAGCGGCCAGGGCGCGTCGAGCCGGCGGAGCGCGGCGAGGCGTTCGGTCGCGAGCACCGACCCCTGACCTCCCGACAGAAAGGCGATGCCGGCGACGTCCGCCGGTACGACGGTGCTGAGCGCCTGCAGCGTTGCCGCCGCGATGTCGCCTGAGGACGCGCCGTCCGGGCAGTCCTGGCCCGGCAGCACCATGTTCGGCTTGAGGACGATCCCGTCCAGTTCGACCCCGGAGTCGCGGAGTTCGCCCATGACTTCCAGGAGAACGACGCTGGTGACGACGGCACAGCGGTCCAAGCTGTGCGCGCCGTCCATCAGAACCTCTGGCTCGACTATCGGGACGATTCCGGCCTCCTGGCACAGGGCGGCGTACCGGGCCAGTGCATGCGCATTCGCCCGGATGGCCTGGTGTGTGGGCTTACCCTCGTCGATTCGAATGACCGCGCGCCATTTGGCGAACCGGGCGCCCATCGTGGCGTACTCCGCGAGCCGATCACGCAGGCCGTCCAGCCCCTCCGTGACCGTTTCATCGTCGGCCCCAGCCAGTGGCTTCGTCCCCATGTCGACCTTGATGCCGGGCAGCAGGCCGGACTGAACGGTGGCCTCCACGAAGGGTCGCCCATCCGGGAGCCGCTGCCGAAGCGTCTCGTCGCAATAGATCACCCCGCTGACCCCGTCGCTGAGGTCGGGGGTGGTCAGCAGCAGTGCCCGGTACGCGGCGCGGTTGTCAGCTGTCGGTTCGACTCCGGCATTTTCCAGGCGGGAGGACATGGTCCCGACGCTTTCGTCGGCGGCCAGAATCCCCTTACCGGTGGCAACCATCTTGGCAGCGGTGACTGCAAGGGCAGGCATGCAGGGCTCCTCACGGTCGACGAAACTCCAGTGTTGACCGACCCTCGACTGGTGTCCCCCCCTCACCGGGTGAACGTCGGGGGGAGGGCGCCGACCGGTCCGGCCCGGCCGCAATCGCTGTTTCACTCGCCGGCGGCACGCGGCGTCATACCCTTCGCACCATGACACCACCCCGCTCGCGGCCCCTTCGGGTCCTGCTGGTGGACGACCACGAGATGGTGCGGCAAGGCCTGAAAGCGATGATGGCACGATACCGGGACGACGTGGTCATCGTCGGCGAAGCCGGCGACGCTGTGGACGCCGAGCGGCAGGTCGCCGACCTCGGCCCGGACCTCGTGCTGTGCGACGTGCGACTGGGCGGAGCGAGCGGACTGGACCTGGCCAGAGCGTTGATCCAACGAGACGCCGGCTGCAAGGTCGTCATGTTGACGGTGTACGACGACGAGCAGTACCTCTACCAGGCGCTACGGGTCGGCGTCGTCGGCTACCTGCTCAAGCGCGTGGATGGGGCCGAGCTCGTGCGACACCTTCTCCGGGCGGCTGATGGACACATCGTCATCGATGAGACGTTGGCGGGGAGGGCGGCGACCTCGGCCGCGCGACTGCAGGCCGGCGAGTTCTGGCCCGGCGCTCGGCTGGGACTGTCTCAGCGGGAGAGCGAGGTGCTCGCCTTGGCAGTGACCGGGATGTCCAACCGGGCGATCGCGGCCCGATTGGTCATCGGCGACGAGACCGTCAAGAGCCACATCAGTTCGGTCTACCGCAAACTCGAGGTCAGAGACCGTGCCGGCGCGGTCGCGGTGGCCATGCGCGAGGGCCTGTTCCGGTGAGCCGAGAGCGAGTGAGCATCGCAGCGAGGGACGAGCGAGGAGCGAAGCTAGCGGTGCGCGCAGCGCACGAGGCGGGGCCAGCGGTGAGCCGAGAGCGAGTGAGCACCAAGGGGTGCGCCCAGCGCACGAGGCGGAGTGTTCGAGCGGAGCGAGCGGTCCGCCGGAGCCGAGCATCGCAGGAGTTACTCGGCGGACCTGGCAATGTGAACGCTGCCCGGATGCCGATCTGCCCGCCGGGCGGCTCCGAGGAGCGGAGGCGACTCGCGCGCGTAACGCGCCATGACAGAGCGCACGAGGCGGGCAAGCCATGACCGCCGGTGGGGACGGCAGCATGAAACCGCACTGGCTCGACCGGCTGGCGCCGGTTGAGCAACGCGACCTGTTGCTTGGGGTCATCACGCTGTCGACGTCCGCCGATGACCTGGCCGGCCTGGCCGACGCCGCTGCTCACCTGGTGGCCCGGGTCAGCAGCACCGACCGGTGCGTGCTGCACGTGCTGGACGACAGCAGACGGCGGCTGTCCGTTGCCGGCTCCTGGCCGGCGGCCGAGTCGGGCACCGCCGCCGTACTCCCGATGGGGGCTGGCCTGGCCGGGTGGGTGGCCAGCCACGGCCGGTCGGCAGTTACCGTCGACCTGAGCAGCGACCGCCTGTGGCTGGAATCCCTGCAGTACCGGCAGCGCCAGCCCGCGCCGGTCGCCTCCGCGGTGTCGGCTCCGATCGGCGTCCCCGGCAATGCGCCGTGTGGTGTCCTGGAGGTGTTCACCGAGCAGCGGTACGACTTCACCGACGCCGAGGTCGAGATCATCGTCGGGCTCGGCCGCCTGCTGGCGCCGTCCGTAGCGGCAGCGCGGCATCACCAGCACGTGCATGCCCGAGAACTGATCCGCCATCGCAGCACCGAGGAGTTCATCGCCCTGCAGGAGAGCGACCGTCGCCGGTTGGCGGCGGAGGTCCACGACGGGGTCGGGCAGCACATCGTCGGTCTGTCCTTCCACCTCATCGCCGCTGCGGAATCCCTGGCTGATCACCCCGACTTCGCCGCCGAGCAGTTGACCACCGCGCGCGAACTCGCCGACCTCGCTCAAGCCGAGGTGCACAGCGCCGTCAATGGCCTGCGACCGCCCCTGCTCGACGACCTGGGTCTCGCCGATGCGCTGGCCAGCCTGGGCCGTCGGGCAGCCGGCCTGGACGTGGACGTCCGGGTGAGCGGGCAGCCCCTGGCCGATCACGTGGCCACCTCGCTCTACCGGATCACCCAGGAGGCCCTGCAGAACATCACGAAACACGCCGGAGCCGAACGAGCCATCGTCGAGCTGTACACCGCAGGCCGGCACGTCATTCTCCGGATCACCGATGACGGGAACGGCTTCGACCCCGACGGTCACACCGACGGACACGGGTTGCGAATCATGCGCGAGCGGGCCGAGCTGATCGGCGGCCACCTGGGTCTGGTCAGTGGTCGTGGAGGTGGAACGGCGCTGTCGGTGCGGATTCCGCTGACCGTGGCCCACCCGGTGACCTGAGGATCCGGAACCGCGGGATGTCAGCCGCGGGGGCGTCCTCGAGGAGGTGGCCGAGGAACAGTCGGGTCGGCGCCGGAATGTCCTCGCGGCTGACCAGATGCCAGGGCCGGATCATCGGCGTACCCGGCGCGCGAACAACCGTCAGCCGCCCCAGCGACACCTCTCCGGCGGTGGCTGAGCGGGAAACCAGGGTGACACCCAAGCCGGCGACAGCCCCGGCGATGACCGCACCGTTGGCGCCCAGGGTCAGCTGCGGCGGGCTCAGCTCGCGATCGGCGAGATAGCCCAGCATGGTGTCCCGGTTGCCGGAACCCGGCTCACGCAGCAGCCACGTTGCTTCGGCCAGCGCGGCCAGCCCGACGTGCTCCGGTCCGGTGGGCACGATCCCGGGTGCGGCGACGAGGACGAGTTCGTTGGCTGCCTGGGCCCGGCTCACCAGCGGCGAGCCGGCCGGCGGCCGGCCCGCCACCACCAGGTCGACCTCGTGCGAGACGAGCCGGCGGAACACGTCGTCGCGCGATCCGACATGCAGGCCGACCTGGGCGCCCGGATAACGGCGTCGGAAGGTAGCCAGGTACGCCGGGATCACCTGCTCGGCCGCGGTCGGCACGGCGCCGAGCCGGACGTGACCTTGCTCCGGGCGGTTGCCGTCGCGAGCGGAGATCAGCGCCTCGTCGATCAGCCCGAGGATGCGGCGGGAGTATCCGGCGTAGATGATGCCTTCCTCGGTCAGCCGAACTCCTCGACCATGGCGTTCCAGCAGCCGCACCCCCAGCTCGCGCTGCAGGCCGGCCAGCGACGAGGACACCGCGGACTGGCTCACCACCAGCAACTCCGCCGCGTCGCTGACCGACCCGGACTCGACGACGGCGAGGAACGTTCGGAGTTGATGCGGTGTCACCACGGCAGTGTCCCATAACCAATGGCTTATGCCGCATGACAGTTTCAGCGATAGACATCTCATGCATGACAGGCCAAGCTGAAGGGGACCGATATCGCAGGGAACGAGGGTGAACAGCATGAGCAGCGAAGCCGAGAAGAAGGAGCGCTGGTCCGCCGGCGTGCACTCCTACGCCAGCATGGGTTACTACGACGCGGACTACGAGCCCAAGGACACCGACGTCCTCGCGTGTTTTCGGATCACCCCGCAGGAGGGCGTCGATCCCATCGAGGCCGCGGCCGCGGTGGCAGGGGAGTCCTCGACGGCCACCTGGACGGTGGTGTGGACCGACCGGTTGACCGCCCACGAGCACTACCAGGCCAAGGCCTATCGAGTCGAGCAGGTCGGGGACACCGACCAGTACATGGCCTACATCGCCTATGACATCGACCTGTTCGAAGAGGGGTCGATCGCGAACCTGACCTCATCGATCATCGGCAACGTCTTCGGCTTCAAGCCGCTCAAGGCACTGCGACTCGAGGACATGCGCATCCCCACGCACTATGTCAAGACGTTCCCCGGGCCGCCGCACGGCATCGTGATGGAGCGCGAGTACCTCGGCAAGTACGGCCGCCCCCTCCTCGGGGCAACGGTCAAGCCGAAACTGGGCCTGTCCGCTCGCAACTACGGGCGGGTCGTGTACGAGGCGCTGCGCGGCGGACTGGACTTCACCAAGGACGACGAGAACATCAACAGCCAGCCCTTCATGCGCTGGCGCGACCGGTACCTGTTCTCGATGGAGGGGGTCAACAAGGCGGTCGCCGCGACCGGCGAGGTCAAGGGCCACTACCTGAACGTGACCGCGGCCTCGATGGAGCAGATGTACGAGCGGGCCGAGTTCGCCAAGGAGATCGGCAGCATCATCGTGATGCAGGACCTCACCGTCGGCTGGACTGCCATGCAGTCGATGTCGAACTGGGCGCGCAGGAACGGCGTACTGCTGCACCTGCACCGGGCCGGGCACGGCACGTACACCCGGCAAAAGACACACGGCGTCAGCTTCCGGGTCATCGCCAAGTGGGCCCGGCTGATCGGGGTGGACCACGTCCACGCCGGCACGGTTGTCGGCAAGCTCGAAGGTGACCCCGCTACGACGGCCGGCTTCTACGACACGCTGCGGCTGGACCACGTCGAGGAGAACCCGGCGCAGGGCATCTTCTTCACCCAGGACTGGGCGTCGATGCCAGGAGTGATGCCGGTCGCCTCCGGTGGGATCCACGCCGGGCAGATGCACGATCTGCTGAACTACCTGGGCGAGGACGTGATCCTGCAGTTCGGCGGCGGCACCATCGGGCACCCGATGGGCATTGGTGCCGGCGCGACCGCGAACCGGGTCGCGACGGAGGCGATGATCAAGGCCCGCAACGAGGGCCGCGACTTCGTCAAGGAAGGCCCGGAGATCCTGCGCCATGCCGCGAAGAACTGCGAGGCGCTTGCCGTCGCCATGGACACCTGGGGCGACGTCACGTTCGACTACGCCTCCACCGACGCACCCGACGTGACCCCCACCCCGACGAACGCCTGAGACGGAGCTGACCCGTGCGAATCACCCAGGGCACGTTCTCCTACCTGCCTGACCTGACCGACGAGGAGATCAAGGACCAGCTCCAGTACTGCATCGACAACGAGTGGTCCGTGGCGGTCGAGTTCACCGACGACCCGCACCCCCGGAACGTCTACTGGGAGATGTGGGGGCTGCCGATGTTCGACGTACCCGATGCCAGCGGCGTGATGCTCGAGGTGGCCGCCTGCCGGGAGGCCTACCCGGTGCACTATGTGCGGGTGTCCGCCTTTGACGCCCAGCTCACCCGGCAGACCACCGCACTGTCCTTCCTAGTGCAGCGCCCACCCGAGGAGCCCGGGTTCCAGCTGGACCGCCAGGAGGGTCCCGACCGCACCATCCGTTACACCTTGCGCGGCTACGCGAGCGGCAGCCCAGAAGGCCAGCGGTACGGGCGTGGCGAGGGCTGATGCCGTCAGCGGCCGGAGGTTTCGCCATGCCGCGACCGGCGGCCGGCGGATCTGCGGCTCCGTCCTCGGAGGATGAAGTCGAGCAACCGTTGGCTGAGGACGCCGTCCTCGACGTCGACGAGATCCGCCGCGAATCCGACGTGGACGCGGTCCTCGATCGGCTCGACGTCGAGCTGGTGGGACTGCTTCCGGTCAAGACCCGGATCCGGGAGATCGCCGCACTCCTGCTGGTGGACCGGATGCGCAGTCAGTTCGGGCTGAGTTCTTCGCGGCCGGCGCTGCACATGTCTTTCACCGGCAGCCCGGGTACCGGCAAGACCACGGTCGCACTGCGGATGGCGGAGCTGCTGCACGGACTCGGCTATCTGCGGCGCGGGCACCTCGTCTCGGTGACCCGCGACGACCTGGTCGGCCAGTACATCGGGCACACCGCCCCCAAGACCAAGGAGGTGCTCAAGCGCGCGATGGGTGGCGTGCTGTTCATCGACGAGGCGTACTACTTGTACAAGGAGGACAACGAGCGCGACTACGGAGCGGAAAGCGTCGAGATCCTCCTGCAGGTCATGGAGAATCAGCGTGACGATCTCGTCGTCATCCTGGCCGGCTACAAGGACCGGATGGATGCCTTCTTCCGATCCAACCCCGGGATGAGTTCGCGGATCGCCCATCACATCGACTTCCCCGACTACACAGTCGACGAACTCGCCGCGATAGCCGGCTTGATCGCAGCCGAACACGAGTACGTCCTGCCGGGAGACACGACGGCTGTGCTCCACGACTACTTGGAGAAGCGGATGCGACAGCCCCGTTTCGCGAATGCGCGAAGCGTCCGCAACGCCATCGAACGAGCCCGCCTGCGCCAGGCGAACCGCCTGGTCAGCGAACCCGGGGCGTCGGTGACGAAGCAGCAGTTGCAGGAGCTGACGCCGGCGGACTTCCTGGCCAGCCGCGTCTTTACCGAGGATTCGGACCGGCAGTCCGACGACGACACGAGGGGGGTGTGCTAGACAGGCGAGCCGACTGAGGGGAGCTTGTCAGTGGCCGAGTTGAGTCTTGGCGTTCCGTGCCGGTCACTCAAGGAGAACGAGCGCCGGTTGCCGATCCACCCGTCGCACGTGCAGCGCATCGACGACGACCTCCGCGCCAGGATCTACCTCGAACGCGGGTACGGCGAGCCCTTCGGCGTACCGGACGATCGACTCGCTCCGCTCGTCGCCGGCCTGCTGCCCCGTGCGGAGCTGTTCGAGACCTGCGACGTCATTCTGCTCCCCAAGCCGCTCGCGCCAGACCTTCGCGACCTGCCGACCGGCAGGATCCTTTGGGGCTGGCCGCACTGCGTGCAGGACGAGGAGATCACCCAGCTCGGCATCGATCGGCGGCTGACGCTGATCGCGTTCGAAGCCATGAACCGCTGGGCCTCCGACGGCACCTTCTCGATCCACGTCTTCCACCGCAACAACGAGGTGGCCGGCTACGCCTCGGTGCTGCACGCCCTGGCGCTCGTCGGTACGACGGGCTCCTACGGCCGCCGGCTTCGGGCGGCCGTCATCGGCTTCGGAGCCACCGGCCGAGGTGCCGTCACCGCCCTGCAGGCGCACGGGGTGCACGACATCCACGTCCTCACCCAGCGGGAGGTCACCGGGGGGGCGTCCCCGATCGAGCCGATGGCGCTGGTGCAGTTCCAGCCAGACTCCGACGACTCCAGCGCCAGCACCGCGCTGACCGAGGACGGTCCGGTGCCGCTGGCCGGCTTCCTGGCCGAGCACGACATCGTCGTCAACTGCGTGTTGCAGGATCCGGAGGCGCCGCTGATGTTCGTCTGCGACGACGACCTGGCTGCCTTCCGACCCGGCAGCCTGATCATCGACGTCTCCTGCGACGAGGGGATGGGCTTCGGCTGGGCGAAGCCCACGACCTTCGCGCAGCCCACGTTTGTGGTCGGCGACGCCGTGCACTACTACGCGGTCGACCACAGCCCGTCGTACCTGTGGGACTCCGCGACCTGGGAGGTCAGCGAGGCGCTGCTGCCCTACCTGCGCACCGTGCTCACCGGTCCCGAGGCGTGGGACTCCGACGAGACCGTCCGCCGGTCCATAGAGATCCGGGACGGCGTCATCCAGAACAAGCAGATCCTGTCCTTCCAGCGCCGCTCGCCGGACTACCCGCACGACCGCCTTGAGAAGTTGCGGCGCTAGACCACTGGTGCGCTGTCCACCCGCTCCCCGGCCGGTGACCGGTGGCGAAGGCTTCTGTCGGTGAGCCAGCCGAACAGCAGCCCGATGGTGGCCCACAACACGACCTGGTTGCCGAGTGATGCGAGTCGGAAGTCGTAGAGCACGGTCGCCGGGAAGTCAGCAGGGGTCTCGCTCACCGTCGGCATCACGAACATCGCGACGCTGATGGTGACCACGTACAGGCCGCTGGCCAGCAGGGCAGCGTTCCAGGCTCCGACGCGTGGGTAGAGCCGTCGACCCAGCGCTGTCGACGCCAGGGCGAGGATCACCGAGACGAGGACCAGCACGAGGTAGAGCCCTGTCCGTTGGCCCACAGTGCTGTCCTCACTGGAGGCCGGTGGATTCGCCGGATACTTGAGGAACGGCACCAGGAAGACCGCCAAAAAGGCTCCGGCGGCGAGCACCAAGGCTGTAGCTCGGGGACTCAGCGATGCGATCCGTCCATAGGCAACGGCGTACGCAATCGCGAAGAGGCCACCGATTGCCACCCCGAACAACAGGAGCGCGACGCCAAGGCCGATCGTGCTTTGCACCCCGCGGCTGACCAGCTCCACTCCGTGAGACTGACCGGCCGCAAGGGAGAGTCGCTCTTCGAACGCGATCGCACCCTCGATTCCCGGCTCACCAAAAGAATAGGAGAAAAGCCAGGACAGGAGGCCGGCTGCCAAGCCGACAACCATGCCGCGAATGAGCAGCGTTCTGACCACCATGTCGAGTCGCTCGCCGTCAGTGGCAGGGCACACCCAGAAGGTGCCGTCCGTCGTGCATGAACTCGTGCAGCAGCTGCCCGGAGAACACCGACGTCGCTCCCTGGTCCAGACCGACCAGATAGAGCAGGCTCAGCAGGATCGCTCCGGCGAAGACCGCCCACGGCAACACCTCGCGCAGCGGAATCCGCAGCGGGATCGGCGTGCTGGCCGGTACCGGGACTGCCTGTGCCATGGTGTGTCTCCCTCGCGATTCGGTGATCAGTGGGCCGGGTCTACCGCTACCGGGTCACGCCGCGCATGGTGGTGGTCGGTGTCGCGCGGGGTGGTGAGGATGGTGTGCGCGCGGTGTTCCAGCTCGCTTCCGTCGAGCGTGCCGGTGCCGGACAGCAACGACTCCAGCGCCTCCAGCCAGCGGTCGTAGTAACGCCATGGCTCGTCGCGACTGCGCTGGGAGTCCTCCCACTCCCGGATCGCGCCGATCAACGCCAGCTGGAACTCGCTCCAGTCGTAGAGCCCGTTCTGGTGCGCCGCGACCGCCACCGCAAAGGCGCGCAGCTCCCACGGCTGGGCGAAGGACAGCTGCTCTTGGCCGTCGCGCGGTAGCTCGGTGAGCAGCTGCTCCACCCGGCGGCGGGCGTCCCCGACCTCGGTGGTGTCTACCCTCATGCGCGTACCGGTGCGACACCGATCATCGCGTCGCGGGTGACCAGCTCTGCCAACTCGGCCGCACTCTTTCCCTCGGTGTTTGCCGGGCGCTGTGGCAGGACCATGTAACGCAGCTCCGCGCTGGAGTCCCAGACCCGGACCTCCATCGAGTCCGGTACGTCGTGGCCGAACTCCTCCCGCAACATCGTGCGGGGTTCGCGGACGATCCGTGACCGGTACGCCGGCTGCTTGTACCAGTTGGGCGGCAGGCCGAGCACCGGCCACGGGTAGCACGAGCACAGCGTGCAGACGATGACGTTGTGCACCGTGTCAGTGTTCTCCACTGCGACCATGTCCTCGCCCTGCAAACCGCCGATCCCCATCTCAGCGCAGGCCTCGGTGGCGTTGGCGAGCAGCCGCGCCTTGAACTCAGGGTCGGTCCACGCCTTGGCCACCACGGCCGCACCTAGCTGCGGGCCCACCTCGTTCTCATATATGTCGGCGAGGCGGTCGACCGCCTCGGTGGTCATGATGCCTTTCTCGATCATCAACGCTTCCAGCGCCTTCATCCGGGCGGCGATCTCCGCCTCCGAGCGCGGAACCGTCACGGCAGGCGACGGCGTGATCTCTGACCTTGTCATCAGGCTGCTCCTTCAGCGGGGACTTGCGCTGGGACGAGGTAGGGCTCCCAGACGTCGAAGTACACGACGCCGTTGGGCTCGGCGTTGTCCGCTCCCCACAGTTCGTCGTTGGTGAACTTGACCGTGTAGACGTGTTTCGGGTCGTCACCGCGACCGTTGCCCGCGCTGTCCGGGTAGATGAACGTGCCGTGGGTCTGCTCGACCACACCGGTCTTGCCTCGGGTGTAGCGCGCCTTGCGGGTGTGCTCGCGCGGGCTGTCCAAGGTGACTGTGACCCGATCGCCGACCTGGAACGCCGGCTTCGCGTCGGATTCGCGGCGGGCCGGCGCGCCACCCTTCACCGCGGCGTCGACAAAGGCCAGCAGGTCGGGATCGGTGCGCTCGGGTAGCGGTTCGTCCGGATGCTCCAGGTAGTACTTCGTCTTCTCCTCGAGCTCGGACGGGTCGATCACGCCTGCCTTGACCGCGTAGTGCTCGGCGGTGTGGACCCAGTGCTCGTAGTACGGCGAGAGGAGGTAGTGCGCCGGGTGCATCTGCTCGATGCCGGAGCGGAACATGTCGACGTTGAACAGCCCCGCCCGGAAGTTCGTAGCGAACAGGGCGAAAGCTGCCTTCTCCCATTCCGCATGCCAGACCGGCTCGTTCTCCTCCACGAAGACCGGGCCGAGGCCGTCGGTGCCGCCCAGATCGTGTACGCCGTTCATCCTCGGCTCCCCACAGGTTCCTCCACCCGGCTGGTTTGACTCGGCGCCACCGGGAAGCCGCCGATCGCCTGCTCCAGGGTGTGCGCGACCCGCAGGCACGTGGCGTCGTCGAAGTGCTTGCCGATGATCATGAGACCGGCCGGGAGCCCGTTGACCAGGGCAGTCGGCACCGACGTGGCCGGGTGTCCGGTGACATCGAACGGTGCGGTGTTTCCGATCATCTCCAGTGCCCGGGCGAGGTAGTCCGCGCGCGAGGCAGCTGCGGACGGGATCTCCGTCGCAGTCAGTGGCAGCGTCGGCATGACCAGCACGTCGTACGTCGCCAGGGCTGCGTCGTAACCGGCCCGGAGCTCCGGGGCCAGGTTCCGGGCCATTGCATAGTGCCGGCCGTACTCGGTGTCGATCGCGTGCCGACCCGAGAGGAGGACGAGTTTTACGGTCTCTGAGAACTGCGCGGCCCGCTCGCGCCATTGCTTGCCGTAAAAGGCGATCAGCTCCGGATCATAGAGCCCCTGCCAGTTCATCCCGTAAGCGTTGGCGTCGACCATCTGCGCGGTGGCGCCCTCGGTGGCGATCACGTTCCAGATGTGCATCGCGTCGCTGTGCCAGGGCACCGACACGTCCTCAGCCACCAGGCCCGCGTCACGAAGAACGTCGACGGCGGCCCGTACGGCGTCATCGACTCCAGGGTCGGACAGCTCGGGGATCCCGAAGCCCTCGGTGACTATCCCGATCCGCAGGCCGCTGGCGCCCTGCTGCAAGGCTGCGAGGTAGTCCTCGGTGATCAGGTCGGCTGGCTGGCGGGGGTCCAGGCCGTCTCTGCCGGCGATCACGCCGAGGACCAGCGCGGCGTCACTGACGCTCCGGGTGATCGGTCCGAGGTGGTCGATCGTCTGCTCGATCGGGAACCCGCCGGTATAGGGCACCAGGCCGTGGGTCGGTTTGTGCCCGACGGTGCCGCTGTAGGCACTCGGGATGCGGACCGAGCCGCCCTGGTCTCCGCCGGTGGCGATGTCCACCTCACCGGCGGCGACCAGTGCGGCGCTGCCGCTGGACGACCCACCGGCGGACCGGGACGTGTCCCACGGGTTGCGCACTGGACCGGACGCGGAGGTGTGGCTGCCACCGGAGAAGCAGAGGTCTTCACAGACCGCTTTGCCGATGATCGTCGCGCCGGCCGCGAGCAGCCTGCTGACGATCGTCGCATCTCGAGTCGGCACGAAGCCTTCGACTGTGCGCGAGCCATTCATCATCGGCACGCCGGCGACCATGGTGTTGTCCTTGATCGCGACTATTTTCCCGGCTAGCGGGCCGGCCTGGCTCTCCCTGATCTCGGTGCGCACATACCAGGCGCCTAGCGGGTTTTCCCCTTCCGCCGGCCAGCTCCACGCCCGATCGGAGCGGGGTTTCGGTGCCGTCTTGGCGTAGAGCTGCTCCACCGCATCCCACGAGGTGAGAAGCCCACTCACGAAGGGTGAGAACTCCTCGACGTCCGCTGTGCTCAGACCGAGTCCGTACCCTTCAGCGAGGCTGATCAGCTGGTCCGAGGTGGGCGGGTCGACAACCATGGCAGCTCCTTCTCGGGCTGATCCGGGACCTCAACTCAAGCTACGAGCAAGTGCTTGCAGGGTCAAGGCCGCTGGTGCCCCCTGGGACCACGGATCAGTTGACGCGCCAGACCTGGCACAGACGAACGACGATGAGGCCCGCTCCGTCCGGGAGCACACTGCCGGAGCGGACTGGACGGAGCAGGTCGGGGTACTCAATCGGAGGTGCCGGTCATCTCCGGGTCGTCGTGGACCTGCTCGACGGGGGCCTCGCCGGAGCGCGCCTCCTCCGGCGGACGCTCGGTGCCGCCGTGCTGGGACCCGGCGGCGGCCACGTCGACCGCCTCCTCGACGGTCTCCCCGGTGCGTTCCTCCGCCGCGGGGGTGTCCTCGGGGACCACACCCCCACCTGACTCGGTAGTCATCGCAGACCTTCCCTTCTACCCGTAGTGAATCACCGGCAGCCTGTGACCGCGGCGGACTCCAGTCAACCCCTCGGGCTCAGGCGCCTGCCGCGGGCCCTTCGGGTGAACCGCTGGATTCGGTCGAGGTGCGGAGAAGAACGAGACGCGACCGTTCACCTCGAGCACGGCGAGTTCGATGTCGCGAACCGCTCGATCCCCTCTCCGCGGGCTGCCGTCGCGAGGTCGTCGAGCGACATCCGCTCGGCGCGCATCGTTTCAAGCAACGGCTCGCCCGTTCGTACGACGACGACGGGCACACCGTGGATGACCGGCCGAACCCGCGGCCACCGGCAGTTGGCGTAGGAGAATCCCACCGTCAGCAGGGCGAAGACGCTGATCGCCAGCACTCCCCCGGTGACCGAGAAGTCCTGCTGGGTGACGGCCGACTGCACGAGATCGCCCATCGTGACGTACAGGAGCAGCTCGAACGTGCTCAGCTCGCTGAGCGTCGCACGGCCGACGACACGGGTGATGACCCACAGGAAGAAGAACATGAACAGCGCGCGGTAGACGATTTCCATCAGGGCACCAGCCAGGTCGTGTAACTGACAGACGTCAGCGGCCGGTCGTCGACCATGAGTACGACGTCGGCACGCTCACTGAGTTGACTGGACGGCTGGATGTAGGCATCGAAGTCCGCGCTGAAGATCGAACCGGCCGGCGCGGTGAACGTGAGGTAGACCAGGTTGCCGTCGCCGGTTTCCATGTCCGGGCTGGGATGAAAGCCCTGCGTCTCGAAGATGTCGAAGTAGCGGGCCGTCACGCCGATGGTGTTGTCCTCGTCGAAGCCGTCCGGATGCTCGATCGTGACCCGCCAAGGAACGTCCAGCCCCGCTCGCGCGATCAGTGCGTACGTCACGGTCATCGTGTAGCCATTCCTCGATGCGCTCACGCTGCTCGTGCGCACACCACCTGCGGCCAACAGGACCACGACGACCAGCAGAGCCAGCACCAAACGGCGCGCCAGCCGACCGGGGTGACGCCCCTCGACCGCGGTGACACTGCCGGCAGTGTCGATACGGCCGTCATCGATCGCTATGACATCACCGTCCTACCGGCGTCTCGTGATCCCCGCCGCACACGGTAGGTGTGCCGGAGGCTTGGCAGCGCAACACGCCGCACAGCCAGTCGCGATCGCGTTGACGGATCCGGTGCAGCGGGGTTGTCTTGCGGTCATGGTCTTCACGCCTGGTCCGCGCGAACTGCCCGTCGCCTGCACCCTTGGACCCACGGACGGAATCGAACGAATGCAGCGCTGGCAGCGCCTGCTGGACGCCGCAGATCCGGCGTTCAGCCGGGCCGGCAACCGCCTCACGGTCCGTTTCGTTGAG
>Ga0136617_10001665_pt1 | contig 19749 bp, 16 predicted proteins | sample AntDrymUQ3222106_2_FD_129672 | JGI IMG/M metagenome (GOLD analysis project Ga0136617, IMG submission 129672) | Polar desert sand microbial communities from Dry Valleys, Antarctica - metaG UQ322 (21.06) | ecosystem: Environmental > Terrestrial > Soil > Desert | place: Antarctica: Dry Valley... | reverse complement strand
CAAGGAGGTCGTCGAGGACTCCTTCCGCATCCACGGCGGCTACGGCTACTCGAAGGAGTACGAGATCGAGCGGCTCTACCGCGATGCGCCGCTGCTGCTGATCGGCGAGGGGACCTCGGAGATCCAGCGCATGGTGATCGGCAAGAAGCTCCTCCAGCGCCACAAGATCTGAGCGCGCACTGACCGGCCACGACGGTCAGCTGATCCTCGTCGCGGGCGCGCTGCTCGCGGCGGGCCTGCTGGCGTCGCTCGCCGCGGGCAAGCTGCGCGTCCCCGGCCTGTTGTTGTTCCTGGGTCTCGGGATGGCGATCGGCTCGGACGGCACGGGCTGGATCGAGTTCGACGACTACGAGCTGGCGCGCACGATCGGGATCGTCGCCCTCGCGCTGATCCTGTTCGAGGGCGGCCTCACGTCCGGCGTCGTGGAGATCCGGCCGGTGCTCGGGACGGCGATCTCGCTGGCGCTGATCGCGACCCCGATCACGGCGGCGATCGCCGGCGTGACGGCGGCGCTGCTGTTCGGCTTCGACCTCGAGCAGGGGCTGATCGTGGGCGCGGTGCTCGCGAGCACGGACGGCGCGGCGATCTTCGCGCTGCTGCGCAACTCGACCCTGCGGCGGCGGCTGGCCCGTGCGCTGGAGGGCGAGTCCGGTCTCAACGACCCGGTCGCGGTGCTGCTCGTGCTCGCGTTGATCGAGTTCATCAAGCAGCCCGACTACGGCTTCGCGGACGTGTTGGTGCTGCTCGTGCAGCAGCTCGGGATCGGGCTCGCCGTCGGCCTGAGCGTCGGCTGGCTCGGCGTCCAGGCGTTCCGCCGCGCCCAGCTCGCCACCGCGGGCCTGTATCCGGTGGCGTCGCTCGCGATCGCCGCGCTCGCGTTCGGCGGCGCGGACACGCTGCACGGCTCGGGCTTCCTCGCCGTCTACCTCGCCGGGCTCGTGCTCGGCTCCGCCGCGATCCCGGCCCAGCAGACGATCACCGCCTTCCACCAGGGGCTGGCGTGGGTCGCCCAGGTCGGGATGTTCCTCACGCTCGGCCTGCTCGTCTTCCCGTCCCAGCTCGGCGACATCGCGCTCGAGGGGACCGTGCTCGCGCTCGTGGCCGTCCTCGCGCGCCCGCTCGCGGTCGTCCCCGCGACCCTGCTGGCCCGCTTCAGCGCGCGCGAGCGGCTCGTGCTGGGCTGGGCCGGCCTACGCGGCGCGGTCCCGGTCGTGCTCGCGACGTTCCCGGTGATCGCCGACGTGCCGGGCAGCCGCGAGCTGTTCAACATCGTCTTCTTCGCCGTGCTCGTCTCGACCGTGCTGCAGGGGACGACGTTCGAGCCGCTCGCCGCGCGCCTCGGCATGACGACGAGCGAGCCCGCGCTGCCCCGGCCACTCGCCGAGGGCGGGACCATCCGGCGGCTCGGGGCGGAGATCCTCGAGTACCCGATCGCGGACGACGACGCGATCGTCGGCCACCGCGTCCGCGACCTCGGGCTGCCGCGCGACGCCGTGGTCAACGTGATCGTGCGCGACGACCAGGCGATCCCGCCGCGCGGCACGACGCGGTTGCGTACCGGTGACCGCCTCCACATCCTGATCCGCCAGGAGAGCGCGCGCGAGCTCTACGACCTGCGCGATCGCTGGCACTCCGGCCCGATCGGGCGACCGGCCCGGCCGAGGGCTGCGCCGCGCGGCCGTGAGGCGATCTTCTCCGCCGGCGCCTGGCGCGAGCAGGACGGCGATCCGGCCCGCCCCGAAACGGTCGGCGGACGGCCCGTGATCGAGCAGCTGCGGATCCGGCGCGACGCGGACGGCGGGCTGTTCGTGCTCGAGGACGGGCGCTACGCCGTCACGGGCCCGCTCTACGCCGTGGGTACGCGCGCCGCGGTCTCGGACTGGGCGCGGCGGCGGATGCGCAGCGCGAGCGCGGACGAGAAGGCGTGGCTGCAGACGGTGATCGGGGCGCTGGCGGCGGATATGCCGGAGTGACGTGGTGGCGGGGAACGGCAACTGCGCATTGAGGAAGGGGTTCGGGGTGCCGCGGCACGCCAGAAGCCGCTCTACTTTCCGGGTGTGCGGAGTTGGGTCGCATTGTCAGCCCCAACTCCACACACCCAGAATCCGGAGCGGCAAATCTTGCCCCACATGAGCGCCGGGACACCCCGAACCCACCTCCTACCCAGCCGCCGTTGACGTTCGCCGGCGCTACAGGGGCGTCACATACGCCCCCGCGAGCCCACCATCGACCAGGAACGTCGAAGCGGTGATGTACGACGACTCGTCGGAGGCGAGGAACAGCACGGCGTTGGCGAGCTCGACCGCCTCCGCGAAGCGCCCCATCGGCACGTGGACCATGCGCCGCGCGGCCGCCTCGGGGTCGTTGGCGTAGAGCTCCCTGAGCAGCGGGGTGTCGACGGGGCCCGGGCAGAGCGCGTTGACGCGGATGTGCCGGCGGGCGAACTCGACGGCGAGCTCGCGCGTCAGCGCCAGCACGCCGCCCTTGGAGGCGGTATAGGAGATCTGGGAGGTCGCGGCGCCCATCACCGCGACGAAGGAGGCCGTGTTGATGACCGAGCCGCCGCCCGTCTCGAGCAGGTGCGGGATCCCGTGCTTGCAGCAGAGGAAGACCGACTTGAGGTTGACGTCCTGGACGCGCTGCCATGCCTCGAGCGAGGTGTCGAGCACCGACGCGTCGTCGATGGGGGAGATCCCGGCGTTGTTGAAGAGGACGTCGATGCGGCCGTACTGCTCGCGGACCTGCTCGTAGGCGTCGTGCACCGCGTCCTCGTCGGTGACGTCGGCCACGATCGAGAGGTCGCCCGGGGCGCCGGGCAGCAGGTCGACGCCGATCACCGTTGCGCCCTCGTCCTGGAAGCGCTTGACGGTCGCCGCGCCGATGCCGCCCGAGGCGCCGGTGACGACGCAGACCTTGCGCGCGAGCCGGCTCATCCGGTGGCGTAGTAGACGGTCTTCAGCTCCGAGTAGGCCTCGAGCGCGTGCGGCCCGAGCTCGCGCCCGACGCCGGACTGCTTGAAGCCGCCGAAGGGCGTCGAGACGCGCACCGACGTGTTGGAGTTGACCGACACGACGCCGGTCTCGAGGGCGCGCGCGACGCGCAGCGCCCTGGAGCCGTCGCGCGTCCAGACCGAGCCCGAGAGCCCGTAGATCGTGTCGTTGGCGAGCGCGATCGCCTCGGCCTCGTCGCGGAACGGCACGACCACCGCCACCGGCCCGAAGATCTCCTCCGTCACGGCGCGGTCGGAGCGCTCGACCGGGCACAGCACGGTCGGCGGATACCAGTAGCCAGGGCCGTCCGGGGCGCTGCCGCGGATCGCCACCGGCGCGCCCTCGGGCACGAACGACGCGACGGTCTCGCGCTGGCCGGCCGAGATCAGCGGGCCCATCTCGGTCGCCTCGTCGAGCGGGTCGCCGACCTTGATCGCCTCCACCGCCTCCTCGAAGGCCTCCATGAACGCGTCGAGCGCCGAGCGCTCCACGAGGATGCGCGAGCGCGCGCAGCAGTCCTGGCCAGCGTTGCCGAAGACGGCGCCGGGCGCGGCCGCCGCGGCGGCCTGGATGTCGGCGTCGGCGAACACGACGTTGGCGGACTTGCCGCCCAGCTCGAGCGTCACGCGCTTGATCGTCTGCGCGGCGCCCGCCGCGATCGTCCGCCCAACCTCGGTCGAGCCGGTGAAGGCCACCTTGGCGACGTCGGGGTGCTCGACGAGCCGCTGCCCGCAGGTGCGCCCGGGACCGGCCACGACGTTGACGACACCCTCCGGGATCCCCGCGCCCACCGCGATGCGCTCGAACTCGAGGGCGGTCAGCGGCGTCAGCTCGGCGGGCTTGAGCACGACCGTGTTGCCGGCCGCCAGCGCGGGGGCGAGCTTCCACGCCGCGATCGTGAGCGGGAAGTTCCACGGCGTGATCAGCCCGACGACACCCAGCGGCTCGCGGAAGGTCATGCCGACGCCGCCGGCCACCGGGATCGTGACGCCGAGGTTGCGCTCCGGCCCGGCCGCGTAGTAGCGGAAGGTGTCGACCACCATCTGCATCTCGCCGCGCGCGTCGCCGATCGGCTTGCCGGCGTTGCGCGCCTCGAGCACCGCCAGCGCCTCGAGCTCGCCCGCGAGCGCGTCGGCGAGCCGGTGCAGCAGCACGGCGCGGTCACCCGGCGCGACCGCCCGCCACGCCGGGAAGGCCGCCGTGGCGCGGGCGACGGCCGCGTCCGTCTCCTCGACGCCCGCGCGCGGGATCTCCGCGAGCACCGCCTCGGTGGCGGGCTCCAGGACCGTGAGCGTCACAGCCGCTCGAAGCCCCGCGCGCGCTCCCAGTCCGTGACGGCGGACCCGAAGGCGCGCAGCTCGACATCGGCGTTGTTGAGGTAGTGCGCCACGACGTCCTCGCCGAACGCCTCGCGGGCGACGTCGCTGGCGCCGAACAGGTCGCGCGCCTCCTGGAGCGTGCTCGGCACGTGCGGCTTGTCGGAGGTGTACGCGTTGCCCTCGAACACCGGCTCGAGCTCGAGCTCGTTGTCGATCCCGTGCAGCCCCGACGCGATCATCGCCGCGATCACGAGGTAGGGGTTCACGTCACCGCCGGCGAGGCGGTTCTCGACGCGCAGCGACGGCCCGTGGCCGATGACCCGCAGCGAGCACGTGCGGTTATCGCGGCCCCACGCGACCGCGGTGGGGGCGAACGACCCCTCCGCGAAGCGCTTGTAGGAGTTGATGTTCGGAGCCAGGAACAGCGTCAGGTCGCGCATGCACGCGAGCTGGCCGGCCAGGAAGCGGTCGAACAGCTCGGGCTCGTCGGCGAACACCGGCTCGTCGTCCTTGCCGCGCACCGAGAGGTGGACGTGGCACGAGTTACCCTCGCGCTCGTCGTACTTGGCCATGAACGTGATCGCCATCCCCTCCTGGGAGGCGATCTCCTTGGCGCCGTTCTTGTAGATCACGTGCGTGTCGGCGGCGCCGAGCGCGTCCTCGTAGGTGAAGTTGATCTCGTGCTGGCCGAAGTTGCACTCGCCCTTGGAGTTCTCCACCTCGAGGCCGGCGGCCGCCATCTCCCGGCGGATCCGCCCGAGCAGCGGCTCGAGCCGCGAGGTGCCGAGGATCGAGTAGTCGACGTTGTACTGGTTGCCGGGGACCAGGCCCTTGTAGCCCTTGTCGAACGCCTCCTCGTAGGTGTCGCGGAAGACGATGAACTCGAGCTCCGTGGCCGCCAGCGCCGACCAGCCGCGCTCGGCGAGCCGGTCGAGCTGGGCCCGCAGGATCTGCCGCGGCGACGCGATGACCGGCGACTCGTCGTGCCACAGCAGGTCGGCCATGCACATCGCGGTCTTCTCGTGCCAGGGGACGGGGCGCAGCGTCTCCAGGTGCGGCTTCATGACGAAGTCGCCGTAGCCCGTGGACCACGACGCCATCGTGTAGCCCTCGACCGTGTTCATGTCGACGTCGACGGCGAGCAGGTAGTTGCAGGCCTCCGCGTCGTGCTCGAGCACCTCCTCGACGAAGTGCTTGCCGACCAGGCGCTTGCCCATGAGCCGGCCCTGCATGTCGGCGAAGACGAGCAGGACCGTGTCGATGGAGCCGTCGTCGACGGCTCGCTTGATCTGTTCGACGTTCACTTGAGCTCCGACTCGGCGCTCTGGACCGCGGCGAACTCCTCTTCGGGAGCGGACGCGACGAGGTGATGCCGCGAGTAGACGAAGAAGTACAGCGCGGCCGCCGCGTAGACGCCGAGCGTGATCAGCGCCGCCTGGATGTCGACGAGGAACGTCGCCACCACCGCCAGCACCGCCAGCACGAGCGCCGTGCCCGAGGTGGCCGTGCCGCCCGGGGTCCGGTACGGCCGCTCGAGGTCGGGCTCGCGCGACCGCAGCACGATGTGCGAGAGCATCATCAGCACGTAGGACACCGTCGCGCCGAACACCGCGATGTTGATCATCGTGGCGCCGTCCTTCGTGATCGCGGCGAGCAGGAAGCCGATCAGGGCCGGCACGATCAGCGCGACCGTCGGGACCTTGCGCGAGCTCGTCACCGACATCGCGCGCGGGAGGTAGCCGGCCCGCGAGAGCGAGAACAGCTGCCGCGAGTAGGCGAAGATGATCGAGAAGAAGCTCGCCACGAGGCCGGCCAGGCCGACGTAGTTGACGAAGTCGCCGACACCGGTCCCTTCGCCCTTCGCCGCGTCGATCGCGGCGGGGAGCGGGTTGTCGGAGTCCTTGATCGCGTCGGCACCGCCGCCGCCGGGCGCGAAGGTCAGCATCAGCGCGGCGAACACGAGCAGGATCAGCATCGCGGCGATCAGGCCGCGCGGCATGTCGCGCTTGGGATCGCGCGTCTCCTCGGCCGCGAGCGGGACGCCCTCGACCGCGAGGAAGAACCAGATCGCGAACGGGAAGGCGGCCCAGATCCCCTGCCAGCCGAACGGCAGGAAGTCAGACGAGCCCGACTTGCTCGCGTCGGGCTTGATGTCGGTCAGGTTCGAGGAGGAGAACTCCGGGATCATCGCGATCACGAAGACGAGCAGCGCGACCACCGCGATCGCCGTGATCACGAAGGTGACCTTCAGCGCCTCGCCGACGCCGATCAGGTGCACGCCGACAAACAGCGCGTAGAACACGAGGTAGACGGGCCAGCCGGTCGTGATGCCGAAGAGGTCGAGCGACTCGACGTAGCCGCCGATGAACACGACGATCGCGGCCGGCGCGATCGCGTACTCGATCAGGATCGCCGTGCCGGTCAAGAAGCCGCCCCAGGTACCGAGCGCGCGGCGGGCGAAGCCGTAGCCGCCGCCCGCCGTCGAGATCGTCGACGAGAGCTCGGCGAGCGCGAAGACCATGCAGGTGTACATCGTCGCCATCAGCACGGTGGCGATCAGCAGGCCGCCCCAGCCGCCCTCGGCAAGCCCGAAGTTCCACCCGGCGAAGTCGCCGGAGATGACGTACGCGACACCGAGGCCGGCCAGCAGGACCCACCCCGCAGCGCCCTGCTGGAGCTGGCGCTTGTCGTGATAGTCGCTCCCGACGTCCTCGTGGCCAGCACTGCGGCGCTGCGCCGTCTCCGACTCCGACATCCCAGCTCCTCTCGTAAAAGGTCTGACTCCCCTGCCTTTGAAAGCTACGGGAAGTCAGGCCCGCGTGCGCCGGCGGGATGCGTACTCGCCGAAGTCGCGCTCGAAGTCGGCCACCACGGTGGCGGCTCCGGCTCGCCGGCGGGCGGCCCTCCCGGGTCCTCGGGCGGCCGGCGCGGGCGCAGCAGGCGGGCTCCGACCAGGGCGACGGCGAGCGTGAGCGCCGCGCACAGGCCGAAGAACAGGAGCGACCCCGGCACCTGCAGCGCCAGCCGGCCGACGAGGCCGAGCGCGACGTGCCCCAGGCTGATCGCGAGGCCCCAGAGGATCATTCGCCGCGACGGTGACATCGCCCTCAGTTATACCCCGGCGCCGGGCCTCCCAGGGGCAACAGGCCGGCCAGGACGTGGGCGGTGCCTTCGAGATGCTCCGTCACCACCCTCGACGCGCGCTCGAGGTCCTGCGCGCGGACCGCGGCCAGCAGGTCCCGGTGCTGGGCGTTGGACGACGCCAGCACCTCGGGCGGGTGGGCGATGTGGTCGATCAGCGCGCCCATGGCGCCCTGCGCCTCCGTCATGGCGGAGACGAGCGCCGCGCTCCCCGTCGTCTCGGCCAGGACGATGTGGAAGCGCACGTCCGCGTGCCGGTAGGCGGGGAAGTCGTCCAGGCGCGCCTGCATCACGCCGATCAGCTCGTCGAGCGGCGCCAGGTGCTCAGGGGCCGCGCGGCGGCACGCCAGCACTGCCACCCCGAGCTCCGTGGCCAGCCGGCTGTCGCAGACCTCACGCCAGCCCGCGAGCTCCTCGTGGGACGGAGGCAGGCGGGGCGGCGGGCGCTCGGCCACGAACGTCCCTCCACGCCGACCGCGCAGCGCGTGCAGATGCCCGCTCTGGACCAGCGCCGTCAGCGCCTGGCGCAGCGTCGAGCGCGAGATGCCCAGCTGCGCGCACAGGTCGCGCTCGGCGGGCAGCCGCGCGCCCGGCTCGAGCAGGCCCAGCCGGATCGCCGTGCCGAGACGCTCGAGCGTCTCCTCGAAGGCCGTCTGCGAGCGAACCGGGGCGAAGACCGGGTCCGGGGCCGGGCCGATCAGGGCGCCTCCATGGAGCGCAAAGGTACTTGCAGCACGCCTTCTCGGCAAACGTGGTACGGATGCGCGGGTGAGCGCCGCCGCGACCGCCCTCCTTCCACGCGCCCTCAACGACGTGCTCGGCCCGCCGGAGAGCGAGGCGCAGGAGCTCGGCGGCGGCATCACCAACCACAACCTGCGCGTGCGCTACGGCGGGCGCGACCTGGTGGTGCGGATGGCGGGCAAGGACAGCGCGCTGCTGGGGATCGACCGCGAGTGCGAGCGCAAGGCGACGGCGGCGGCCGCCGCCGCCGGCATCGGGCCCGAGGTCGTGACGTTCCTGCGCGACCCCGAGTGCCTGGTGACCGCGTTCATCCCGGGGCGCACGCTGGAGCGCTCGGACGTCGGCAAGCCGGACGTGATCGCCGAGGTCGCGGTTGCCCTGGGGGAGGTCCACGGCGGGCCGGCGATCCCCAACCGCTTCTCGGCCTGGGACATGGTCGATCTTTACGCCAGCACCGCCGCGGCCCGCGGGGGGAGCGCGCCGGGCGCGTTCGGGGACCTGCGCGAGTACGCGCGCCGCATCCACGCGGCGATCGACCCGGCGCATCCCGAGCACGCACCCGTGCCGTGCCACAACGACCTGCTGCCCGGGAACTTCATCCACGACGGCGAGCGCCTGCGGATCCTCGACTGGGAGTACGCGGGCATGGGCAACCGCTACTTCGACCTCGGCAACCTGTCGGTCAATAACGGCCTCAGCGAGGCGGGCGACGAGTGGCTGCTCGAGTGCTACTGGGGCGAGCCGTGCACGCGCCGGCGGCTGGCGATGGTGCGGCTGATGCGGATCATGTCCGACTTCCGCGAGGCGATGTGGGGCGTCGTGCAATCGGCGATCTCCGAGCTCGAGTTCGACTTCGCGGCCTACTCGCAGGAGCACTTCGAGCGCGTGCGGTCTGGGTTCGCGGACCCGCGCTTCGCCGTCTGGCTCGAGGACGCGCGTGGCCCGTGAGCTGCCCGGCGCCGCCCGCTGCGTGATCGTCGGCGGGGGCGTGGGGGGCTGCTCGATCGCCTACCACCTCGCGCGCATGGGCTGGGAGGACGTCGTGCTCGTCGACCGCGACCAGCTCACGAGCGGCTCGACGTTCCACTCGGCCGGCCTGGTCGGGCAGCTGCGCGGCTCCGTCTCGCTGACGCGGATGATGATGGACTCGGTCGAGCTGTACCGGACGCTCGACTGCGGCTGGGTCGAGTGCGGCGGGCTGCGGCTCGCCTCCTCGGCGGAGCGCTGGGAGGAGACGCGGCGCCAGGCGGGCTGGGCGAAGACGTTCGGGCTGCCGCTCGAGGTGCTGTCGGCCGAGGAGGCGCTCGAGCGCTTCCCGCTGATGACGATCGACGGCGTGCTCGGGGCGTCGTGGCTGCCGACGGACGGCTACCTCGACCCGAGCCTGCTCACCTATGCGCTCGCCGAGGGCGCCCGCGAGGCGGGCTGCGACATTCACACGAACACGCGCGTGACGGGGATCGATGTGCGCGCCGGCCGTGTGCGCGGAGTGCAGACGGATCGCGGCAGCATCGAGGCCGACGTCGTGGTCAACGCGGGCGGCATGTTCGCCGCCGAGATCGGGCGGCTGGCGGGGGTGCGCGTCCCGCTCGTCCCGATGGCCCACGAGTACCTCGTCACGCAACCGTTCAGGGAGCGCGGCGAGGAGCACCTCCCGACCATGCGCGACCCCGACCTCCTGATCTACTTCCGCGAGGACGCAGGCGGGCTCGTGATGGGCGGATACGAACGCCATCCGGCGCCGTGGGCGCTCGACGAGCACGCGGTCGACGCGATCCCCGCCGACTTCAACGGCCGCCTGCTCGAGGAGGACTGGGAGCGCTTCGAGGAGATCACCGTCAACGCCCGCAAACGGGTGCCGGTGATGGACGAGGTCACGATCACGAAGCTCATCAACGGGCCGGAGGCGTTCACGCCCGATGGCGAGTTCTGCCTCGGCGAGTCCGCGGTGCGGGGCTTCTTCGTCGCGGCGGGGTTCAACGCCCACGGGCTCGCGGGCGCGGGCGGGATGGGCAGGTTGATGGCGGAGTGGATCGCCGAGGGTGAGCCGTCGCTCGACGTCTGGGCGATGGACATCCGCCGCTTCGGCGAGCACTACCGCTCGCCTCGCTACACGGTTGCACGCACGCGCGAGGTCTATGAGACCTACTACGACATCAAGTACCCCGGCCACGAGCGGCAGTCCGGGCGCCCGCTGCGCGTCTCGCCGGTCTATGACTGGCACGCCGGCCACGGCGCCGCCTTCGGGGAGAAGTCGGGCTGGGAGCGCGTGAACTGGTACGGGGCCAACGCGGAGCACGGCGACGAGGCCCTGCGCCCGCGCGGCTGGGCCGGCCGCCACTGGTCGCCGGCGATCGGGGCCGAGCACGCCGCCACGCGCGAGGCCGCGGCGCTGTACGACGAGACCTCGTTCGCGAAGCTGGAGGTGAGCGGGCCGGGCGCCGCCGAGTTGCTCGAGACGCTGTGCGACAACCGCGTCGTGCGCGGCCCGGGCAAGGTCACCTACACGCAGATGCTCAACCGCCGCGGCGGCATCGAGTGCGACTTCACCGTCACCCAGCTCGCCGAGGACCGCTTCTGGATCGTCACCGGCACGGCGTTCGGGACCCACGACCGGACGTGGATCTCCTCGCATGCCGGCGAGGGGGTGCTCGTCGAAGACGCCACGTCGCGCTGGGCGTGCGCCGGGCTCTGGGGCCCGAAGGCGCGCGAGATCCTCGGGCCGTGCACGCCCGACCCGCTCGAGTTCGGGTACATGAACGCGCGCACGATCATCGTCGGCGACGTGCCGGTGCGGGCGCTGCGCGTGACCTACGTGGGGGAGCTCGGATGGGAGCTCTACTGCCCGGTGGAATTCGGCGCCGCGCTGTGGCGCACGCTGTGGGAGGCGGGTCAGCCGCACGGTCTCGTGGCCTCCGGCTACCGGGCGATCGATTCGCTGCGCCTGGAGAAGGGCTACCGCGTCTGGGGCGCCGACATCACGCCCGACGACACCCCGTACGAGGGCGGCCTCGGCTTCGCGGTCAAGCGCGACAAGCGCTTCATCGGGAGCGATGCGCTCGAAGATCAGCCCGCGCGGCGCCTCTGCTGTCTCGTGCTGGCCGACCCGCGCTCGGTCGCGCTCGGCAACGAGCCGGTGCGCGCGGGCGGGGAGATCTGCGGGCGCGTGACCAGCGGCGGCTACGGCTACACGCTCGGGGCCTCGATCGCCTACGCCTACCTGCCGGCTGAGCACGCCGAGCCCGGCACCGAGGTCGCCGTCGAGGTCTTCGGCGAGTGGATCGACGGCGAGGTGCGCAGCGAGCCGCTCTTCGATCCGGACGGTCGGCGCGTGCGCGGCTAGAGTCTTTGGCCGATGTCGACCGCTGACACCAAGGCCCTGATCGAGGAGGCCGTCGCCAACTTCCAGGCCGAGGTCCCGGCGCTCAAGCAGCTCAGGCTCGTGATCGAGCTCGAGCTGCGCGGCCGCGGCGACATCCAGCTCTTCCGCGTCGAGGTGCCGGGCCCGCGCATCACGCGCGACATCGCGTCCGACGCCAAGGTCCGGCTGTCGGTGCCGCGCTCGCACTTCAACGAGCTCGCCCGCGAGGGCAAGGTGCGCCACTGGCGCGAGGCGTTTCAGTCGGGCACCGTCAAGGCCACCGGGCCGGCGGAGATCCTGAAGCTGATCCAGAACGTGGTGGAGAAGCAGGAGGAACGCGGCCGCACCCGCAAGCTCCGCGCTCGATGAGGTTCGTCATGCCGGCCGAGCATGCGCCGCACGAGCGCACGCTGATGGCGTGGCCGGCGCGCGCCGAGCTGTGGGAGCGGCACTTCGCGCAGGCCAAGGCCGACTCCGCCGAGATCGCCAACGCGATCGCGGCCTTCGAGCCCGTCCTCATGGTCACTGACCCCGCCCAGGCCGCGGAGGCGCGGGCCGCCTGCGGCGCGAGCGTCGAGGTGGTCGAGATCGCGATCGACGACTCCTGGATGCGCGACTCGGGGCCCGTCTTCGTGCTCGACGGCGCCGGCGGGCGGGCCGGCGTGGACTTCGGCTTCAACGCCTGGGGGGAGAAGTTCGACCCCTACGCGGACGACGCCGAGATGGCCGCGCGCGTGCTCGCACACCTGGGGGAGGAGCGCATCGACGCCCGCGATCTCGTCCTCGAGGGCGGCTCGATCACGAGCGACGGGGAGGGCACGCTGATCACCACCGAGCAGTGCCTGCTGCACCCGACCCGCAACCCGGGCCGGTCGCGCGAGGAGATCGCGCGGCGGCTGCAGGAGGTCCTCGGCGTGCACACCGTCGTGTGGCTGGGCCAGGGCCTCGTCGAGGACCATGACACGGACGGCCACGTCGACAACGTGTGTGCCTGGATCGGGCCCGGCCGCGTGCTGCTGCAGACTGTCGCCGACGAGGCCAACCCGAACTGGCGGCACGCGCGCGAGAACGCAGAGCGGCTTCAGGCGGCAGGCCTGGAGGTCGTCGAGCTGCCGCTGCTGCCCTACGTCGACCACGACGGGCCGCCGACGGTCGTCCCCTACACCAACTTCTCCATCTGCAACGGGGCGCTGATCGTGCCCGTGGCGGGCCAGGCGACCGACGAGGAGGCGCTGGCGCTGCTCGGAGGCCTCTACCCCGGCCGCGAGGTCGTGCCCGTGCCCGGGGTGACCCTGGCGCTGGGCGGCGGCGGGGTCCACTGCATCACGCAGCACGTCCCCGCCCTCGCTTGAGCCCTCCATCCGCCGCCAGGGATCGACGGAGAAGTCGTCGATCTGCCTGGCGCCGGGGTGGCGGCGGTCGAGCTGCTGGCCAACTCCGGCACGCAGTTCGACCCGAAGGTCGTCGCGGTGCTCGTGGCCGCCGTCGACGCCTGAGTCACAGCGGACATCCGCCGGCCGGCGGGGGGTCGGTCGGGAGCGCCCGGGTGCCCCACGCCCGCCACAGGCCGAGCGTCGGGAACGCGACGGTCACGTCGGTCGAGACCAGCCCGGTCCTGAACAGGTCGTCCTCGCGCAGGGTGTACTGGAACGCGGCGTCGACGCGCGGGTCGGCGTGCCAGCGGGCAAGCTGCGCGTCCATCTGTTCGCACGCCTCCCTGCGGCCGGTCGACTGCGCCGCGGCGGACAGGTCGCGGGGCGGGAACCCGGCGCCCGTTTCGGTGATCCAGATCCGGGGCTGGGCCGCGCAGCCGTGGGCCTCGACGGCTCGCTCCACGGTACCGACCGGGTCGACACCGCCGACGTAGGCGTGCTGGGAGATTACCTTGGCCGAGCACACCAGCGGCGAGGGCAGGCCCGCCATGAACTCTTTCACCGACGTCGACGTGCGACCGGAGCGGGCCAGCCCGGCCAGCTCCCCGAGGACCCAGCCCTGCTCCCCGGGCGCGGCGTCGAGCGCCGCCCGCAGCTCGCCGGCCAGCTGCGCGTAGCCGGCGGGTACCAGGGCCGGGGAGCGCTTCGTGCAGCGGTCGCGCTGCGGCGAGCTGAAGTACGGGTGGTTGGGCTCGTTCCACGCGCTCCACCACCTCAGCTGAGCGCCTTCCTGCCGGGCAGCGGCGAGCACGTCGGCGATCAGCCTGCGGTAGGCGGATAGCGCGTGCTCGGCGGGCATCCGCGACTGGGCGGTCACGCCATCCCGCTCACAGCCGCCGGCCGGCCGCGCCGCCCATGCGGGCGTGCCGCTAATGACAACCAGCGTCTCCCAGCCGCCTTCGCGCTGCTTAGACGCCAGCGCCGCCAGCTGCTCGCGCACGCCGCCCCAGCCGAGACACGGCCCGGCGGAGCGGATGCAGCCGCCCTGGGGCAGGTCGAGGTTGGCGCCGTTTGCGGCGTCGGGCTGCAACGCCGACCAGTTGACGACCAGCCGGTAGTACGCGGGATGCACGTCCGTGAGCGCGTCGCGCCACTGCCCGAACGGCGCGGCGATGTCCGGTCGCGCCGCGCGGCTCCACACGAACGCCGGGTTGGGCTCGGTGATGCCGAGCGCCAGGCCGGGCTTGGTGGGCGCCCGGGGATCCTCGGGCTCCGCCGCGGGAGCGGGTGCGGGGCCGGATGAGCGCAGCACCGGTGCGCCCGCGCAGAGCAGGACGGTCAAGCCCAGGAGGGCGGCGAATCGGCGCGACACGCCGCGAGGATGCGCCGCCGCCTGAAAGCGGGCCTAAGTGTTCGCGCGGCGCCGCCTAGACTCCGGCGGCGTGAGCGAGCCGCGCCTCATCACCGCGATCGGCGAGACGCTGCCGTCGCTCGCGCGCGTCGAGGCGCCGACGCGCGAGCCGTTCCGCGTCGGGCTCGTGCAGGAGGCGTGGCACGCCGACGCCGAGGCGCACGTCGCCGCGATCGAGCGCGGGATCGCGATGGCGGCGGGGGAGGGCGCGCAGCTCGTGTGCCTGCAGGAGCTCACGCTCTCGCCCTACTTCGCGATCGTCCCGGACGCGCTCGAGACCGCCGCGGCGATGGCCGAGCCGATCCCCGGCGGCCCGACGACGGAGCTCGCCGCGCGCGCCGCCCGCGAGCACGGCATCCACGTCCACGCCTCGCTCTACGAGCAGGCCGGGGACGGCGGCCTGGGCTACAACACCGCGATCGTCGTCGCGCCCTCGGGCGACGTGGTGGCCAAGACGCGCAAGCTCCACATCCCGGTCACCGCGGGCTACTACGAGGACAAGTACTTCCGCGCCGGCGACGACGCGAAGGGCTACCCCGTGGTCGAGCTGGGCGAGGCCCGCTTCGGCTTCCCGACCTGCTGGGACCAATGGTTCCCGGAGCTGGCCCGCGCCTACTCGCTGGGCGGGGCCGAGGTGATCGTCTACCCGACCGCGATCGGCTCGGAGCCCGACCATCCCGACTTCGACACGCAGCCGCTGTGGGAGCGCGTGATCACCGGCAACGGGATCGCCAACGGCACCTTCATGGTCGCGGTGAACCGCATCGGGCACGAGTCCCCGCTGACCTTCTACGGCTCCTCCTTCATCTCCGACCCCTACGGCCGGGTGCTGGTGCGGGCGCCGCGCGACGAGGCTGCGGTGCTCGTCGCCGACCTCGACCTCGACCAGCGCCGCGACTGGCTCGAGCTGTTCCCGTTCCTGCGCACCCGCCGGCCGGAGACCTACGCGGCGCTGCTCGACGCCGTCGAGTAAGGGGTCCGCGGCCCGGCCGTCCGGCTCGTCCCTGGCTCAGACGTCGCGCACTGGCTCGATCGCCACGGGACGGTGCGCGACGAACGAGCCGGGCCCGGGGGCGGCGCAGGTGAGTCCGGTCGCGTCGACGCGCTCCCGTGTCACGGTGACATCGCGCTGACCGTGACGGCTGTCGACGCGCACCCGCACGGTCGTGCCGTCGAGCGTCGTCGTCGACACCAGCGAGACGTCACGGGAGCGTGGCAGGGCCAGTTGCTCGTGAGCGAAGGCGAGCGCTGCCTGGGCGGCAGGAGGCATGCCGATGCGCCCGCGCAGCAGCGTCCCGATCATCTCATCCGCCTCCGCTGCGGCCACGAGCTCGGATGTAGCCGACGGCGGGACGCGCCCGTACATGAGTCCGAGCGGGAGCACCAGCACCGTGGGAGCGAACCGGCAGCCGCCGAGATGACTGGCCTGCCAGACCTGACGGGGACGGATGGCCGCCAGCGCCGCGGTCACCGGCCGGCCGCGCAGAGCACAGCACGGGTCGTGCTTGCCGTGCGTGCAGACGAGGTAGAGCGGCCCCGGGTCCGCCTCGCCCAGCGAGCCGTCGAGCGGCAGCTCGAGCAGCTCGGCGTCGTCGGTGAACGTGCCCCAGCGCAGCATCCTCGTGTCGTCGCGCGTGTCGACGAGTGCCCACCGCCGCCGCGCGCGATGCGCGCCGCGTCCCACACGGCGGATGGCCTGGACGCGTACGCCACCGGCCCTGCCCCGCGCCTCGACCGCCAACGCGGTCGTGCGGTCGAACCGCGACGTGCGCAGCCCTTCCGATCCCCACGGGAAGGGCTGCTCGACGAGCAGGAGCCGGGCAGCCGGGAACGCGGTGCCGAGCATGTGATCGCCGCGCGCGTCGGCTCGCGTCGCGCAGCGCTCCCGGGGCCGGTGGGGCGGCGGCGTCACGCTCACGCCGGCACCAGGACACCCTCCCGCAGGAGGCGGCGGGTCAACCTCAGCTGGTCCTCGGGTTCGAGACCGGGCAGCTCCGCCGGTGTGAAGGCGCGCCCATCGACGACGTGTTCGACGGCGTCGGTCATGCCGGCCGGCAGGTCGATCGTCCGGTCGAGCAGCAGGATCTTCAACCGCTCACCGCCGTCAGCGCCGTTGCCGGGGACGAGCCGCAGCCGCAGGGAGCCCCGCCGCCGCAGCAGGGTGTCGGAGGCGAGCGCGTCGGCCGCGGCGAGCTGCGCCAGCGGGCCGATCGCCTCCGGGCGGGTGCGCTGCATGAGGTTGGCCCCGAGCCGCTCGGCGATCCGCGCGCCGGGCACGCGCTCGAGTGAGGCTTGCAGGGCGGCGACGGTGGCCGCGAGGTGCGGCGCGAGGACGTCGGGGTCGGCGAGGTCGGCGCCCATCGGCAGCGATGCGCGCAGCTCCGCGTCGTCCTGCACCGCGTCGAGGAGGAACCGCGCGAGTTGGTAGCGGGTCAGCGGGTGGACGCCGACCGTCAGGTGGATCGACGTCTCGCCCAGCGCCTCCGCGGAGTGGATCGTTCCCCGCGGGAGGTACAGGGCGTCCCCCGGCTCGAGGACGGTGTCGATGAGCGGCGGCTCGGTGACCCGCGCGGCGATCTCGGCCTTGAAGCCGCCGAACGGCTGGTTGTCCAGCGGGTCATCGACGACCGGCGGGTGGACGATCCAGTGCTTGCGGCCGGACACCTGGAGCACGAACACATCGTGGACGTCGTGGTGCGGCGCGAAGCCCCGGCTCTGCGACGGCGTGACGTACGCGTTGATCTGCACCGGGTGGCCCAGCTCGTCCGCGAGCCGTGCGCCGAAGCCGACGAGCGGCGGCCACGTGCGGTGCAAACCTTGCAGCACGAGCGTCGAGCCATCGACGATGGCCCCCAGCACCTTGTCGTCGGCCGCCTGGTCGACGATGGCGGCGCCGGCCCCGCCCCCGCGGGTGAACGACGCCGCCGGCTGGACGACGCCGTCCTTCGCCATGCGCAGGAACGGCGTCCGCAGCCCATGCTCGGAGACGAGCGCGTCGATGGCCGCGCTGGAGAGCAGGTCGCTGAAGTCCGACCCGAGCTCAGCGGCGCGCGACAGCCGGGGGGCACGGCCCCAGTGCTCGTCGGCGAAGGTCTGCGGAGAGCAGGCGACACAGCGTGCGAGCACCGTGCCGCCTGTCTGCGCGTGCGACCTCACCAGTGGGACGGAAGAGCTCAGGCGCCGCTGTCGGCGGGACCCTCGGGTCCGGGCTCCGCCGAGCCGTCGGCACCGCCGTCGCCCGTGCCCGCGCCGCTGTCGGCCGGACCCTCGGGACCGGGCTCCGCCGCGCCGTCCGCGCCACCGTCGCCGGTCTCCGCGCCGCCGTCGGCGCCACCGTCGCCGGTCGAGACTTCCTCGTCGTCGTCCAACATGACTGACCTCCTAATCGCTGAGCGGCGCCGGTTGGCGACCTTTGAATGCACGGGAGCTACCCGTCGCCTCGGAGTGCGAACCGTACGCGTCGCGGCCGGCGGGCGTCGTTGCCACTGCGCTCCCGTGCTCTCGATGACGAGCGCACGCCGTGGGTGTCTGCCGCTGGCGACCGGGATCACGGCCAAACGTGCCCCGCCTACTCGCCGTGGTGCGCCTCGGAGGCAGGACGCACGGCCTTGACGGAGTACTTCGACGGCTGGAGGCTGACCTCCGGGTTGTCGATCTCGTTCAGGCGGTCGATCAGCTTGATCCACTGCTTGGGCTTGAGCACGGCGTTGACCTGCTTCGCAGCCTTGGAGTTGGTGCCGTAGAGCGGCTTCCAGCCCACGTGGATGTGGTCGGCGTGGTCGCCCATCGCGTAGGTGTTGTCGGCGCCCTCGAAGGTCATCAGGGAGATGATCTGATCGGGCTTCATCGTGCCCTGCAGCGTCAGCAGGCGCTGGATGGCGAGGTCGGTGATCGAGCCCTTGCCCTGGTGCCCGATGATCGGGATGCCGTTGATCATCGCGATGTCGACGGCGTTGCCGGAGGAGTGCTGGGAGACGTTGCCCGAGGCGGTGTAGAAGCCGTGGCCGCACTTCATCGAGGTCACCGTCGGCTTGAGGCCGGAGGCGGCGAGGAACTCGAGCGTGGCGAGCACGCGGCGGTCGATCGCGCCGGACTGGATGTCGCGGGCGCCGCAGGAGTAGATGTCGATGCGCGGGTTGGCGAGCACGTGGCGGCTGAGCGACTCCTTGCCCATGAGCAGGATCTGGCCGAGCGACGGGCGGTCGGAGTCGTCGCCGAAGAACGGGTTCTTGCCCTTGGCGCGGTAGATCGCGGTCGACTCGAGCAGCTTCCAGCCGTCGAGGATCGGCTTGGGATCGACGCGCGGGGCGCCGCGGCCGGCCGGGCGCAGCTCGAACAGGACGTGCGGCGCCTTGACGTCGGAGACCTTGCCGATGCGGCCGAGGATCGTGCCGGCGACGATGCGCGAGCCCTTCTTGAGCGGCTTCGTGACGAAGTCCTTGGCGTTGAGGCCGATCGGCGCGGACTCGGACTGGGAGTAGGAGGCGCCGGCGAGCTGTGCCTCGCCGCCTGCGGCCATCGCGTTGGGGCGCGAGGGAAGGGCGAACAGGCGCTGCTTGCTCGGCGCGGCGGCGGGCAGCACGGCTGCGGCCTGGGCCCGGACCGCGCGCGGCTTGGCACGGCGGCTGCGGCGCGTGGCGCGCGGGCTGGGCCGGGCGCTGCGGGCGGTGGACGAGGCCGGGCCGGACGGCTTCGCGTCGATGTCGGGCAGCTTGAGCTCGCGGGCGATCTTCGCCTTGGTCGTCTTGCGCGGCTTGGGCGCGGGATAGGTCTTCGGGATGCTGCCGAGGCGGCCGTAGGTGTAGGTGTTGCCGTAGCTGTCCTGGAGCTGGACGAACTTGCCGAGGCGCTTGGTCTCACCGGTGCGCACGATGCGGCCGTCGTTGACGGCGACCACGGGGGCGCCGCGGCGGGCGAAGATCTCGATCCCGCGGCGGTCCTGGTTGCTCTCGACGACGAGGGCGGCGTTGTCGCCGAGCTTCGTCTTGCGCTTGGTGTCGCGCTTCTCGACCTGGCTGGCGTACGTGGACTTCGCGTAGACCGGGAAGCGGCCCTGGGTCAGGCCGGTGAGCGAGCCGACGAAGTTGGAGGGCAGGCCGCCGATCAGCCGGGCGCGCATGAGGACGGAGTCGACGTACCAGTCGGCGTGGTTGTAGGCGAAGACCGCCTTGCGGATGTCGGTCTCGGCGCCGGCGGCGCGCAGGTAGCGGGCGGCGGCGAAGATCGCGTCGACCGGGTTGTAGGGGTCCTTGAGGCCGTCGCGGTTGGCGTCGACGCCATAGGCCTTCCAGGTCGGCGGCATGAACTGCATCCAGCCGAGCGCGCCGGCGGAGGAGACGTTGAGGTTGCGGCCGTAGTCGGTCTCGATCTCGTTGATCGCGGCGAGGACCTCCCAGCGCACGCCGTACTCGAT
>Ga0136617_10001664_pt1 | contig 19752 bp, 23 predicted proteins | sample AntDrymUQ3222106_2_FD_129672 | JGI IMG/M metagenome (GOLD analysis project Ga0136617, IMG submission 129672) | Polar desert sand microbial communities from Dry Valleys, Antarctica - metaG UQ322 (21.06) | ecosystem: Environmental > Terrestrial > Soil > Desert | place: Antarctica: Dry Valley... | reverse complement strand
CGTGACCGTACGTTGCGGGCTGCCGGCGGGGCTCGCCAGGCCGACGGCGATGCCCGTCGCGGCGATCACGACGTGCAGCAGGTTGTCGGCGGTGTTGATCGGGATGATCGACAGCAGCAGGCCGCCGTCACCGACGACGAACCCGAGGATCGTCACGAGCACGTAGACGACGCCGTAGCCGATGCTGAACAGTCGCGCCTTCGCCGCGGTTCCCGCCATCGCGAGGCCGACGATGCCCGACAGCAGGTGGACGACGTTGTGCCAGCCGTTGATGTCGAACAGGATCAGCGTTCCACGCTGGGCGCTGTCGCCGACCGAGAAGCTCGGCTCGACGAGGAAACCGAGGATGCCGACGAGCACGAGCACGCCTCCGAGCGCCAGCGCATAGACCTGTGCCAGTGTCTTGCCTTGCATGAGATGCCTCCTGAGCTTGAACGTGACACTGTGTGCGGTCGAAGCTGCGCTGTTGGATCAGCGCGCGCCGTCAGCCGGATCGGCTCGCCGGGCTGCGTTCTCGTCGCAGATTGCGCGCAGACCGGTCGTCGGGCGCCTGCGCGTGACCTAACCTCGTTGCCGTGCCCGAGGACACCTGCGCGTTCGATCTCTGCGACGGCAGCGGCTTCGTCGTCGACGCCGCGACGAACACCGCGCGCGACTGCCGCTGCCGCGCGCAGCGCGTGAGCCGCTCGCGCGCGCGGTCGCTCAGCGGCGTCATCCCGCGCAAGTACCGCGGCGTGTCGTTCGAGCGCCCGCCGGTGACGGAGATCGCGCCGCCCGTCACCGCCGCGGTGCGCCGCTTCGTCAACCGCATCGACGAGAACCTCGACGCCGGTCGCGGGCTGTGGCTCTTCGGCTCGGTCGGGACCGGCAAGACGACGCTCGCGATGCTCGTCTCGCGCCACGCGCTCGAGGCCGGCCGCAGCGTCGCGATCTACTCGCTGCCGCGATTGCTCGCCGAGATCCGCACGACCTTCGGCGACGACCCCGGCACGTCCTACACCGACCTGCTCGACCGGCTGACGGCCGTCGACCTGCTCCACATCGACGACGTCGGCGCGGAGAAGACGAGCGCCTGGGTGCTCGAGCAGCTCTACGCGATCGTCAACGCGCGCTACGAAGACGAACGCTCGGTCATCATCACGACGAACCTCGAACGCGGCGAGCTCGCCGAGCAGATCAACGAGCGCACGGTGTCGCGGCTGGAGGAGATGTGCGAGGTGCTACCGCTCTGGGGCACCGACGCACGCCAGCAACGGCCCGACATGGGATCGGCTTAACATGCCGTCCGCCTAGACTGATCGACGTTATGCCAGGAATCTGCATCGTGGGTGCCCAGTGGGGCGACGAGGGCAAGGGCAAGGTCGTCGACCTCGTCGCCGAGCAGGCCCACGCGATCGTCCGCTTCCAGGGCGGCAACAACGCCGGCCACACGATCATGCGCGACGGCGAGGTCTTCAAGTTCCACCTCATCCCGTCCGGGATCCTCTATCCCGGCAAGCGCTGCATCATCGGCAACGGCGTCGTCATCGACCCGGGCGTGCTGACCGACGAGCTCGACGCGCTCAAGGCCCGCGGGATCGACACGAGCGGGCTGCGGATCAGCGCCAACGCGCACGTGATCATGCCCTACCACCTGCTGCTCGACACGGCCGGTGAGACGAAGCTCGGCAAGCTGCAGATCGGCACGACGCGGCGCGGCATCGGCCCCGCCTACGCCGACAAGGCCGCGCGCCTGGGCATCCGCGTGCAGGATCTGCTCGACGAGAAGATCCTCAAGAAGAAGATCACCGCGGCGATCGATCCCAAGCGCCTGAGCCTGCGTCCCTACGTCAAGGACCCGGCGCTGGACCTGCAGTCGATGACCGAGGCCTGCCTGACGTACGGCCATCGCCTCGAGCGCCACATCGCCGACACCGCCCGCATCGTGTGGGACGCGCTCGACGCCGGCAAGCTCGTCATCTACGAGGGCGCGCAGGGTGCCCTGCTGGACATCGACCACGGCACCTATCCGTTCGTGACCTCCTCCAACCCGATCGCCGGCGCGGCCTGCGTCGGCGCGGGCGTCGGGCCGAAGGACATCCACGAGGTCTGGGGCATCGCGAAGGCCTACGTCACGCGCGTCGGCGCGGGCCCGTTCCCGACCGAGCTCGACGACGCCGTCGGCGAGGAGATCCGCCGCCGCGGAGGCGAGTTCGGCACGACGACCGGCCGCGCCCGGCGCACGGGCTGGCTCGACATCCCGGCGCTGCGCTACGCATCGCGCATCAACGGGCTGACGTCGCTTGCGATCACGAAGCTCGACGTGCTGTCGGGCTTCGAGCGGATCAAGGTCTGCACCGCCTACAGCGGCCCCGACGACGCGCTCTTCACGGACTTCCCGTACCACCAGTCGGTCCTGCACCACGCCAAGGGCGAGTACATCGAGCTCGAGGGCTGGACGGAGGACATCGGCGAATGTCGCACGGCGAGCGACCTCCCGCGGGCCGCGCGCGACTACCTGGACTTCATCGCCGAGCAGGTCAAGGTGTCCGTCGTGCTCGTCGGCGTCGGGCCCGAGCGCGAGCAGGTCATCTGGATGCAGGACGCGCTGCCGCAGCTTGCGGCGGCCGCGTAGTACCGGGCTTCGCCGCCTGCAGGCGCAGCCGGCGCTCGCCGCGGCGCAGCGCGCGCTTGGCCAGCGTCGTCGACGACAGCAGCGCGAGCGCGGCGAGCGTGATCTGCACGCTGACGATCCCGTCCTCGCTCCAGTAGACGTCGTCCAGCTGCAGCAGCAGGGCGGACTCGTCGAGCGTCAGCGCGACGCCCATGCCGAACGGCACGGCGAGCACCGGGTCCAGGCGCTCGTTGCGCGAGAGCACCGACGCGCCGCCGGCGAGGAACGCCATCACGATGCCGGGGACGAAGTGGTGGATGTGGCGCTCGCCGACGACCATGTCGCGAAACGGACCGGTCGGCCCGCCGCGGCGGATGAGGTACGTCCCCAGCCGCGCGGCCGCGAACGTCAGCGAGAACGAGGCGAGCAGGTTCAACTGCGCCGTCTCGCGCGTGCTCATGCTCTCCAGCCCGGCGACGGCGACGGCGACCGTTTCGCGCACCGCGACATCGGCGGTCTCGAGCGCGTCGAGCTCGGGGTGGGCGTGCACGCGCTCGCGCAGCATCCGCGCGATCTCGGTACCGAGCACCGCGCCGGTCAGCCCGAACGCGGCGAGCCCAAGCGCGACCGTGCCGCGCTCGGCGCGCAGGCGCCGGCGGCGGGCCCAGGGCAGCTCGATCGCGCCCGGCAGGCGCAGCGCGCGAGCGGGGGCGCGCGGCGCGGGACGTTTGCGCCGGCGCGCGTCGTGTCTCAGGCCCACCGCTCGAGCAGGTCCTCGTCGGGGACATCGCGCACGAGCCGCGCCGGCACCCCCATGACGACCTTGCGTGCCGGAACATCGGTCGTGACAACCGCCCCCGCGGCGACGAACGCCTCCTCGCCGATCTCCACGCCCGGCACGAGCACCGCGCCGCCGCCGATCCGGCAGGCGCGCCGCAGCGTGGCACCGCGCAGCGCCATCCCCTTCGGATGGCGCGCCATCGTGTCGTCGTTCGTCGTCATCGCGCACGGGCCGAAGAAGACGTCGTCCTCGATGACGCTGTAGCCGGTCACGTAGGCCTGGGACTGGATCCGCACGCGGTCGCCGATCCGCACGTCGTTGTCGACGCCGCTGGCGCGCCCGACGACCGTCTCGGTCCCGATCCTCGCGCGCTCGCGCACGAAGGCCTGGTCCGCGACGATCGAGCCGGCGCCGATGCGCGCGCCGGCGAAGACGATCGCGTGCGTTCCGATGACGACGCCGTCTTCGAGGACGAGCGGGTCGAGCTCGTCGCGCGATGCGGTCGAGCGCTTCGCGAGCTTCGGCCCCTTGCCGAGGACGGCGCCATCGAGGATCGTGCAGCCGTCGCCGATGACGACGCCGTCGTGGACGACGACGTGGGCGCCGAACGTCACGCCGCTGCCGACCTGCGCCGACGGGCTGATGATGAGTCCTGGAGCGTCGATCATCGCGCCTGGGAGCCTAGATGGTCGGCCAGCGCGGCCACGACCCGATCGGCGGCGTGCCCGTCGCCGTAGAGCTCGGGACGCTCGGCGGGCGCGCCGCGCTCGAGCGCCGCGCGCGCCGCAGCGGCGTCGAGATCGACGAGCACGTTCCAGCCGGCAGCGACGGTCTCGACCCATTCCGTCGTGTCGCGCAGCGTCACGCAGCGCACGCCGGCGAGGTAGGCCTCCTTCTGGACGCCGCCCGAGTCGGTCAGGACCGCGCGGGCGCGCGTCAGCAGCGCGGTGAACGCGAGGTAGCCGAGCGGCGGGAGGACGATCACGCCGTCCTGGAGGCGGGCGAGCAGGCCGGCGGCCTCCAGGCGCGCGCGGGTGCGCGGGTGCAGCGGGAGGACGACGGGCAGCTCGATGCCGAGCAGCAGATCGACGAGCTGCTGCAGGCGCTGCGGGTCGTCGACCGTGCCAGCGCGATGGGCCGTCGCGAGCACGTATTCGCCCGCGGCGACGCCCGCCCGCCCGAGCGGCCCGTCGTCGGCCCGGGCGCGTGGCGCGAGCACCCGCGCGACGTCGACCATCACGTCGCCGACGACCTCCACCGTCCCTGCGACGGACTCGCGCGCGAGGTTCTGCGCCGCGACCTGCGACGGCGCGAGCAGCAGGTCGCTCACATGGTCGGTGAGGACGCGGTTGGTCTCCTCGGGCATCGCCCGGTCGAACGAGCGCATGCCGGCCTCGACGTGCGCGACGGGGACCTGCGCCTGCCGCGCCGCCAGCGCCCCCGCGAGCGTCGAGTTCGTGTCGCCGTAGACGAGCACGGCGTCGGGCGCCTCGTCGTGCAGCAGCTCGCCGAGCGCGCCGAGCATACGGGCCGTCTGGTGCGTGTTCGATCCGCCGCCGAGGTGCAGCTCGACATCGGGTCGCGGCACGTCGAGCTCGCGCACGAAGATCGCCGACAGCTCGTCGTCGTAATGCTGGCCGGTGTGTACGAGCAGCTCGTCGTGCGTGGCGCGCAGCGGTCCGGAAACCGCCGCCGCCTTGATGAACTGCGGGCGGTTGCCGATGACCGTGACGACCTTCAGAGCCGGGCCTCGATGTACGCGCGCACGCGCGCGGTGGCTTCGACCGACACAGGGCCCGGGACCGCGGGCGTCGCGATGCCGTCGATCGCGCGCACGGGCTGCACCTCGCGCGCCGAGGACGCGAGGAACGCCTCGCTGACGTCGCGCAGATCGTCGAGCGTCGTGATCCGCTCGCTCGCGTCGGTGACGGCGCGGGTGACGAGCAGCCGCAGCCCGCCCTCCGCCGGCTCGCTCATCTCAAGCAGCTTCATCGGCGTCGTCGCGGACCGCGTCGATGTCGAACGGCAGGCGCAGTGCCGCGGCGCTGCGCGCCATCCGCTGGAGGTGCTCCTCCAGCCCGAACGGCCGGCCGTCGTAGAGGTGCACGGCCTCGAAGACGCCGTCGCCGCGCAACAGGCCCTCGTCGGTGACGGGGATCCGTGCCCGGGCGACGTCCATCACGTCGCCGTCGAGAATCGCGAGCTTGTCGGCCATCGGGAGAGCCTATCCGCCCTACGGAGGGAGCCGACCTGGCTGACAACAACAATCGCGCAGGTCGTTTCATCGCTCAACCGAGCGGCTACCGGGCCTTCTTGCCGGCGCCGCTGCCACCCGACCCGCCGGTCGATATGGGATCTGGCATCTTGCCGCTGCTCTCGAAGGCCGACATTGCGCTCGGACGCCTAGACGGCATCGTCAAGGTCATTCCCGATCCCGACTTCTTCGTTGGGATGTACGTGCGCCGCGAGGCCGTCCTCAGCTCCCAGATCGAGGGAACCCAGAGCAGTCTTGAGGATCTGCTCGAGGTCGAGCTAGAACCGGATACTGGCGGTCGTGGATCTGACGTCGGCGACATCGTCAACTACGTCAGCGCGATGAACTTCGGTCTCGGTCGCCTCAACGAGCTTCCGCTATCGCTCCGACTGATACGCGAGATCCACGAGGAGCTATTGCGAGACGGTCGAGGCGCTCACGCAACCCCGGGCGAATTCCGAACCACGCAGAACTGGATAGGACCATCAGGCGCTCGCTCAGCCAGGCAACGTTTGCGCCACCGCCCGTTCCCGACATGAAAGAAGCGCTCTATGCGTTCGAGAGCTACCTGCATTCAAACGGCAACACGCCGGTCTTGGTCAAAGCGGCCCTCAGCCATGCGCAGTTCGAGACCATCCACCCATTCCTCGATGGCAATGGTCGAGTCGGGCGTCTGCTCATCACGTTCCTCCTGGTGCATTCCGGCGTCCTCAGGGAGCCGCTGCTCTATCTCAGCTACTACTTCAAGCTGCATCGGACGGAGTACTATGACCGCCTCATGGCTGTCCGCCAGCGCGGAGATTGGGAGGGGTGGCTGGCGTTCTTCTTGCGAGGTGTCGCCGACACCGCCGATGAAGCTATGGACACGGCTGAGCGGATCTTCGAGCTACGTGAGCGACACCGGACTCTCGTAATCGACGAGGTGGGCGCGAACGGCCTGAAAGTCCTCTCCGAGCTCTTTCGACGCCCCCTCGTGAACGTCAACTACATCGGTCGAGTTCTCGACGTCTCGTTTCCCACCGCGAATCGCCTCGTGGCCAAGTTCGGGGAGATTGGGCTTCTGCGGGAGGTCACATCGGCAGGGTACGGCAAGCCGGATCACCAGTGTTTATGGGGCTGTAGGGTGCGCCAGCGTGTGCCTTCGTGGGGCAGGGTTGCTACTCCCTGCGCTACTCCCTCAGGCCGCGCGTAGCACCGCGCCGAGCCGCTTGAGCTCGCGAGCCGCCGTGGCGCTGCGCGTCTGCTTGTGGAGCGCCAGCGCCTTGACGCCCTCGGCGCGGGCGCGGTCTAGCTCGCCCGCGTGCGCGCACGCCAGCGCTAGACGCGCGTGATGCAGGCCGCGGTCGCGCACTTCATCTCGCGGCCAGTCGCCCAGTGCGTCCTCGTACAGCGGGATGGCCTTGGCGGGCTCCATAGCCAGCCAGCAGCACGCCTCTGTGGCGCGGACGCCTGCGCGTGTGACGCGAAGCTCGTGTGCCCACGGCGGCACGGGCGAGTCCGCGTGCTCCAGAAAGCTGTAGGCGTCGTGCAGTCTGCGCTCGCAGGCCGCGGCATCGCCGCCGAACGCATGGCCGAGCGCGGCCTGTCGCGCGCACCACGCGCGCGTCTGCGGGCTTGCGCCGCGTACGCTGAGAGCGGCTTCGCCCAGCCCGGCTGCGCGCGCGTTGTTCGCCATGGCGGCCCATTCGCCTTGGCGCGCCCGCCAAAAAGCGACAAGCTCCAGGTTGCCCGCCTCTTGTGCCAGCCGACCCGCCCTCTCCGTCCACGCGTCGCGGTCCTGCGGCCTGCCGGTGTCCTCGCACAGCCACGCAGCCAGGTCTGCCCAGCGCGCCTCCATGCGCATCAGCGCGACGCGCAGCCCGCCGCGGGCGGCTGCGCGGTGCTCGGCGATCAGCCCGATTTCTCGCATGACCACGGCGGGTACGTCGTGTGGGCCGCGCAGCATGTCAAGGCGGCCGAGCAGTCGCAGCAGGTTCGTCCAGTGGTCCACGAGCCCAGGGTCTATCTGGCGCGCTTGCGTCGGCGTCGTGTTCAGCGCAAGCGCCGGTAATGCAGCAGCGCCAGCGCCGAGCAGGCCGCGGCGGTTGGTCGGGTCCACGTCGTCATCGTAGCGCGCGTCCGCGCGCGCCTGAGCGGCCAGCACGCGCTCGTGGACGGCCGCTGGCAGCAGCTCCAGCAGCGCGCCATTGGCGTCGAGCGCGTTGTCGAGCGCAGCGACGCACGGGCGCGTCGGGTACGTCTTCGCGCGCTCAAGCTCGCTTAGGTGCTGCGGCGAGCAGCCAGCCCTTGCGCCCAGCGAGGCGAGCGTCAGGTCTCGCTCCAACCGCAACCGACGGATCTCCGCGCCCAGCGTCGCGGCCGCGGGCGGCGTGTCAGCGTCGATCGGCTTCAACGGGCGCCCGGCCCGCTTGCTCGGCATGGGCCGACCCTACATCGGCGGGGCAATTATCGGCCAACGTACTTGAGAACTGCCGCGGCGACCCGGCCTCTAGGCGAGCACTGTCGCCAGAGCCTCGCGGCATCGGCTGCGGCCGCCGGCGAACGTCGCTGGCCGCGGGCCGCCAAGGCGACCGTGCTGGCCGCCGCGTCGGTTCGCTGGGTGCGGTACTGAAGCCCGAAACCGCCGCGATAGCAGGCTCTTTTCGAGTGCCCCCGCCAGGAATCGAACCTGGAACCTTCGGATTAAGAGTCCGCTGCTCTGCCAGTTGAGCTACAGGGGCTTGGTACGGCGCAGCGGCAGATCCTAACCAGTCGGGGCCGTCGCAGTCCCCGGCGCGGGCTGCGAGGCGGCCGACTTCTTGAGCGCGTCGAGCGCGGTGCGCAGCGGCTTGCGATCCGCCTTGGGGGTGAGATCGAGGGCGCGCGCCGCCGCGAGGTCGCCGACGCGGGTGTCGCGCGCCTGGTAGGCGAGTTGCGCGAGCTGCGCGTAGAGGTTCGCGCTCGGCGGCCGCTCGGCGGCCGTCACGATCTGCTTGGCGCGCACGGCCTTCTCGAGCTCGTTGAGAGCGCCCTGGCCGTAGGCCTGGGCCATGAGGTTTGCGGTGCGCACGCTCGGCTGCTTGGGATCGAGCGCGAGATGGCGCTCCCAGGCGGTGGCGGCCAGCCGCAGGCGCTTCTTGCCGGCGTCGGTGTAGGTGCCGTCCGCGGCGATGCCGTCGATGCCGGCGCGCTGGAAGCGCGCGATCGCGAGCTGGGCCCACGCGGCGGGGTCCTTCGGATCGGCGCGTGTCTTGGCGAGCTGGGATTCGATCCGCTTGTCGACTGCCTCCGTCGCGCTGCCGCCGCCGCTTCCGTCCGAGAAGGCGTCGAACAACCCGCCGCTCTGATCGCTGCCGATGCCGAACAGCACGAGGCCACCGCCCATGAGGATGGCAAGCGAGAGGTAGATCACTTGCACGGTACGGCGCCGGCCGCGCCCGCGCAGGTCGAACAGCATCGAACGATCAGTCCTTCCGGTCGGGGTCTTCCAGCTTAGACAGATCGGCGCCGTCGGCGGGCGCTTCGTCGTCGCCCCCGTCCAGCGGCCCCGGGAGGTCGTCATCGTCGTCGTCCGCCGCCTCGTCCTCGACGTCCTCGTCGACCCTCCCGTCCTCGAACGGATCGTACGCGTCGCCGTCCGCCTCGTCGCCGTCCGCTCCCCAGCGGTCCTCCTTGACGGACTTGACGCGGTCCAGCCAGCGCGCGAGCAGGATGCTGAGCTCGAACAGGATGATGAGCGGTCCCATCGCGAGCGACATCGTGAACGGATCCGGCGTCGGCGTGGCGACCGCGGCGAGGATCGCGATGCCGAGGATCACGTAGCCGCGGTTCTTCGCCAGCTGGCGCGGCGTGAAGATGCCCAGGCGCGTGACCGCCAGCACCCCGACCGGGATCTGGAACAGCAGGCCGACGCCGGCGACGAACAGGATCGCGAACTTGAAGTAGTCCTTGGCCTGCAACAGGATGTCGAACGAGTCGTCGTTGAAGTTCTGCAGGAACTCAACGGCGCGTTTCAGGACGACGAAGTAGCCGAACGTCGCGCCGGCGATGAACAGCACCGGCACCATCAGCATGATCGGCAGTGCCAGCTTGCGCTCGCCGGGACTGAACGCGGGCAGCACGAAGGCGTAGGCCTGAAAGAGCAGCATCGGCAACGCCAGCAGCAGCGCGGCGTAGAAGGCGATCGTGATCGTCGCCGTGAACGGCTCGGTGACGCCGAGCGTGACGAGGTTACGCTGGGTGTTCGCCGGCACCGCGGCCGTGGCCTGCTGGAACTGCCGTGCCGCGACCGCGAGCTTGTCGGCGCTGCCGGAGATCGCCGCGCTCTGGGCGGGCGTGAGGTTCTCCGCGCCGCGCAGCGACCTGAACGTCTGCGCCGTCGAGCTCAGCGCGGGCACGAGGACGCGAAATGCCTGGCCCATCTCCTTCTGAAAGCGCGCGGCCTGCTCGAGCGGGTCCTTGCTCGACGTACTCGGGTTCTGCAGGTTCTGGGTGTCGCGGACCGGCTTCGTGACGATGTCGAGGATCGCGTTGTTCTGCCAGAAGCAGAACGAGAACGCGACGACGAGCGTCGCGGCCGAGATCAAGAGCCGCCGGCGAAGCTCGGACAGATGGTCGACGAGGCTGAGCTTGTCCTCGTGACTGATGGGCCGCAGGGCAGCCGCTATGCGGCGCTGCCGGGTCAGCTGCGCGGCCGGCTCACGGCGTCGTCCGGCTCCTCGGCCGTCGATGCGGAGCGCGTCTCGGGCTCCTCGACCTTCGCTGCGGTGAGCTTCGAGGGCGCGTCGTCGTCGTCATCGTCGTCCTTCGAGCCGCCGGTGATCGAGTCCTTGAACTCACGCATGCCCGACCCGAGCGAGCGGCCGAGATCAGGCAGCCGTTTCGGGCCGAAGACGACCAGCACGATGACGAGGATGATGCCGATTTCAAGCGGGCCGATGGACGGCATGGAAATACCTCAGGTCGGGTGCGAACAGGGTACCGCGCGCCGGGCGCGCGGACGTTATCTGGACGTGCGTGGCCGAACGTTCAAGTTCCGCCGCGGCATGCCGATGAGTGATTCATGCAGGAGTTCGAAAACAGCCCAGCGCCGGATCACAACCAGTACGTCCGCAAGGTGATCCTGCCCTCCGGCAAGACGATCGAGGTCATCTCGTTCGAGGATCTCTCGCCCGTCGAGGCCGACCTCCACGTGTGCCCGCACTGCTCGTCGGCGCTCGTGTACCCCGTCGCCTGGGAAGAGGCCGATCGCTCGCGCTGGGAGGTCAGCCTGCGCTGCCCCAACTGCGAGTGGAACCTCACCGACATCTTCGAGGAAGAGGCAATCCAGCGCTTCGACGAGACGCTCGACCGCGGCACCGAGGCGCTCGTCGCCGACCTGCGCCAGCTCACGCGGGCGAACATGGAAGAGGACGTCGAGCGCTTCATCGTCGCGCTGGACGCCGGGCACGTGCTGCCCGAAGACTTCTAGCCCCCTGGCTCACGCCTTCCGGTCGACGACCGAGTCCGCGACGAGCGTCAGCGCCTGGCGCTGGCCGTCCTCGAGCGCCAGCGCGCCCAGCCCCCGCTTCGCGTCCGCGACGATCGCGAGCGCCCGCGAGCGCGCCTCGCCGAGCGCTCCCGTCGCCTCGATCTGCGCACAGAGCTCCTCCGCCTGCGCGGGCGTCGAGATCGTGCGCAGGTCCAGCGCCGCAAGCGCCGGATCGCGCTCGCGCGCGAGGATCAGCGGCAGCGTGACGGTCCCGTCGAGCAGGTCTGTGCCGCGGTGCTTGCCGGTCAGCGTGACAGGGCCGGCCACGTCGATGACGTCGTCGAGCAGCTGGAACGCGAGGCCGACCGCGCGCCCGAACGCGCTCAGCGCGGCGACCTCCTCGTCAGAGCATCGCGCGGCGTGCGCGCCGAGCTCGCAGGCGGCCTCGAACAGGCGCGCGGTCTTCAGCTCGCAGCGCAGCAGATAGCGGTCGACCGGCACGGCGGCGTTCCAGGCGTCCTGGCGCTGCAGCAGCTCGCCCTCGGCGAGCGCCGACGTCGCACGCGACAGCGACTGCACCGACGCGAGCGACCCGGCCGCCGTGAGCTCGGAGAACGCGCGCGAGAACAGCAGGTCGCCGGTGGCGACGGCGAGCGCACGGCCGCCCCGCGCCCAGACGGTCGGCACCCCACGGCGCAGCTGCGCGCCGTCGAGGACGTCGTCGTGGACGAGCGTCGCGCTGTGGATGAGCTCGACCGCCGCCGCGGCGGCGATCAGCTCCGGGCGGGCCGCCGCGCGCGGGCCGGCGGCGAGCAGGACGAGCAACGGCCGCAATCGCTTGCCGCCCGCCGCGATCGTGTCGCCGGCGTGCTCGGCGAGCACCGGGCCGTGACCGGCGGCGAGCGTCACGAGGCGCTCCTCGACGCGACCCAGCAGACGCGGCACGTGCGAGCCCGCCGCTCGGACGATGCCCGCCAGCGTCGCCTCGGCGCCGCTCATCGCGATGAGCGCGCTTGCATCGTCGGGCACCGGCGCGCGGTCACCGTTTCGTGCCGGCGTGCAGGGCGATGATCCCGCCCGCCGTGAGGATGCAGCGAACGTCCAGGCCGCAGCGGTCCATCCGCGCCGCCAGCTCGGGCGGCCCGGGGAAGCGCTTGACGGAGCTCGGAAGGTAGTCGTAGGCCTCGGAATCGCCGGCGACCCGGCCGATCACCGGCACGACGCGGTCGAACCACAGGCGGTAGAAGGTCGACAGCGGCGGCCGCGTCGGCGTCGTGATCTCGAGCACGACGACGGTACCCCCGGGGCGCACGACGCGCGCCATCTCGCTCAGGCCGCGGTCGAGATCGGTGAAGTTGCGTGCCCCGAAGCCGACCGTCGCGGCGGCGAACTCGCCGTCGCCGTAGGGCAGCGCCATCGCGTTGGCCCATTCGAACGTCACGGGCACCGGCGCCTGCGCGCCCTTCAGGCGCGCGCGCGCGAGCATCTCCTCCGCGAAGTCCGACGCGATCACGGTGCCGCCCGGCGCGACCCGGCGCGCGAGCTCGAGCGCGAGATCGCCGGTGCCGGTCGCGACGTCGAGCACGCGGTCGCCGGGGCCGACCCGCGCGAGATCGACCGCCCGGCGGCGCCATGTGTGGTGCAACCCGGCCGTCATGACCGAGTTCATGACGTCGTAGCAGCCGGCGATGCGGTCGAACATCGCCCGTACCTGCGGTTCCTGCAGCGTTCCCTTGTCGGTCGGACTCAGACGGCTACTCGGGGGCCTTCAGTTGCGCGAGGAACTCGACGAGGTCGTCGCGCTTCTTCGTGGACAGCTCGGTGTAGGCCGGCATCGGCGCCGTCGGGTTGACGAGCGTTCGGGCGATCGCCTGGCGCGCGAGGCGGCCGCCGATCTCGGTCAGGTCCGGGCCCAGCGTGCCGCCGTTGTGGCCGATCTTGTGACAGGCCAGGCAGCCGGACTGCGCGACGACCTGCTTTCCGGATTCCCATGTGCGCAGCGTCTGCGGGCCCTGCGCGACGACGCTGGCGGGCGCCTCCATGTCGATCTGGTTCGGCGAGCCGGCGATGGCGCCCTCGTACGTGAGAAAGGCCATCGCGGCGATCGTGAAGAACGCCGTCGCCATCGCGATCGGCCGGCGCTCGGGACGGCGCTCCGGGCTGCGGTCGTAGAACGGCAGCAGGAACAGCAGGATCATGCAGATCGTCGGCACGCCGATCGCCGCCAGCGGCGTGAGCGAGGGCGGCTTGATGACCCGCAGGACCTCGAAGAGGAAGAAGAAGTACCACTCCGGCCGCGGCGTGTACGTCGTCGTCGTCGGGTCGACCTTTGGCCCCAGCTCGGCGCCGAGCACGAGCGACATGCCGATGATCGAGGCCATCACGACGCACGCCATGAGCGAGTCCTTGGCGACCGCGTACGGGAAGAACGGCTTGCCCTGCGACTTCAGGATCGAGTACTCCCGCAGATAGGCCTCCTTCTCGCGGGCGTTCATGCGTCGTCCTTGCGCACGTCAGCGGGAATGTCGGCCTTCATCCACGGCGGCGCGGTCGTGCCCAGGCGCGCGACGAGGTAGAGGTGGGCGCCGATCATCGCGGCGATCGCACCGGGCAGCACGAGCATGTGCAGCGCATAGAAGCGCGACAGCGTCGTGACGCCGAACTCCGGCCCCGCGCGCAGGAAGTCGTTGAGGTACGGGCCGACGAGCGGGCCGGTGCCGTTGATCGCTACGCCGACCGTCGTCGCCCAGAACGAGCGCTGGTCGAACGGCAGCAGATAGCCGGTGAAGGACATGAACAGCGTCAGGATCAGCAGCACGACACCGATCACCCAGTTCAGCTCGCGTGGGTACTTGTAGGCGCCGAAGAAGAAGGTCCGCCCCATGTGCAGGAAGACGAGGATCACCATGACCGTCGAGCCCCACTTGTGCATGCCGCGCACGAACTCGCCGAGGAAGACCTCGTTGGTGAGGTAGCGCATCGACTCGTAGGCGCGCGTGGCCGACGGGTCGTAGTACATCGCGAGGATGACGCCGGTCACGGCCTGCGAGAGGAACGCGAACATCGTCGCCGAGCCGAGCGTGTAGAACCAGTTCGTCCCCTTCGGGACCTTGCGGAACATCAGCCAGCGCGCGCCGGCGGAGAGCGAGGTGCGCTCGTCGACCCAGTCAACGGCGGAGACCCCGACGTCGGCAAGCTTCTGCTTGGGGCCCGTCTCCGTGTGGCCGTTGTCCTCGCTCGGGCCCTTGGGCTTCGGGCGCAGCGCGCGTGGGAGAGGTGGTTTGAGGTTCGCCATCGCTTACGTCCCTGGGATCTTGCGGACGCTCGGGCGCGCCGGGTAGACGTACTGGCCGATTCCGTCGATCGGTTGCCCGGGATCGCGCGGTGAGAAGCGCCGCAGCTCGGAGTTGACGCTGAAACGCGGTCCGACCTCGACGTTGCCGTTGCGAACGCGCGTGTAGAAGCGGTCCAGCGGTCGGACGGGCGGACCGCCGTTGACCTTGCCCTGGAAGTCGTAGACGCCGCCGTGGCAGGGACAGATGAAGCGCTGCGACGCCTCGACGAAGCGCACCGGGCAGCCGAGATGCATGCAGCGTGTCGAGATCGCGATGTACTCGTTGTACTCGTCGCGCTCCTCGGAGTCGATCGTCGGGTTGTACTTGCGCAGGTAGACCGTCGACTTGCCGACGTCGCCGATGCCGCGTACGAGCGTCAGCGTCCGCGGGGTGTACGTGTCGTCGGAAAAGTCGGCGGTCGGCCCGACGACCTCCCAGTGCTCCTCCTCCTTCTCGAAGACCGGCGCGACCGCGAGGCCGACGGCAGGCAGCGTGAATGCGGCGGCCGCGATCCCGCCGGCAGCGTGCACCGTGCCGGTCATGAAGCGCCGGCGGCTGACCGTCTCGCCCTCGAAGGCACCGGGAATCCGCGACTCTTCGGTCGTCTTGGGCTTCCTCTGCTGCTTGCGGTCTGGTGCCACGGACACCGAAATCTACCGACCCGGGGACTCCGGCGATACGCCATCTGGGCGGCTGTGCGTCACGTTACAAAGATGTCTCAATCGCGCGACCGCGCCGCCGACGCATGCAGCGCCTCGGTGGCGCCCGGATCGCCGCCTCGGGCGCGCGCCTTCGCGGCCGCCGTCCGCGCGTCCTCGCCCCAGCCGATCGCCGCCGCGCCTGCGTGCCACGCGGCGAGCGCGAGCTCCTCGTCGCCGGAGGCATGGGCCTGGGCGCTGAGGGCGATGATGTCGGCGAGCTCGGCGATCGCCGCGAGGTTGCCGACCGCCGCCAGCTGCGCCAGCCCGAGCGCGTACAGCCGGTCGCCGGCCAGCAGCGCGAGATCGGGGTCGTCGATCTGCAGCGCGCGCGGACGACCGTAGTGCAGCAGGCAGCCCTCGAGCACGGCCGTGACCGCGAGCTCGACGTCGTCGCGGTGCGCCGCGGAGCGCGGGCCGTCCGCGGCGAGCGCGACCGGATCCGGGCCGCCGCCGGTCGTGTAGGCCGCGGGCTCGGCGCCGATGACGGACGCGAGCGGGCTGCCGCTCTCGCGGACAACGGCGCGCAGGCGCGCGATCGCGTCCGTCATCGCGAGCACCCGGCGGCTCGCGTGCTCGCCCGAGCCATGGTCGAGCGCCGGCGCGCTGTCATCGGCCGATCTCGGCAAATGCGGCGGTCGCCGCGGCGACGGTGCGCTCGATGTGCTCGGGCGCGTGCGCCAGCGACGGAAACCAGGCCTCGAACTGCGACGCGGGCGCGTAGACGCCGCGCGCGAGCAGGCCGCGACACCAGGCGGCGTACGCGTCGAGGTCGCAGGCCCGGGCGCCGGCATAGTCCGTCACCGGCTCGGCGCTGAAGAAGACCGTCAGCAGGCCGGTCCGCGCGACGATCTGGACGTCGTCGTAGCCCGCCGAGCGCGCCGCCCCGGTGAGTCCGCCGGCGAGCGCGGTCGTCGTCGCGGCGAGGTCCGCGTAGGGCTGCTCGCCCGCGAGCAGCGCAAGCGTCGCGAGGCCGGCCGCGACGGCGAGCGGGTTGCCCGCGAGCGTGCCGGCCTGGTAGACGTCGCCGGCCGGCGCGATGCGCTCCATCAACTCCACCGGCCCGCCGTACGCCGCGGCGGGCAGCCCGCCGCCGATGACCTTGCCCATGACGGTCAGGTCGGGCAGGACGCCGCTGCATTCCTGCGCGCCGCCACGGGCGACGCGAAAGCCGGAGATGACCTCGTCGAACACGAGCAGCGCCCCGGTCTCGTCGGCGCGTGCGCGCAGCAGTTCGAGGAAGCCGTCGGCGGGCGGCACGAGACCCATGTTCGCGGGGAACGGCTCGGCGAGAAGCGCCGCGAGCTCGTGCTCCTCGGTCGCCGCGACGAGCGCGTCGCGGTCGTTCCAGGGCACGACGATCGTGCTCGCCGCAACCTCCGCGGGCACGCCCGGCGACGCCGGAATGCCCTGCGTCGCCAGGCCGCTGCCGGCGTCCGCGAGCAGCCCGTCGACGTGGCCGTGGTAGGCGCCGGCGAACTTCAGGATCTTCGTGCGGCCGGTGGCTGCACGCGCGAGGCGGATCGCGCTCATCGACGCCTCGGTCCCCGACGACGTCATGCGCAGCATCTGCACGCCCGGCACGCGGCGGCTGACCTCCTCGGCGAGGTCGACCTCGGCTGCGGTCGGAGCACCGAAGCTCGTGCCGCGCGCGGCGGCTGCGTTGACCGCGGCGACGATCTGCGGATGCGCGTGGCCGCAGATCAGCGGGCCCCAGGAGCAGACCCAGTCGACGTAGGCGTTGCCGTCGACGTCGAACAGCTCCGCACCCTGGGCGTGGTCGACGAACAGCGGGTCGCGCCCGATCGAGCGCATCGCGCGCACCGGCGAGTTCACGCCCCCCGGGAGGTACGTGAGCGCGCGGGCGTACAGCTCAGCCGAGCGCGTATCGCGCAGGGAGACCGTCACGCGCCCGCGTGCTGCGCTTCCCAGTCCTTGAAGTCCTCCGTGAAGTACAGGAGGCGGATCTTCTTGAACTCCGTCGACGAGTAGAGCGTCGCGCGCTCGGAGATGTCGAACTCGCCGGCGATCGCCTCGAGGATCGCGTCGCACTCCTCCTTCGAGCGGCCGTGGGCCATCGTGAAGATCGAGTAGGGCCAGTCCTCGTACGTCGGGCGCTGGTAGCAGTGCGAGATGCCGCGGAAGGAGGCCATCCGCGGGCCGAACTCGGCGATCTGCTCGTCGGGCACCTTCCAGACGCCCATGCCGTTGGCCGAGAACCCGGCGCGGCGATGAAAGAGGATCGCGGCGACGCGGCGCAGGATGCCGCGTTCCCTCATCCCGGCCATGTGCTCGAGCAGCGCGGCCTCGGTGACGCCGAGCCGTGCCGCGGCCGGCGCGTAGGGCTCGGCGACGACGGGCAGGTCGCCCTGCGTGGCGCGGATGACGGCGACGTCGAACTCGTCGTAGGGGACGCCCTCGAGCTCGACCGGCTCCTCGGCGACACCCTCGGTCGACAGCGACTTCGTGTCGCCCTGCATCTCGAGGTCCATGCGGATCTTGAAGAGCTTGAGCGTCGGCAGCTGGCGGATCGATTCCGCCTCGGTGAGCTCCTGCAGCACGTCGAGCGTGCCCTGCAGGCCGAGCTTGGAGTCGCCCTCGACGGCGAGCGTGAACCACATGTTGAAGTCGTGGTTGCGCAGGTAGTTGTGGCTCACGCCGGGGTGTGCGTTGATGATCTTCGCCGCCCTCCACGGGTGCACGGGATCGACCTTCGCGGCGACGAGCATCGAGCCGTAGCCGAGCGCGCGCGTGTCGTAGATCGGCGTGACCTGGCGGATGATGCGCTCGGCGAGCAGCCTCTGGACGCGCGCCATGACCTCGTCCTCGGTCAGCTCGGCGAGCCGACCGACCGTGGCGTAGGGCCGCGGCTCCAGGGGGAACCTGCCCTGCATGAGGTTGAGCACCCTGCGGTCGACGTCGTCGAGCGCGACGGCCGCACCGTCCTTGCGCGCGCGGATCTTCGGAACCGATGTCATGTTTCGCCCTCCGGACACCGCAATCGGGGCCCTCCAGGTGGCGGTACAGCCGACGGGCGGCGTCCTGCGGGCGACGTTACATCCATCTAGCAGCGTCCTTCGCGTGGTAGGTGATCACGATGTCGGCGCCCGCCCGTCGGATCGACGTCAGGGTCTCCAGCACCGCGGCGCGCTCGTCGAGCGCTCCCACCGCCGCAGCGCTCTTGATCATGGCGTACTCGCCGCTGACGTTGTAGGCGGCGACCGGAAGATGCGTGGCGTCCTTGACGCGGCGGATCACGTCGAGATAGGCGAGCGCGGGCTTGACCATGACGACGTCTGCGCCCTCCTGGACGTCGAGCAGCGCCTCGCGCAGCGCCTCGTCGCCGTTGGCCGGATCCATCTGGTAGGCACGCCGATCGCCGAACGCCGGCGTCGAGCCGGCGGCCTCGCGAAAGGGGCCGTAGAACGCGGAGGCGAACTTCGCGCTGTAGGCGACGATCGGGGTGTTCGCAAAGCCCTCGTCGTCGAGCGCCGCCCGGACGGCGCCGATGCGCCCATCCATCATGTCGCTCGGCGCGACGACGTCGGCACCGGCGCGGGCGTGCGACACCGCAGCGCGCGCGATCAGCTCGACGCTCGGATCGTTGTCGACGAAGCCGTCGGCGCGCAGCAGCCCGCAGTGGCCGTGGTCGGTGTACTCGCACAGGCAGACGTCGGTCATCACGACGACATCGGGGTGCGCCTCCTTGATCGCGCGCGTCGCGAGCTGGGCGATCCCCTCGTCGTCGTACGCGCCGCTGCCCTCGGCGTCCTTGTGCTCGGGGATGCCGAACAGCAGCACGGCCGGCAGACCGAGCGCGGCGGCTTCGCCGGCCTCCTCGACGGCGGCTGAGATCGATAGGCGGTCGATCCCCGGCAGCGATGCGATCGGGGCGCGGCCGGCAGCGCCGGCCTGCACGAACAGCGGCAGGACGAGATCCGCCGGGCGCAGGCGGGTCTCGCGGACGAGGTCGCGCAGGACGGGCGTCGCGCGCAGCCGCCGCAGGCGGGTGGCGGGGAATGGCATCCCAGAAGGGTAGCTGCGCTCATACTGCGGGGATGGCACCCGACTGGCGCCACCACGGCGTGCGCGTCGTGCGCGCCGACGAGCTTGACCCGAACACGCCGCAGACCGCCGGCATGAGCCGCGCCGCGGCGATCACGACCGCCCGCGCCGGCGCCGAGCAGCTGTGGGCCGGGACCGTCGTCATCGAGCCCGGCGCGCGCACGGGCGCGCACCACCACGGCCCGGTCGAGAGCGTGATCTACGTCGTCAGCGGCCGCGCGCGGATGCGCTGGGGCGAGCGGCTGGAGTTCGTCGCCGAGGCCGGCCCCGGCGACTTCATCTTCGTGGCGCCCTTCGTCCCGCATCAGGAGATCAATGCCCGCGCCGAGGAGCCGCTGTCCTGCGTGCTCGTGCGCAGCGGGCAGGAGCCGGTCGTCGTGAACCTCGAGCTGCCCGGCGTCGAGCCCGAGCCCGAGCACGTGCGCTGGGTCGACGACATCCACGGCTGATCCGGGCGCGGATCAGCGGCGCGTGCTTCGCACCCGCTCGGCCGGCGCGCCGGGCGCCTGTTGCTCGGCCGGCGCGTCGGGCGTCTGTTGCTGGGCCGGCGCGTCGGGCGTCTGTTGCTGGGCCGGCG
>Ga0136617_10001663_pt1 | contig 19753 bp, 15 predicted proteins | sample AntDrymUQ3222106_2_FD_129672 | JGI IMG/M metagenome (GOLD analysis project Ga0136617, IMG submission 129672) | Polar desert sand microbial communities from Dry Valleys, Antarctica - metaG UQ322 (21.06) | ecosystem: Environmental > Terrestrial > Soil > Desert | place: Antarctica: Dry Valley... | reverse complement strand
GTGAGCGACAACCTGGCACGCCGGCGCAGCGAGCTGGGGCCCGATCTCGCTTCCGTGCTGCTCGCCAGCACCGCCGATTCGCGACCGCTCACCGAGGAGGAGATCGTCGCGCTCATGATGCTTGTCGTCTTCGGCGGCATCGATACCACGGTCGCGGCGATCGGGAACATGCTGACGACACTCGACGCGCACTCCGAGGTCCGTCAACGCCTTCGGGCGGACGCGGGCCTGATCCCGGCGTTCGTCGAGGAAGTCCTGCGCTACGAGCCCCCGATCCAAGGCTTCGCCCGCTTTCCCCGGCAGCCCGCGGTGATCGGAGGTCGCCAGATCTCGGAGACCACGAAGGTCTTCCTGCTTTGGGCCTCGGCCAACCGGGACGAGGGCGTCTTCCCGGATCCCGACGACGTGCGCCTCGACCGCGACCCCAATCCGCACCTCGCCTTCGGGGTGGGTGTCCACCGTTGCCTCGGCGCGACGCTCGCCCGCATGGAGCTACGGATCGTGCTCGAAGAAGTCCTCGGGCGGATTCCGGACTACGCGCTCGACCACGACCACGTCGTCCCTCCGCGAACAGCGGGAACAGTGTTCGAACGGCTCGCCCTGCCCGCCGTGTTCACGCCGGGCTCCCGCTCCCAATGACCGTTCATTGCGTTCCCCGGCCACGCAGGCCGATGCTGGCCGCTCCTCGGCTGGCGCCTCGTCGCTCGCAGGAGTGGAGGTTGGACCAGTGACCGTTCCCGAGTACCCGTTCGATCCGCACGCTCCGGGGTTTGCGCTCGATCCGTGGAGCGTGTACCGCGAGCTCCGAGCGACGTGCCCAGTCGCGCATTCAGACGTCTACGACGGCGGCTTCTGGGTCCTCGCGCGTTACGCCGACGTCAAGCAGGCCGCGCTCAACCCGCAACTGTTCTCGTCCGCCGTTGGCGACCTCCTCATCCCTGAGGGCTACGGTGGGTGGCTGCTCCCGGTGTGCTCCGATCCGCCGTTGACCGCTCAGTATCGGCGCATCCTCGGCCACCTCTTCCATGGGCGTGCCGTCAAGGAGCTCGAGCCGCGGATTCGGTGCTGGACCACCGAGGCGATCGACTCGTTCGTCGAGCGCGGACGCTGCGATCTTGTCCGCGAGCTCGCCTACCCGGTCCCCGGCAAGGTCACGATGAACCTGATGGGCTGGCCAGAGGGAGAGTGGGAGCAGGTCCTGCTCCCGATCAAGAATTTCACGACACGCGTGCCTGGCGATCCGGCGCGCGACGAGGCGGCGACCGAGGTCGCCGGAATCCGCAGGCGAATCGAGACGAACGTCGCCGCGCGGCGCGAGCGCCCGGCGGATGACCTCGCATCTCATCTGGTCGGGAGCACGATTCAATCGCGACCACTGTCGGAGGACGAGATCGTCGCGATGATGATGATGGTCGTCTTCGGTGGCGTCGACACGACCGTCGCTGCGCTCGGGAACATGCTCGTTCACCTCGATGCGGACCGTGGGCTCCGCCGACGATTGGCCGATGATCCGTCGCTGCTCCCTGGCTTTGTCGAGGAGCTGCTGCGCTACGAGCCGCCGATCCAGGGCTTCGGCCGATTTCCCCTGGATCGGACCTCGGTCGGGGGGCAGGAAATCGGCCCGAATGAGAAGGTGTTCCTTCTGTGGGGCTCGGCCAACCGTGACGAACGCGTCTTTCCCGATCCCGACGAGGTGAGGATCGACCGGGACCCGAATCCCCACCTGACATTCGGCATCGGAGTCCATCACTGCCTGGGCGCGACGCTCGCCCGCGCGGAGCTGCGAATCGCCCTCGAGGAGACGTTACGACGTCTGCCCGATTATGAGATAGATCGCGACGGCATCGTGCCCACTCGCACGGCGGGCACGGTGTTCGAGCGCCTCGCCCTCCCGGCCACGTTCTCGCCTGGCCCGCGTTTGCTGTGACTCGCTTCGACGGCCCGGCGCACGAGCGTGCCCTTCACGCGCGCACGAACGGCTTTCCGTCGGCCGCTGGTGGACGCACGCGGCCGACGAGACCGGCCAGCGCGAGGATCGTCACGACGTACGGGAAGATCTGCAGGATCTCCGACGGGATCGGGCTCCCGATGACCGACAGGATGCTCTGGATGGCGTCGGCGAAGCCAAAGAGCAGGGCCGCGCCGAACGCGGCGACCGGCCGCCAACCACCGAAGATGACCGCAGCCAGCGCGATGAAACCCTTCCCTGCCGTGATCCCGATGGCGAACTGACCAACCGAGCCAATCGTGAAGAAGGTCCCACCGAGGCCGGCGATCAGCCCGCCGACGAGCACATTCTGATATCGAACTCGCCGCACGTCGATGCCGGCGCTCTGGGCGGCTTGCGGGTTTTCGCCGACCGCCTGTACGCGTAAGCCCCATCGCGTCCGGAAAAGACCGAGCTGGACCAGCACGAGCAATACCAGGGCGAAGTACCAGATCACCGTCTGGTCGAATACCCCGCTCCCGACGACGGGGATGTCGGCGAGCACCGGGATCCGTGCATCGCCCATCACGGGAGGGTCATGCAGCGTCTCGGCGTTCGGGATCAGCACACGAGTGAGCAGGAAGCCGGTCAGGCCCTGCACGAGCAACGTGAGCACGATGCCGACGACGACCTGGTCGGCAAGATACCTGATCGTGCACACGGCGAGCAGTACACCAACGAGGCCGCCGGCCAGCGACCCCGAAGCCATCCCGATCCAGACGCCGCCAAGGCTGGCGAACACGGAAGCGGCGAACGCGCCGAGGATGAACTGAGCCTCGATCGCGACGTTGATCACTCCCGCCCGCTCGCACATGATCCCCGCGAGCGCGCCGAGGAGCAAAGGCAGCGCGCCGACGACGGTTGCGCTGGCCAGGCCGGCGAGGCTCATCGTCTTGCCGGCGACCGCCCAGCACAGGAACGACACCACGAAACTGGTGATGACGATGGTCAGCATCCATGTGGCCCGCTGACGCTGCGGAGCGCGCAGCGCCACGTATGTGGCGATCACGAGCGCTAGGACGCCGCCGACGATGGCGACGGGGCGGACCGGAACGACAAGCGTCGGGAGCTCCAGCGGGGCACCGCGGCCGGTCAGTTGAAATCGGGCGTCGGGATGCGACCCGAGGCCGAACCCCAACACGATGACGAGTCCCGCGGCGAGCGAGAACCAAGCCTGGAGGTTCGTCAAGGCGTCGTGCGCACGAGCGCGCCAACCGGTCTGGCCGCGTGAGTGCGTCGTCGCTACCATCCGCGGGTCGCGACCCGGAGTTCGGCGCCGTCACCTGATCGGCGGAACAGCGACCGCACGAGCTGTGGTGTCGCGACGAAGAGGACGACAAGAGCCTGAATGACGACGACGACATCGACGGGTGTCGCCGTGGCTGCCTGCATCCGGATGCCGCCGGCCTGCAACGCCCCGTAGAGCAGGCTGGCCAGAACCGTCCCACTCACACTTGCCCGACCGAGCAGCGCCACGCTGATGCCGAGGAATCCAAGGTTCGTTCCGGACCGGGGCACAACGGCGAGGTCGGTGCCGAGGAGCTGAACCGCACCGGCGAGTCCGCCCAGCGCCCCGGCGACGGTCATCCCGACGACCCAAGCCCTGCCGCTCGAGATACCTGCGGTGCGCGCCGCCCACTCGTTCAGGCTGACGCAACGCAACTCGAAGCCGATCGTGGTCCGGGCGAGCAACCACCAGACGAGGGCGATCGCGGCGGCGGCGACGAACACGCCTGCGTGAACGCGAAGATCGGCACCCATCAGGTGAGGCAGCCGCGCGTCGCCGTCGACGCGCGGGCTGATCGCGTCCGTTCGCCCGGGACGGACGAAGATGCTCAAGGAGAGCAGGTACACGAGCATCACGCCGGCGATGTAGTTGAGCATGATGGTGGTGATCACCTCGTGGGCTCCGGTCCACGCCTTGAGCGCTCCGGGGACCCAGCCCCACGCCGCGCCGGCAAGAAGTCCGGCCGCGCACGCGGCGAGCAGGTGGATCACCGGCGGCAGCCCGAAATGGAACCCGACGAAGCCCGCAGCCGCCGCGCCGACCATCGCCTGACCCTGGCCGCCGATGTTGAAGAGGCCGGCGCGAAACGCAAACGAGACCGAAAGCCCGGCCAGGATCAGGGGCGTCGCCGCCACGATCGTCTCGGACAGCGGAGCCAGCACGGCCACGATCGAGCCCCCACGGGCCGCCGCGGACACAGTCGAGGGGTCGACGATCGCCCCCCGGACAAGGGCGCCGTAGGCCCCTGCGATCGAGTCCCATGTCGACGTCAATGCACCGCCCGGCGAGTCGATGACGTCGCCCCACGCGGAGCGCACGGACGGATCGGTCACCGCGATGACGACGGCGCCGACGCCGAAGGCGAGCACGAGCGACAGCAGCGTCACCGTGATCGATCCGCTGTCGCCAGTCTCCGGCGTCGGCGAGCCGGAACGTGGACGAGGATCCGCGCGGTGTTCCTCGTCGGGTTCCCCGCTGCTCACGAGCCTCACGGCGTCACCCTTCGACCGCCAGAACTTCCGCTGGTCGGGAGGGGCGGTCGGTGAGCGACTCCGCCGCTCCGGCCCCTGCCATGAGCAGCCCGAGCTGGCGCCGCGACGTGTGTGGTGGTACGACTGCGACGATCTGACCCCGGTACATGACGGCGATCCGGTCGGCGAGGGCGATCGTCTCGTCGAGGTCGCTGGAGATGAGGACGATGGCCGCGCCGCCGTCGCGCGCCTGGAGGATGCGCCGCTGCACGAACTCGGTCGCGGTCACGTCGAGCCCCCGGGTCGGTTCAGCGGCGATGAGCAGTCTGAGCGGGCGCGACAGCTCGCGGGCGAGAAGCACCTTCTGCTGGTTGCCACCCGAGAGTGTCCCCACTGGTGTGGCGATCGAACTGGCCCGGATGTCGAATTCGTTCATTAGCTGGGCGGCGTACTCCTTGACGACCGCGAGCTGCAGGCGCCGGCCCCTCGCGAATGGCGGGCGGTGGTAGGTGTCGAGGATCAGGTTCTCGTAGAGGGGGAGATCAGCGATGAGACCGCTCCCGATGCGATCGGCCGGCACGTAGCCGACGCCGCGGAGCAGGATCTCCCTGGTCGGCAGCCCCCCGATCTCGCGACCCGCGAGCACGACCGTTCCCCTCGTTGTCCGGCGAAGCCCGACGAGTGCCTCGGCCAACTCGGCCTGGCCGTTGCCCTGCACGCCCGAGACGGCGACGATCTCGCCCGCCCGAACCTCGAACGAGACGTCGGTGAGCGCCGATCGTCCGTCCTCGTCAACGAGGCCGAGGCTGGTGACCTCGAGAACCGGTGCACGAGGTGCAGCGGGCGCCTTGGCCAGTACGAGGTTGACGGACCGACCAACCATCAACGAGGCCAACTCGTTCTCGGTCTCGTCGGGCCGTGCCCTGCCGACCACCTGACCGTGCCGCATGACGGTGACGCGATCGGCGATCGCCTTCACCTCCCGGAGCTTGTGCGAGATGAAAACGATCGACCGACCACTGTCGCGAAGTGATCGAACGGTGCGGAACAGCTCCTCGCTCTCTTGCGGGGTGAGCGCGGCCGTTGGCTCGTCGAGGATCAACAACTGCGCGTCGCGCCGGAGCGACTTCATGATCTCGACCCGCTGTTGCAAGCCGACGGGCAGGGAACCAACGAGTGCGTCAGGCGAAGCACTCAGTCCGTAGCGCTCGGACATGTCGATGACGTCGGCCCTGGCGCGGCGATGATCGAGCCAGCCGAAACGGCCCGTCCGCTCGAACCCAAGCATCACGTTCTCGGCGACGGTCAGCGTCGGCACCAGGGTGAAGTGCTGGTGCACCATGCCGATGCCCTCGGCGATCGCATCGCCCGGACCGTTGAACTCCACCCGTCGACCGTCCACGAGGATCTCACCCGCGTCAGGCTCGATGACCCCGAAGAGGAGGTTCATGAGCGTGGATTTACCGGCACCGTTCTCGCCGAGAAGGCAATGCACCTCACCCGGTTCGAAAGCCAGGTCGATGCCGGCATTCGCCACGATCGGGCCGAAACGTTTCGTCAGTCCGCGCACCTCCACCCTCATGGGCTACGCCGCCACTCTCATGCGCTGGACCGGACATTCGCGCGCTCCGCCGGGACTCTCATTGGCTGGGCCCGGACTCTCTTGCCGCTAGGCCGGCAACGATGGGGACTCGACAGTGATCTCGCCAGCGATGATCTGTTCGGTGATCGCCTGGAGCTCGTCCGTCAGCTCTTGGGGAACGTCCTCCTCGAACTCATGGAAGGGTGAGAGGCCCACGCCGCCGTTCTCCAACGTGCCGACGTAGGTGCCGCCCGCAAACGTTCCTTCACCTGCATCTCGCACCGCCTGATCCACGAGCACCTCCACGTCTTTCTCCACAGTGGTCAGGATGACGTCGCAGAAGTCGGGAATGGCGATGCAACCGTCGTGGTTCGGCCAGATCATCATCACCTCACCGGCTCCTTCACTCTGGATCGCTTCGGCGGCGCCGAAGTCGGGGCCTCCGCCGAGGCCGAAGATCACGTCAGCGCCTTGCTGGATCATCGTCTCGGCGATCTGCTTTCCTCGGGCGGCATCCTCGAAGTTCCCGACGAACGTCCCATCCTGGCTCTCGAAGTCCCAGCCGAGCAGCTGAACGTCTGTCCCGTTGATCTCGTTGTAGTGGTCGATGCCCTGGGCATACCCGTCCATGAACAGCGTGACCGGAGGGATCTTCACGCCGCCGTAGACGCCGACGACGCCGGTCTGGCTCATTCCGGCCGCCAGGTATCCGGCGAGGAATGAGGACTGGGCCGAGTCGAAGACGAGACCCCGCACGTTCGGGATCGGCGGCGTGTAGGCGACGTCGACGATGGCGAACTGTTGATCGGGATTCTCGGCCGCGGCCGCCGCCGTTGCGTCGGTGAGGGCGAAGCTGACCGTGACGATGATCTGACATGGCTGGTCGAGATACGCCGCGATTGCCGGCTGATGCTCGCTCTCCTGGCTCGTCGCGATGTACTGCGCCTCGAGTCCCACCGCTTCGCCGCCCGACTGTGCCCCTTCCCATGCCGACTGGTTGAACCCGCGGTCGGCGATGTTGCCCTGGATGATGACGCACGCCTTGTCGCCGGTCGCCGCCGGTCCCGACTCGCTCGGGATCGAGTCGGTCGCCGCCGGTGTCGTCTCGCCCGTGGTCGGTTCATCAACGCTCGCCGCCCCTCCGTTGCCGTCAGCCGCGCCCGCGGCGGGGACGCCGACTGCCAGCGCCAGGACGGCGGACAGCGGGAAGAAACGCTTGTTCATAATTGCCTCCGTATGTAGTGCGCCGCGAGAAAGCACTCGCGGTCGAGCCGTAGCGAGATTTCGCACGGTGTCCCGCCCGCAGATCCCCAGGCCGCCAGCCGGTCGGTCGAGTGCCAGAGATAACGCGGAAACGCGCTCGCGGCAATTGCGAGGCGCAGCCGGTGCCCCTCGCGCATGCGATAGGCGAGTGGCCCCAGGTCGATCTCGACGACCTGGCCGATCTCGGCGACGCCGAGCTCGACTGCGCCTTCGGCGATGCGGAGCGCGCGCCCATCGGGGTGGACGTCGGACAGCGCGGCCGTGATCTGCCCGCCATCGCCGTGTACGTGCGCCGAGAGACGCAGCGTGACGGGCCCGGCGATGTCGATGGGCTCGTCCGCTGAAGCACCCGAGAACGTCATCACATCTGGGCGGATGTGCACGTCGCGCTCGTCGGGGTAGGCGTTGGCGAGCGTGCCCCACACGAACGTTTCGAGACTCGGCACGAGATCCGCAGGGTCGTACGGCACATTGACGGTCGTCGCGATGCTGTCCGGGACGGAGGCCAACGCCCCGCCCTCCGGACCGAAGCCGGCGCTCGGACCGTCCGCGAGGTACAGCCGTTGCGGGCGAGCGTCGACGGGCGGCCACGCGACGTCCTCATGCCACGCGTCGTGGGTGAGCTCCCAACGTACCCGCGAACCTGCGTCGGGGCCCGAACCGTCGACGGCAGCAGCGACGAAGTCGGCCACCAGGCTGTACTGACGCTCGAACGAGTCTGGCGGCGCCGCGCCGTAGACACACGAGAACGGGTTGAAACTGTGATCGGTCGCACTCATGACGAGGAGCTGCGCGGCGGATCCGTTACGTGCGAGGTCTGCCCACTCGCGCACCTGGCCGCGGGCCATGAGATCCCACCAGCCGCCCCAGTGGAGCACTGGAACTGTGACATGGCGTGAGAGCGGGGGATCATGCCCGAGGATCTCGGACCGCCATCGCACCGACTCCGGCGCCGCCCCCAGCCAGGCCATGAGCTGTGTCCTATCTGCCCCGAGGAGGTCGACCGAGTCAAGCGGACGTCTGGTCCAGTTGGGCTGTACGTCGACGAGTTCACGACCACTCCACGCGAAGGCCGCCCATTGCGCGTTCTGCTGGAGCCGGAACGCGCCTTGGCGATACATCCATTCGTCCGGGAGATGGCAGGTGGTGACCCTGACGATCGCCGCTCGCACAGCTGGGTGGCCAGATGCGGCGGTGGCCCAGCTCGTGAATCCCGAGTAGGAGTCGCCGAACGGAACCACAGCGCCGTTCGACCAGCGCTGCTCCGAGATCCACTGCGCGGTGGCATACCCGTCAGCGACCTCGTGGATGAACGGCACGGTGGCGCCGTCCGATTCGAACTTGCCGCGAACGTCCTGGACCACCAACGCGATACCAGCCGTGGTGAGGAAGGACGCCAGCTCGGCCACCTTGTCGATCGCACCTCGCTTGCCGTACGGGGTACGCAGCACCAGCGTCGTGGATCGTCTGCGAGTGCCGCTGGACGGTGGCAGGTAGACGTCGGTCGCCAAACGAACCCCGTCGTGCGAGCGGACCGTCGCCGTCGCGTCGGGTTGGACGACCGGTGCGACAGGGTGAGAGGAGCCGGCGACTCGATCAAGGATCATGGGCACCACCCATGATCGCCCACCCGGCCGCACGGCGCCGCCTCCAGGTGTAGGTACTTCTCCTGCCTGATCCCTGCGGCCGTCGGGTCATCGAATGGAGACGCCTTCCGGAGCGCCGCGGCCGTCGCCGTCCGGACGGCTTCTATGCCGGATTGCCCCTTGGGTTTCTCCGGTCGACTACATCAGTTAGCCGGAATGTGGTAGACCGATCTACGACGCAACGGACGAGAGCGCACTCCTCGGACAACTCAAAGGACGGCCGACCATGTCAGCTAATTCAAGAGTATGTCCCGGACGAATATCTGAACATTGCCAAGGTGAGGGTCGCGAGTTCGAATCTCGTCGTCCGCTCCAGGTAGATAGACTTATTGCCCACATCAACGTATTGATTCGCCGTGAAACTTCGTGGAACGGAAGGCGAGATCATGCACCTTGTGCAGCTACCGAGCGGCAATTGGCGGGCCATCGTCCAGCACAAGGGGCGACGCATGAGCACCAGCCACAGGTGGACCCCGTCGAAGGAGCCCGCCGCCGTGCGGACCTCGGCCACGACCCGCCACCACACGATCCCAGCGACCGCGCCGAGCAGCACGAGCTTGATCAGCCCGGGCCCGGAATGCGTTCGTTGGGGGCGGCGGTCGACGACATCACTTCGACCGTACGGATCGGGGCGTCGCCTGTGAATCGGGGCCCCCCGACCCTCCTCAGGGGATAGCCCCAATCGAGGTCGATCACCGATGAGCGCGCCACGCAGGCTGGCAGGTGGGCGACTGAGATGGTCAGAGCCCGATGGCGTAGCCGAGATCGTCGGCGTTGTCGTGGTGGGATTGGTGGAGTCCCCATGCGGTGACTTCGCCTCCGGAGTTGGCGTGGAGCAGCGCGTCGGCGAGGCGGTTGAGGTGGTGGCCCACGACGGTCTCATTCGACTTCTTTCAAGATGCGTTCGAGTTCGGTGGTGCGTTCTCGAACGGTTCGCATCTCGCCGACCAGTCGCTCGAGGGCCACGGCCGGTGCGCTGCTGGGCTTCGGTCGCGTGTTCAGCCTGCTGTCGGTAGGCGATCTCACGCGGGCCGCCCATGCGTGCCCGCCACGTCGCCAACAGTCTGCCTGGCGCGACACACGCACCTCCAGACGTTCGGCGTCGTGCAGCCCGAGCCATGAACGTGCGGTCTGCCGCGCGGGCCGCGAACGGTGAACGCCAACGGCACGATGACGGGCGGGCATTCAGGATCTGTGAGGTCGGGGGTGCTGAGTGGACCGGTGGGACACGTGTGCGGCGGTGACCAGTGCGAGCAGGCCGGCGATTGCCAGCAGGACCGTGTAGCTGGCCAGGTGCGTCGCGAGCGCGAGCAGAGAGGGGGCGGCGAAGCCGAGATAGCTGAGCGCGTAGTAGGCGGCGACAACGCCGGCAAGGGCGTCGCCGGCGGCGAGGCGCTGGACCTCGAGGAGCCCGGCGACCAAGCACATGCCGTAGGCGCAGCCGAGCGTGATGGCGCAAGGCACCAGCAGCCACACCTGGCCGGCCGAGGCGGCGACGGCGCTGAGGACGAGGCCACCGGCGAGCACCACCAGCCCGACGACGGCGGTGCGGCTGCCGGTCGCATGAGCCTCCAGCCGCCGGGCCAGGGTTGAATCAGCACGCCGGCCAGCGCGGTGAGCGACGCTGTGGCGGCCACGAGAGCGATGCCGTTCGTCGCGTCGGTGGCGACGACGACGGTGGGCAACAGGGCGAAGGCGATCGCCGGGGCAGCGAACACCCACGGCGCCATCGGCACGACGACGCCGCGAAAGCGGGCACTCCGCACCGCAGGATCTGACAGACGCAGGCCCTGTCGCGCAGCCGGTGCGAGCGTCTCAGGGACGTCGCGCAGCAACGACAGCACCACCGCCATCAGCACGATGTGCGGCAGATACGGGACGACCCGCGGGCTGGGCGCCCACTGCGCGAGCAGCCCGGCCACCAGGGGCCCCAGACAGAACCCTGCCGTCATGGCAACCACTGCCCGTCGCGCCGCTGACGCGTCGGTGGCGGCGCCCACCGGCGGCACCGAGGCTTCGCGCAGCCACGCTGTGCCGGCGCCGAAGGCAGCACCACTGCTCGCTCCGGCGAGCAGACGTCCGACGAACAGCAGCGCCACACTGTCTGCGCCAGCAGCGACCACCAGGCTGGCCAGCAGCGAGAGCGCTGCTGCTGGAACGACCACGGCCCGCCGTCCGCGGGCGTCAGACAGGGGCCCGAGGAGCAACAGCCCCGGGATCAGACCGAGCGCGTACACGCCGAACATCGCCGTCAGCGTCCCCGCGCCGACACCGAGCGTCTGGCGGTAGACCAGCAGCAGCGGCGTGAACTGATTCGACCCCCAGCCCGTGCCCAGCAGCACCGCCGCCACCGGCACCCACACGAGCGGCGAAGCTGGACCTCGGGTGGCGTTGCTGGTCGGGGCTGGTGTCGTCGCGTTCATCGCATCTCACATGAGTTCGGTCAACGAACTTGTACGACCGTATCAGGTGAGTTCGGTGATCGAACCGCGACGGGCGGCATACTTGGGTGATGCTCGGCAAGGACTACGAACACCAGGACTGCTCGCTGGCCCGTGCGCTCGAGGTGCTCGGCGAGCGGTGGACACTGCTGATCGTTCGCGACGCCTTCTACGGCGTACGCCGCTTCAACGACTTCCAGGCCCACCTCGACATTCCCAAGGCCGTGCTCTCGGACCGGCTCAGAGGTCTGGTTGAGGATCAGATCCTCGAGCGTCGGCCTGATCCCGAGCACGGCGGCCGGCATCTCTACGAACTGTCCGCCGCCGGGCGCGACTTGTGGCCGGCACTACACGCCCTGATGGCATGGAGCGGTCGCCACCGCTCCCCACACAGCCGCATGTTCAAGCACTCGGCATGCAGGAGCCGGCTCGACCACAGCGGCTACTGCGCGACGTGCGACCTGACCCCCAAACCCGAGGACATCGTGACCGAAGTACGCCGAGGGCAGCGCGTCCAACGCCGAGATGACCCAGTGGCCGTCGCGCTGCGGACACCACACCGGCTGCTCGAGCCCGTCGAGTTGTAGCGCTCCGGTCTATGCGATGAGAGATGCGCGCACAGAGAGAGCGGATCGCTCATCGCACCCGGGGTCGTCGAGCGGCGACAGTGTTGCGACCGGTATCGCCCCAGCTTCGTAGGGCGTTGATGAGCTCGGTGGGGTTCAGCTGAGCGGCGGCGATCGGACCAAAGCGAGGCCGAACCCCGCCAACTGGAACGGCGTCAGGCGCCCGTCCAACACGGCCCACCCCACCCCACGACCGTGGCCACCAAGGGCGAGCGCAGCGGCAGGAACGAACGTGATCACGCGGTCGGATCAAGCCCATTGCCTCCAGAACTTGCGGGCAGTCCAGCTGCGAGTGCCCGCCCATCCGCCGCGACGCCGTGGGCTACACCGCCCATCACGAGGTTGCCGAGCAACACCAAGCGCCTGCTCGACGTGCTGCGGTCCGGTGACCCAGACGACGTCGTCGCCGCCGTCACCGAGCACATCGATGAGCATGCCGACTTCGGCAACGACCGATGACCCCAGCCTCGTCGGACCCCCGGGCGGTGGATTCAGACTCAGCCGGCGGTGCCGAGTCGCTGATCGTGTGGGTAGCGCGACAGTTGCTCATAGCCCGTCTCGTTGATCAGCACCTGCTCCTCGAGCTTCACGCCCTCGCGCCCGCCATGGCGCCCGACGTAGCTCTCGACGGCCACGACCATCCCGGCCTCGAGCACGCCGTCGTAGCCGGCGCCTCCCCAATCCTCCGGGTAAGGCACCGATGGGTACTCGTCGCACAGCCCGACGCCGTGAAAGAGCACGGAATAGTGGTTCGGCAGATATTCGCTGGTGAGGCTTGACGCCAGATGGGACAGATCGCGGAAACTCAGACCGGGACGAAGCATGGCCATGTTCGCGGCGATCTGTTCCTGCGCCGCGGCATACAGCGCCCGCTGCTCGCCGGTCGGTCGGCCGGTGCCGGCCAGCCACGTTCGGGAGATGTCGCAGCAATAGCCGTACGGACCGATCAGGTCGGTGTCGAAGGCGACGAGATCGCCGGCCTCGATCACTCGGGCCGATGACTCCTGGAACCACGGATTGGTCCGCGGGCCCGATGTCAGCAGACGTGTTTCGATCCATTCGCCGCCGCGACGGATATTTTCCGCATGCAGGATCGCCCACAGGTCATTCTCGGTCATGCCCGGCTGGAGCGCCGATTCCATCACGCTCATCGCCGCCTCGCACGCGGCGATCGCCCGCCTCATCGCGCCGAGCTCATCGGCCGACTTGACGGTGCGGGCATGCTCCATCACCGCTTCGCCGCTGGAGACCCCGATGCGGTGCTCGGCCAGCGCGGCGACGCCCTCAGGATTGATCCGGTCGATCGCCAGTCGCCGGTTGCCGGCCCCGTAGGTCCGTAGCAGGTCGGCGATCTCGGCTGCCCAGCGGGCGGCACGGTCGAGCGCGTGCTCGCCAGCGAGGTAGTAGAACCAGCCGGTGCCGTGGCGGATTTCGTCAACGGTGTCGAGATGCCACGAGAGGTGTTCACAATGGTGGAAGTCCCAGATGATGACGGGGCCTTCCGTGGCGACGAAGGCATAGCGCACGGCGTTGTGCGTGCACCACAACTGCATGTCGGTCGAATCGGTGGCATAGCGGACGTTCAAGGGGTCATAGAGCACGACGCCGGCCAGCTCGCGAATTCGGAGTTGGTCACGGATGCGGGTCAGCCGGAAGCGTCGCGCCGCGTCCATGTCCGGCGCTTCGAGGCCAAGGGCCGCCCATTCGCCCTCGGCCAACCCGCCGTAGCCGATGACATGCTGGTTGAGACTCGCCGCCTTCTCTGCGGCGTACGTGTCGAGCGCATCACGCGACGCCTGGTCACCCGGGTGCTGCGGGATCTCGAACGGCCTGATCTTTCGTCGTTGGACGGAGCGCGGACCTGATGGCATCGGTGTCCAGTGTTACTCGCCGGCGATGGCCAGCCAAACTGATGGTCCCGACATTGGTGAGCGCTGCGTACCAATCTCCGCACAGCACCAATCTCCGCACGCTCCGCTCACCATCCGACGTTCAGCGCGCGATCACGTCGTGTTCGCTCGCGTCTGGCGAGTCGATGACCGCGTCGAGCTCGACCTCGACCATCCATCGGCGTCGAGAAGGCCGGCGACCACCACCATCGTGCTCGCCGGTCGCACGTTTGTGAAGTGCTCGCCGTGCGCCCGCCCCGCCGCCGCCTCCACGATCGGTCGGTGACGTAGGTACGGGTGCGAACGACGTCGGCGACCGAGCCCCCGAGCTGGGCCAGCGCGCACAGGGCGATCTCCCAGCAGCGCCGGGCCTGGACGAGCGGATCCGGGTCGACCGAGCCGTCGGGCCAGATCGGTGCAGTGCCCGACACGGCGACCACATTGCCACGCCGAACGGCGCGGCTGAACCCGATGGTGGATTCATACGGCGATCCCGGACGTCACGCGTTGGGGCACCATCGGCGGTCACCGTACCCGCGATGGGGCCTGCGTCTCGGCGGTGTCACACGCCGCGTGATACGTCGTCAATCGGCTCGTCGGTTGTGGTGGCCCACTCGGGTTGGGCGTCGACGATCCGCTCGCCATCAACCACGGTGTCGAGCTTCTCGGGGTAGAAGCAGACGTGCTCGGCGGCGGCGAAGCCCTCGGGCAGGGGGTGGGGCAGACTCCAGGCGGCATCGTCGATGCGCTCCTCGCCGAGCACCAGGTGCCAGTGCTGCCCGTCGCCCTTGTAGGGGCATTCCGACACCGTGTCGCTGAGCTCGAGCAGGTCGATCCGCACATCAGCGAAGGGCAGGTAGTAGCGGATCGGATTCGACGTCTCGAACAGCAGCTTCGGGCGGCGTGACTCGGCCAGCACCTGGTCGCCATGACGGATGACGACGTGGCGGGACGAGGCACGGACGTCGACGCGGTGGTAGGGGTCTCTGGGGTGGCTGTAGATCGGGTCGTCTTCTTCGAACCAACGATCCATCGCCGCGAAGTCGACTGTCGCGTATCCGGCCAGTGGTGGTGCGCCGGCCGGCGGATCGAGGTAGGCGACGACGGCGCCGCGGCCCAGGCGTTCGCCGACGCGAACGTCGAAACGAGACACCGGACCGACGCGGTCGTCGACCGTGAGGTCGTCCTTCGAGACGTCGTCGATCGGGACGAGCAAGTGCTTGCTGATGTCCTCGAGAGGGAACTGGTGGGCGGCGAAGCTTCCCGCGGTGTGCAGCAGCTTGGCCCGGCGGGTATCGAGGACGGTCTGATCCCCAAGCACCGCCCGCATGCGCCGCGGCCAGTCCTCGAGGTACCAGACCTGTCCGGGCAGCTCGAAGCTCCACTGGCCACGGTGTGCGCCGAGCGGGCCGGTTCCGAAGGTCAAGGCCATCTCCATCTCCTCTCGTCGTGCGAGTCTGCCCCGCATCAATGGGTCGTATCGGCAGGTTCCACAGGTTTCGTGGCGCCGGCTTGGCACCCGACCGCCAGCTCGGGGAGACCGCCGCCGGTCAGCCGAGAGCGGGCCTCGTCGCGCTTGGCCCCGGCTGCGGCGAGCGCGGCTGCGCCGACCAGCCCACCGGCGGTGGCCATGACCGGCCAGCCGCGGCTGGCTGCGAGGATGCCAGCGGCGGCGGCACCGATCGCCGCAGCAGCACCCATCGCCACCTCGCCGGCGGCCTCGAGGCGTGGCCGCTCCCGCGGCGGCAGACCAGCGGTGAGCATCGCCGAGCCGGCGACGACCGCGAGGTTCCAACCGAGGCCGAGCACGACGAGCGACGCCGTCGTCGGCCCTAGCGTGGCGTCCCCCGTCAGCGCGGCGGCAACGCCGGCCACGAGCAGCACGAACCCGCCGGTCATCGCCACCGGTCGCGCCCCGAGGCGATCGCACAGCCAGCCGGACAGCGGCGACGGACCAAACATGGCGAGGACGTGCGCGCTGATGACGAACCCGACCGCACCGAGGTGGTGGCCGTGGTGGCTGAGGTGCACCGGCACGATGGCCATGATCCCGACCATCGACATGTTGGCGGCGGCCAGCACCACCAGCGGGGCCGACGCCCGGCGTATCCGCGGTGACGCCGACCCGGGCCCTCGACGGCGATCCACGGCCAGTGGCACCGGGCCGCTGGGGTTGCGCGGCACGTGCGAGGCTGAGGTGGCCGGGCGGCGAGCCCGGTGCATCGACATCGCCGCGCTGAGGCCGAAGGCCAGGGCGGCGACGAGGTACAGCCCGCTGTAGCGGGCCAGCCCGAACGCGTCGGCGATCGTGTCGGCCGGCGCCAACAGGTTTGGCGCCAGCACGGCGCCGGCGGCGGTGACGAAGAGCATGTAGCCGAGCGCGCGCCCTCGGTCGGCCTCGGCGGCGAGGTCGGCGCCGGCATAACGACTGAGGAACACCGCCGCGTTCGCCGGTCCAAGCAGCAAGCTGCCGGCGAGGACGAACGGCACACTCGAGGCGACGCCGCCGGCCATGACCACGAAGGCGCCGATCATCCCCGCCAGGTAGCCGCCGGCAAGCGCCCGCTCACGCCCGGCGCGCCGCGTGACCGATGAGATCAGCACCGCGCCGGCGGCGGAGCCGGCCACGACGAAGGCGAAGGGCGCACCGGCGGCCGAGTCCGTTCCGGTGACGTCCGAGATGAGCAGCGCCCCGCCCGTTCCCCCCGCCGCCAGGCCGGCGCTGGCCAGTCCGGTGGCCAAGGCGAGCCGCCGCAGCGACGAGCTGCGCCGCGGCTCGGCGATCCGAGAGTGGGGAGGAACGTGCGGCAGGGCGGCCAATGGCAGGTGTCGCTCGGCCATATGTCGATCGTACGTAACCAAGGGGCGCCACGTGAATGGACGCCACCACCCTGGTTCGTCGTTCTGCGCTCTGTTCCGAAGGTACTCTGCACCAATGGCATTTCGTGTGGAACATCGCCTCGATGACACCGATTGGCGGATCCTCGACGAGCTGCAACGTGACGGTCGACTCTCGTTCAACGAGCTCGGACGGCGCATCAGCCTCTCCCCGCCATCGGTCGCCGAGCGGGTGCGCCGACTCGAGGCCGCCGGGGTCATCGCCGGGTACCGCGCCGTCATCGACCCCGCACGGGCCGGGCAGCCGCTCGCCGCGTTCGTCCAGATGCGCTGCCACCACGACCGCTGCCTGCTGAAGACGTCGAGCGCTGACGACTACCCCGAGATCGTCGAGATCCACAAGCTCAGCGGCGACCACTGCTCCATGCTGCGCGTCCGAGCCAGCTCGATCCGCCACCTCGAGAACTTCCTCGAACGGGTCGGGCGCCACGGCGAACTGCGCTCATCGGTCGTGTTGTCCACCCAGTTCGAGGGCCGGCCCGTCGAGGCCGCAGTCGCCGACAGCCACGAGGTCACCGAGTCGGCCGGATGGTCGACCCGACCGACCGATTCGAGACCAACCTGACCAGTCATCGCTGTCGGCGTCGCCGTCTGGATCCCGTGAGCAGCACAGGGATGGGGCCCGTCGCCGCACCGGCCAAGTGGCCACGACCCCTGCGGCTGCCGATCCCCGTGAAGGCGACGTGACCCCGAGGACTACCCCTTCATCCTCACTGCCGGCGAACGTCGTGCCTTCACCGCCAACACCATCATCCGTGACCCAGCGTGGCGCAAGCGCGACGCCCACGGGGCACTGCGCTTGCATCCCGCCGACGCCGCTCAGCTCGGTCTCGACGGCGACGTCGTCCGCATCACCACCGCTGCCGGAAGCGCCGAGCACCCCGTCACCCTCGACGACAGCTACCAGCAGGGCCATATCGCCCTGCCCAACGGACTCGGACTCCTGCACCCCCGCCCGACGGCCACAGCGAGATCACCGGTGTCGCCCTCAACGAGCTCACGAGCACCGCCCACCGCGACGAGTTCGCCGGCACGCCGTTCCACAAGCACGTTCCCGCCCGGCTCGAGCGGGTGACATCCCGTGACCCCTGACCAGGATCGACCTCTGAACAAACCGTCCCACACTGACTGAGTTCGCGGCCCAGAGGAACGTCGCCGAGTTTGCCGACCCGGGCGCGAGGTCGGAAATGGGAGAGCTCGCGTCCGATCGGCGCATCGTGGGGATACAACCGCGAGGAGACGGACGCGAACCACTCAACTGCTGCGACGCTGGTGCGAGAGGTCTTCGACGTCGTGGCCCACGGCGGCAATTGCCTGCTCCACGTCGTCCGGATCGACATGGTTTCGATGCTCAGGAGATAGGCAATGTCGCTCTCTCGACGATGGTCGGCTCGACCAGCGTCCCTCTTGCGCGACGGGCACGACATGATCGGCCCACCGGAGTTCTGTCACACGATGCGTGCCGCAGCCCGCTGGTCGGCCGTGAGCAGGTCGAGCAGGGCCCGCTCGTCGGTGTCGGAAAGTCCGGCCTGGCGGGTTGGGGCCGGCTTTCGGGTGAGTTCCCAGACGAGGGTGTCGGCCAAGGTGTCGGCGAGCGGCCGGGTCACTAGTCCGGCCGACCGGGCCTTGCGGCTCGAGCGGGCGTTGAAGCCGGCCCAGGCGGGGTCGCCGAGCCAGAGCGGCAGGGAGCGCGGTCCCATCCACGGTTGGACGTCGTGTGCGCGGAGCCAGTCGGGGTCGGCGGCGATGACCGGCCCGCTGTGCCGGGCGACGGTCCGGGCCACCGCGAGGTGCTCGGCCAAGGAGAGCGTTTCACCGCCTGCGTTGAAGATGCCCGAGGTGAACTGGGTCCCTGCAGTCACCAGCCAGCCGGCAAGATCGCGGACGTCGATGACCTGGGTGGCCTCGTCGGGCGCATCAGGCACGAGAACACGGCCGTCCGCGGCAGCGGGGCGGCCGAACCGCCAGGGCCAGTAGCCCGAACGGTCGAACAGGTCGCCCGGGCCGCCGATCAGGCCGACTCGGGCGAGGAGTGACCGGTCGGCGCCATACCCGGCGAGCACATGCTGCTCGCAGGCGACCTTCGCCTCGCCGTAGGTTTCCATCGTCTCCATCACGTCACCGTCCAGCGCCGGCAGGACTGCGGCCGTCTCGTCCTGGCCGGGCGCCTCGTGGTCGGCGTAGACGTTGCCGGACGAGACGTACACCATGAACCCGACCCGACCACTCAGCGCGGTGACCCCACCCAGCACCTGGCCAGGTTGCCGCGAGACGTCGACGACCACGTCCCACGGCTCGTCCGTGACTGCGTCATACGCGCCGCGCTGGTCACGGTCGGACCGCACCAACGAAGCGCCCGCGGGCACAGTGCCGGCCATCCCGCGGGCCAGACATGTGACCTCGTGACCAGCTTCCAGAGCTGACCGGGCGATGCGATGGCCCAGCCAGGCGGTGCCACCGAGGATCAGAACGCGCACGACCAATGAGAGTAACGTGGATCAATGCACGGCCACGGCGCGGCTCCTTTGAACCGGTGTACATCGAAGGCGTGCGCGACGGTTTGGTGCAACATCATTCCGTGCGGGACATCTGGGCGTCGAGCGTCCCATTTCGGGATCTGGTTGTCGTGAGTCCCGTTTCCGGGACTGTCGACAACCAGTTCTTGCGGTGACCCGGATCCCGCCCAGTTTCGGTCGGCGGCACCGCGGGATTACCGGGGGAACCCCGCCACCGATGTGCCCCGCTCGTCTTCTTCAAGAGCGATGCGGACGTGAGACGCTTCGACGTGGACGGCCCGCGCCGCCTATTGGCGCGCAAGCTTAGCCCGGCTGTTTCAGTAGGGGTTGGGGGTTGAGGGGTCGCGTCCGCGGAAACGCCCTTCTGGTGCGGGAAACTGGGCTTCTCGAAGGTCCAGTCATCGTCCCAGAAGGGCACTCCAATGGT
>Ga0136617_10001662_pt1 | contig 19755 bp, 19 predicted proteins | sample AntDrymUQ3222106_2_FD_129672 | JGI IMG/M metagenome (GOLD analysis project Ga0136617, IMG submission 129672) | Polar desert sand microbial communities from Dry Valleys, Antarctica - metaG UQ322 (21.06) | ecosystem: Environmental > Terrestrial > Soil > Desert | place: Antarctica: Dry Valley... | reverse complement strand
TCGCACACTGGAAGCTAGCGTACTGACCTGAAAGGCAGGGCGGCACGAGCCGGATGAGCTGAGAGGCTCACGTCCGGATCTGTGAGGGCCGGGGGCTGAAATGCCCCCGGCTACTCGGCAGTGCTGCGCCACGAGGCGCCTTGTCGTATTCCCGGTTCAGCCGGGAGGAATTCGGAGGAATATTCTTGGATCTGATGCCTTACCTGGATCCGAAAGGTGAAGGGAACAGTAGCATGGCAGCAAATCGGTGATCGTGTCCAGGCGTATGGAGCGATGTGCCGAGGGATCCGTGTGATATGGCGAAAGCTGGATTGCTGAAAGCCTAGTCCCCAGAAGATGCAACTCCTCATCCGCCGGAAAGACGTCTGAAACCGGCGCCGGCCCTGCGACGGTATCCCATTCTTGCTGTCGCAACCTCCGGGGCGCGGAGCGATGCCCAACGAGGGTATTAAAGGGGACGAACGGGACGCCTAAGTCACGCTGTCACGTACGACGAGGACGAACGTGGGATCGCCTGAGGGACGCGAGTTCTATGGCGACGGAGGGCCCGTAGTAGTCGTGGGAGTCACGCCCCACCAAGGAGGACGGGAAAACCGTCCGCAGGGCCAAGGGGCACAGGTGGCCGGACACCACCAGACTGGGAGGTATACGAAATGCAGAGCGCCGAAACGGTGCTGGGTGTCCTCCGTGAACGCGGCAGGAAACGTCTGCCGTTGAACAAACTGTATCGGCAACTGGTCAACCCGCAGTTGTATCTGTTGGCCTACGGGCGAATCTACTCCAACCAGGCAGCGATGACGCCCGGGGTGACGCAGGAAACCGTGGACGGTATGTCGATGGGCAAGATCGGGGGTATCATCGACGGGTTGCGCCACGAGCGCTACCGATTCCACCCCGTGCGGCGGGCGTACATCCCGAAACGCAACGGGAAACGACGCCCGCTGGGCCTTCCGACGTGGTCGGACAAGCTGGTCGGCGAAGTGGTACGCCTGCTTCTCCAGGCATACCACGAGCCGGTCTTCTCCGACCGCTCCCACGGGTTCCGTCCCGGACGGGGCTGCCACACCCCCGCTGCGCGAGGTGGCGAGAACCTGGACCGGAACGACCTGGTCCATCGAGGGAGACATCTCCGACTGCTTCGGCTCGCTTGATCACCAGGTGATGCTCTCGACGCTGGCGGAAAAGACCCACGATGGCCGGTTCCTGCGGCTGGTGCGCACCATGCTGACCGCCGGACACCTGGAGGACTGGACCTGGGGTGCCACGCTCCCCGGTGCGCCGCAGGGCGGGGTCACCTCCCCCATCCTCTCGAACATCTACCTGCACAGGGTGGACTCCTACGTCGAGACCGTTCTGATCCCGCACTACACCCGAGGAACACACAGAGCACCCAGCCCTGCCTACAAGAAGATCGAGAACGCCATCGCACGAGCCCACACACGCGGCGACCGCACCACGGTGCGGGCACTGCGCAAGCGGCGACGCAGCCTGCCGAGCCGGGATCCCCACGACCCGGACTTCCGGCGGCTGAAATACGTGCGGTACGCCGACGATCATCTGCTCGGGTTCACCGGGCCGAGGGCCGAGGCCGAGGAGATCAAGCAGCGTCTGGCGGTGTTCCTGCGGGAGGATCTCGCGCTGGAACTCTCGCCCGACAAGACGCTGATCACCCACGCCCGTACCGGGGCGGCGACGTTCCTCAGCTAGGAGATCATCGCCCAGCACGGCGACAGCAAGCTCACCGGAGACCGCCGTATGGTCAACGGCAAGATCGGGCTGCGCGTGCCACGGTCGGTGATCACGGCCACGTGTGCCCCTTACCTTCGACGCGGCACACCCGCGCACCGGTCCCAGCTGGTCAACCGCGACGACCACCACATCGTCGGGACCTACGGGGCCGAGTACAGGGGCATCGTCCAGTACTACCTGCCGGCCGACGACGTCTACCGGATGCGCCAGCTGGAACGGGTCACGAAAACCTCCATGCTGAAAACGCTGGCCGCGAAGCATCAGTCGACAGTGAGCAAGATGACAGACCGTCACAACACTGTCATCCAAACACCGCACGGGCTGCGCACACGCTTCGAGGTCCGCGTCGAACACGCCGACAGGAAACCACTGGTCGCACGGTTCGGCGGGATCCCCGTGAAGCGGCAGAAGAACGCGGCGCTCAACGACCGCGTCCCGGACCAGATCACCTACCCTCGCCAGGAGCTGATCGTCCGGTTCCTCAAGGGCAGGTGCGAGATCTGCGAGCAGAAAGACGACGTGCGCGTACATCACGTCCGCAAGCTCGCCGATCTCGGACAACCCAGCCCGGACCAACCCGTGTGGGTCAGGCTCACGGCGAAAAAACGACGTAAGACCCTGGCGGTCTACGGCGACTGCCATGAAAAAACACACGCCGGGAAGAAAACCGCGACACCCACGGAATAACCGCTGGAGAGCCGGATACGGAGAAATTCGCACATCCGGTTCGGAGGGGGACCGCTGGAAAATGGTCTGCTGAACGACACCGAGCAGATACCTCGCCATGCGGCCTACCCTGCGGCGGCCTACGCCGTGCTCGACACGTACAACAAAGACGTACCCGACGGGAGCGACGCCGGTCCAGTTCAGCTCGTGGAGATGCCCGTCGCCGGTTCGGTAGATCACATGATGGGTATCGGCGGGCGTGTAGGAGCCGACCAGGTCGCCATGGGCTTTGGGCGACCCGCCGTGTCGCTGAGATTGTCGTGGCCCACCGGCCCGGTCGACCAGTAAAGGCTGTGCACGGTTCCGTCGCCGCCGCGGTACAGCAGGATCTCGGTGTTCCTGCTCGTGTCGACGTAGGCGAACGGGTTTCCGGCGGCCGTCGGAGTACCGGCCGGCGCGTTCGCGGTGAGGTTCGTCGTGCCGGTGGCCCCTGGGCGTCACGCCACAGCTCGTGCAGCTGTCGTGACGTGTCACGGTAGGCGATGTTGTGTACGCCAAGCCCGGGATCACGCATGCGGTGGGCGGTTCCGCGGCCGGCGGCGTCCCGAACTCCGCCGAGCGATCACCCACCAGGCTGACGCGCACGTCACCGATCTGCTAGAGCTGAAGTTTACTGCCGGACTCGGGCCGGGTGACGACCTGGCCGTCCCCGGTTATGTAGGCCTCGGGGACCCGGCCGCTGCTCCGCTGCCTGATCGTGAAGCGGCGGCCGCCGGCGATGGGGTGGAAACTCCAGCGCTGCGCGTCGTTAGTTCTGCCGTCAGTGCGTGACCGCGCGGAACTCAAGGCTTCGATCTCATGCACGCCGAGATACCGTCGGCCAGCAGCCGCTCCAGCGCGGCGTTGCCCCGCGCCTGCACACCGCCGTTAACCGTCATCGCCCCTCCACACTCCGTGCACGTCTGACACCAAACGGTAGTGCCGCAGCCGCCTCCAGTGGCCTGAAGTACGGCAAAGTGCGGCAAGTGCGGCTCAACGATCGGCCGTTCCGACCAGGCCGCAACGCGACGCTCACAGCCACTGCGCCGGCTGAGGCTCTGACCCATGCCCGGTGGATCAACCCCGTCGGACCGACAGCCCGCTCAGCTCGCCGACGTCACCCGGTACACGTCGTACACACCCTCCACGTTGCGCACCGCGCGCAACACATGGCCGAGGTGCTTCGGATCACCCATCTCGAAGGTGAACCGCGACACCGCCACCCGATCACGGGACGTGGTGACCGAGGCGGACAAGATGTTCACCTTCTCGTCGGCAAGCACCTTCGTGATGTCGGAGAGCAGCCGGTGCCGGTCCAGCGCCTCCACCTGGATCGCGACCAGGAACACCGAACCCGGCGACACCGACCACGCCACCTCGACCAACCGCTCGTCGCGTTGCCGCAGGTCTGAGGCATTGGTGCAGTCGGCGCGGTGCACACTGATACCACCACCACGGGTGACGAACCCGAGAATGTCATCGCCGGGCACGGGTGTGCAGCAGCGGGCCAGCTTCGTGTAGAGGTCAACGAGGTCGGTCTCGTCGCCCCGCACGATCACACCCGCGTCGCTGACGGCCCGGCGCAGCCGAACCGTGGACGGCGTGGAACGCTCGGCGAGCTCTTCCTCCGCGTCCTCCACCCCACCGAGCAACGCGACCAGCCGCTGCACCACGTGCCGGGCGCTGGCATGCCCCTCGCCGACGGCGGCATAGAGCCCGGAGAGGTCCGGGAAATGCAGCTCCCGGGACAGCGCGACCATCGCATCGGCGGAGACCAGCCGCTGCAACGGCATCCCGGTGCGGCGCGCCTCCCGGGTGATGGCCTCCTTGCCCGCCTCGATGGCCTCCTCACGCCGTTCCTTGGCGAACCACTGCCTGACCTTGGTCTTGGCCCGTGGTGACGCGACGAACCCCAGCCAGTCCCTGCTCGGGCCGGCGCTCTCGGCCTTGGACGTGAAGATTTCGACGACATCGCCGGACTCGAGCTTGCGTTCCAGCGCGACGAGCTTGCCGTTCACCCGCGACCCGATGCACCGGTTGCCGACCTCGGTGTGCACCGCATACGCCAGATCGACAGGGGTGGACCCGACCGGCAACGTCAGCACGTCACCCTTGGGGGTGAACACGAAGATCTCAGCCGACGCCAGGTCGTACCGCAACGACTCCAGGAAGTCTCCCGGGTCGGCTGCCTCCCGTTGCCAGTCCAACAGCTGGCGCATCCACGACATGTCGTCGATCTCGATCGCGCCATTCATGCCCGGTTGGCCCTGCTGGCCCTGTTGGCGCTGTTGTCCTCGGGTCTCCTTGTACCGCCAGTGCGCGGCGATGCCGTACTCAGCCGTGCGGTGCATCGCGTGGGTGCGGATCTGCACCTCCAGCGGCTTGCCGTCCGGCCCGATCACCGTGGTGTGCAGCGACTGGTACACGCTGAACCGCGGTTGGGCGATATAGTCCTTGAACCGCCCAGGCATCGGCTGCCACAGCGCGTGCACCATGCCCATCGCCGCATAGCAGTCACGCACCTCGTCGACGAGCACGCGCACGCCGACGAGATCGTGGATGTCATCGAAGTCGCGGCCCTTGACGATCATCTTGCGGTAGATCGAGTAGTAGTGCTTGGGCCGGCCCTCGACGGTGGCGGAGATCCGCGCGGAGTCGAGCTGCTGGGTGACCTCGTCGATCACCTGCTTGAGATAGGTGTCTCGGGACGGCGCGCGCGTGGCGACCAGCCGGAGGATCTCGGAGTACTTCTTCGGGTGCAGGATCGCGAAGGACCGGTCCTCCAGCTCCCACTTCACCGTCGCCATACCCAGCCGGTGTGCCAACGGGGCCATCACTTCCAGCGTCTCGCGCGCCTTCTTGGCCTGCTTCTCCGGCGACAGGAAACGCATCGTACGCATATTGTGCAGCCGGTCGGACAGCTTGATGACCAGCACCCGCGGATCGCGGGCCATCGCGACGACCATCTTGCGGATGGTCTCGGCCTCCGCGGTCATCCCGAATTCGACCTTGTCCAGCTTCGTGACCCCATCGACGAGGTGCGCAACCTCCTCACCGAAATCCCTACGCAGCCGATCGAGGGAATAGTCGGTGTCCTCGACCGTGTCGTGCAGCAACGCCGCGACCAACGTGGTGGTGTCCATGCCCAACTCGGCCAGGATCGTGGCGACGGCGAGCGGATGGGTGATGTAGGGGTCGCCGGACTTGCGCTTCTGCCCCTCGTGCTTGGCCGCCGCGACATCATAGGCGCGTTGGAGCAGGAGCAGGTCGGCCTTGGGATGCATGGCGCGGTGCACGCTGGCCAGCGGCTCGAGTACGGGCTGCACCACCGCGACCCGTTGCGGGGTCATCCGGCGCGCGATCCGGGCGCGCACCCGACGGGTTGCCGAAGACTTGATCACGATGACCGGAGCGTCGGGCCCGGGCATCGGTGGGGCGACCGGTTGCACATCAGTCATACAGCACTCACCCCAAGAAGAATAGACCCGCAGCGCGCGCGAGCAGCTACCGCCGGACGACGAACAGGTCGCCCGGCCGGGCGTCGATAACTATTCAACGCCCTTGGCTCGGGGTGGCGCGGCGCAGACCAGCTGCTTGACGAGGTCGCACAGCGTTGATCGAGGGCAAACGGGTGCTGTCAGCACCGTCGGCGTTGTCGGCGTTGTCTCTGGGGATCGATCTACGTCCTATATACCGAGCAGTGCGTGCACGTCGATGCCACCCAGCTGATCGCGTCCACCGAGCGCGGTGAGCTCCAGCAACACGCCGAAGCCGGTCACCTCGGCGCCGACGCCGGTCAGCAGCGTGCACACCGCGGCCGCGGTGCCACCGGTGGCCAGCACGTCGTCGACGACGAATGCGCGGGCACCCGGCATCACCGTGTCGGCCGGTAACTCCACAGTGGCGGTGCCGTACTCGAGGTCGTACGTGCGCGACGCCGCGACGCACGGCAGCTTGCCCGCCTTGCGCACGGGCACGATCCCCGTGCCGGCGACCACCGCCACGGCCGCACCGAGCAGGAACCCGCGTGCCTCGATCCCGACCACGATGTCGGCATCCCCGACGAACGACGCGAGCTCGGTGGTGAGCGTCGCGAACGCCTCGGCATCGGCCAGGACCGGGGTGATGTCGCGGAAGAGAATGCCCGGATGGGGATAGTCGGGAACGTCGCGGACCAACCCCAGAATCCGCGCGAACGACGGCTCGGAGTCGTCGACCACCGCACCCGCATTCGTCACCGGCGTCTCTTGCCCGTCGGCCGGGACGGGGTGCCGGTGGAGCGGGCGGTGACCCGCCGGTGCCCGGTCTTGCCGGGTGGCGTGGGTGCGCCTGCTGCGGCCGCCATAGCACGATCGCGGCGCAGGTCGGTGGCGAGCACAGCATCGTCGGTACCGACCGGGTCAGCGGAATCGTGGTCCGGCGTCGTGGAGGCGGTGGTCCCGGCCTGCCCGGCTGCGACCTTGGCCCGCCGGGACCGCACCCGCGCGGCCTGCTCGCGGTACCGCGGATCCCGCATCTTCAGGTCGACCAGGATCGGGGTGGCCAGCAGCAGCGAGGATGCCGCGCCCGCGACGATGCCCACCAGCTGCACCAGCGCGAGGTCTGCGAGGGTGCCCACACCGAGCAACCCGACGCCGATCACCAGCAGGCCCAGCACCGGGAGCACGGCGATGAGCGAGGTGTTGATCGAACGCATCAGGGTCTGGTTCAGGGCCAGGTTGGCGGCCTCGCCGTAGGTGCGTCGGGACAACCCGAGCAGGCCGCGGGTGTTCTCCCTGACCTTGTCGAACACCACGACCGTGTCGTACAACGAGAAGCCCAGGATCGTGAGCAGGCCGATCACCGTGGACGGGCTGACCTCGAAACCGACGATCGAGTAGATCCCGGCCGTGACCACGACGTCGTGCACCAGCGCGACCAGCGCCGCGATAGCCATCGACCGCTCGAAGTAGACCGCCAGGAAGATCGTCACGAGGACCAGGAAGGCGGCCAGCGCGATGAGCGCCTGCCGGGTGATCTGCCCACCCCAGCTACCGCTGACCGCGCTGTCACTGATCGCCTGCAGGGACGGCGCGCCACTTGCCCCGATCGGTGCGAAGGTGTCGAACAGGGCCTGCTTCAGCGCCACGAGCTGCGCCGGGTCCAGCGACTCGGATCTGATCAGGACCGATTCGGCAGCTCCGGCGCCGGCAGTCTGCACCGCCGCTGCCGGCTCGCCGATGACCCGCTCGAACACCTCGCGCACAGCCTCGACGTCAGCCGGGGCCGCGGTGCCGACCGTGGGGAACTGGATCTGGGTGCCGCCGGTGAAGTCGACACCGAGGTTGAACGGGCGGAACACCATCGAGACCAGGCAGACGAGCACAAGCAGCCCGAAGGACACGTACCAGAGCTTCCGCCTGCCCACCACGTCGAAGGCTCCGGTGCCGGTGTAGAGCCGGGTGAGGACACCGCCCCGCACGGAAGCCGATCCCTGTGTTGCCATCTCAGGCTCCCTTCGAGGCGCCGGCGCCGGCCGCCGCACGCCGGTGATCGGCGCCCAGCCGGGCCACCGACCCCAGTCCCGACCAGGCCGGGCTGCTGAACACCCGCGAGTTCGACGCGAGCGACACCAGCGGGTGGGTCACCAGGAAGACGACGATCAGGTCCAGCACGGTGGCGAGACCGAGAGTGAACGCGAAGCCCTTCACCTGCCCGACCGCCAGGATGTAGAGCACCGCGGACGCCAGGAAACTCACCGCATCGGCGGACAGGATGGTGCGTCGCGCCCGTACCCAGCCGCGCGGCACGGCCGACCGGAAGCTGCGGCCCTCGCGCATCTCGTCCTCCAACCGTTCGAAGAAGATCACGAACGAGTCCGCGGTGATGCCGATCGCGACGATGAACCCGGCAACCCCGGCCAGGTCGAGGGTGAACCCGATCCACCGGCCGAGCAGCACCAGCACCGCGTAGACCACCGCACCGGAGAGCACCAGCGACAGGATCGTGAGCACGCCGAGCGCCCGGTAGTAGAACAGGCAGTACACGAAGACCAGCAACAGGCCGATCCCGCCGGCGATCAGCCCGGCCTGCAGGGACGCCAGCCCGAGCGTGGCCGAGACCGTCTGGGCCTCAGAGGAGGTGAAGGACAGCGGTAACGAGCCGTAGCGCAGGACCCCGGCCAGATCCTTGGCCTCGGCCTGGCTGAACTGCCCGGTGATCTGCGTCGCCCCGAAGATCGGCTGGGTGATCTCCGGGGCGGAGACGACCTCGCCATCCAGCACGAAGGCGGCGTTCTTGCCGACGTTGTTGGTCGTGTACTCACCCCAGATCGCCGCCCCCTGCCCGGTGAAGGTCAGATCGATGACGTACCCGACGCCGTTCTGGTTCAGCCGGGAAGCGGCCGTGTCGATCTCGGTGCCCTCCAGGAACACCGGGCCGAGAAGGTACTTCATCGAGCCGTCGTCGTGGCAGGCCACGAGCGGCAGCGTGGGATCGTCGTAGCCCTGCAGCGGGTCCGGAACACCGCAGTCCAGTGCGCGGAGAGCCTGCTGCTGGACGGCCGGGTCCGTGCTCTGCCGGGTCTGGCGGGCCTGCTCGATGGCGGCGGCCAGCTCGGGGTCGGCCGGGGCCGGCGGCGCCGCGGAACCGGAGGCCGGGGCCGGAGTGGGGGTGGGCGGCGGGGTGGGCTCCTGCAGCGGTGCGATGTGTGCGACCGGCGCGACGTCGAGCTCGACGACCGGATCTGCAGCTCCCAGCGGTTGGCCTCCGGCAGGCGCCGGCGACCTCGGGTCGACCGGCGGCGCGGGCGGCTCAGGTACCGGCGAACCTGGGTCGACCGGCGGCGCGGACGGCTCGGGCGCGCCAGGAACCGACCCGGCAGTGCCGCCCATGCCGCCCGTGTCCCCCGGCAACGGCACACCCGGCGGGAGGCCGGCCGAAACCGCCCCCGGAGGGAGCACCTCGCGGAAGCGCAGCTGAGCGGTCTGGCCGAGCGAGCGAGCCTGATCGCCTTCCTCACCGGGAACGGTGATCACCAGGTTGTTGCCGTCCAGCACCACCTCGGCGCCGCCGATGCCGAAGCCGTCGACCCGCTGCTGGATGATCTCCTGGGCCAGGAGCAGCTGCTCGCGCGGTGGCTCGGCACCGGTCTCGGTGCGGGCCTCCAGCGTGACTCGGGTACCGCCCTGCAGGTCGATTCCCAGCTTCGGGACGGCCTGGCCGCTCCCGGTGAAGAACACCAGTGCGTACAACATGACGACGACGCCGGCAAACGCCGCCAGATACCGCCAGGGGCGGATCCGACCCGGGATGGGTGCCACAGTCCGTCTCTCTCTGCCGTCTTCTGAGATCACGGCCGTCTTCTGAGGTCAGAGCCGCTGCCGACGATCTCGCGCCGCGCGGGTGCTCGGTCAGGTACGCGAGCCCGGGGCGCCGTCGGTGGACTCGGTAACGGCGGAGTGCTCCGAGCTCTCGGCAGCGTCTCCCTCAACGACCGGGCTGACCTTCTCCCGCACGGCCGCGCGCACCCAGGTGGTGACCACGCCGTCGGCCACCTCGAGATCGACGGTCTCCTCGTAGGACGCGTCGACGACGGTGCCGCGCAGCCCGGAGGTGGTGATGACCACGTCACCCGACACGAGGGCAGCCTGCAACGCCTGCATCTCCTGCGCGGCGCGGCGCTGGCGCCGGCTGGACAGGAAGATCGGGATGAACAGCAACAGGATGAGCGCCGGGAACAGCAGGTTCTCCATGATCTTTATATCTCCGCATGTCGTGGGCTTGTGAGTCTGCCAGCCCCGCTCTCAGAACAACGCGGGAGGGCCCGTGCTGGTGACGTCGGGTGGCGGCGCCAATCCGAGATGCCCCCAGGCGGCTGGCGTGGCCACCCGGCCCCGAGGTGTCCGCGCCAGCATTCCGGCGCGGACGAGGTAGGGCTCGCAGACCTCCTCGACGGTACCGGGTTCCTCGCCCACGGCGACCGCCAGTGTCGACACCCCGACCGGACCACCGCCGAAGGACCGGACCAGTGCCGCGAGGACCGCGCGGTCGAGCCGGTCCAGCCCGAGCTCGTCGACGTCGTAGACGGCCAGCGCGTCACGGGCCACCTGACGGGTGACCACACCGTTCGCACGCACCTCGGCGAAGTCCCGGACGCGGCGCAGCAGCCGGTTGGCGATGCGCGGCGTGCCACGGGATCGGCCCGCGATCTCCTCGCCCCCGTCCGGTCGCAGGTCGACGCCGAGGATCACCGCGGCCCGCCGGAGCACCTGCTCCAGCTCGCCGGGCTCGTAGAACTCCATGTGCGCGGTGAACCCGAACCGGTCGCGCAGCGGCCCGGTGAGCGCCCCGGACCGGGTGGTCGCCCCGACGAGGGTGAACGGGGCGATGTCCAGCGGGATGCTCGTCGCGCCCGGACCCTTGCCGACCATCACGTCGACCCGGAAGTCCTCCATCGCCAGGTACAGCATCTCCTCGGCCGGGCGGGCGATGCGGTGGATCTCGTCGATGAACAGCACGTCACCGGGTACGAGGTTGGAGAGCATCGCGGCGAGATCACCCGCCCGCTCCAACGCGGGCCCCGACGTCAGCCGGATCGCCGCGCCCAGCTCGGCGGCGACGATGAGAGCGAGGCTCGTCTTGCCCAGCCCGGGCGGGCCGGAGAGCAGGATGTGGTCAGGTGGGTCGCCGCGGCGCCGGGCTCCCTCCAACACCAGGTCGAGCTGTTCTCGCACCCGCGGTTGCCCGATGAACTCGGTGAGGTTGCGCGGCCGCAGCGACGTCTCGACCTCGACGTCGTCCTCCTCGGCAGCCCCCGACAGCTCACTCACGGCACACCCACCGCGGGTAACCACCGCACCGAACCCGCCCTCCCCCGCGAGTTGCCCATCTCAGCACGGCGAGTTGCCCATCTCAGCACGGCGAGTTGCCCATCTCAGCACGGCGAGTTGCCCATCTCGACACGGCGAGTTGCCCATCTCGACACGGCGAGTTGGGAGTCATCGTGAACGGCCCAGGTGGGTCAGGGCCGTGCGCAGCAGCGCGGACGGATCAGCGTCCGCCTGCGCGGTCAGGGCTGCGTCGACGGCCTGTTCGGCCGGGCGCGGGGTGAACCCGAGCCCGAGGAGGGCCTCCACGACCTGGTCGCGGCGTGGGTTCGACCCGCTGGCCGGGGCCGGCCGGCCGGCCGGAACCGGGACCGACACCTTGTCGCGCAGCTCCACGACGAGACGCTCGGCGCCCTTGCGCCCGATTCCGGGGACGCGGGTGAGCGTGGTGAGATCATCTTCGGCCAGTGCGCGGCGCAGGGTGTCCGGGTCGAGCACGGCGAGGGTGGCCATCGCGATCCGGGGTCCGACCCCGCTGACGGTGGTGAGCAGCGTGAACAGCTCCCGTTCGTCGGTGTTGGCGAAGCCGAATAGGGTCAGCGAGTCCTCCCGCACCACCAGCGTGGTGGCCAGTGCGCTCTGCTCACCGCGGCGCAACCCGGCCAGCGTCGTCGGCGTGGCTTGCACCGCGAGCCCGACCCCGCCCACCTCCACGACGGCGTGGGCCAGCCCGATCTCCAGCACCTCGCCGCGCACCGAAGAGATCATCCGCTGCCCCCACCCATCCGCGAACACCTGTTCGACGCGAAGGCTACAAGTACGACAAGCCGGGCCGCACGCCCCTCGGAAACCCGTTGATCACGGCGAGAAGGCTGCTGAAAAAGATCCACCACCGACCTTCTCCCCGTGATCGACGAGCGTTGCGCCCCAAGCCGGCCGTCAACGCGTCCTCGCTGCCGCTGCCAGCCGCGCCCGGTGCACCCGCGCCACCTCCGCCGCCCGGACCTGCGCCTGCGCCAACCGCTCCATCATCGGCGCCCTCCAGCAGTGGCAGATCGCCAGCGCCAGAGCGTCGGCGGCATCGGCGGGCCGGGGGGTCTCGGCCAGCCCGAGGAGTCGGGTAACCATCGCGGCGACCTGCGCCTTGTCCGCCCGCCCGGCCCCGGTGACGGCGGCCTTGACCTCACTGGGGGTGTGAAAGGCAACCGGCAGCCCGGCCCGGGCGGCGAGCAACGCGACCACTCCACTCGCCTGGGCGGTACCCATCACGGTGCGGACGTTGTGCTGGCTGAACACCCGCTCGACTGCCACCACATCAGGACGGTGCAGCCCGATCCACCGCTCGACGCCGGCACCGAGCATCAACAGCCGCTCGGCGAGCGGAACCTCCGCGGAGGTGCGGATCACGTCGACCGCCACGCACGTCACCACGCGGCCCCCACCCCCGTCCACCACCCCGAGCCCGCACCGCGTCAACCCCGGGTCGACGCCCAGCACCCGCATGCGCCACCCCACCCTCTTCGACGAACAGTCGTTCGAGGGCAGGCTACCGGCGCGATCCCATACAGCACCGCAGGCCACGCCGCCATAAAGTCGAGCCATGTCTGCAAATGAGCAGTTGGCTACGTACCTCAACGATCACCTCGGCGGTGCCAACGCCGGTGTCGAGATGGCTCGCGAACTCCAGAAAGACGTCGAGGGTGAGCGCGACGCTGATCTCCTCGGCCGGTTGGCCGAGGAGATCGAGGAGGACGTGGAGACGCTCCGAGCGCTGCTGGAGATAATCGGCATCACCAGGAACCCGGTCAAGCAGGCCGCCGGCTGGCTTGCCGAAAAGGTCCAGCGGGTGACGGTGGGTGAGGTGGTCACCGGTAGCGCCCACCTCACCCGGCTGCTGAAAGTGGAGTCCCTGTCCCTCGGCGTCGAGGGCAAGCTCGGCTTCTGGCTGGCACTGATGGAGGTGACCGCCGCCAACCCCCAGCTCGCCGGCATCGACCTGCCCCGACTCGTCGAGCGGGCGCGGGACCAGCGTCGCCGGCTGGAGACGGTCCGGCTCGATGCGGCCCGTCGAGCGTTCACCACGGTCGGTTAGGTAGCGCAGTGCGAACGGTGGCCAAGGAGATCAATGCCGTGCGTGTTCGGGTCGCCGTCGCGGCGGACCTGCCCGCGATCCAGGCCACCTACGCACACCACGTGCTCCGTGGCGTCGGCACCTTCGAGGAGGAGCCGCCGGACGCGGCGGAGATGGCTGCCCGGATGACCCAGGGCGTTGCCGCAGGTGGCTGCTGGTTGGCCGCGGAATCTGATGGCGCACTGAACGGGGTGGTGGGTTTCGCCTACTACGGGCCCTACCACCCGCGGTCGGCGTACCGGTTCACCGTGGAGGACAGCGTCTACGTCGACGAGGGCGCGCGCGGCACCGGGATCGGCACCGCCTTGCTCGGCGGGCTGGTACAGCGCGCCACCGCGGCCGGCTTCCGTCAGATGGTGGCCGTGATCGGCAGCTCGGACAACGCCGGTTCGATCGCGCTGCATGCCCGTCTCGGATTCACCGAGGCCGGGGTGCTGCGCGACGTGGGCCTGAAGTTCGGCCGGCTGCTCGACGTCGTGCTGATGCAGCGGACGCTGGACTGATCAGGCCCGGTCGTTGACCAGTAGTTGACGTCCCTCCGGGTCGGTGACCTGCACGTAGCTGCCCCACGACTCGGTCACCGGATCAATGACCTCGACGCCGGCTGCCCGCAGCTCGACCACCGTGCCCGCGAGATCATCGCACGCGAACGTCCTGGGGTAGCCGCCATCGTCCCGTCACGAGCGTGAAACCGAGCTTGCCGACGAAGAACGCGATCATCTGGTCCTGGTCGGCGACCGCGAGGATCGCCGATGCGATCCGGGCGAGATCACGGCCCGGTCCGATCGGCACGCTGGGTGCGGCTGGACCAGTTGCTCGAGTCGCGGAACACCGCCTCGACGCCGTACGGGCGCTGTGCCGGCTCCTGGGTGAACACCACCCCCTTCGCCGACCGGCCGCGGGGCGCGCAGATCGCCGGTTCCACCTAACCTGCATGCATGGCCGACAGCAGGATCCTGTTTCGCGAGTTCCTCCGGACCCCGACCCACATCGCCACGGTCACCGCCAGCTCTGACGCCCTCGTCGCCGAGATGATCAGACCGTTCCCTGATCGGGAGGAGCCGGTGATCGTCGAACTCGGCGCCGGCACGGGCCGGGTCACCGACGCCGTCCAGCGGCGGCTCGCAGGCCGCGGCCGCCACCTCGCCATCGAGATCAACTCGATGCTCGCGCGCGGGCTCGCGGAGCGACATCCCGCCGTCACCGTCGTCTGCGCCGACGCCGCGGCCCTGCCCGACGTGCTCGCCGACCACGGACTCGGTCCGGTGGACCTCGTGTCGAGCCTGCTGCCGTGGCAGGCGTACCGCTCCGCTCCGATCCCGCGGCTCATCGCGCAGGTCCTCGCGCCGGACGGGGCGTTCACCCAGGCCAAGTTCGTGATCACGCGCCGCATGGCTCCCGCACGCCGTCAGGACCTGGAGACCCGGGCGAGCTTTGCCGACGTGCGCACCGGCGCGACGGTGTGGCGCAGCCTCCCACCCGCATGCGTGCGCGTGGCCCGGCACGGTGATCCGACAGGCTGAGCCGCCTCCCGCTCGACGTTCGGCTCGTCACCGGGGCTCACCGGGATCCAACGATCACGGCACGGTGATCCGCCAGGCTCCTGGATGGACGGTCCAGCGCCGCCTGCGCACCGGTTCACCGAGTTCCCCGTCGCAGTTCACCGGTGTCGCCGGACCGGACACCCTGACGTCACGGCCCCGCACCACCACAACAGCTGGATGCTCGAGGTGGCGGCCGTGCGGGAGCAGCCAGGCGTAGCGCAGCCGGGACAGCGGGCCGGTCGCGGTGCTCACCAGGACGTCGGCGAGCCCGTCGTCGGGCACGGCGTCCGGAGTCAGCGGGGTGCCGCCGCCGATGGTGCGGCCGTTGCAGATGGCGACCTGGAGCACCCGTCGGCGGCCGTCGGCCACGATTGCGCCATCGACGACGATCTCCAGCTTCCACCCGCGACTGCGCAACCCGGCCAGCACCGCACCCACCCGGTATGCGGTCCGACCGAGAACCGGTTTGAGCGGTGTGCCATCTTGGGACGCCTGCGCGCCGACCCCGAGGTGCACCGCGTTGACCACCACTGCGCCGGTGTCGTCAGTGAGCAGGTCGAGAGCTCGGGGCCGTCCGCGCAGGACGACACCGGCCGCTTCGACCGGGTCGACGGGGATGGCGAGGGTGCGGGCGACGTCGTTGCCGGTGCCCATCGGCACCAGGCCCAGTACGTGGTCGGCGAGCTCACCACGCGCGTGCAGTGCCGCGACGAGCAGGTGCAACGTCCCGTCGCCGCCCACGGCCACCGGTCGGTGGCCGGGATACTCGGCGAGCAAGCCGTCCAGCTCGGAAGGGTCGCCCATCGGGGCGCTCCGTACCTCGGCGCCCTCGCGCAGCGCGGCGAGCAACGCACCCAGGACGCCGGCGTCGGCGCTGCCGGCGCCGGCGTTGGAGAGCACGAGCAGTGGTGGCATGCCGCAAGCGAACCACGGTAGTTAAGGTCACGGCCGGAGATGGCGATGACACAGCTCGTGCTCGGCCCGATGGTGCGGTACGTGGACGAGAGCGCCGCAACGTCGTGTTGCGGGTGGTGTCAGTGCGCCGCCTCGTCCCAGCTGTGCCCGTAGCCGACCGACACCTCCAGCGGCACGCTCAACCTGTGTGCCACCCCCATCTCGCGCCGGACCAACTCCTCCACCGCCGCGCGCTCACCGTCGGCGATCTCGAGCACCAACTCGTCGTGCACCTGGAGCAACATGCGGCTGCGCAGGCCCTCGGCGACCAGCGCACGGTGCACGGTGAGCATCGCGACCTTGATGATGTCGGCTGCGCTGCCCTGGATGGGGGCGTTGAGCGCCATCCGCTCGGCCATCTCGCGGCGCTGCCGGTTGTCGCTGGTGAGATCGGGCAGGTAGCGCCGCCGTCCCAGGATAGTCTCGGTGTAGCCGTCCTTGCGCGCCTGGTCGACGACGGTGTGCAGGTAAGCGCGCACCCCGCCGAACCGGGCGAAATACTCGTCCATCAATCCGCGGGCCTCCTCGGTGGAGATCCGCAGCTGCGCGGACAGCCCGAACGCCGAGAGGCCGTAGGCCAGGCCGTAGTTCATCGCCTTGATCTTGGCGCGCTGCTCGGAGGTGACCTCGGTGGGCGCGCAGCCGAACACCCGGGCCGCGGTCTCGGCGTGAAAGTCGAAGCGGGAGCGGAACGCCTCGATGAGCGCGGCGTCCTCGGAGAGGTGCGCCATGATCCGCATTTCGATCTGGCTGTAGTCGGCGGTCATCAGTTCGGCGAACGCAATGCCATCGGCAGAGCCATCGCCGACCACGAACGTCTCGCGGATCCGCCGGCCCGCGGCAGTGCGGATCGGCACGTTCTGCAGGTTGGGCTCGGTGCTGGACAGGCGCCCGGTGGCAGCGATCGTCTGGCTGTAAGTGGTGTGGATGCGCCCGTCGTCGGCCACGGACTTGAGCAGCCCGTCAACGGTGACCTTGAGCCGGGTGGCGTCGCGGTGCAGCAGCAGGTGGCGGAGGAACTCGTTGCCGGTGGCCCCGTACAGGTTGGCCAACGCGTCGGCGTCGGTGGTGTAGCCGGTCTTGGTGCGCTTGGTCTTCGGCATGCCGAGCTCGTCGAACAGCACCACCTGCAGCTGCTTGGGCGAGCCGAGATTGATTTCCTTGCCGATCACGGCAAAGGCGTCCTGCGCGGCCTGCTTGACCTGCGCGGCGAAGTCGGCCTCCAGAGCGGCCAGCGCCACCTGGTCGACGGCGATGCCCGCGGTCTCCAGGTCGGCCAGCACGTACTGCAACGGGAGCTCGAGATCGGCGAGCAGCTCGGTACCACCCCGCTCGGCAAGCTCGGCATCGAGCGCGTCGGCCAGCTCGGCGACGGCCTGGGCGGCCACCATCTGAGTCTGGGCGCGGGCGGCGTCGGCCTCCTCCGCGCCGCTGGGAGCATCGGTGGAGAGCGCATCGGCACCGAGCAGAGAGAGCTGGCCGTCCTCGGCCTCACCCTCGGCGCGCAGCTCACGGCGCAGGTAGCGCAGCGTGAGATCGGCCAGGTCGAAGCTGCGCTGCCCCGGCCTGGACAGGTAGGCCGCCAGGGCGGTGTCGGTGGTGAGCCCCGCGAGGGTCCAGCCGCGGCCGCGCAGCGCGTGCAGCACCGACTTGGCGTCGTGCGCCGCCTTGGGTATCGACGGATCGGCCAGCCACTCCCCCAGCGCAACCTCGTCCTGCGGGGTGAGCGTGGGGACGTCGAGATAGCCGGCCTGCGCAACACCCGCGGTGGCACCACCGGCCCGGGCCTCGACGGTGGGCTCACCGGTGGCCAGCGCGATGCCGTCGACGTCGCAGCCCGCCCATGTCGCAAGTGGACCGTGGAAGGCGAGCCCGACGCGGCGACCGTCGCGCGCGTTGGCGTCGAGCCAGGCCCGTACGGTGTCGGACGCGATCGCGCCGCCCTGCACCTCGAAACCCTCCTCGGCCTCCGGTTCGGCGCTGATGAGGGTGGCGAACAACCGATCGCGCAGCACCCGGAACTCGAGCTCGTCGAACAGCCGGTGTACGGCGTCGCGATCCCAGGGGCGCATCTCGAGGTCGTGTGGGTGCACGTCGAGGGGAACGTCGCGGACCAGTTCGGTGAGCTGACGGTTGAGCGCGACGTTGGCGAGGTTGGCGCGCAGCGCGTCGCCCGCCTTGCCCTTGACCTCTTCGACCCGGTCGGTGAGCTCGGCGAGCGAGCCGAACTCCCGGATCCATTTGGCGGCCGTCTTCTCCCCCACTCCGGGGATGCTCGGCAGGTTGTCGCTGGGGTCACCGCGCAAGGCCGCGAAATCGGGGTACTGGGCCGGGGTGAGGCCGTAGCGCGTCATCATCTCGGCGGGATCGATGCGGCCAAGATCGGACACGCCGCGGCGCGGATAGAGCACCATCACGTTGTCGCTGACCAGCTGGAACGCATCGCGATCGCCGGTGGTGATGAGCACCTCGAACCCGTCGGCCTCGGCCTGGGTGGCGAGAGTGGCGATCAGGTCGTCGGCCTCGTAGCCCGCGACACCGAACTCGGGGATGGCGAGCGCGCGCAGGACCTCCTTGATGAGGTCGACCTGGCCTCGAAAATCGTCGGGAGTCGTCGTGCGGTTCGCCTTGTACTCAGCATAGCGCTCCGACCGGAACGTGGTGCGCGAGACGTCGAAGCACACCGCGAGGTGGGTGGGCTGCTCGTCACGCAGCTGGTTGATGAGCATGGAAATAAAGCCGTACACCGCGTTGGTGGTCTGACCGGTGCCGGTGCGGAAGTTCTCCGCGGGCAGCGCGAAGAAGGCCCGGTAGGCCAGCGAGTGACCGTCGAGCAGGAGCAACCGGCGACCGGTCGGAGGCGACACGGCGGCCGTCGGGGCAGGAGTTCGGGTGGCGGGGCTCATCGACGGCGAGTCTAGAACCGGGCACCGACAATCTCGGGACCGCGTGTCATCCACCGAACGAAGGTCGCCGCGTGTCGCCTTGCCGAACGAATGTCGTCGCACGGCGGGTAACGACTTTTACCCGCGCTCAGCTCGGACGCTGCATGCGCACCAGCTCCACCCCGGCGGCATCGACGACCGTCTCCGTGGTCCGGTAGCCGGCCGCCGTGTAGAACCGCAGGTTGTCGTTGCTGCGGCTTCCGGTGACGAGCCAGAACATGACCACTGACGGTGGCATGGCCCCATGCACCGCCACCAGGAGCGCGCGTCCGATACCGCGACCCTGCACATCGGGTGCGACGGAGAGACGCACAACCTCCATGTTCGCGCCACTCACGCGGCCGCGGACCGACCCGGCCAGGCGGGCGCCCAGCGACGCACCACGGGCGACAAGATCGGGGCCGTCGGCGCGCACCAGATCGGCGCGCAGCTCATCCAACGTCTCGAGCAGCGGCGGGATGTTCGGTGCGGCGTAGCGCTGCGCCTCGGTCACGTACGCCGCACGCTGGACGGTGAGCGCCTCACCAGCGTACTCGGGGCCGAGCGGCGCGATGCGGAGCGAGCGCCCGATCACGGACCTATGATACGGGTACTCCGGTCGAAGGGCTCGGAGCTTCATCCAAATCGGCTTGCACGAGAAAAGTAACAACGATTGAAACCGCCGACCCTATAATCGCTGAAATAAATGTCGGGCTTACGGGTCTTCTCGATTGTCGGTCATGATGTGGTTCATTCACGTCGGAAGCAGGGTTGTCGTCTCGTCCAGATCCGTCTGGGCCAGAAGTTGCCACGCCTACCACCCCACGGCATCGGCAAGTTCACTCTTCGTGGTCACCAGTCACGTTCTGTAGCGAGAAGGCGTAGAACTCGTAGCCTATCGCCAGCGATATATTCAGTGACTCTCTTAATCTCAGTGATTC
>Ga0136617_10001661_pt1 | contig 19762 bp, 16 predicted proteins | sample AntDrymUQ3222106_2_FD_129672 | JGI IMG/M metagenome (GOLD analysis project Ga0136617, IMG submission 129672) | Polar desert sand microbial communities from Dry Valleys, Antarctica - metaG UQ322 (21.06) | ecosystem: Environmental > Terrestrial > Soil > Desert | place: Antarctica: Dry Valley... | reverse complement strand
GGTGAATAACCCCAACCGTCGATGATGATGAGAGCTATGGGGCCTTTAGAGTCTGGCAAAGACGTCTCCTGTTTGCTGCAAATTAAATTCAAGCCGTCGTGAGAGCTCAAGCGAATTGCTGGGACCGCGGGCGCCCGCTACGCGACGCCAGACTCAAATTCGTTCTTCTGCACTTGACCATGTGGAGACGTTGTTCGCGCTTCGCGCTCATTTGCGGGCGAGGGCGCCTGATGCGGTCCCAGTAATTAACTCAACTGTCTGCCGTGTCCTGCCAATAATCTGGCGCTTCCTGCATTTGAGGGTCTGGGCGTTCCATCCAGCGTTCCGGCCGCTTCAATTCCCGGAACCCGAACTTTCGGTAAAGTTCGTGTGCATCTTTAGTTGCGAGGACCCAACGGCGAAACTGTTGTAATTCGGAATGCGATAGGATCGATTCCATCAGCCACTTGGCCAACCCTTGCCCGCGGTGTCCCTCCAGAATAAAAACATCCGCTACCCACGCGAAAGTGGCGAAATCAGTGACTACTCGAGCGAACCCGATCTGCTGATTGCTTTTATAGAGTCCGAAGTTTAGCGAATTATCGAGCGCCCGCTGCACTGTCTCGATTTTGCGCCCCTGCCCCCAGTAAGACTGATTTGAAATGAAGTCATGGATTACCGGAAGTTCGAGAGCGGCATCATCGGTGCTGATAGTGTATTCGTTTCGCTTCCATTCGCGATGAGGGACTTCTGTCATATCCTGGTCTCAGCTTCGCTTTACTTCGTGGGGCTCCCTATCGTTTTGCGGCGCGGACTTTCCTAATCCGACTCGACGTAGCGGCTTCAAGTTGACGGAAAGCAGAACGACCTGGATAGCGGGCGGCTCCGCGTAAGTCTTCTTCAATACGCAGGAGTTGATTGTACTTGGCAATTCGATCCGTGCGGGAAAGTGAGCCCGTTTTGATCTGCCCGGCGTTCGTAGCAACTGCCAGGTCGGCAATGAAGGGATCCTCAGTTTCGCCGGAACGATGAGAAATGATCGCTGAGCGCCCGTTGGTCCTGGCCAGCTCGATACAATCAAGAGTCTCGGTAAGTGTGCCGATCTGATTAACTTTAATCAGGATCGAGTTTGCAACGCCCAGTTCAATTCCCTTACGCAGGAATTCTGTATTGGTCACAAACAGATCATCCCCTACGAGCTGTACTCGTTGGCCCAGCTGATCGGTTAAAGTTTTCCAGCCGTCCCAGTCGTTTTCCGCCATACCATCTTCAATCGAGATAATCGGGTACTGCTCCACCCAACCGCTCCAGAATGCGACCATTTGATCACTCGACAGTTTTCGCTGATCACTTTTCTTAAAGACATACGACTTGCCGTCGAAAAACTCACTCGCCGCGGGATCCAGCGCGAGCAGGCAATCCTTCCCCGCCGAGTAGCCCGCCTGAACAATCGCTTCGAGGATCGTTTCGATTGCTTCTTCGTTTGAACGAAGGTTCGGAGCAAAGCCGCCTTCATCTCCTACGCTGGTGGCATAACCCTTCTTCTTCAGTACCGCCTTTAATGTATGAAAGATCTCCGTACCAACGCGCAGGCTTTCGCGGAAACTCGTGGCGCCCACCGGCACGATCATAAACTCCTGAAAGTCCACGTTGTTATCGGCATGCGCGCCGCCATTGATGATATTCATCATTGGCACCGGCAGGGTACGCGCGTTTGGTCCACCGAGATATTTATAGAGAGGTATTTCCAGATAGGAGGCTGCCGCTCGTGAGGTTGCCATCGAGACCGCCAATATTGCATTTGCTCCGAGCTTTGATTTCGTCGTCGTGCCATCCAGATCGATGAGCGCACTATCAACCTCTGCCTGATCGAGCGCATCGAGTCCTTCGACTGCGGGAGCAATAATGTCATTCACGTTGCGGACAGCTTGCAAAACTCCCTTGCCGCCATAGCGTTTTTTGTCACCGTCACGCAACTCGACAGCTTCGTTCTCGCCCGTGGACGCTCCCGAAGGCACGGCCGCCCGCCCCACCTCGCCGCCAACCAGGGTGACTTCGGCTTCCACGGTCGGGTTTCCGCGCGAATCAAGTATTTCGCGCGCTTGGACCTGATCAATCCAGCTCATTATGAATTCACTCCTGCAAGACTCTTACTCTTAATGGGCCGCCCGAGCGCCTTCAGCGGCCGGTGCGGACTCGGACTGGACTTCTGCGGGCAACTGGAGACGTACGCGCATCACCCGCCGCCGCTCGACCCGTTCAATTGTAAAGAGGAGTCCATTGTGTTGGACCGTCTCCCCAGTTTTAAGGACGTGGCCGGCCGCAGTCATCAGAAAGCCGCCGATGGTTGTGTAGGTTTCCGACTCCGGGACTGAAAGCTTTAGTCGCCGATTCAAATCGCGAACGGCGAGGCCGCCTTCAAGCAGGAATTGTCGCTCGCCGGCTGGCGTTATCTGTTCGTTGACCTCTTCGTCATGCTCGTCCGAGATTTCGCCGACAATTTCTTCGAGCAGATCATCCAGGGTGATGATTCCTTCGAGGCCGCCGTGCTCATCGACCACAAAGCCGAAATGGGCCTTCCCTTTTTGCATTTGGCGGAGGACATCTTCGAGCCGCGCCGTGTTAACCACATAAAGTGGCGACCGGAGCACTTCGTCCAAACGAAAACTATCAGGACGCAACAGGCAGGGCATCACGTCTTTGCTGTGGACAAAGCCGATTACATCATCAATAGATTCGCGATAGACGGGAAGCCGCGAATAACGGTTCTGCTCAAACGCTTTCATTATCTGCTCCAATGAACTATCGGCGGGGATTGCGGCGATCGCGGTGCGCGGGACCATTGCCTCCCGCACAAGTGTGTCTGAAAACTCGAACACCTTATGAATCAATCGCCGCTCCTCAGCGCGCAGTTGACCGCCCTCCCGCGAAAGATCAATAAGCTGACGAAGCTCGGCTTCCGTGTAAATTGAAGCGTGTTCAGAAGTTGCCTGTAGGCCAACAAGGCGAACTATTCGCGCGCTCGCCCAATCGAGGGCGCGAATAGGCCATTGGAACACTCTATAAAATGCCAACATTGGCAGCGAGGTGGCCATCGCTACCTTTTCAGCCAGCGCGAGGCCAATCAGCTTGGGCGCTTGTTCGCCCAGGACAATATGAAGTGCAGTGATTATCGAAAACGCGACGGCGAAAGCGATCCCATGTCGCCAGGAGTCTGAAAGCCCGGACAATGGTCCTTCCAACATCCGCGCAATAACCGGCTCGCCAACCCAGCCCAAAGCTAGCGATGCCAATGTAATACCCAGTTGCGAGGCGGAGAGGTAGGCATTGAGGTTGTTGAGTAGCCCGAGCAATCTTTTTGCTGAACGATTCCCCGCCGCAGCCCGAGTCTCGATTCGCGATCGGCGCACGCCGACCAGGGCAAACTCGGCTGCAACAAAGAAACCGTTGGCAGCAACAAGCAGCAGCACGAGGCCTATTTTAAGAATTGTCGAGGCTACACTGATCGGGGCGCCAAGGTCGCCCGCCTCGAGTACCAGGCTTAACAGGTAACTGGGAGGTTCTGACATTCTGCAAACGCCAGAGTTGGCGCTTAAGCTCCTTGATCCTCTGTACAGTAGTGAACACTCAGAATCATAACATGCGGAAGCTTGCGGAAGGCATGGGAGCGAAATCGTCCAGGCAGACGAGTGAGCAGGCCAAGGTTTTCATTACCGGCGGCAGTTCTTTATTAATTCCAGCGAATTTAGATTTTTAGTGCCCGGCCGCGGCACCAGCGGCCCTGGCCTTGACGGGGCGCCGATCGTGTTTGACACAGGCACGCGTGAGAGCTTGTTCCACCCGCGGTTCGATATTGCACTGCGGCTGACGGCAAACGGCAGCCAACTCGGAAATCACAAGGTAGCGGGCTCGCTCGAGCATTCGTTGCTCTCGAAAGGAAAGCGGCTTGAGTTGATTTAGATAGGTAAGATGTTTAAGGACCTCCGCGGCTTCAAAAACATCGCCGGTGCGCATTTTTTCCGAGAATTCCTTAAAACGATCCTTCCAATCGTTAGCAGGGAAGGAGAAATCATCGGCCAAAACCTTAAAAAGCATTTCGCATTCGCCCGACGAAATTGGCGATCGAAGACCAACTTCCGATGCGTTTGAGACGGGCACGAGCACTAGCGAGTTATTGGCAGCCAGCCGGAGCATATAGAAAGGGAGTGAGCTTGCTCCGATTTGTTTCTGTTCGATTTGTTCAATGGTTCCTATTCCGTGATTGGGGTAAACGACTTTCTGACCGACTTTGAAGCCCACGCAACACCTCCGTTGGTTTGAGAAAATCAGACTACGCCGCGGCGGGTCTGGGGGAAATCCGAGCGGCGCAACTAAAGGCGCCGGGCCCTAACAAGGTAAGTAAATCGAGTCTAGCAACTGGTCTTGCCAAGCGTCAAGCGATTCAGACACCCAACTTGAACAAGTGAAAAGCGGGGCAACCTTTCGGGGAATTCATCTTGACTTCTCATCTTTCCTGATATTCGCCCTCGGTAGTGCGTTAGCACACATAGCGAGAACCTCCCTGGCGCGACGACAAGCCCATCGCTGGTTTTCCGGAGCGAGCGTAAGCAGGATTTGGCAATCAATTCTCCACTCAACAGTAAAACCCGATTGAAGTTGGGACTCTGAACGCTTGTTTCCGAAAATCAAGACAGCTACCGTCAAACGTATTGAGTTGTCACCGCCAAACCATGCTGTTAGGATCGACCAGGAATTGTTTGAACCATCCACGATAGCTACAGTCGTTTTAGATAGTAACTGACTCTCGCTGCTTTATCCGGATCATTCGTATGGCACTTCTAAAGATCACTGATGCAAGCGGCCGTCAATGGCAGTACGACTTTCCACCGCAAGGCGTCTGCACGATAGGACGAGCGCCTGACAATACCGTGGTGCTCGATGACCCGCGCGCCTCTCGCTATCACGCGCACATCAAACCGTCCGAGGATAATTCCTTCACTCTGGTGGACGGGGCAGTTATCAACGGGCAGCTCCGCCGCAGCGCTAACAAGGTTTTCGTTAACGGCGAGGCGCACTCTGAATACCGGCTAAAGAACGGCGATCGCATCACCATCGGCGCGAGCACTCTCCGACTTGAGCAACGCGCGGAAGAACGCACGACAGACGTACGTTACGACGATAAACCTCTCGGTCACACCCAACTGGTCGTTTCAGCCAATGACGTGATGTCTACCGTGTTGCAGGCTAAGGCAGCCGAAGCGGTAGTCTCCTCTCCGGCGCGGGACAAAGTACTCGAAGCGTTGCAACGAAAAGCAAATATCCTCAGTGCCCTTTATGAGATGAGCAAAACGTTGGGCTCAGTTTTCGATCTGGAGGCGATTTTTGCCAAGGCGACTGACGTCATATTTCGATCCACACCTGCCGATAGAGTGGTGGCCCTCCTGGCTGAAGGCGACGGCAACGGCAATCCTGAAGACGTCGTGCTAAACCCGATTGCCATGCGCGCTCGTGATGAGAGCCTCAATAACCATGCGCGGAAACTCTCGATTGGCCGAACGATTACGCGGAAGGTGATGAAAGATCGAGTGGCCTTGCTTTCGCAGGATGCCGCTTCCGATGAACAGTTTGCCGGCGTTGACTCGATCGTGTCTCAGGGAGTTCGTTCAACTATCTGCGCCCCACTGGTTGGCGAGTCGCGAGTTCACGGCGCCATTTACGCTGACCGTCTTGATCCCTTTGCTGCTTTCAAACCTGACGACCTCGAGTTGATCAGCGCCGTCGCTGCCCAAACCGCAATCGCCGTGGAAAACGCTCGCGCGCACGAGCGCCTCGCGCGTGAGGAAGTGGCCCGCGCAAACTACAGCCGGTTTCTACCCGAATATGTGGTTAAGCAGATGCTCGAGAATCCCGAGTCGTTCAAGCTCGGTGGCGTTAACCAGACAATTACAATTCTCTTTGCCGACATTCGTGGGTTCACCAGCATCTCGGAACATGCGCCCCCGGAGAAGGTGGTCGGCCTACTCAACAGATATTTCTCGGCCATGACCGACATTATTTTTGCTCACGGCGGAACGCTTGATAAATATCTCGGCGATGGGCTGATGGCGCTTTTTGGCGCCCCCACAACGACTCCGGAAGATGCTTCGAATGCTCTGAACACCGCAGTAGCGATGCAACGCCGAATCCTCGGCATCAATATGGAGTTGCGGCAGGAAGGCCTGGCGGAGATCGGAGTTGGCATTGGTTTGCATACCGGAGAAGTGACTGTGGGGTACATCGGCTCCGAACGCCGCTCTGAATACACCGCTATTGGCGATTCGGTAAACACTGCTTCGCGGCTGGAATCAAACGCCCGGGGCGGCCAGATCTTGCTGAGCGATGCAACCGCAAAGGCTGCGCGCAGCCGTTATAAACTGAAGGCACGTGATCCCATCACCGTGAAGAATCGCGAGCAACCAGTTGTCTTGTGGGAAGTTGATTGGCAGCGGGCAAGCGGCGCATTCTAGCTTCTACTTCTCACGCAATTAAGTCGACGCCAGCTTTTCGAATCTTTGCGAAGCCTTTGAACTCTTTGCGGTTGAAGTTCCGCCACGCACTAAGTCATCAAGCGCAACGGGTCTCAAGGCACGCACGCCTAACAACAAACGCTCCGTCTTCGAGACTGGCTATGGGCTTCCCTCAATTCTTCAAACAACAACTTACGATCGCGCGCGTTTACGGTATTCCTGTCCGTATTGATTACCGCTGGTTTGCGGTAGTGGCGCTGAGCGTCTGGCTGATTGCAAGCAATTTGCAGAGTCACGTTATGCAGCTTGGCAATGTGGGCCTGCCGCCGCTAGCCCCTGCCACCGCCTGGGTCCTCGGATTTATAACCACCGCCGGGCTCTTCCTTTCGGTCTTTGGACACGAACTTTCGCACGCCTTGATGGCCAGGGCAGAGGGCATCGAGATCGAGGAGATTGTGCTTCATCCCTTTGGCGGCCTCGCGCGCCTCAAGAATGAGCCTCAGAATCCCCGGGCGGAGCTGCGAATCGCGGTTGCGGGTCCAGCCGCTAGTTTTCTGTTTGCCGTGCTCGCCTTTATCGCTGCCAAAATCGCCTCGCTGGGAAACTATGAAGCGACTTACGTAGTTTTCTTTCTGATTGCCTCAGGTAATCTCCTGCTCGCGCTTTTCAATCTGTTTCCCGGTTACCCGCTTGACGGCGGCCGCGTTTTGCGCGCCATCCTCTGGCGCTCGAGCGGCAATATGCAGGACGCCACGCGCAAGGCGGGGATCTGCGGCGTCCTTATTGGAGGCATGCTCATTCTGTTTGGCGTGTACATCATGATCGCGCCCAACTGGAGACCGACCGAGCCTTACTTCATGGGCGGCTGGTCGATCCTGGTTGGGCTCTTCCTGCTCGATACGGCTACAAAGGTGGTTAAGGGTGCGCAGGGAGCCAGGCTGCTCACGGTCGCAGACGGGATGTCGCCGCCGATCGCGGTCGATCCCGGACTGTCCATTAGTAGATTTGTGGACGACATTCTTCCGCTTCACCGGCAAACGAGTTTTCCGGTGGCCGTGAAGGGCCGGCTTCATGGAATTCTATCGCTCGAAGATTTGAAAGCTCTTCCTCGTGAGCGCTGGGCTAACACGATTGTGAAAACTGTCATGCGGCCGATCACGCCAGCATTCTTTGTTGACCCGGCGACGACGCTCGATTCAGCGAGAGAGTTGATGAAGGAAAATGGAGTCGGCTCAATCGCCGTGGTAAATGCAAAAGGTCACCTCGTCGGTTTTCTGCTGAGCGGCAAAATCAGGCGCAGTTCGAAAAAGAAAACCCCGCCTCGATAGTTCCAATCCATAGATCATAACTGTAGTCGGTCAGTTATGACCCCGCTAATCAATTACGCCTAATCCCAGTTTCTTCACTTCGTGTCCGTCATGTAGGAACTGAATCAAAAACGATTCACGAAACACCACGAAATATCACAAACAAAACTTTCGTGTTCGTTCGTGTGGGTTAGTGGATCGATTGGTTCCGCCGGGCCAACTCTCAGATTAGGACACTACTCAACAACGCTCCGCATTGCCACACTGCTATTTTTCCGCGATAATCCACGCGGAGCAATCAATTCTCGGCTGAAGGAAATTTCCTAAATGCTGGCGGTACTCGGGGCGCTCTTTGCCAACGGACTCATCACGATCCTGAAGTTTGGTGCCGCTCTCATTACCGGCTCATCCGGAATGATGGCCGAGTCGTTACACTCGTTTGCCGATACGACCAACCAGGTATTTCTGTTGCTGGGACTCAGGTTTTACAAGCGTCCTGCCTCCGAGAAACATCCGTTTGGCTACGGAAAAGAGCGCTTCTTCTGGTCGTTCATTGCGGCGATCTTCATTTTCGGCGTCGGCGCGACTTATGCGATTTATGAAGGGATCGCAAAACTTCGCCACCCGCATCCGCCGGAAAACCTGAAATGGGCTTACTGGGTGCTTGGCATCTCGTTCGTGCTCGAATCCGGTTCGATTGCACTGGCGCTTTATCAGGAGATCAAAGAGGCCCACCACGAAAACCTGACGTTCTTTGCATACCTTCGCGAATCGAAAGACCCGACAGCGAAGACTGTGCTCTTTGAGGATACGGCGGCGCTACTAGGCATTGTCATCGCCGCGGCCGGAATTTATCTAACTGAGCATCACACCGGGCCAGGTGGTGGAGCTTACTGGGATGGCGTTGCTTCGATTGTTATTGGGCTGGTGCTGGCGGTCGTAGCTTTCGTCCTGGCTCGCATCTCCCGAGGCTTGCTGCTCGGCGAGGCGGCTACTCAGAAAAGCGTCCAGGCGATCAGGCAGGCGATTGAAAGCCATCCGAATGTTGTCAAGGTGGTTGAGTTGCTCACGATGCATCTGGGACCAAAACAGATTCTGATCAATGCCCATGTGAATCTAAGAGACGATCTGGTTACTGGGGAAATCGTCAAGACTACTGAAGAGGTCGAAAGTTTGATCAAACGCGCCGAGCCAAAAGTGGAAATGATTTTTTTAGAGGCTGCGCGGCAGTGTGAAAGCACTGAACCGGAACCTGTGCCGGAGCACATTGGTTAAGAGCCGACGAGACCGGTTGGGGAAACTAAATTGTTACTTCTAACACGCAGATCGCTAGTCCCCGTTTTGAAAACAAGAGATGCTGTTACAACTGCCATACACGGAGTATCTGGGAAGACTTGGTGAGCCGCGCAACATCGCGGACGTGGTCCTTGTCTTCTTGCTTGTGTATGCAGTTTTGAAGCTCGTGCGCGGAACTCGCGCCGCCCCCATGGCCGCCGCCATCGGGGCTTTTGCCCTCCTCTACTGGCTCGCAGTCCAACAGGATCTGGGAACCCTGGCCTTCATTCTTCGCGGCGCATTGCTTTATATCGGCGTCGCTATCATTGTTCTCTTCCAATCCGAAATCCGGCAGGCACTAATCACCTTTGGCAATCGATTCAGCATGCCCTTCTCGCGCAGGCACCTGGGGCAATTTGGCGAGGGCGTCTATGACGAAGTAGTCCTGGCCGCCACGACGCTCGCCTCAACCAAGACCGGCGCGCTCATTGTGATCGAACGCAACATCGGACTAAAGAACATAATCGACGGCGGCGTGAAGCTGGATGCCGAACTCAGTTATGACCTGCTGGTCAGCATTTTCAATCCAGAGTCGCCTCTGCATGATGGCGCCGTAGTCGTGCGCCGCCATCGCGTGGCCGCTGCTTCGTGTTTTTTGCCGCTGACTTTGAATTCCCGCCTTTCGAGAGACATGGGCACGCGACATCGCGCGGCCCTCGGTGTTACAGAAGATACTGATGCCGTGGCGGTCGTGGTTTCAGAAGAGTCAGGTCTGATCTCAATCGTTCAGCGCGGCGACATAAAACGCGGACTGGATGGTCCGAAGCTTCAAGCCGCAATCTCGGAAGCGCTCGAATTCGTGCCAAAACGGGAGAAGGCGAAACAGATCGAGAAGCCGGCTGAACCGGACGCTGACACCGAAGAAGTCGCGTCCTTGTGAATCTCAAATCTCAAATTTCAAATTTGAGATCTGAAATCCTAAATCTAACTAATGCCTTTCCAAGATATAGATGAACCCACAGCTACCCCGCTCCCGCGGCCGCCTTCGGCGCTTGAGCTGTGGTTCCGCAAGATATTTTTCGAAGATTGGGGCCTGAAATTGCTTGCGTTGGGAATCACAATCGTGCTCTGGCTAGCGGTGACAGGACAAAACAAGCCCGTCACCCAACGCATCTCCGACGTTCAACTCAATTTTCTTAGGCGCGAAGGCCTGGAAATCAGTAATGAGCCTGCCGGAAGCGTGGAGGTCACTGTCAAAGGAAGTCCCAGCCTGCTTGATCAGATGAAGTTGCGCGATTTAGTCGTGACTGTTGATATCAGTGATCAGAATGCGGGAGAACGCCTAGTTCGCCTATCCCCTGAAGGCGTCAAGATGGAACTGCCACCTGGCGTGAAGATTCTGGGTTTTCGACCCGCCTCGATTCCCATTCGACTTGAGCCAACCGTCGAGCTAGCGGTTGCTGTCGAGGTCAAGCTTGAAGGGAAATTGCCCGATGGTTATGAGGTCACTGGCATCAGCGCGAACCCGGCTAAGGTGAGAGTTCGCGGCCCAGCAGATCGGGTAAGTGCTTTACAGAAAGCGATGACTGAAACGGTCAGGTTGGATGGTAAGAAAGAAAGCTTTAGCCTTTCCCATGTTGCGATAAACATTGCCGATGCCAAAGTCGACGTTCTGGATCCGACTGTCGACATCCGCGTGGAAATTGCCGAGAAGAAGCGTGGCGTCATTACACTCGGTTCGGGTTTGCTCGGAGGCTCACCCTACATGGCTAGTATTATCGCGCCCGCGGATCGCCAGTAGTTGCATCCACCATTCGCCCTCCCCTTCACCATGAATAAACTTTTTGGCACCGACGGTATTCGCGGCGAAGCAGGAAAATTTCCTCTCGACGCGGCAACAGTAGAAAAACTTGGCGCCTCTCTCGCCACGCGCCTCAAAGAGAAACTTGGCCGTCGGCCTTTAATCGTAATCGGAAGAGATACGCGTGAGTCGGGCGAATGGATCGAGCAGACGCTGGCTACTGGCGCAGCAAGAGCAGGGGCCGACTCGCGATCGGCGGGAGTAATTACGACGCCCGGTGTAGCCTTCCTCGCCAGAACATTGCCAGCCGACGCAGGTGTGGTGCTCAGCGCTTCTCACAACGCCTTTCAAGACAACGGCATCAAGATCTTCGCTCCGTCAGGACGGAAGCTTGACGAAGCAACTGAGCGTCTGATTGAAAGTGACGTTTCTGCGAAAAACCTCCAGGGATCGTCCCCGCAGTCGCCAGGCTCGGCTCAACCTGAAATTGAATCGCTGAGGACCGCGACCGACGCGGCGGGTAGTGAGAGTGCTATTAGCGAAGCCGCCGATTTGAGGAATCGTTATCTTGATTTTCTTACCAATGAAATCGGTCGTGGCATTTCCCTTAAAGGGCTCAAACTGGTGATCGACTGTGCGAATGGCGCCGCTTCTGATCTCGCTCCATTGTTGTTTCAGCGGCTCGGAGCAGGTGTGACCTCCATCAACAACACTCCCGATGGGCGCAATATTAACCTCGGTTGCGGATCTCTCCACCCCGAAGCCCTTCAGAACGAAGTGGTGAGACAAGGCGCGTCGCTTGGCGTGGCCCTCGATGGTGATGCGGATCGATCATTGTTTGTAGACGCTAACGGCCGGCTGGTAAACGGTGATGCTGGGTTATGGGTGCTGGCAAAACACCTGCGGACTCGGTCTCAGTTGCGGCAGAATACGGTGGTCGCAACAGTCATGAGCAACATCGGTCTGGAACTGGCATTGCAGTCGCAGGGAATAAGCCTGGTGCGCACAGATGTGGGCGACAAGTATGTTTTGGAAGAGATGCTTCGCATAGGCGCGAGCCTCGGCGGTGAGCAGTCAGGGCATATCATCTTTCCAGAGTTGAGTCTGGCCGGGGACGGATTAATCACGACGATCTGTCTGCTGCGCGCCATGATCGAGGAAGGAAGAGCGCTCCACGAATTGACGGAGGGGTTTCAGACGTTCCCCCAGATACTCCTGAACGTTGAAGTGAAAGTGAAGCAGCCCTTTGGCGAAGTCCCGTCAATCCAAAGGGCCGCGCAACTTATAGAAGCCGAGCTCGGCTCTCGCGGAAGATTACTGTTGCGCTATTCCGGCACCGAGCCCCTGGCGCGGGTGATGATTGAAGGGGAGAGTCAAAACGAAATCGAAGGGCAGGCACGAGAACTGGTCGCCATAATCCAGGAGGCCCTCGGGACTTAAACTCCTTTCGCCATGGATTTTTTACGTGGAATCTTGAAAGATTTACACAGTACTCAGGCGGAAGACAGCTACGAAAACCAGTCCAATATTAAGAACAACAGGAAAAGAAGATGCCACGAACTATGACTGGGCCAAATCTTGTTCGGCATGCGCGTTGCCATGGATACTGTGGGGCAAGAAGAGACGGTTGGTGAATCCTCCGTCTCAGTGGTTGCTGGGGTGAGGACAGTGACCACGAAATTGGAAGGGCGCGACGAAACTCCCACGTTTGTCGCGCCTTTCCGCTTTTCCGTTACACTTCCGATTTAAAAGTCTGCGGGCAACCAACGGTGCAGTAGCCCGACCGTCAGGGAGGGCGTGAGCTACGAGGTCGACGCCCTTCCTGACGGTCGGGCTACCGCCAGCGTCCGCTCATTGCCTTGCTTACGTTCCGGCTTCTGCCTATAACTCTACTGAAAATAGTTTTTCTCCTGGCCCACGCAATTGTTCCGGAGAGAGGAGTTTGGTTATTGCCCCGGCTCCAGGTTCACACAAAAGCGCGACCGCATGAATACGAAATAAGAATTGGTCACGGGCTTTTAGCCGAGGCCGGTATAGACGCGCGCCGGTATCTGGGAAAACAGGCACAGCGCCTGGTCCTGATCTCAAACCGGAAAGTTTTTGCGATCTATGGTCCAGCGGTGATCAGGAGTATCGAGTCGAGCGGGTTCGCGGTTTCGCCCTGGTTCATTGGCGATGGCGAACGCTTCAAGTCGATGCGCACGGTAGAAAGCGCGATTCGTTTCCTCAGTGAGAATAACCTTGAGCGAACGGACGGAGTCGTGGCGCTGGGCGGTGGAGTGGTGGGCGATGTGACTGGTTTTGCCGCGGCCACCTACTTGCGCGGAATCCCTTTTATCCAGATTCCTACCACCTTGTTGGCACAAATCGATTCATCGGTGGGCGGTAAGACGGGTGTGAACCTTCCGGCTGGAAAAAATCTGGTGGGGGCTTTTCATCAACCGCGCGGAGTCATCATTGACGTAGAAACGCTCACCACATTGCCCCCGCGAGAGCTTGTTGCCGGCTGGTGTGAGAGTATTAAGCAAGGAGCGGTGGGCAGCCGGAAACTCTTCAAACAAACGGCCGATTTTTTGAGTCAGCTCAACGCCGGAAGCACCTTTGTCTCCTCCCAACTTGAAGATCTGATCGCCGCACATTGCGCATTCAAGGCCTCAATAGTGGCAGCAGATGAACGTGAAGACAGCGCCCGACATGATCGTCGCTCCCGGCGAATTCTAAACTTCGGACACACCATCGCCCATGCTCTTGAAGCCGTCACCGGCTATCGCCGCTTTCGTCATGGGGAAGCGGTTGGCCACGGAATGCTGGTAGCGGGGGAGTTGTCGAAAGATCTAGGCTTACTGCAACCATCAGAGTTAGAATTGCTCCGCGAGGGTGTTCGGCTCTGTGGGCCTTTGCCGGTGGCAAACGACATAGCCTTAAGAGCGATAACAGACGCGATAACGCGGGACAAAAAACGCGCCCAGGGCCACGTCCAATGGATCCTTCTTGAGCAGATTGGACATCCGAGGATTATTAACGGCAAAGAGATCAGTCCGCCGCTGCTGCGGAAATCATTGAGCGGTGCTTTGGGTATAAGGTAGTGGGGCCTGAGAAATTTATGATGAATACATCTGCAAAACGCGGGGAGGGTGGAAGCGCGCGCCTCAAGTTCATTATTGTCATCGGAATTATTGCGGTGCTGGCTTACGTGGCTTATCTGTTTATTCCGATAACCTATCAAGCCTATCTCTTCAAGGATCTGATGCAGCACAACGTTGACGTCGCTGTCACCCAGGGATACGACCCGGCGTGGGTCAAGAATCAGCTCAGCAAGAGCGCACCGGAATACGACGTACCTGCGGACGCAACAATCACGCCCGTGCAACGCGACAACCGCATGGAAGTGAGGGTTGTGTTCACTAAGCCAGTCATCTTCCCCGGATACACTTACAACTACGACTTTGACCACACTGCTAAGAGCACGGCATTCCTCACGTTCAAATAATGCAGGACAGGCATTTCTGCCTGTCCCGTCCTTTCGATATTAGATCCTTGCACAAGAAAGCGAAGAGTTCGCTTCCTCCACGTTTTTTAAGGTCGACAGGCAGAAATCACTGTCCTACCCACTAGTGCTGTGTATTATCGAGAAAAGCTTTCAGCTTGCGGGAGCGTGACGGGTGGCGCAGTTTGCGCAGGGCCTTCGCCTCGATCTGGCGAATGCGCTCGCGGGTGACAGCAAAATGTTGGCCCACCTCTTCCAGCGTGTGCTCCGAGCCAGTACTGCCTAAACCAAAACGCATCTTGATGACTTTTTCCTCGCGCGGCGTAAGCGTCGCCAGAACCTCGTCAGTTATCTCGCGCAGATTGGACGCAACCACAGCATCCGCCGGGTTTAGTATTGATTTGTCCTCAATGAAGTCGCCAAGGTGAGAATCCTCTTCTTCGCCAATTGGCGTCTCGAGCGAGATTGGCTCCTGCGCAATCTTCAAGACCTTGCGCACCTTGGAGACGGGAATGTCCATTTTCCCGGCAATCTCTTCGCTCGTGGGCTCCCGTCCCAGCTGCTGCACCAGCGCGCGTGACGTCCGAATCAGTTTGTTAATGGTCTCAATCATGTGCACCGGAATGCGGATGGTGCGCGCCTGATCGGCAATGGCCCGGGTGATCGCCTGGCGAATCCACCAGGTGGCATAAGTAGAAAACTTATAACCACGCCGCCACTCAAACTTATCCACCGCCTTCATCAATCCGATGTTGCCTTCCTGGATCAAATCCAGAAACTGTAAACCGCGATTGGTATACTTCTTCGCTATTGAGACCACTAACCGAAGATTTGCTTCGACCAGTTCGCGCTTCGCCTGACCTGTTTGCTGTTCGCCGAGCGTGATCGCCTGAAGTGCCCGCCTGATCTCGACGGGGCTGATATTCTGGTCAACTTCGAGCTGATGCAGCCGCTTTCTCGCCGCGGAAACGCGACGCTTATATTCTTTCAGATCGTCGACCTTGATCCGCTTCCGGCCAAGTTTCTCAGTGCAGCTCTCGATCTCGCGCTCAGCCTCACGCACTTCTTTTTGCACGCTACGGATTGATGTGATCAAACGCTGGCGCGCGCGCTCAGTAATGTTCAGCCGCCCGATCTCCTGCGCTATTTCCACCCGTAGCCGCGCCACCTTACGACGCAGGCGCGTCAGCTTATTACTCTTTTTTCCTCGCGTCGCCTTCTGTTCCAGACTCAGTTTTTCCCAATCTTTCAGGCCCTGCTTGAACACCTTACGAATGTTCTGAATTCCTTCGATGGTCCAGGCGCGATACTCCTCGGCCTTGTCCGTATCTTCATCGCCCGTGAATTCTGCTTGTTCCGAGAAGACCACAATTTCGCGGATGTTGGCGGTGCCTGCTTCAAGCTCCTCGCCCAGCTTAATTAATTCCCTGACGGCGATAGGCGAACGGGCAATCGATTTCCTGGTCTTAAGCTGTCCCCGCTCGATCCTTTTTGCGATTGCCACTTCGCCGTCGCGCGTAAGCAGAGGAACAACTCCCATCTCCCGCAGGTAAAGACGAACCGGATCATTGGTTTTCTCGAGGGTGCCGGCCGAGAGATCGAGTTCGACATCCTCATCGCTTTCATCTTCGTCTTCTGCCGCAACAGCCGCGGCTTGCTCAAGCAGTCGTTCATCGGAATCGGCAATTGGAATGTTTGAGACTTCGAGTTTCTGCAGGACGTCTTCAATGTCGTCAGGGGAGACGACGTTGTCAGGCAACTCGCGATTAAGATCGTCGAAAGTTAGATACTTCTTGTCGCCGCCCAATTCCAGGAGACGCTCCATTACATCGTCACGATCTTTTTCTTCGCTGTTCAACTTCTGCTCCAAATAATCCTTTGATCCGAATGCGCGGTTGTGAGGAAGCTACCTACTGGGAGAGTTCATAAACGCTGCTAAAGGAGCCTGGCGATTAGGCGACCGAGCAGCTAATGTCCTGTCTCAAATTTCTGACCACACGTGCTGTGGCCGCAGCGCGGCCAAATGTTTATAGCCCATGTCGCTAGAAAGACTTCGCGCTCCGGCGGAGCGCAATGTAGCTCCCAGAGAAGCTAATGTTTCGCTCCTCCGGAGCTTTAAAGCGCTATTAAATCCTGGTTCTATAAACATTGGTCCCTCCGGGACCGAAGACTACCCTCCCCACAAATCGCTTGACCCACTCGTTGCGAGAACTCTTTTAGCACCTGCGCTAGCCCCCCGTTTGCAGTGCCTCGGCTTTGGGGAGCAACGCCTTTCGTCGCTTGGCAAGCTCTGTCTGCTCCGCGGAGAGCTTTGCAAGTTTTTCAGTGTCTCCCTCACGCTCAGCTATTGAACTCTGGTCTCTTAATTCGTCTATACGATTCTGTATTTTCATTAAGCGGAAAGTAAAAACACACTCTTCCGGCGAATAGTGTTCATTCAACGCGTGCAGAGACTCGTTCATCATCAGCATCGGTAGCAGGGCGGTAACTCGTTCATCACCGTCCGTCTTTTCGATAAGGCTATCAAAGGTGATCTCTTGATTCGCTCGGTCCAATTCGAGCAAAGCTCGGAAGATTTCTGCGGTTACTAAATCTTCATAGTCTTCCGGTTGCAACATGCGCAGGACACTGCCGCGCAGCGTTTCGTCAGCAAAAACCACGCTAAGCAGATGCTCCTCTGCCACTGTGGGTTTGACTTGAGGCGGCTTGCTGGTTATTTGACGCGCCCGCGCTCCGTCACCGAAACCTCCTCGAATCGAATGCCACAACTCGCGCCGCATCGTCGCGTCGCTTATTCGCAGCGAGTCCATCGCAATGTCAAAGTATTCGCGCTTCTGTATGCGGCTGCGCACCGCGCGAACATACGGCAGAACCTCATCAATCGCCGCCTCCTTGTCAGCCGGGTTGCTAAGCTTACGATCAACTACAGCCTGATCAATCACAAATTGTATGTGGGGTTGCGCCTCGCCTCGCCGTCGATGATATTCGGTCGCGCCGGATTTTTTCAGAAAGTCATCCGGATCTGCGCCATCCGGAAGCACCAGAATTTTGACTTCCAAATCTTCCGCCAGAAGTATTTCGATTGCCTTTTTCGCCGCCTGCACACCCGCTTTGTCGCCATCATAATTGACTACGACTTTGCGGGCAAACCGGGCTAACAGTTTCACCTGATCAGGCGTTAGCGCCGTGCCCAGGCTCGCGGCGACGTTACGAATACCGAATTGGTAAGGGACAATTAGATCCAAAAAACCTTCCACCAGGATGACGAATCCGTTACGTCGGATCTCATCGCGCGTCAGATTCAGGCCAAACAGATTCCGTCCTTTAATGTAGGCTGCGGTTTCCGGCGAGTTGATGTATTTCGCATCTTCATCCCGGAGCGTGCGTCCGCCGAACGCGATTGGCTTTCCCTGGATATCCATCACCGGAAAGATCAGACGGCCGCGAAAACGATCATACGATCCGGTCCCACCTTCCTTTTTGACTACCAACCCACTGCGTTCGATCTGATCCTGGGTCGCGCCCTTCTGCCGCAAATGACTGGAAAGCGCTTCCCAACTATCGGGCGCGTAGCCGAGCCGAAAGGTCTTGCTCGTCTCGTCAGTAATCTCGCGGGCTTTAAGATAATCGCGCGCTATACGCCCTTCCGCGCTCGATTCAAGCTGCTGTTCCCACCATTCGAGCGCCCATTTATTTAGCTCAATCACTTCTTCCGACTCCAGCCGTCTGGCCTGGAACCGGCTGTCGTCAACCATTACCGGTAACGGAACGCCCGACTTCTCAGCAACGAGCTTAATCGCTTCGGGAAACGAGACGCGCTCGATTTCCATCACGAAGTTGAAAACGGATCCGCCCTTGTGGCAACCGAAACAGTAAAAGATTTCCTTAACGGGACTGACGGAAAACGACGGCGTCTTCTCTTTGTGGAAGGGGCAACACGACATCCAGTTGGCGCCTTTCTTCTTGAGCTGCACGTAGTCCTGGATGACGCGCACAATGTCCGCCTGGCGCTTGAGATCGTCAATGAATGTTTGGGGGTAACGCATTTGTCGAGGATTTCAGGAAAAGGGATAACGATAGCGTGCTTAGTCCTCAGTTGTTTCTTGTTCTTGCATAGTCAAGCAGCTTGTAACTGCTGGTCGATAGTTTCCAACCAACTTCAATCGGAGGATATCTGGGATAGTCGCGCCACTTACCAAAATGCACTTTTGGGTTTTCTTCAACCCAGCGAATGATCACACCGGAAGCTGTGCGCATACCAACCGTCCGGACGACGACTTCCTCAGACTCCGCTGAGTCCAGAACCAATAACTTCATTCCCTGAGTAACCCCTGCCAATCGTCCGCCGCTAATTGTAACGGGGGTTCTCGATTCGTGTTGTGGGTTGGTGTCGTATGCCACCAGGAAACGCCGAACCACACGGGGACCAACGGAGGCAATGGTCAAGTTAATAGGGCGTTTTACAAAACGTTCATAACCGGGTGGCACTATTGGCAACTCATCCACGGAGCCTATCTCTTGCGAACCCCACTTGATGTAGGCTGGAGTTTCCAGGTAGGTATTCTGATTGTATTTGCCTCGCCCAGCCAGTGAGTCAAGAAAGTCTCGAATCTCGTTCGGCCTCGTAAATAAGGAACGCTTCTCCACTTAACAAATAGAAACTCTTCTGAGTCAGCGTGGTTTTGACTGTGGTTGTGGTTATTACTGCTGGTGAATCTGGCTTCAGGGATCAATTGGAGTTTGGTGGGAGTAACTATCACAGATCCAAAGCTAAATCCCATCACGCGTGCCGCACACTTATCTACGTGTAACATCACAAAACCGGATGAAGGTGACCATCGGACTACAGTGCCATGCGTTTCCCCACCGCTTCCATAATCTCCGGCGAGAGGTTCTTTCCCAACCCCGGTGTTGTCATTGTCTATTAGTCTCCAACGCGTTTTTAGAAGCTCGACTTCCTTTTTTGGAGCTCCCTCGTCGAACCACAAAGGTTCGCCAAGACCGTGAACCCAGCGACCATGCTGGTCGAGGTCCTGCGTTGAAAATTGGGCTGAGCCATCAGCAGCCAAATATAGAACCAGGAAGATTATGAAGCTCAGTCGCAGAAGAAATCCTGATCTGGCTATGGCGTTCTCCAAAGTCATTTTATTGCCTCAATTCTACGACAGTTGCTCCCGAACCACCCTGATCCTGTGGCGCGGCGGTGAAGCGCGCGACGTGCGGGTGGTCCTTCAACATGTCGGCGATTGCTCGACGCAAAGCGCCGGTGCCGTGACCGTGAATGATTCGTACCTGGGCCAGACCAGCCATCGAAGCCTCATCGAGAAACTTGTCCACCGCGTCTACAGCCTCATCAGTTGTTTTCCCAATCAGGTTTATCTCAGAACGGCCATTCTGCTCCGCACCT
>Ga0136617_10001659_pt1 | contig 19767 bp, 12 predicted proteins | sample AntDrymUQ3222106_2_FD_129672 | JGI IMG/M metagenome (GOLD analysis project Ga0136617, IMG submission 129672) | Polar desert sand microbial communities from Dry Valleys, Antarctica - metaG UQ322 (21.06) | ecosystem: Environmental > Terrestrial > Soil > Desert | place: Antarctica: Dry Valley... | reverse complement strand
GTTGGGAAAGCTGATCTCGTACTCTACGCGCCGCTGCTGCGCCTCAGCGGAGAAAGAAATCAGCGGCGCGATCAGCGCTCTGATCGTCAATGCTGTGACGTGCAGTCTCATCTGGGCAAAATAGCGCCGCGCTACCGGGGCGGTGCTCCACGTTTACATTCCGTCGGGTCATCCCACCTTTGCCATGCTCACAAACTGACCCATTCCGATCGCCGCGGCTTTCTGCGCGACTCATTGATGTATTCGGGTGCTGCACTCTTCGCGCCTTCACTCAGCGGCCTCGCTGCCTGCTCGAAGAGCATGGAATCGGGGGCCACCCGCGATGCACTCGCGGGCGCCGGCGGATACGGGCCGCTGACTGTTGCCGGCGCCGAGCTTGAGCTGCCACGCGGCTTCACGTACACGGTGTTGGGTGAGGCGGGCGGGAAAATGTCTGACGGGCGCCCCATCCCGAATTCGCACGACGGGATGGCGGCGTTCCGAATGAGCAACGGCAACGTGCGACTCCTGAGAAATCATGAGAATCGCGACACCCCCGCCGAATCCTCTGTGAAGGGCAGCGCCTCGCTCGCCTACGACCCCCGGGCTGGTGGTTGCGTCACTTCACTAGAAGTCCGCCTCGATTCGAATGGTCCGCCGGTTGTCGTGAAAGAATTCGTCGCGTTGAGCGGAACGATCGTCAACTGCGCTGGTGGCCCGACGCCGTGGGGTAGCTGGCTGACTTGCGAGGAGAGCGTTGCGGGCACAACGCAGGGATGGTCACGCAATCACGGCTACGTTTTCGAAGTTTCCGCATCGGCCGAAACTCAGGTGCCCGCACAACCGCTGACCGCCATGGGAAGGTTCGTGCACGAAGCGGCGGCGGTCGATCCGTCGACTGGGATCGTGTACGAGACGGAAGACCTCGCACCGGGCGGTTTTTATCGGTTCATCCCGCGAACGAAGGGCGTACTCTCGGCAGGGGGCGTTCTGCAGATGCTCGCCATCAGGGACAGTCCGCAGTACAACACCGCCAAGGGACAAACCGTCGGCAAAGTGCTGCCCGCGTTCTGGGTGACGATCGCTGACCCCGATCCGGCAAACGCCGGGGAGGATCCGTCAGCGGTGCATCGTCAGGGAGTGGCGCTGGGCGGCGCGAGCTTCTCGCGTCTCGAAGGCTGCTGGTTCGGTGACAAGAGCATCTACTTCAATGCCACGAACGGCGGCGAGGCGATGTGCGGCCAGGTCTGGCGTTACCGCCCGACTAGCGATAACGCGGGAGAGCTGACTCTCGTGTTCGAATCGCCGGCACGCGAGGTTCTCAACTCGCCCGACAACATCACGGTCAGTCCGCGCGGGGGGCTGCTGTTGTGCGAGGATGCGGGCACCGACCAGTACATGCGCGGCCTCACGCGCGACGGGCGCATCTTCGACTTCGCGCACATGATCGGGCCGAGCACCGAAGTGGCCGGCGCCTGCTTCAGTCCCAACGGGCGCGTTCTCTTCTTCAACATTCAGGGGTCGACGCGCGATGCCGGTGCGGCGCTCGGGATGACCTTCGCGGTGAGGGGACCGTGGGGAAAGGGCGCCCTTTAGTTTGTCCTCGCCTTTTCCGCGGCCGCAATCTTTCTCGCGAGATAAAGTGCGTTGGCGGTAGCTGCCCCCGATATCGTGTTGTCGAAGATGCACCATACGGGAACCCCGGTGGCGGCATAGGATCGAAGCCGGAACGCAAGACCGTCGAGGTAACCCTCCGTGTAGGCGGAGTAGTACACCTGCGGCGACCCGTGCAGACGATAGTAGATCGTCGCGGGTATTCCTCCCGGCTCGGCCGCGCGTGCAATGACCGCTGGGTCGGCCGCGACGCGCGTTAGCTTCAGGTCGTTGAATAATTTGTCCGGTCCCCGTCCGAACCATGACGAATGGCGAGGCTCGACGACTATTGCGCCGGCATGTTTCGACCGCAACGTCTCGAAGAAGTCGGTAGCAATAGCAACATCGAGCTGCATGCTTGGCGGCATCTGCACCAGCAGGCATCCGAGCTTCTGTCCAAGTCCCGCGACTTCCGCCAGAAATGGATCGAGTATCGGGATGGCATCGACAAAACGGCGATCGTGCGTGATTGATTTTGGCATCTTCACCGAAAAGCGAAACGACTCAGGCACTGCCGCGGCCCAGCGTTCGTAGGTTGATGTGCGGTGCGGGCGATGGAACGAAGAATTGATCTCCACCGCCCGAAACATCAAGGCGTACCGCTGAAGGTTCGAACCCTCGGCGGGGAATGATTCACGGCTTCTTCCGAGCGTCCATCCTGCGCAGCCGATCAGGAAATTGCCGGCCATCATTGGCGTGGCGGGAACAGACATCGACACGTGCGCGAACTTCCGCGAAGCCGCTGGAACGAATGCGCACTCGCCATACTTGACCACCTATTCGAGGCGCAATACATTCGCACTCCCCGACAACAAGGTTTGCCGACGCTCATCGATGGATTCATTTGGCGATTCGGCACGGCTGGCAGCGGCGCACGCAGTCAGTGAAGTCCAATTCATCCAACGAGGTGGTTACCATGCCCCAAAGGCGAACAGAACTCCAGAGAGAGGTAGTCGAGGCGCTCATATCGAGTAAGGCTGTCAACTTCGCGGCCATCGGCACGGTTCTGTCGAAGTATGGCTCTCGAGCTGCACAGAGCGGAGACGGGATTGGAGTCATCGTGAATTGGCGAATGATGGACATATGCATTCCCGTTGACTTCTTCAATATCGGGCGCGAGAACTTCGAGCAAAACGTCGGCCCACAAGCGGGCGGCTGAAAACGCTTTAGCCTGGCCAGAGAGTAAGAAGTCCAGGCGGCGGGACCACTAGAAAGAATTGATGTCTCAGGTGCCGCCAGTGTCAGCAGCTCGATGGAGTCAGTTGGACTTGATCCGGCGCGTCATCAACGCACTTGACGTGGCGCGCCGGATGGTTCGAGCTATCGACGAGAGAGCGTCTTTCGACGCTGCCAATGGCAGCCGGACCGAATCGGCCGACGGGCTCCTGCGCGGAAAGGTCGTCGCTGAAACGGCAATGTTCCTGCTTTGCCTCCAGCCTATTCTGAATCTCGACGAACGCATCCGCGAGCGTGTCGAGGTACTCGCCAATCTCCTGATTCCGCTCGCTCGAAACAGCGATGTTCTCGCTGCCATCTGCCTCGATCCGGGGCTGGCTGGCGACCATGCTGTCGCTCACGCAATCCTCAGTCGGCTTGGCTTTCCCGATACAGACGTCGACGAACTTCTGTCGGTGAGTCTTTCGATTGCCCCGGATTTTGGACCCGAGCGTTTACCGCACCGAGTACTCGAGCAGGCCTGGCTCGCCCGCGTATGGGGTGTTTTCAGGCCGCCCACACGGCGCGAGTCAACATTGGTCGCCAGCTCGATGCTCGGCAGGCCACTGGACGCGCTCGGCGCGACCCGGCTCGATATCTACGCTTTTACTCACGCACTGATGTACGCGAGTGATCTTGGAACGCGACGCATAGCGACGACACGGTCGAAGGCGGCGATCGCCGCAGACGCCGATGCTGCGCTGGCGCAAAGCCTCGACTCGAATGACTTCGATTTGACTGCGGAGGTGATCATGACGTGGCCGATGCTCGGTTCGAGGTGGAGTGCCACTGCGACATTTGCCTTTGGCATCATCGCCGAAGTCGAGGACAGCGTTGGCTTCCTGCCAGGGTTGACGTTCGATTCGACTCGCTACCACGCCCACACCGGCGATGATCGGTCGCGATTCGCGCTGGGGACCTCCTATCACACCGCGTATGTTATGGGCTACCTCTGCGCGGTCGCTCTCAGAGAAGGCTGCGCACCCCCCGCTGCGGTGCCGCCCGCCCGGCGCTCGCGGGGAGCGGGCGCCGCTCTCGTGCGACTGGTGACCTCGGAGAGCCCGGCGTCATGCTGGGAGGACCCGATCAATGCGCTCGCCCCACGTCAGCAGGACGCAGTTGCATCGCTTCTTCTCACCATACTGTTTCGGCGAGCGAGGATTCGGGGAGATTTGGCACTGGTCCGACATGCGCTCGAGATTGCACTGGCATTCAACCTGATCGACGGCCCAGCGCCCCGTCAGGCTGCCGCGCTTCTTCGCCGCAGCACAGCGCTGCAACTGTAGCTATCGACTTTAGGAACATCGAGGCCGGTTCGGCTGAGCCCTAGCCTGGCGCGACCTGCTGCGGTATGATCACGCGCCGTCCTATCCGCTCGGCCCACGGAAACGTCCTGAGGACCTGGTCATGCCACCAACTATCATCGTCAGCGGGCTCACAAAGCCCGTCGGTCTACGCGTACGTGTGGCCGAGCAGCAGGCCATCGTGTTGCAGAAGGACGGCAAGATCCTGGAGGTCGATCTTGCGTCTGCCACTATTTCACAAATCGGCGTCGCGCCGCCGTCTGCCGCCGGCTTCGACTTGACAGCCGATGGCAAAACTGCATATGTCGTCGGAGGATTGTGGGGGCTTGTGGCAGTGGGTCTGCACGGCGGTGTGACACAGCGCCTCGCCCGGCGCCTCTCCAAGCCGGAGCGCATCACGCGCGATGTGGCATCCGGTAACCTGCTGGTGGCCGAAAGTCATGCTTCAGGAAGACTGCTGACCGTTTCGCTGACGCCGCGCACCGCGACCGTCTCGGCGCGCGGTCTGCGCGATGTCCGAGGCGTCGCGATCGAGCAGGCTACGGGCCGTGTGATTGTCGCGGAAGCCGTCGGGCGCCTCGTCGAGCCGACGCCGACAGGCGTTTCGAACGTGATCGCTAGCGGTCTTGGGAAACCAAGGGACATCGCGTGGCTCGATGGCACGCAACGGACGCTGCTCGTCGCCGATTCCGGCGGGAAGCGCGTCACTCTGGTTGATCTCACCCAGCCGGCGGCGCCACCGGTGGATGTTTTCACAGGTATTGACGACTTGTGGGCCGCGCAGCCTGGCGACGCAAACCACGTCATCATCGGCGCCGGCGACACACTGCTTCTGGGTGACTACGTGCCCGTACCGCTCGAACCCGTCTCGGTCCACGTTCCGGCCGGCGAGCTTTTCCCCGCGGGCTGGGTGCGTGTGCCGGTCAAGATCAACGATCCGACGATCTCGTTTGACGATCTCGAGTTCCTCGTCAAACCCGAAGAGTCCGCCGCCATGGTGTCGTACTCGCGAGACAGCAGCTTCGATCCCGCTGAGCCTCATATCATGCTTTGCGCGGGGTGGATGACGGGCAAGCACCAGCTGGGAGTCGTGCGCCTCTCTACCGGCACTACGGTCAGCAAGGCAGAGTTCGAAGTGCTGGAGAACTGGACCCATCCGACTTTGGGCCCTTCGATCTCGACGTTTGGCGCTGTCGAGTCTGGTCCGTCAGGGGGCACCTGGGGCGGGCCTGACAGCGGCGACTTCACCGTCCCGCAAAATGTCAAAGTCAACCCCGCGCTTGGAACGCGCAACGTCGGTATCGTGCTGGTGGACACCAGCAGTGCGCGATATCCCACCGGTGCGGCTCTCACTACCATCATCAACAACATCAGGAATGAAATGGTGAACGGCGTGATGATGGGGGGCCAGCTGCGATCGGTGGCGACCTATTACAACCAGGCGTCGAACAATGCGTTCAATATCAATCTGGTGGGCATCGCCGGCCCGATCTCGCTGCCGAACATGTGGACCTCGTACTTCACCATGCCGGACACGCAATGGATTGCAAATGAAGACGTGGACGCGACCGTCATCGCGCAGTTGGCGCTGCAGAACACGAACGCGGTGAACGCGGGCAATCCGCCGGTGCTGGACTTGTCGCAGATGCATTCGTTGATCTACGTGTTTCGGTCCGTGATCAACATTCCGCCGACTGCCGATCTGGCCGTCTGGCCACGAGCTTCGTTTGAGACCAAGACGCACGTCATCGGCTTCACCAATTCTCAGATTCCGATGCCCGTCTTTCGCGGCATTGCAAGAATCTTCATGTCCGATGACTGGACAGTGCGCGACGGCACTCGCCAGTTCCATGAGACCGTCACCCATGAACTTGGTCACAATCTTGGCCTTGCCGACCAGTACGGACAGGCGGGGTTCAGCGCGGACTCGACAAGCCGCATCACCGACGCCAACCCCAATTCGAGTTGGGAGCTGATGTCATGGGAACGGGATCTGCCGCTGCCGTCAACGGCGCACCGGCTCATGCTTGGCTGGATCAACCCCGCGGCAATGCGCCTCTACAACTTTGGCGTCTTCGGTGCGATCGACGAGACAATCACGATGCACGCGGCGTCGGCAGGCGCACCGCCCGCGGGACGCTTCGCCGCAGCCGAAATCCGACTCGAAGACGGAAAGAACTACTACTTCGAGTATCGTTCAGCCACCGCCGGACGTGTCCCGGACAGCGTGCCCCCCGAAGCGCTCACGCTCCTGGGGACAGAGGCTGAGTTCCGGATGTCAAAGCCAAACGACCGACCCAACATTCTGCGCGTCGAGGAAGATTCGGACGCGGTTGTGGACCGCGGCGCGTTTGCTGCCGGAGAAGACTTTCGCGATCAGGACACCACCACTCCGGGCTTTACCAACGACTTCATCGTCGACGTGGTCAGCACGGCAGCGGACTCGGCGCAGGTGCGTGTCCGGTACGCTCCAGATCTCAAGCCTGACCCTGCGATCACGCCGTGGTCGCCCAGCGCGAACTGGCAAAGCCCGGATATCGAAGTGACCAACGGTCGCAGCCTGGCCGACACTGCCTTTCGCAATGTCCCCTGGGAGGGACATGCCAATACAATTCTCGCCCGGGTTACCAACCGGGGATCGAGCCCGGCGCGCGGCGTGAAGGTGCAATTCTTCGCCAAGGAGTTCACTTTTGGCGGTGGCAACGAGGTGCCGCTGGGCGAGCAGACGCAGGACATACCGGTGGGAGCAACCGTCACGTTCACGGCCCCACAGACATGGTCGCCTCCGACGGTGTCATTCATCTTCGCCGGTGTTCCGTTTAACCAGCACGCATGCCTCGTGGCGCGCATGGCGCCGTTCCTCGACCCCGTGAGCAACATCTGGGAGGTCACACCCGAGAACAATGAGGCGCAGTCCAATTACACGTGGGTCGCAACGACCACCAAGTCGCCAGCGTCGCGCGAGGTGACGGTCATCAACGCTGAAAACACTCTCGCTGATCCTGCCTACGTGTATTTCACGATCAACCAGCCTCATCCGCTCTACCGCACGTATATCGATCACCGCTGGGTCTACCTGCAACCGGGCGAGCGGCGCCAGATTCTGGTGATGATCGAATCGCTCATGGGCGATCCGCGGTTCGACAGGATCACGCGTGAGTTTCAGCACGGCGAGCGCCGGGTCATGACGACCATGAGGCTGTCGGCGCTCGGAGATAACCGCGCTACCTGCACGGCAGCGGTCCTCGGAGGGGCATCGATTCTCGCCATCGCCGGTATCGGCACCGAGTTCCGGCGCTTCGATGTCCGTGGCGGGCGCGGCGAGGGATTCGTCACCCGCTCAGACACTGGTGCCGGCGTCAGCGGCCCGGTACTCGTTTCCATCATCCCCCGCAGACCCAACGAGCAACGCAAGGAAGTGCTGCACGAGGTAATCGCGCAGAGCGGCCGCTTCGTCGTAGAGGTTGGAGAGGCGAGGGATGCGCACGTGCAGGCGCACTACCTCGGAATTTATCCGTATGGGCCGTGTGACAGCAGCGTGCGGGAGGTGTAACGCAAACAGAATCCAGGCAGGATCGACGGGCGGGCCGGCTAACGCGCTCGAGAATAAGTGTCGAAGGAGTTGCATCCGGCGCCCGCGCGGATGCAATTGCCATTACGGCCGACAGGCCGTGATGTAGCGGGAGACACAGCGAGCCGATTGCAATGAGTAAACCGCAAAGAATCCGGCTTCATGCAGCGATGCTCTCGAGCCCGACACGACCGACCAAAGCCAAGTATCGCGGATCGTTCCTGATCGCATCGAGCCGCGGGTGAACGCGCAGCAGGATCAAACCCGGCGCATGCTCCTCCACTGCCACGTCGAGCCATCGGAACGCGTCGTCCACATCTCCGAGGCTTGCGTGTAACGCCGCAATTCCCCACGCGGAAATCACCCTGCTCGACCGCGCTTCAGTCAGCTCCGCCAGTATCCGCCGGGCTTCATCCACATTGCCGCTCACTGCGGCCAGATGCCCGAGTCCGAACGACGGCCCCGCCAGTCCTCCTGACAAACGGCGACCCTCTTCGTACTCGGCGCGCGCCTCGTCGAACCTGCCAAGCGCTTCCAGTGAGCGCGCAAGGCCCGTGTGCGTACCGTCAAAGCGAGCGTCCAGCTCGGCCGACATCCGATAGTGAAATACCGACTTCTCGTACTGCCGCGCGAAGTAGCACGCATCCCCCAGGCCGGTGCGCATCAGCGGGTCGATACTAACCGACTTGTTCGTCGCACTGAGCGCTTCCGAGTGACGTTCGAATGAATAGAGTACTCGGCCAAGGAGGTTCTGCGCCGCCGCCAGACCGGGATTGAGCCTGACCGCCTTCTCCAGCGCACGGAGTCCGCCGGCGAGATCTCCGGTGTGTGACAGAATGACGCCCATCGACGCGTGCGCTTCGGCGAGCGAAGGATCGAGCTGGAGCGCCCGGTTGGCGGCGGCGGTTGCTTCCGCTACCGCTTCGGCGGGCGGCGTGATTCCGCGAATCGCCCGGAAAATGCTGCAGTCGGCGACCGCAGCCCAGGCAAGGGCGAAGTTCGGGTCGAGCTCCAGTGCGCGGCGTGCGTGTCGCAACGCAACTTCCATCGCCGCGGGGGATCCGGCGTAGAAGGAATGGCGGCTCTTCAGAAACTCGAGGTGTGCGTCGGGATTCACTGCGGCGCGATTCGCCAGCTGCGTTGCTTCGGTCGGCGACAGATGGACCGCGATCTCCCTGGCAACCGTCTCGGCGAGCTCGTTCTGGAGCGCCAGCACGTCCTCCAGCTCGCGGTCGTAGCGGTCCGCCCAGATTGTCACATCGGTTCGAGCTGCGATGAGCTGCACGCTGACGCGCACGCGGTTTCCAACGAGGAGCGCCGAGCCTTCGAGCACAGCGTCCACGTTCAGCTCGCGGGCGATTTCGGGAAGCGGCTTCGCAACGCCCTTGTAAGTCATCACCGACGTCCGCGAGATCACGCGCAGCGCCCTGATCCGCGCGAGGGAAGAGATGAACGAATCGGTCATCCCGTCGATGAAGTACTCCTGCGAAGAATCGCTCGAGATGTTGCGCAGGGGCAACACGGCGATCGCCCGGATCACGTCGCGCGGTGGCAGGGGCAGCGCGCCCGTGGAGGCCCCGTCGCGAATCATGCGCAGCGCTTCGCTGACGACTCCCGCCGAAACCGGTCGATGCGCCGGTTCCTTTCGCAGGCATTCGGCTATCAGCCGGTCGAGAGCGTCTGGCGTATCCGGCCGAAGCGAGCGAACCGATGGGGCTGCTGTGTTGATGATTGAAAACATCAGCGCTTCGGGGCGCTCCTTCACGAACGGCCGGCGTCCCGTCACCATCTCGAACAACACTGCACCGAGGGCATAGATGTCGGTGCGTGCGTCATCGACATCGCCGAAGAGCTGTTCGGGTGCCATGTACGGCAGGGAGCCGACGATCGTCCCGGTGCGCGTCATGCGTCCGCTGACCTTGCCGCCGGCAAGAAGCAGCGCGATGCCGAAGTCGAGGATCTTCGGGTTGCCATCCGCGGTCAGCGCGACATTAGCAGGTTTGAGATCGCGATGCAGGAAGCCGTGGCGGTGCGCGTTGTCGACCGCCGCCGCGATTGCGCTGCCGACGTAGAGTACATCTTCCAGCGGGAGCGGGCCCGACGTGAGTCTAGACTCGAGTGTGCCGCCGGGCACGTACTCCATGACGAGGAAGTCGCATCCGTCCCGCGCATCGAAATCGAAAATGGTGGCGATGCCCGGGTGGGAGAGGCGCGAAAGGACGAGTGCCTCGCGTCGAAAACGCTCGCGGGCGGTGGCGTTACCGAGCGCGCCGGCAAGCAGCATCTTGATCGCGACATCGCGGTCGAGATTCGCGTCGTGCGCTTTCCACACCTCGCCCATCCCGCCTTCGCCAATGCGTTCGACGAGGCGGTAGCGCCCGAGGCTAGTCCCAGGTTCGAGTATCACGTGGTGGGTCATCGATGCGCAGCATTGGGCGCCAATTGCGCGCTGTTAACTTCTCACCGGCTGGTACGTGAGGATCACCGTACATTGTCGAGATGTCGCCTGTCGGCAGCGTTGACCGTCATCGCGTCGAGAGTTTCGTCGAACAGCCGCTACTTTTTGTCTTCCGATATCCGCTTCGGATCGCCAACATCGCCGAGGATGCCGCCCTTCGACACGAGCTGCGCCGCAAGCACCGTCTGTATCACGCTGGCGATCTGATTCGTCGTCGAGTTCGCGGCCCCACCGTCCTCGCCGCCAGAGATCGTGATGAGCCTCGCTTCTCCCAGCGCTGCCGCGATGTCCGGCGCAATCACCGGAATCATCTCTATCTGGCGATAGCGAAAATAACTTTCGCCTCCTGCCGCGATCGCCTTGTTCACCTTCTCGATCGCTTCGGCCTGGGCAGTAGCCACCGTCCGGATGCGAATCGCCTCCGCTTCCGATGCGGCCTGCGCCTGGATCGTAACTCGTGAAGCGTCCGCGCGAGCCTGAGCGATCTGCGTTGCATCGAGCTCCGCGACGCGCTGAATTCCCATCGCTTCCTGAAGCTTTGCTTCAGCCTGTGCGACAAGCGCCGCATTGGACGCTTTCGTCTGATCAAGCTCCCGCTGGCGGTCGGAGATCGTGCGCTCCGCTTCGATCGTCGCTTCCTTGGCGCGACGCGCCTGCTGCGCCTGCACGATATCCGCGGTTGCCTGCGCCTCCGCCGCCGACATCCGGCGGCGAGCATCCGCCACCTCGCTCTGCACGAGCTTGATGTTGAGCGAGTTGAAGATGAGTCCGAGGTCGGTGAGCTCGCGCGAACAAGCCTTGCGGATGATCACCGCCAGCGGATCATCGTCGTCCTCTGTCGAGTCGAGCTGTTGTCGCTCGCTTGTCGTCATCGACAGCGGTCTCGCCGTAGTGAGAGCAACGGAGGTTGACGCGGCGGTGGAAGCGGCAAGCGACGCAGCCATGCCTGCGGGAAGAGCCCGCGACGATCGCGCCGAGAATAGCTGATCGTGCGTGAGCAGGTTGATCGCGCGGCGCGCGGAGCTCGACAGAAGATCGGTCAGGGTGTTGACCTGATCCGCTTCGGGCTTCGCGAAAAAACGGTTCGCGGCGGTCTTGATCATCTGATCCGTGTCACCGACGGAGACGATCGCGCTGGCGAGAACGCGCACCTTGATCGGCTGAGGAGTGCCCTCGGTATCTAGATCCGCAGTCTGGTCGGTGATGTCGAGATCGACGTTGATTACCTTGCTCGAGATCGTCGTGCCGATCGTGAGCAACGGTATCTCCTTCGACTTGCCCGGCCCACGGTAGATGACATTGCCGCCGTTGAGCCAGCTCACGAGACGGATCGTGCCGGCGTCGACGTTGCGCAGAAACGACGCAACGATCGCCGGGATGATCACGAGCACGCTGACGATGACAACACCTGCAAGGATCAGGATATTCATGAGCTCGTTGTTTAAATGGAGGTTACGGGATTGGAAGCGTCACGATACAGCGCCCGCGCGCTGCATCCACCTCGGCGATTCGCACTTTGTCTCCGGAACGGATGCGCACACCGCGCGACCGCTCGTCATGGGAAAGCGTCGCTAACAGCTGAATGACCTGGCCGTCGACATCGACCGCGACGAGTCCCGACCCGCTTGAATCGAAGCCCGTTACCGCCCGTGCCTCATCCTCGATGGCGCTCTCAAGGGTCACTGCCGGACTCGACTCGAACCGAAACAGGAAACGCCATAGCGGCCCGACGAGACCTAGCTCGAACGCTGCCGCGGCGAGTATTGCGGCGCCGAAGCGCAACGGCTCGCCGAGTGGTGTAGCGACAATTCCCCCGGCGCCGAAACCCACCATCAGAGCGAAGAGCAGGCGTGGGGAAAGGAGCGACGTCCAGTTGAATCCGTGCGAGCCGACTTCATGGTGGCCCGCATCCGATCCGTGGCTCGCCGCATGTCCATGCCCTGCGTGCAGGTCACCGGGATGCGCGTGTCCGTGGCCGTGTCCGAGCCCGTGACCTCCGCCCGCGTGCAAGTCACCGGCGTGCCCGTGTCCTGCTCCGCCCCCATGCCCGCCGTCGCCATGGCCGTGGCCGTGCCCGCCATGCGACAGACCGCCAACAGCCATTATCCCCAGTCCCACCGCACCGGTCACGAGCGAGACGAGGTAAACATCCATCTACAACATATACAGCATACGCGTACCGGCGGACAGCCCGGCCGGCCCGCTTCTCTAGTATATGGCCGGGTGGAGCGCCCCGCGCGACGCTCGGACTGAGCGTATTCTTCTCGCTCATGTCTACGCTCGAGTATGGCTGGACCTCAGCCGGCTCCGTTCACTCAATCCGCATGGTCCATGTGGCAGGCACTCACGGCAGTCCGTACTCATTCGGAGACGGGAGGGACAAGAGACCGATAGAAGTTCCGGATTTCTTCATCGCGACGGTCCCCGTGACCCAGGCGCTGTGGATTCACGTCATGGGCGTCGGAAGCAATGAATCGATTCGTCAGGGTGAGCGCCGACCTGTGGAGAATGTGTCGTGGGACAGAATCACGCAGCCCGATGGGTTCCTTGATCGCATCAATGCCAGCCCCATACCCGGACTGATAACGGAACGCCTGCCTGCTCACACCAGCGCGACCTTCCGCCTGCCTTCAGAGAGCGAATGGGAGTATGCCGCTCGCGGCGGAGAGTACTGGCGCGCCGGCTTTCGCTACAGCGGGAGCAATGACGTGGACGCAGTAGCCTGGTACGAGGGCAACAGCGGCAAGGTGACGCACGAAGTGGGACAGCGGGAGCCGAACCAGCTGGTCATTCATGACATGTGCGGCAATGTGTGGGAATGGTGCCAGGACTGTTTTTCGCGCGACATCCGCAACATTCCGTGCAACGGGAGCGCGCTCGTCGGTTCCAGCCCGCAACGTGTGCTTCGGGGCGGATGTCACCATAGCTGGGCGGTGCATTGCACGGTATCTAAGCGCTATGAGATTGCGCGCCGATATGGTGACGCATGTATCGGCTTCAGGGTGGCGCTGTCGATCGCGTGAGCGATCTTCGGCGACACTGACCATCAAATTTCCGCGGACGCTCTAGAAAAAGAAGGCGCGCAGAGTCTTCCCGTGCTCGACGAATACTTTCAGGCAGCAGATCATCTGGATCCATCCCATGCAGTTGCCGTATGAGCTCGCGAGCCCCTCCGGCGTCTCCTCCCTTAGCGCGGCTGGCCCGCGAGTACAAACGGATTGATTGCCACAATGATCCGCTGCGGCCGAGCGCGACCCGTCACGACAGCGAAACGCTTTCCGTCCGGGTGGACGTCGTAGTTCGGATGGTCGGCATTGGCGTAACCCGTCTCCAGGATGGTGGTGCGACTCGCTACCCGCGGGCGGGCACTCAAGTCGAGACGCGCGGCGATGAGCCGGCCCTCATCCCAGTAGAACAGTTCGCGGCCATCGGGTCCCCACCGCGGATTTCTTCCCCCTGCCGATGACACGATCACGGGGGAAGCGGAGCTTTTTGGGAATCTGTTGACGAACACCTCGAACCGGCCGGGCGCGTTGGAGTCGTACGCGATCCAACGGCCGTCCGGCGACACATCCGCCGACTTTTCGCTGAAGGGTGTGTCGAGATACGGAAAGGGGGGCTCACTTCCGTCCGCCTTCACGGCCCAGATGTCGCGATCTTCATCCAGCGGGACATCGGCGAAAATGATGAATCCGTCGCGGGTCCAGTCGGATGCCCATTGGAGTCCTTCCCGCACGACCAGTTGTTTTTCGCCGCCGGTTCCGACTGCGGCACGCACGAGCAAATCCTTTCGAAACCGCCGATTCGCCGAAAATGCGAGCTGCTTGCCGTCGGGACTCCACGCGGGATCGTTGTTCCCCGCTCCATCGAGCGTAAAACGCCGCCGCGTTTGCGTGGAGAAGTCGTAGATCCAGATGTCATCCGGGTTCCGGTCGCCGAACGCAATCTGATTCCCGTCGGGCGAGAACCGTGGCGCCCAGAATCCGCCACTGCGAAAGAGTGTCTGCTGTCCTCCGCCGCGGTCGAACAGCACCAGGTCGAGGACAGTACCGGCTGCGCGAATGATCGCCAGCGTGCCTCCGCGCGAGACGGAATAGAACGCATTGCCCAAGCCGACTCCGATTTCCTCGGGCAGAACCCTCGGCGTTCCAATCGTGTCGAGGCGGCTGAGATCGAAAGCCTGCATAGCGAGACGGCCTTCGGGGTTAGCGAAAACCAGGTGTCCCGTCTCGATGAAGCTTGGCCGAAGCCCGCGACCGAACGTCTTGCGCTCTCCTGTCTTCAGGTCGAGAACGCCGACCAGGCCGCCAGCCGCCTCGGTATTGTAGACGATCGCTTCTCCTCCCGGGAGCGAGTGCGGAAAGTAGAAACCCGAAGCGAAAGTTTGTTGCACAATGACAAGCGGGGTCGGCGTCCCACCTCGCGCAGGAACCTCGAACAACGATCCGCCCGGCAGCTTGGATAGCAGAATCGTGTCGTCTTCACGCCATGTCGCGCCGGCCAATCCTTCCACGAATGGAGCGATGATGCCCTCACCTCCGTCCTTAAGCCGGACTTTCTTCAGTGACTGATCCGCAACGAATGCCACCCATTTACCGTCCGACGAGAAAAATGCGCTGTGAGCGCCTTCGGTTCTCGGAATCGGGGTGCTGATGGGATCGTCCAACTGCCGCCGATACAGGCGGTTCGAACCGCCCTCGCCGGCCGGATAGACGAGGACAGTCCCGTCAGGCGAAACGGCAGGGTATCCCGGGACCACGGCGCCGGAATCAAATGGCAGGAAGAACACCGCTGAAGGCGTCTCGTTCGTTCCGGCTCGCGGTGACGTCTCAGTGCGGAGCGACCAGCCGGAGAACAGGCCGATGACGAGCGCCGCCAATGCAACAGCCCACCACCACGTCCTGCGTTCAGGTGCAGCGAGCCCACCCGCAATTCTCAGTTGTCCCGTGTCTGGCAGTCTGAAACCAGGGTTGGTCAGCGCATCCGCGAAATGCGCGGCACGGACGAACCGGTCGGCCGGGCTTTTCGCAAGCGCTCGCTGGACAGCGGCGTCGACGTTCGCCGGTACCAGATCGCGGCTCCGCGAAATCGGTGACGGTTTCTCCGTCAGGATCTTTGCGACGATAGCGCGTGCCGTGCTCGCGGTGTGAGGCGGATCCCCGGTCAACATCTCGTAAGTGATGGCGCCCAGCGAATAGATGTCACTGCGCGCGTCGAGCGACCTGTCGCCAGTCGCCTGTTCAGGCGACATATAGTTCGGCGTGCCGATGCTGAGGCCCGTTTCTGTGAGACGGGTGCCACCGGCGACACTAACGGCCAGTGCGATCCCGAAATCAGCGACGAGAGCCTGCCCGCGTTGCAGCAGGACGTTTTCAGGCTTGATGTCGCGGTGCACGATTCCGTGTTCGTGCGCGTAGTCGAGCGCCGCCGCGACTGCTCTGGCGATATGGATCGTCTCCTCCACGCTGAGCTGCCGGTCATGATCGATCTTCCCGCGCAGCGACTCTCCCTCCACATACGGCATCACGTAGTAGAGGAACTCCTCGGCCGCGCCGGAGTCGTAAAGTGGGAGGATATTCGGGTGCTGGAGGTTGGCAGTAACCTTGATTTCCTGCACGAAGCGCTCGCTGCCCAAACGAGCGGCAAGTTCGGGCTTGAGCACCTTGATGGCGACCTTGCGCTCGTGCCGCACGTCGCGCGCAAGGTAGACGGTGGCCATGCCGCCACTGCCGATTTGTCGCTCGACTTCGTACCGACCGGCGAGAACGATCGACAGCCGACCCATGATGTCGCTCACGCGCCCTAAAGTAGGGGAATGCGGTTGAGCGCGCGAGCGCGGAAATGAGCGGCCTTTACCCGCCTCCTTCGTCATTCGTTGCGGCTTCCACGATCGCGCCTGGTGAGGGGCTGCTGTCGCTCATCAGCCTCGCAAACCATCGCGATTCATCGAAGCTCTCGAAGAGAAACTTCGCGGCTAGCGACAGCGGTATTGCCACTAGCGCTCCCATCGGACCCAGCAGCCATCCCCAGAAGAGCAGCGACAGCACGACGACGATCGCCGACAGATCGAGGGATTCCCCAACGAACCGCGGCTTGAAGACGTTGTCCACCACGAAATTGATCAGCGTATAGCCGGCAACGACAAGCAGCGCACGCGTGAAGCCATACTCGATCAGCGCCAGCAGCGCCGGCGGAACGAGAGCGATCACGAACCCGATGTTGGGAATGAAGCTCAGCAGAAACGACATCACTCCCCAGAGCACGGCGAAGTCAACGCCGAGGGCGAAGAGAACCATCGTGTTGATGATGGCGGCGATGAGTCCGAACGTCGCGTTCAGCACGACGTAGCTGCGGATGCTCTCACCGAACCTCACGAACTGCTGCACGGCTGTGGCCGATGTCCCGAAGGCCTCACTCAGCTTTTCCGGATAGCGGACTGCCTCGAGCATCATGAACGCCATCAGCAGCACGAGAACAAACAGATTCCCCGCTGTCTCGGTCACGCTTCTTATTGCTTTCAGGGCGTAGCCGACTATCGCGCCGGGACTCAGCACTTCGCCGGAGAACAGGCGCGAGGTATTAAACGGCAAGTCGGACAGCTTGAGCGCTATGACCTGTTGAAGCGCAGCGATTCGCGGCTGGTACTCGGGCAGTTTGTCCTGAAGCTGTATCAGCGACGTCCAGACGAGGGCGACGAACAGCGCCATTCCGAGAACGCCGAGGACGATGCCGGTGAGCGCCGCGACGCTGGGGTGCCAGCCGCGTCCGCGAAGCCATTCCGACCCGGGGCTCCATGCAATCGTGATAACGATCGCAATCAGCACCGGCGCAACGATCGACGCAGCGGCGCGCATTCCCGCAAGCACGGCAATCGCGCTCGCGGCCGCGAGAAGCAGTCTTCCGAGAGGAGAGAGGGCGCGTTGATCCGACATGCTGCGGAAAGTAGCGTTTGCAGGGGCGGTTCGCCGCCACATGCCGCGGCTGACTCCGACTCTTTATGTTCCGGAGTCAAGCGTCAGCCGCCCGCCCCTGGTCACTCCGCGCTGCGCGCTTGTTTCCTCATGGTAGAGAGTATCACACCTGTATAAATGGCAGGCTGTTGTAAAGGTCGCTTCCAAAGATTCCACCAGCCTGCATTCTGGAGCAGCCCGCCCGGGAGCAATACTTTTCACCCCCGCTCGAATAGCTGATCAGCAGATCAATCACACACTACAGCCTCCGCGACCGTATTGAGACTTCCCTGGCCTCGCTGGCAAACGGTGCCGTTCGTGTTGAGCGGAGCGGTCCTACTCGGCGCGTTCGGCCGGGTCGCACCGCTTCGCGATGCAGCCAGTCACAACGCTCCCACCGGAATGGAGCTGGCTCTCCCGCCCCTCTACATGTTGTTGTCGCCGATGTCACGCCTGCTCGATTCACTCGGGCTTCTCTCGACGGGCCAGCACGTCGCAGTCGTATTGACGCTGCTCGTACTCGCGGCTGCTGCGGGTGCGATGCGCGCCGAGTGGGATCGACGCGTGAAAAGCGCATCCATCTGGACGGGTGCAACGCTTGGCACTCTCGCAATTCTGTACGCCATGACAGCGGCCCTGCCAAGGCCGATGGCCAAGCTCGTGGCGGCGAACTCCAACCTCGTCAGGGTCGACCTCCACTCCCATACGAACGCATCACACGATGCGCGCTCGAGCTTCGATGCGGCCGACAATCGCGAGTGGCACCGCGCTGGAGGAGTCGACGTCGCGTATGTAACCGATCACAGCACGTTCAATGGAGCGGAGGCCGGCGAGAGGGGCAATGCGGCACGAGCCGGCGATGGCACCATGCTGCTCACAGGTTTCGAAGGCCGCTACCGCGGCACTTTCATGCTGTTTCTCAGCATGACACAGGGCGACAGTGTGTCGTTGATCGATTCGCGACGACATCTGCGAAGCGGGACGTTGCTCTCCGGCCGTACCCCGACGGCGATCATGGCGATTCCAGGACCGCTGATCGACCTGCCCCTCGCAGCAACTGAAACTCCTCCGCGAATCGCCGCAGTTGAGGTCGTGGATGGGTCCCCTCGCGGACTCGCACAGCACGACCGCGACCGCCGCAGGATAGTCCGGCTCGCCGATTCTCTTCGCATCTCTGTCGTTGCGGGGTCGAACAACCATGGATGGGGTCGGGCCATACCCGCATGGACGGTGATGTGGATTCCGGGCTGGCGCATATTCTCGTCCGATTCTCTCGCTGCGTCGATCGAGCGCGGCCTCTACCGAACATCGGGCGTGCCGCTACAAGTAGTGGAGCGCACGCGGCCGCATTTCACCGGTGTTGCTCTGGTGCTGACCGCGCCGATGATGGCCGGCCAGATCGTTGGCACACTCCGGGTGTGGGAGAGGTTTGTCTGGCTCGTGTGGATCTGGGGTTTCGCATTCGCGTGGCACCGCGCACGACGCCACCGTCACCGCATCGTAAGGCGTTTCCGAAAGCGGCGTGGTCGCGCAACTTACACGGACGACGAAAACCTCTAGGCGGTAAGTTGCGCTCTGCCTGACAGTTTGATGAGTGGAACCCGCACGCACAGGAGATCCGAATGAGTTTCATCACGAGGCTGGCTATCGCTGCGACACTGGCTGCATCAGCTGCGGGCGCCCAGATCCCGCAATCTCCTTCCGGTCCGGAGGTATCGGTGACAGGCCGGGGCGACGTGAACATCACGCCGAACCGCGCGGTCCTCATCATGACGGTCGAGAGCCGGGCTCCACTCGCCGCCAGAGCTGCATCCGACAACGCTCGGCGTGTCCAAGCCACGATCGCCGCACTATATGCCGCCGGCGTCAAGCCGGCCGAGCTGACGAACGGCGGATATTCGGTGGCGCAGGAGTATGAAGTGACCGACAACCGCCGCCGGCCAATCGGATTCATGTCGCGCAATACACTGCGCATCGAAGTTCCGCGCATTGCGGATGTCGGAAAGCTCATCGATGTCGGTCTGGCTGGGGGCGCAACGCAGGTTTTGCCGGTGCAGTTCCTCGGACCCGACGTGGAAGGTGCTCGCCGTCGTGCACTGGCGATCGCCGTCAGGGAAGCGCGGCTCGATGCAGAGGCGCTCGCTGCCGCCGCCGGCGGTTCGCTTGGAAAGCTGATGGCGCTGTCGACGTCGATGTCGCCCGGCCTTGCCCGCGACGGATTCATGGCCTACGCAGCCGTTACGACCGGCTCGGGCCCGGTGCCTACCAATCTGACACCCGCTGACCTGACCATAACGACGACCGCCTCGGCACGCTGGGCGTTCGTTGCCGGTCGGTCGCCCTGACGCTCGGATTGCAGAATCGCCGAGCATCTGCGACACGATCCTGCATCGTGCGCGGGCAGACGAGGCGTTCGCTCTGACGGCCGAGTCGTCTGAGAATTCCGGACGTGCGGAACAATTTTGCAATGCGGTTAGCCACGCGAGTCGTTTACGCGCCCTGATTGCAGTACTCGTCGCTCTGCCAGTCGTGACTGGATGTCGCACACAGCAGAACTACATAACTGTCGACGGGCCACGCTTCATCGGAGCACCAGCGGCGCCTTCGCCGGCCCAGATCAGGCTGCCTGACACCGTT
>Ga0136617_10001658_pt1 | contig 19770 bp, 3 predicted proteins | sample AntDrymUQ3222106_2_FD_129672 | JGI IMG/M metagenome (GOLD analysis project Ga0136617, IMG submission 129672) | Polar desert sand microbial communities from Dry Valleys, Antarctica - metaG UQ322 (21.06) | ecosystem: Environmental > Terrestrial > Soil > Desert | place: Antarctica: Dry Valley... | reverse complement strand
CGAAAGGCGCCCGTACCGTTCGGGAAGGGGCCGACGGAAAAGGACCCGAACCACGGGCACCTCGCCGGCGGCCTACTTCACTCTGTGAGGGCCGGGGGGTGAGATTCCCCCCGGCTACTCGGCGGCCCGGGCCAGGCCCGGGCGGGTTCTGGGTCATATCAGGCGCCCCAGGTGACGGCGATCCAGATGTCGTCGAACTGGTTGCCGTCGAAGAACCATTCCAGCGAACCGGAATCAGGGGTAGCGGGAAAGTTGGCTGACGTGAAGGCACCCCGCAACACGTTGCCGAGTTCGGGAGCCCTCGTGAGGGCTGTCGCGACTGCACCAGTTGATCTATGAACGTCCTCGAATACCTTGTCGTGCTTGTTCGCAGCGGCTCCCTGTGAGGGTTGGGCGAGCACCTCCAGCGCTTTGACAGTGCCGAGCGAGCCCTTGCTCCAGAACGGGTAGAGTTGTGGACGCAATGGAATCGACAGGCGAAAGCGATCCGCCTCAGAATTCGCCAACCCGGTGAACCTGGCCCATGCGTCCGGGAAATCATGACGGACCGAGAACAGCCGGACCGATCCAGCCGCCTGCGCTTCTCCGATCATCCGCCGCAACTCGACGATCGCACCCTGCCGCAGGGCGCTGCCACCCGGCCGGGCGGTGTACCGCATGTGCATGATGACGTCACTGATCGTGCCGTAGTCGAACTGGGCCGGATCACCGTTCATCGGGTTGGCGGGCAGCTCGAGCTGCCACCGGCTCTCCACCCCGGAGTTCTCGAACGGTAGATACCGCTCGTCACGCAGGTTCGCCTCGAAGAGCCCGGCGTCGTTCTGTCCGGAGCTCGTGACGATCGACTGCATGGTCCCGTAGTAGTCACTGAAGCGCGCATCGTCGCCGGTCACGTCGCGGGCGAACTGCCCGTCGCGTAGCAGCGGCGAGGTCCGGATCGTGCTCTTCAGCAGCGTCAGGGTGCAGTTGACTCCGGTGTACGGCCCTGCGACGCAGGGGATGCTCACAGCGACGCTCCGTATCCGCCGAAAGTAGTGGCCCGGCCCATCGAGATCGAACAGCGCCTCCGGCAGGGTCACGGTGCACCGGCCCGTCCGGCGCAAGCGCACCAGCGCCAACGGGTCCACCTGGACGAGGCTGACGTGCTTCGTGAGCTCGAACTCACGATGGTTGAGATCCTGGTAGGCCACCTCCATCCGTTTCAGGTCGACGTAGAGCTTCTCTCCGGCCAGTAGGCCCTCTTTTCCAGACAGGTACCCGAACTGCAAGTAGCTGAGCTCCCGGTCGCCGATTTCGTGCTGAAGGGCCCGCTCGGCTCGCTTCGCCGCGTCGAAGGCGAATTGGAAGTTTCGCGCGTAGAGGCCTTTCAGTTCACGTTTCATCCAGGTGTAGAACGCCTGGTTGCTGGCCTTGCCCTTCCGGGCGACCCCTTCGGCATTGAGAAACAGCTCGATCTCCTTGGCGTACCCGATCTGCTTCTGATGGTTGCGCCACTCCGTCTCGGCCACCGCTTCCCGGATCTGGGCCGCGCGCAGTTGCTTGTAAATCTGGTTGATCTCTCCGACCGCCTGGTTGCTGTGGAAAGCCCATTCCCGCTGCCGGCGGGCCACCGCATCCTGACGGGCCGACATCCGCGCCGAGAAGGCGGCTTTGTCCGCGAAGAATCGCGCTGCATGGGAGAGGGACTGGATCGCGCTGCCGACGTTGCTGCCGCCGAACTGGACGTTGCCGCCGACTCCGAACGGTGTCGCGGCGACGGTAAAGTTCGGGACAAAGCTGGCTGCGGACGCAGCGAAACCCAGGAACTGTGACAGATCCGTCAGCACCTGTGCCTCGCCCAGGCTCTCCGACTCCTTGGCCTCGAACGAGCTGACGAGCTGACCACCCGAGTCCGAGGGCAGCAACGTCGCGACGGGGCTCGGCGGGGCGATGTCGACATCCAGCGGCCGCCCGGCGACAGCGGGCTCCGCGACGTTCAGGTTGAGGGAGGCGAGTTCGGTCCTGTCCAGATCCTTGAGTGCCGGGATCGACGCGAAGATCTCCGCGTCCTTCTTCCCGAGCTGGCGTTCGTAGAACGCGTAGCGCTCCACCGCCAGGTCGAGGCCGCGCAACAGGGTCTCGCGGGCCTTGACCGCCTCCTGGTACTGGCCGTAGCGCACCTGCTCGGCGGACTCCAGTGCGCTGCGCTCGTGTCCGGCCCGCAGCAGCGCCAGCGCCTCGTTGTCCTGTTTCTCGATTGCCGCGAGCATGCCCGCGCCCAGCGCCTTGACCTCCTGCGCCAGTTCGGCCGCCTTCTGAACCAGCGCCGTGAACCGCACCAGTGGGAGCGGCTGGTTGAGGCCGTTGGTGATCGCGCTGACGTCGAGACCGGCGGCGGCGGCCTTCACCAGCATCGCCGGGTCGATCGGCGGCTCGAACAGAGCGAGCTGCCGGAAGGCTCCTTGCAGGTTGAGGCTGTTGCGGATCTTGAAGAGCCGGTCGGCGATCGTATCCCAGTAGCCGAGGAGCCGGTCGTTGGCCGGCACCTGGAAGTACAGGGCCTTACCCAGGCCGCGGACCGTGCTGAGCTGGTCGTCGGCGCCCTCGCCGGCACCCGGGATCGGCATCAGGTCGAACGGTACGTCGGCTTCGACCTCCCGCATCACCACGCCGAACTCCTGCAGATCGCGCCGCAGGTTGGCGTAGGTCTGCGGACGGACCGTGCCCTTCTGCGGGACAGCCTGCGGCCTGGGGCCGAGTATGTTGGCCGCCAGCACGTAGACGGTCATCGCCTCGTCGATCGCCTCACCGGTGTCCTGCAGGAACAGCGAGTCACCCCAGTCGATCAAGTTGTCCAGATACGCCATCACCGTCTTGTACATGTAGGCCTGCGGCCGGGACCGGGCCACGAGATGCGGCCGGAACGGCGCCTCCCGCCAGGCCTCGATGTTGCGGATCGTGTCTTCGCGCAGCTTCGGGTCGGCCCCGGTCGCGAGGTTGGTGAGCAACTCCTCGATCCGGGCGACGTCGGTCTCCTGGAACGGGCGGACCTTCCAGAACCGCTGCGGAGTGGGGCCGTCACTGTCGTCGGTCGGGTCGAACAGGTAGTGGAACCAGTGCTGCGCCTCGGCGTATCGCTGGTTCTTGCTCAGGTGCACCGCGATGGTCATTGGCACGTGGAAGAACAGCTCCCAGTTGTAGGCGGCGTAGGCGCCGCTGGAACTGAAGTCGAGGTCCTTCACCGGGTAGGGCAGCTGCACCACCTCGGGGTTGGGCTTGTGCACCGCCTCGAAGAATTCCTGGAACAGCACGGGCCGGGCCTTGCTGCTGACCAGCAGTCCTTGTGTCCCGGGGGCGATGGTGAACCTGCTGCCGCCGTCGAGCACGACGAGCGTGCCCGCAGGAAGGACGGCGGTCTTCCCGGAGTAGAGGGTGAACGCCGCTGTCGCGCTCAGCACAACCTTGGTCGGCCCGACGACATGGGCCCGCGCCCCGGCAACCGAGAAGGTGCTGCCCGGGGCGGGCGTGCCCGTCATCCCGTCGGTGAGCAGCGCCAGGGCACCGTCCGGTGCCAGTGCGTCGACGCCGGCGTCGAGGTCGAACTCCATCCCCTCGGCGAGCCGGCTTTCGTCGTTGCCGGCCCCGACCGTGACGTCGGTGAACAGCGTGATCCGGGCGGACGCATCGACGGTGATCGCGCTGGCCGCCGGGAGGTTCACCTGGACGCTGCCCGGCAGCGAGATGCCGTCGCCCAGCGGCAGGGTGTCCGCCGCCTGCAGAGCCCGGGTGCCGCCGCGCAGCAACCGACGGGTCAGGTCGCCGACGAAGGGGTGCTGGTGCAGCGTGAATTCGATCTCGTAGTCGCGCTCGGTGTACTTCCGACGGGTCAGCAGCTCCGCCAAGGCGCTCACCTGGCCGTCCAGGTTCGTACCGTAGTAGTCGCCGATCAGGTGGAAGCTGCTGTCCTTCTTCTGCGGCGTCGTCATCGCGAACTCCTCCTCACCGATCCGCCACGGTGAACGCGGCCCGTTCGAGTTGTCGGAAGGCCGTGGTGTTGGCGAAGATCGCCCGGCTCGCACCGGCCCCGCCGACGACACCGAGCCCGATCGGTTCCGTCGCGGCCAGGAGAGTCTGGTCGACCACCCGTGGGATGAGCGTCGCTCCGGCCGCGACGTCCGAACCGAGGACTCTGGAGTCGATCGCACGGGCGTTGTGGAGGCCGATCAGCTGGGTACTGGTCGCCGGATGGATGATCACATCATCGAACGCCAGGCCGGTGACGTCGTTCAGCAGCCAGTCCGGATGCTCACCGCCGACGGGGGGCCGCTTCCTGACCGAGCCCGTCAGATCGTCGTGGAGGACAAGTGATCCCAGGTCTGGCCGGGCTGGTGTGATCGTGATCCGGTCGAGGTGGTCCTCGAAACGGAACACGTCGCTGCGCGGTGCCGGAACAGTGACCCATTCCTCCCACTCCTGCACGGTGCGTTCGCTCATCGTCGGCTCGCCGAACAGTGTGTACTGACCGTCCTGGACGAAGATCGGTGAGATCAGCCCGCCGATCGCCGCGGGTGCGCTGGTCAGGTCGTTGTTGGGTTCGAGAACACTGTAGGAGCCCACCGGGGTGAGCACGGTCGCGTTCTCGGTCTTGGTGGTGACGTCCAGGCCGATCTCGCTGACCCGCCGCTGGATCGAGACGGTGAGCGGGCCGCTCGAGACCGTCCGCCGGGTGCCGTCGCTGTTGACCGCCGACGGGCTGTAGGCGTAGCCCTTGGCCTGCTTGGCCGCCGAGACCGGCGGGCTGTTGCGACCCTGCACGTAGAACGCCTGGTTGAACGGCCAGCCGAGGCTGATGTAGACGCCGCGCTCCTCGCCGTCCTCGGTGAAGCTCTCCTTCGCCACGCTGATCGCGACGCGTCCCGGCGCGGTGTGGGTCGCCCTCAACTCTGCGTTGCTGCTGCTCGGATTGCCCCAGGCCCCCTGGACGTGCTCGCTCCAGTGCAGCTGGGCGATCAACGTCTTGCTGGGCGGTGGGATGGTGATCGACTCGCCGGCCGTCGTGGTGGTCGTCGACTCCTCGACGATGGTCCTGAAGGTGACCCAGAACAGCCACAGCCGGTCGTGCCACACGACCGGAACCACGTGGTCGCCTTGAATATCGAGACCCACCGGCTCCCACGGCGTCCATCCGCCGCTCGCGTAGCGGCGGTAGAAGTAGGCGCGTGGAATGCCGAACGTGCGGCCGAACACGTGCAGCGTGCGCAGTGCCGGGTCAAGGTAGTCCTCTAGATGCGTGGCGACGATGTCCAACCGGGCGAGCTGGTCGAGCTTGGTCAGATAGGTCAGGAATGCGTCCTCGACCAGGTCGCTGGACACGTCACCCTCCAGCAGGGTGCTTTCCAGTTCGGTGAACAGGTGGGTCTTCTGGTCCCGGAACTCCGGCTCCAGCCAGTTCTCCGGGTACAGGAAGATCTTCCGGTTGACCTCCCAGAGCCGGTAGCGACACATCCATTCCCACTGCCCAGCGTTGACCGTCTCGGGCGGTACCGTCGGCTCCAGATTCAGCAGGATCCGATGGATGAACTGCTGCACGGACGCCGTGGCGACCCGGATCCGCGAGGTCTGCACCACCGGCTCCATGCCGGGATCGATCAGGAAGTACTCGTACAGCTGCTCCATGGAGGACACGCCGACCGCGTGCTGGACGTAGGCCACGAGCGCGTCCCGCTGCCGGGCGCGGAGCCGGTCGAAGATCGGCTGGGCGATCCGCTGCCAGGCGGCAGGCTCCAGCGTCGCCCTGATCGCGTCCTTCACCTCGGTCGCGATGTCGAAGCGAACCTGCTGATCGGTCTCGCGGATGACGCCGGTCCATCCGGTCACCGCGTCCGCGGGCACCCCCAGCGCTCGGACGATCCGCAGTCCGTCCAGCAGCCGTCGGAGCGGTTGATCGCTGTCGAACGTCGGATTCGACGGCCAGATCGTGGTCGCGGTGCCGGCCACCGTGCCGACGCTCTGCCCGACCAGGCCAGCGACGATAGGGTACACCTTCGTCGCCAGCCGATCCGGATCCGTGGATTCGTTCGCCTGCAGGACGGTGAGCAGCTCGTCCCCGCCGCCGAGCTCACGCTTCACGGCCGCGTAGTCGATGAGCCTGCTCAGCCAGCGGAATCGGGCCACGGTGGCGGTGAGTTCGTCGGGCCCGTCGCCGACCCTGCTGGTGGGCAGGTCGCCGAGCTCGAGGCCGCCGAACGCGTCCGGGTGGGTGGCCAGGTGGCGGACCTCGGCCTGGCTGAGATCGAGCGCTCGGGCCAGGCGGAGGATCTTGCCGATCAGGGCCAGGGCGGCACCCGCCCGGGTGACGACGCCGCGCGGGTAGAGCCGCAACTGCGCCACACTCCCGCGGGCGAGAACCGCACTCTGCACGTCCAGGTGCGCCGTGCCGCCGTTGAGGTCGGTCGTGGCGTAGGTGAAGGCGTACATCCGGCCCGCCTGAAGCTCGACTGTGCCGCCGAACTCGTCCTGCGCGGCGGCTGCGGTGCCGCTCAGGACGACCGGCTGGGCGAGGTGGTCGAAACGCAGTTCGACCTGCCCGCTCTGCTGGCCCACCACTGAGGTGAACCGGTACACACCATTCGCCGGAACCTCGAGCCAACCCTCGAAACCGGCCGCCTCGGCGTCGATGGTGTCGTCCACATGCTCGAAGGCAGCCAGCAGCGGTTCTGGTGCACCGAGCAGCCGGCCGTCGGTGAGCAGGTCCTCGACCATGGCGGGCTCGGCGCCGGCCTGGGCGGTGATCGTCTCCACCGCGAGCTGGCGGATGAGCCTGCGCTGCAGGAACGGCAGGAACGCCATGCTGAGGATCGCCCGCTTCGCGCGGACGGCCTCGTCGGCGGCTCTGTGGGCGGCCAGCTCCTCGTCCGGAGTCAGCCCGGCCGGGATCGGGGGCAGCGGGGCGATCAGCTGCTCGAAGTCGGCGTCCTGCAGGAACCCGAAACTCGTCCCGGCGTCGATGGCCTCCTTCCGCAGGTACTTGGCGAAGAACTCCTTCGCCGCCGCCCGCACCTCCGGTGTGGCCACCGCGAACTCTGCGGCGCTCTGCACGATCGCGAGGAGCTTGTCCACCACGTCCCGATCCAGGACCAGCCCCAACGCCTGCCGCAGTTGCTCGTCGCTCAGCGATCCGGGATCTGCCGGCACCGCATGCGCGGCGCGAATGGCCCGCGCGCCGTCGGCGAGCGCCTTCACCTGCTGCAGCACCAGGTCCGGGACGCGCCCGTCCCCGCGGTCCTCGCCGCGCAGCAGCTCGTCCAGGTCGGCGCCGGTCAACCCGCTCGCGGCGATCCGCTGGGCCAGTTCGACGAACCGGAGGGTCTGGCCGTAGGGGTGGTCCTGCTCCAGGTTCTCCAGCGCTCCGGGATGCAGGGCCGCGAACGGGTCCATCCCGGAGATACTCTTGAGCGTGATCAGTTCGGACACCCCGGTCCGCAGCATCGTGGCCAGCAGGGCGTACCGGTGCAGCGTGGACAGGGTGGGCAGGTCCACCGGCCCGGCCGGGTCGATCTTGGCGTCCACCAGGATCAGGTCGACATCGCTGCGGCTGAGTCCCAGGGCGGCCTGCACGCTGTGCAGGTGATCGCGGAGCGAGGGGACCTCGGCCGGGTCGAGCGCGCTCCAGTCGAGGTAGCGGCCGAGCGCGTGGTCGAAGATCGGGTCGCTGCGGAGCAGGCTTCTGGTGAGGAACAGCTGGGCGTAAAGGGAGTTCGGCCCGGTCGTCGGAAGGTCCAGCCACAGCGTGGCGAGCCTGCGTCGCAACGACGCGTTGAGCTCGAGCCGTTCGGTCAGCGCGGCCAGGTGGGACAGGTAGATCAGGGCCGACCGCATCGGCCGCAGGCTCAACGTCGGTTCCGCGAACGGCGCGTCGGGGGGTACGAAGGCATGCAGGGCCCGGTCGGTCTCCTCGATCGACCAGCCCAGCTTCCGCCACAGCCGCACGAAGTGGGCAAGCCGGACGAAGGTCAGCGGGTCGGCCGGGGTGCCGTCGGCGTAGCGCAGGGTGGTCAGGTCGAAATCCGCACCGGTGTTCGGATCGGCGAGCACCAGGACCTTCGGGTAGGGCAGTGTGTCCACCTCGTCCTGCAGCGTGGCCAGCGGAACGCCCGCCAGTGCGGCGAGGGCGGCGAGCCTGGCCTCGAACGCGTCCACCTGCTGCTTCGAGGCCACCTGCTCCGGGGTGAGCGGCGCCGGGTCGGCCCGGTGCTCGGTGTAGTGGCGGGCGTCCCGGATGCTGGCGCCGAGCTTGTAGAGCAGGCCAAGCTTCGGCAGTTCCGGATTGACGAAACCCGTCTGGATGATGTCGACGAGCTCCTGATAGGTGATCTGGAGCCGGCGCGCGAGTGACTTCGCCGAGTTCAGGTCGACGCGCTGGCCGGTCTGGGCATCGACCGCCTCGGTGGTCGCCTCGGCGGCATCGGGGTAGCCGTACAGCAGCCACCATTCGGCGAGCGGGTCGGAGTCGGTGAGGATCGCCGCCTCGGCGGGGGAGAAACCGAGGTACTCGACGAAGGTGTCGGCCCGGTCGTACGCTTGTGCTTCTTCGATCAGCGCGTCGCTGTCGCGGAATGCCTCCATCACCTCGTGCAACGGGGTGCCGAGGTCGGTGCTGAACTCACGCACCGTCTCGATCCACAGGTCGAACGGCAGCGGGCCAGGATACCGCTTGCCGAGCAGCTCGGTGTAGGCCAGCCGGAGCAGGTTCTGCGGCTCGGCGAGCAGCTCCTCCGTCGTCGCCGCCCCCGTGTCATGGGCGGCGTCTTCGGTCAGCTTCCCGTGCGCGACGTAGTATTCCAGGATCTCGTTGACGACATCGATGTACGGCAACGCGGTCAGCGTGTTCTCACAGGTGAGCTCCATCGCGAACAGGTCCGGTCGGCGCTCCTGGAGCACGTCGATCGGCTTGGCGTACCGGTCGGTGTAATCCTTGCCCCCGTGCCGACTCTTCCAGCCGGCCAGGAAGTTCACCCACTTCGGCTCGTCCGGATCGATGCACTGCAGGATGTCGACGAAGTAGGCGGCCGGGCTCAACACCGAGCGGCAGTGCGGGCATTCGATGTAATCAATCGACCCGAACAGTCCCTCCATGGTCGGGAAGTGCTTGAGCAGGCTGGTCTGCGCGGCCTGCTTGACCGCCACCGACGGCGCCGTTACCGGCAGTCCGGGCTGGGCCTTCAAGGTCTGCGCCGCGCCGAACACCGTGTAGGTGACGCTGCTGATCTGCTGGGCCTTTCGGTAGACGAGCTTCGTCACCGCCGCGGCCGGTTTGACCTTCCAGATCTCCAGATAGGCCTCATCGAAGGCCCGCGTGAACTCCTTCGCCCCCATCCCGGCGATGTCGTACGCGCTGGTCAGCCCAAGCGTCGTCAGCACCGTCATCGCCTCGTTGCCGGGACTGAGCTGGTAGGTCCGGTGCAGGTTCTTGATGTCCTGCTTGGCGACGGCGAACTCCGCGTCGTCCAGGCCGACGGCGCCGCCGCCCTTCGCGGCGAAGAAGGCCTGGGCCGGGGTCTGGCCGAGCACGAACCCGTCGGCGGTGGCCGCCTTCAGCAGGGTGACCGTGGCCGCCGGCGCCTCGACCGCGAGGTCGCCCTGGGCGACCAGTTGGGTGACGACGTCGGTCGGGTAGCTGATCCGCAGCTTCCGGGCGAGGTCACCGGTGTAGGCGTCGACGCGCTCGGCCAGGACGTCTGACTCGTACGAGGCTGGGATCAGCGCGGCCAGCGCCGCGTCGTCCCCGCCGGTCACGGTGGTGAGCTCCTGTTTCCACCGGTCGGCAGCGAAGAAACCCTGCTCGATCAACGCGGCCGGATCGGAGACGTCGAGCGAGAGCAGATGAGCGGTCAGTGGTGCGCTGTTGCCGGCCAGGTGCGCGAACTTGCCCTGGAGCTTCAGCCGGCCGATCTGGTCCTCGGTGATGCCGAGGTCGCCGGCCGCGCTCCACAGCTGGGTCGGGTCACCCCGATGATCGAAGATCAACTTCGCAAAGCCGGCTCGCTCCGCCTGGCCGATGCCCGAGCCGTCGAGCAGCTCGGCGTAGGTCGACTGCGATCCGGGTGCAGTCATCTGCAGTCTCGCGCTCACTGTGAAGTCCTGGAACTTTCCGGTTACCTCCGCGATCGCGCCGTCGTCGAGGTCGAGCACGCCGTTGTCCCGGGCCCGGGTCAGCGCCTTCGCCACCGTCGGCCCGTCCATCCGGGCCAGCGTCGCGACGTCGGAGGGAAGGCCGGCGCGAAGCATGCCGTACAGCGTCTGCGAGTCCAGCGACAACTGGTTGTCGGCGGCGGCCAGCCGTTCGGACGTCGCCGCGAGGGCGATGAGCCTCGGATCCCATCCCGTCGTCCGGCTGAGCATCGTCAGATCCTGGCGCTCGGCGCTCTCCTTCGCCTGCGCCAGCCGGCCGAGGTCGCCGATCTGGGCGGCGAGATCGGCGGACAGCCTTGTGTACTCGGGTTGGAGCGGCGCTGGCGGCGCGATCAGCGTGAAGGAGTGGACGAGGCCGGCGGCATAGGCAACCGGGCCGAGCGGGACAACACCGGCCGAGGTGACCGCTTCGAGGTTGACCGCCCCCGCACCGGGGTCGTAGGCGAGCGTGAAGCTACCGGTCGGGTCGGTGGTCGCGTGGCCCAGCAGGTCGTGGTCGCCGCCGAACCGCAGGTTGCGGATCTGCACGTCCAGCTGTTCGGCGGGCAGCACACCGTCGTAGGTGACCTGTCCGGTGACAACGGCGTGCGCCGCGACGACGAGCACGGCCGGGGCGAACCCGACGCCGTTGTCCGTGGGTGTCATGCCGCCGGACACGACCTCGGCCACCAGCGGGACGTCCTGGCGGGAGACGGCGAACCCGAGCGCCAGCGCATGCCCGTCCGGGTCGTCACCTGTGACGAAGGCCGAGCGGCTGAAGCGCAACAGCGCCGACCCGTCGGCGCCGGTGACCGCGGGCTCGCCGAGGCCGGCGCTCGGGGCTCGCTCGGCCGTGTTGGTTGCCCCGACCGTGAGGCCCGCGATCGGCGCCTGCCTCCCGTCCAGAACGGTGACCTCGAGCGTGAAGGACGTATCCGGGACCTGCGTGGACGCGATCGCCGTTCCGTCCAGCAGGCCCCACCGGGCGAGCAAGCCGTTCATCGCCCGCGCCGTCCGCTCGTCCACCTCGCCGGTCGTGTCGAGCTGATGGTGTTCCTGGAACCTGTTGACCAGCTCCGTGGTGACGTCGCCGAAGGACCTTTCCGCAATCTCGGGGCGGAGCGACTCCAGCAGGACGGCGCGGGTCTGCTCGTCGACCGGGATCGCATCCCGGCGCAGCACCTGCTGCAGCGCTTCCTGCAGGTCGGCCACCGCCTGGCCTTCGTCACCTGGCCGAAGCGGTGCGATGATTCTGTTCATGACGCTGCTCCAAGGAAGCCAGTCGATGTGGTAGGGCACGTTCTGGGATACATGGACCAGCCCTCGTGCCCGCAATCACCACGCTGCCAGAATGGCAGCTTCACGCGCGAGTAAGGAAGAACATCTCGGTTTGCACGAATGAATGTCGTTCAATAAAGCCCAACAAGGATTTGATTCCGTTGCTTCGACGTGCGCTCGTCATTCTCAAAATGCAAGTTGGAGAGCCCGAATCGTCCCGAGTCCGTCACTTGCCAGGTCCAATCGAAGGATGTGGATCCGCCGCCTTTGCATGCGCTGTCATGCGGCGCTTAGCATCCGCGACAGAAATGCCTTCCCGCTCAGCATACTGTTGTGCAATTTGGTCGAGCTCTCTCCTGTGCCTAGTGGCTTCGGCCGCGCGTTGATCCTCCTTAGTAATGTGAAGTCCCTCACCAAAGCGCAACCGCGCTTCGGGGTCGATACGTAGTCCACCTAGCACAAGGTCGCCGAAATTTCCAAGTGGATCCTTCCCGGAAATGAGTTTGATGATGGCGTTGGCTCCTTGCAAAGCCCCAGCAACCCCGAATGCTATCTCGGGCTTTGACGGGTTGGCAGACGGAGCTGGCGCTCCGAAATGCGAATCAGGTTGAGGGGGCCCTGGAGTAGGCAGGGCTGGTTTCGGCGCTACCGGGGCAGGTGGTGGCGCTGCGGCGGTGCCTGGAGATAAAGGCGGTGGCGCAAGCCCCGACTGTGGCGGTGTGATCGGAGGGTTTGGGGTTGGCGTAGCAGCGGCAGGCGGCGCCACTGTGACGGGACTGGGCGCCGGGGCCGCGCTCGGGGCGCGCCCCTGGTAGCGGACGAAACTCCTATTCGTGATGCCTTCCGCCTCTTTTCGCCGGATCTTTCCTGCGAGGTCTCGGACCTCAGCAGCACCCATATTATTGTCGGGCCCGTACTGGGGTCTTACATATACTGTCTGGCCTGGGCGCGTAGTTGCTGCCTCGCTTCCAAACTCGTGCGCGGCCTGCGCCTCGTTGCCCGGTCTCCCGGTGGCACTATTGTAACCACTTTGTATCTTTTCCCTTACCTTTGCATCAACGCCAGAAGTATTCTGTGTCGCGGTGACCGGGATCCGGATTAGATAGTTCGGCGGGTACAGCTCGCCCGGGGGCGTACCCTGCCCAGGAGGCCGGGGCTGTCGGCCGGCGGGGTCAATCATACATGCTGGATTTGCGGCTGCGTAGCCGTATAGGTCGAGACCGTCCACAAGACCCGAGGGGTCCGGAGACGTCCACCGACCCAACCAAGGCGCGTAGTACCTTACCTCGTGGTAACATAACCCGCTCTCTTCGTCGCGTTCCCTACCGGTGTACCGGTATCGCTTAGACGTTTCGCTCTGGCTGTCGACAGCCTGGTACGAGGTGCGTCCGTACGGGGTGTATTCCTCGTAAGAGATGATCCGTGCCCGGTCGTCGAGCTCGAGGCTCGCGGAACCAAGGTGGTTGCCGAACTGGTAGCGGACCAGCTGCGGTGAGGCGAGATCCGTCCCGGCGGTGTCGAGGGTGCGGGTCTCCACCAGGGCGATGCGCTGCTCGCCGTCCATAACGTGCAGCGTCTCGCGCTCCAGTCGCTCCGCACCCTGCCGCCGCCGGTAGATCTCGAACCCGCCGAGGTAGATCCGTTCCTCAACGAGGTCAGCCGACTTCTCCCAGACCTTTCGCACCCGCTGCCCGGCAGCGTCATAGACGTAGTAGGCAGTCCCGCCACCGCCCCGGTCGGTTTGCTGTAGCTGGTCGAGGTGATCCCAGTGCATGTTGGGGTCGGGGTCCGTGCCGCCGAGGTGCGGCAGCCGTGTCATGTTCCCGTGCGCGTCGTGGAGGTAGCGCTCGATCGGTGGGTTGTCGCCGCCGGAGATGACGGTGCTGGTCAGCCGGTTGCTGGTCTTGACGAGGCCTCCGACGGTGCTGTCCTCGATCAGGCTGGACTCGGCATAGCTGTAGCTACGGGTCCAGCCGGGGTGTGCCGGGCTCCCGCCAACGTGCTGCATCGTCAGGAAGTTGCCGACCGCGTCGTAGACGTACCGTTCGATGTAGGTGCCCATCGCCATCCCGTCGCCAGGGTGCGGCAGGCGCGAGCGCAACGCGTCGTCGGCGGAGTGCGGGATCGGCGCCCCACCTTGCCCGAGGTGCTCGCGGCCGGTGGCCTCTATCAGCCGATAGACAGGGTCGTAGGTGTACTCGGCGCTGGGTTCGACGCGCCGGTTGGCGAAGAAGATCCGCTGCTGCGCGTCGTCCCGGATCTGGGTGATGTTGCCGATCGGGTCGTAGGTGTAGTGCAGGTTCTGGATCTGGCGTCCCGGCCATTCGGCCACGGGTGGGTGTGGATCGTCGCCGGGTAATCCGGCAGCGCTGCGGGTGGTCATCAGGTGGACCAGCCGGAAGGTGAGCGGGTCGTAGTCGTAGGTCGTGCTCGCGCCGTTGCCGTAGTCGATCCGGCAGCGCTGCCCCTTCGCGTCGTAGTCGATGTTGGTGACGAATGGGGTCCACACCGCGTGCCCATTCGTGGCAGCACCGCGCAGGTTGACGTCGATCCGCTCGAGCAGGTTCGCCTCGTTGTACCCGGGGCGGATCACGCTCGGCTGCATCGAGGGGGCGTGCGGGGTGGTCACCGTGACTGGGCGGTTGAGCGCGTCGTAGGCGGTGAGGCTGGTGTAGCTGTCGGCTTCCAGGCTGGGCGCGAGGACCGCCGCGAGCGCGATCGGGGCGAGGACGGCGGTGGCCACGGTGGGGAAGGCGAGCTGGTCGGCGTCCACGGTCCGCCAGTCCACCGCGTCGCGATAGCGCGTTCCGTTCGTCAGGCGGCGGGAGGTCCGCAGGGGATTGCCCTTGAAATCGCGGGCCTCAGTCGCGGCGGAACCGGCCTGATCGAGGTGCAGGTAAAGGACTCCCCGCAGGTTGCGCAGCTCGGCCTCCGGATGTTGCTCGCCGTAGACCAGGCGCTCGGTGAGCAGCTCCTTGCCAGGATCCATCGGGTCAGCGCCGATGACGTACGACCGCAGCGGACGGCGGAGCGGGTCGTAGTCGGTGCGGAAGGTGTGGCCGCGCTGGTCCCAGGCGCGCAGCGGCTTTCCGCTCACGTCGTTCAGCATCCACCGGGCGCCCGCTTCCATGCTGTGCTGATGGATACGGTTGCCCAACAGGTCATAGGAGTAGCGCATGACGATCCGGCCCAGTGGGTCGCCGGCCTGCTCGACGGCGTCCCGGACGGTGCGCTGGTTGCCCTCGATATCGAGATCGACCCTGCTGGCGAAGAGCAGGTGCCGGTCGGGGTGCTCGGGGTCGGGTCCGTTGTCCGCGGTCGTCAGGAACGGCTGGCCGAGCACGTCGACGTGCACCGTTGTGGGGGTCTCGGCATGAGCCGCGGCCTTCGCGGCCGCGGCCTGCTCCGGACCGCCGCCCACGCGCTGGGCGTGCCAGGTCTGCCAGGGCAGCTCGCCCGGACCGGTCGGCAGGCTCGCGAAGTACCCGGCGACGTAGCCCGCGATGTCCGGGTCGGTGCGCGGGTCGGCCAGCACCGTGTCGTTAGGATCCCAGGTGACCTGCTGCCATGGATCGAACACCACCTTCTGGTAGCTGTGGTCGGGATGCAGGGTGGCGACGACGCGCCCGACCGGGTCGTAGAAGAGAACCGGGCTGACGCCGACCTGCACGCCGAACTCGAAGCGATGCATGGGGCTGAAGAACGGCTCGTACTGGCGGACCGGCTTGCCCTTGTTGTTGAACACTGTCCACCCGCTGCCCACCCAGCGCGGGTCGACGATCGGTCCGCCGTCGACCAGCGGCCCTGGCTCCGCCCGCAACTTCTGCTGGATCTCCCGGCCGAACCCGTCCGAGTACGAGAAGCTCAGCTGGATCTTCGTTTCCACGTCCGCTGGCAGATCGGCAACGTGCGTCTCCCGCGCCAGGACGCAGACGGCGGCGGGCTGCGGGGCCGGCTGATCCCGGGACCGCTGGTAGGCGAACAGGTCGTAGACCAGCCGCGTGGTCGCACGGGCGAGAACGGCCTGCGGGTCGGCGAGCGGGAGTTCCAGGTGCTGGAGGATCTCCGCCTCGGTCAGGTCCGGGTCGAAACCCGCCAGCGTGTCGCCCAGGTTCTCGCCCGGCTTGCCGGCGATCGCGGTGCCGACGACCAGTCCGAGGGCGTCGAAGGCGACTTCGGCGCGGTTGCCGTTCGGATCGGTGACGAGGGCGGGCTGGAGGACGCGGTAGTCGTTCCCGGGCTTGACCGGATCGGCCTCACCGTCGGATCCGCGCTCACCCACCGTGATCCGGTTTCCAAGTGCGTCCCGGGTTTCGGCGGTCAACAGATCGTAGGCGTCGTAGATGACGACGCTCTCGGTGCTGGCCTCCTCGCTGTGGAACGGATCGCGGGTGCGGTGTGGCAGGAAGAAGTGCTGCCGGGCGAAGTCGAGTTCCTGCTCGGCCGTGTCGTCGCTGTCCGGTGACAGGAAGACCCGTCCGGCCGGGAGCCACCAGTGGTCGTCCGGATCCGCGTCGGGGAACCGGCTGTCGGCCTTCAGCTGGCGGCCGGGTAGGTAGCCACCACGGTCGCCCGCCGGATTACCGAGCACAACCCCCGGATCCGGCAGTAGTGCGACGCCGTCTCGCTGGAACACCTGCGCCAGTAGTTCCGAGGTGAAGGCCAGCTGATAGCTCTCCCCGGGCAACGCCCGCGGCTCGACCCGGCCGATCGGGAGCAGCGCGGACAGGTCGTCCGAGCGATAGAGGGTCCTCACCCATTCGATCGGGCGCCGACGCCGGCTGCCGATCGCGGACTCTTCGTAGCCGACCTCCCTCTCGAAGACATGCCTCAGGCGTGCGGTCGCCGCCGGGTCAGGTTCGACGAAATCCGTTGACTGGAAACGATTCTTCGGACCGGTAGGTTGATAATCGGTCAGCTCGTAAGTGCGGCTCTCCGCCGGCATCGAGGTGCGGTGGTCGTCCGGAGAGTCGTCGAGGTCGTTGATCGGCTCGGTGACGGCGTTCTCGGTATAGGTCAGCAGCGTTGTGGTCTGCCGGTCCCGATCGGCGGCCACCGGAAGCGGTGAGGGCTGCGTCCGGCCGTAGCCGATCGCCGCCGACTTGAGCACGTTGCCGAACCGGTCGACCTCCAGCGTGATCGAGTGCTGGATGCGTGGGTCATCGGGATCGCGCTCGGAATGGTGGTCGAGGGTCTCGGCCGGGTGTGCGGAGAACACCGCATGGCGGTTGACGCCACGGGCCTGTTCCAGACGGACGACGGAACTCAGCTCGGAGACGCTGTACGGAAACCCCTGGCGCGGACCGGCGTCCAGCGCGTAGACCTCCCGACGCAACATCGATCCCTTGAGCGCCCGGTGGGCTTCCCGCTCCTCGTCCGCGGTCAACCCCGTGGGCAGCGGGGGCCCGGTCAACGAACCCGCCGGAAGGTGATTCGGTCGGGCGGCGGCGCCGGTGTGGAACCACGTCCTCGTGAGCACCGGCGGCACGTGCGACGCGGGATCCTCGTTGTCGGCCATCGACGGGAGACCGGTACCGGTGAACGCGCCGAGCTCTTCGGTGTCCCACTGGTCCACCGTGCCGAAACCGCGGAACTCGCGCTCCTCTCCATCGAAATAGCCGTGGTGATAGGCATATCGGGTGACGAACCGATTGCGGCTGATCCGGTCGTAGGTCTCCACCCGCTCGACCACGTGCACCGGGAAGGGCAGCCGGGTGGACCACGGCGCACCGTCGCGCTTGTCCTGCAGGGAGAACTTCGTCGACGGCGCGTACTGCACGGCGGTCTCCGCGCCGAGATTGTTGATCGTTTTGACCAGCAGATGGGGCTTGTGGTCGCCCATCAGGTTCACGTACCGCATCGGCCGGCCGGCGTCGTGCGGCAGCGGCGACGACCAGACCAGGCACGCCGTCCCGTTACCGAGCAGATCGGCAGTGACGATCGACACCAGGTCGTCCACCCGCGGGAAGACTGAGAGGTGGTGTGCCTCGCTCCAGGAGTTGCCGGACTGGTTGAAGTACAGCCGGACGCCATCCCGGTGCAGATAGATCAAGTCCGTCGTGCCGGTGCCGTCGATGTCCGCGAGCCGGACCCGCTTCTGGTCGAACTGGTCGGGATCGTCGAGGGGCAGGACGCCGTCCATCGTCACCTTGGCGCCGAACCGGCCGTAGCCGAGGTTGGGCCAGTAGCAGACCTCGCCGTTGCGGATCCGGGCGAGATCGGTGAGCCCGTCGCCGCTGAGATCGGCAAGGTAGACGGACTGCGCGCCGTCGGCGAACACCAGCCGCGGGCCCTGCTCCTCGTCGAACGGCTGCGCCACTCGTAGCGCCGGGCCGAACCCGGCCTCGGCCAGCGACGGGTGCCAGGCGAACATGTCGTCCTCGATCACCAGCACGTCCGCGTGACCGTCGCCGTCCAGGTCGACGAACTTCACGTCGGGATCTCGCAGGTCGCGGTTGAGCCGCGAGGTGAACGGGCGGAAGGGCTCCCAGCCGTTGTCCCCGTCGTGCTCGTACAGACCTGGCATCGGGCCGTCCAACACGACCAGATCGGGCTGACCGTCGCCCGCCAGGTCCATGAACTGCGCGTGCCCGCCGGCCAGCTGCAGATTGGGCCTGGTCCCGACCCGCTCCAGCGGCGCGAACTGGACGGCGCCGGCCCCGATCGGGCTCAAGTTGCGTGTGTAGTACCAGGCGTCCGCATGCTCGGTCAGGACGCCTGGAATGCCCTCACCGTGCAGGTCGATCCATTGGTAGCCGACACCGTCGACTCCCGCTGGCAGGTTCTCCAGGAAAGCCGGGTCAACGTCCTGCACCGTCTGCTGTACGACCGGCTGGGTGTACTCGAATTCGATAGGCGGCAGGCTCCGCTTTCGGTAACCACCGGTGACGCGGCGGTAGCCGGTCTGCGTGACGCCGCGCAGGTAGCTGTATCCGGAGTCGGGCTGTTGCTCGGGGCCCTCCTGATCGGAATAGCTCAGGTCGGTGGAGCGGACCAGACCCTCGTAGCCCCTCTCGCCGTCGGGCAGGTCGGGGATGTGATGGAACATCAGCACGCGCTTGCACAGCCGGGTGGTGCGCACCTCGAAGCCGGCTCGATAAGAGGAGAAGGGGTCGTCCCGGTAGGCCCAGACGCCCGGGTCGTCTGCCGCCGGGGCGACGTCGTCATGTTCGCCGTAGTCGAGGACGACCTCGAACATCCAGCCGGCGTCCGCGGTCTGCGCGGCCGGCAGCTCGGCGAGGAAGCGAGGTCTGCGACCTTCGCCGGTCAGTAGCGGATGCCGGTTGCCGTAGCGGATGCTCTTCAGATATCGATTGGTGCCGCGGGCCGCGTCGCCACGATTCCGTTCACAGGCCCGGCGCCGGTCGACTCCGGAATCGTCGTCCCGCTTGTAGCCGTACACTACGGCGTTGCCCCGGTCGTCCCGCGATTCGCAGATCAGCCAACTGAAGACGCGCCTTGCGTCGTCCGGGTCGACGATCCGGGACTCGTCGTCCGCGCCATAGCGGGTAAGGATGTTGTCCTGCGAGATCGATCTCCAGTGGACGTCGCCGTCGCTCCTGCGGGTCCAGCGTTCGATCCGGGCGAACAGCCCATCGATCCGAGGCCGGTAACGCCGGACGACATACTCGGGATCGGTCGTGTGGTCATCCAATCGGCCGTCGTCCGGTCTGGGGACCGGCACCAGGTCCTCCGACCCGGAAAGAAGGAAGACGTCCGACTCGAGACCGTCGTGATATCGGGGCAAACCCTTTTCCGTCTTGCGGGTGACGGAAGGCAGCGCCAGGCTCCAGCCGAACCCGAAGATCCCGTTGCCGGAGCCCGAGTCGTAGGACAGCGAGAGCTGCGGCCCGAATCCCGAGCGGCCGGGACTGGTGGCGATCGGCACGCTCATGGACGCTGTGCCGGTTACAGGATTGGCGCCGAACTTCTCGCCGATGCCACGGATCGCGCCTCCACCCTTGGGAAGACCTATGGATGGCGCCTCCGGCCCGCGGGAGTCGTTAGACTGCGGAGAAGGCTCGTCCTGCGTCATCACACCGCTGTCCCCGGAGCGGCTTGCAACCAGTCCCGTCGGAGGAGGCTGTTCAGGTCATCGGACACTCAGGCCACCTGTCCCCAGTCGGATGCAGCAGAAATGAGCGATCCACATCAAAGAGCGACGCATGCAGCATCGCTAGCCAAGAGAATCATAGCAGCCTCCGGGGCTAGTGCACCAGAGGCCGCGTTGACTCATCAAAAATGCGCGCGAAGGTGTGGTCGTTGACTCATCTACCGATGCGCGCGTAGAGCGCGCCTCCCGGGCTCGGGTTTCTCCCGCCGGTAGGACCTGATCATGGGACT
>Ga0136617_10001657_pt1 | contig 19781 bp, 19 predicted proteins | sample AntDrymUQ3222106_2_FD_129672 | JGI IMG/M metagenome (GOLD analysis project Ga0136617, IMG submission 129672) | Polar desert sand microbial communities from Dry Valleys, Antarctica - metaG UQ322 (21.06) | ecosystem: Environmental > Terrestrial > Soil > Desert | place: Antarctica: Dry Valley... | reverse complement strand
GAGCAGCCATCCGCCTGGGTCGTTGCCCAGGACTACGTCGGCCCCGACGGCATCGCGCGCCGTCGGCAGGGCCTCGTCGCCTCGCTGCGCGTCGAGCGGTATGCCACCGGCACGGTGCTTCCGCACGAGCGCACCCACGCAGGCCCGAAGGAGAGCCGGTTGCGGCTGCTGCGCGCCGCCCACGCCCAGCTCGAGCCGATCTTCCTGCTCTACGACGGCGAGCCGCCCGTCACGCCGCCCGACGGGCCACCCGAGCTCGAGGCCGAGGGCACTCGTCTGTGGCGGATCGACGGAGACGGTCTCGACGACTACTTCTCGGACAGACAGCTCTTGATCGCCGACGGACACCATCGCTACGAGACGGCGGTCGCCTACGCGGAGGAGACGGGTGGGACGAGCGACAGGATGCTCGTCGTCCTCGTCTCGACCTCCGATCCAGGCCTCGAGATCTTCCCCACGCACCGTGTCTTCACGGGACGGCCGGACGTCGATCCCCCGGGCGAGGAGCTCGGGGGCGTCGACGACGCGCTGGCGTTGCTCGACCGCGAGCCGTACGAGAGCTCCGCGGCCGTCTTCCTGCGTGACGGCGTCGTTCGGCTCGTGCGCGGCGAGGAGGGCGAGCTCGACGTCGAGCTCGTCGACCGCTTCGGTCACGAGGGGATCTCGTACACCGCAGAGAACGACGAGGCGCAGGCCAGGGTCACGCACGGCGATCGCGCTTTTCTGCTCCGCCCGACCCGGATCGAGGACGTCTTCGAGCGCGCCCGGCGGGGAGAGGTGCTCCCACAGAAGACCACGTACTTCTTCCCGAAGCTGGTCTCCGGCCTGCTCTTTCATCCCGCATAACGTGGGGGAAACCATGATTCCCCCACGCGCCCCCTTCTTCGCGATTCTCGGACTCGACGCTGATGAGCCCTCCCGGCCGAATGAATCGACCTCCGGGCACAGCATTGGCGTGGTTCGACGATGATTGCTCGGTGACCGACTGGCTGGAACTCTGTCGCGGGTGCGTGCGCGACATCGACGCGGTGCTGGCCGAGCTCCCGACGCGCCTGGAGCGTGAGCCGGTGCTGCGCCTCGGCGAAGGCGGCGACGACACGACGGCGATCGATGCCGCAGCGGAGGAGGTGGTCGTCCGTCGGCTCGCGACCCTCGACGAGGATCTCGTGCTCGTCTCGGAGGAGCTGGGCGAGCGCGTGTTCGGCGACGGTGGCTCGACGCGAGTCGTCGTCGACCCGATCGACGGGTCGGTCAACGCGAAGCGCGGAATCCCGTATTTCTCGCTCTCGCTCGCAGTCGCGGACGGGCCGACGATGGACGATGTGACGTTCGGATACGTCTACGACTTCGGCGCGCGCGAGGAGTGGACGGCCACGCGCGGCGATGGCGTGCTGCTCAATGGGTCACGGCTCGTCGCGCCGCTGCCGAAGGAACCGATCGAGATCCTCGCCTTCGAGGGCACGACGACCGCGGTGATCGCCCGTCACGCGCCGGCGATGGAGGCGATCGCGACGCGCGTCCGCGTGATGGGCTCGCTCGCGCTTTCCCTCTGCCACCTCGCCGCCGGCCGCGTCGACGCCGTCTGCTGTCTCAAGCCGGCGCGGTCGATCGACATCGCGGCGGCCCAGCTCTTCGTCCGCGAGCGGGGGCTCGCGATCGAGCTCTTCGAGGATCCTCCGTTCGCCGACGCGCCGCTCGACCTCGTCATGCGCTCACGGGTCGTCGCTGCTGCGAGCCCGAGCGGCTGCGGCGCGCTCGCCGCCGCGCTCCTGCGCTCATAGGCGCTCAAAGGCGCTCTGAGCAGGCCGCCGCGTGTCCGTATTCGAGAACGGCGCTTCGATTGCCCAGCGGCTTCCCATTGCGCGTCTCCTTGCTGCCCGACTGAGCTCGCCGACTCCGAAAGGCTACGCTGGACGGGATGCTTCCCAGCCGTGACGCGATTCTGTCCGCGCTCGAGCAGGTGATCGATCCCGAGCTGAAGCGGCCGGTGACCGAGCTCGAGATGGTGCGTGACGTCACCGTCCAGACCGACGCCTCGGTCGACGTCACGATCGCGCTCACGGTCGTCGGCTGCCCGCTGCGCTCGAGCTTCGAGGAGCAGGTCGCACGCCACGTCGGGGCGGTCGAGGGCGTGACTGGCACGCGTCTGCGGTTCGACGTGATGTCACCGGACGAGAAGGCCGCGCTCGCGACCCGGCTGCGCGGGGGGCGTCCCGAGAAGACGATCCAGCTCGATCCGTCGACCCGGGTCGTCGCGGTCGCCTCCGGCAAAGGGGGCGTCGGCAAGTCGACGCTCGCTGCAAACCTGGCAGCCGCGCTCGCGCTCCGCGGCGAGCGGGTCGGGGTGCTCGACGCCGACGTCTACGGCTACTCGATCCCGCACGTGCTCGGCATCACGCAGCGACCGATCGTCGTCGACTCGATGATCGTGCCGCCGGTGCGAGGCGACCTCAAGGTGATGTCGATCGGGCTCTTCGCCGAGGACAACAGCGCGATCATGTGGCGCGGGCCTATGCTGCACCGCGCGCTCGAGCAGTTCCTCTCCGACGTGCACTGGGGCGAGCTCGACACGCTCGTCGTCGACATGCCGCCCGGGACGGGCGACGTCGCGATCTCGCTCGGCCAGCTGCTGCCCCGCGCAGAGGCGCTCATCGTGACGACGCCCCAGCCCGCGGCGCAGCTCGTCGCCGTCAGGGCTGCGGAGATGGCGAAGCGCACCGGGATGCGCGTCACGGGCGTCGTCGAGAACATGTCGTGGCTCGTCGGCACGGGGCAAGAGCTCTTCGGCTCGGGCGGCGGGCAGGCGCTCGCCGACGAGATCGAGGCGCCGCTGCTCGCTCAGATCCCGTTCGATCCCGCGCTGCGCGAGTCAGCCGACGCAGGCGTACCGGTCGTCGAGGCAGCGCCCTCGAGCGAGGCGGCGAACGCGATCCTGCAGCTCACCGACGCGGTCCGGGCGAAGCGGGCCGGCGGGATTCGCAAGGCGCTCACCGTCCTCGCGTGACGGAGGCGGAGGGCCGGGCGCAGCTCGCGGCGCTCGGGTTGCGGGGTGAGGCGGTCGAGACGTTGTGGGCGCACTTCGACGACGCCGAGCGCCGCGGCAAGACCGGTCACGGCCACTCGCGAATCGGCTGGCTCGCGACCCAGCGCGTCGACCCGGACGCCCGCCCGGAGAAGGTCGCGTCGCTCGTCGGGCTCGATCGCTGGCACGGCCGCGGCGCGCTCGGCTATCTGACCCTGCAGGCGATCTGCGACGACCTCCTCGGCCTCGACGGCGCCGCGCGAGTCGTCGTCGCCGAAGCGTGCTTTCCCACAGGCGCGCTCGGCTACTGGGCGCGACAGCTCGCCGAGCGGGCAGGTCTCGTCGCGCTCGTCACCGCGACCTCCCCGCGCCGGTTGGCGCACCCCGAGGGCGGAGAGGCTCTCACCGGGACGAACCCAGTCGCAATTGCGATCCCGAGCCCAGGCGGCGACGCCTTCGTTGCCGACGTGTCGATGGGCGCCGTGACGCATGGCGACGTGCTCGCCGGCCGTGCCTCCCCGGAGCAGCTCGTCCCGTTCGGCGGCGCGCAGGCGCACAAGGCGTTCGCGCTCGCGGCGGGGCTCGAGCTGCTCGTCGGCGCCATCGCAGGCCCGGAGCACGGCGCGGTGGTCGTCGTCGCCCGCCCCGAGCACGACCCGGTGCCCGCGTTTCGCGAGCTGGCAGGCGGGCTCAGGCTGCCCGGCGACGCCTGAGGCGAGCGAGCAGGCCGGTCAGGCGCTGCTGCTTGTCGCCGCGGCCGAGGATCGCCGCGAGCACGTCGCGCGGGCGTTCCGAGAGCAGCCTCTCGCTCACGCGCGCCTGCTCGACGCGGCGATGTTCGTCGCCGGTGCGATCCTCGGGCCTCACGCCGCGAGCCTCCGCGCGAGCCGCCGGAAGAACCCGAGCTGCGCGAGCTCCTGTCGTCGTCGCTCCTCACGCTCACGCGCTTCGCGTTCCTCCGCGATCTTCGCTTGGTGGTACGCCCGCCGCTCTTCGAGTAGGTCGAGCGTCTCGTCGATGCGACGCTCGTGCTCCTCGGCGGTCATCGTCCTCCAGCTCTTCTTCTCCGTCATCGTCGTCCTCTCTCAGGACTCCCTTGATCGATCGTAGCTCGTGGACGATGTCGAACAAGGCCGCGAGCACCGCATTCGTGTCGGTTCGGTCGAACGCCGGCTCCGATCCGGATCTGCGTCGCGGCCACACGCCCGAGCGTAGGCGAGAACCTGTGCCCGCTCTGTGCCGACTTCGTGCCGGATCTGCGACACGTCCGAGGCGTCAGCCCGGAAAGCGCGGGTCGTCGCGGAGCGCGTCGAGGTCGGTGTCCTTCGCCGCCCACTCGAGCGTCTTCTCCTGCTCGAGCGCCACCGCCTGCTCCAGGTACGCGAGCGCCGCGTCACCGTCTCCTTCGAGCGCCTCGAAGCACGCCGCGTTGTACGGGCCCTGCCAGTCGTCCGGATGCGCCTCCATCGCCTCGTGCAGCTCCCGACGGCCCCGCTCGACCTCGCCCTTGCGCCGGTAGCCGAACGCGGCGAACGTCCCCTCCCAGGGGGAGGGCGCGAACACCTCGCCCGCCTTCGCGCCGATCGCGAGCACGGTCGTGCCGGCCTCTGCGGCCACGGCGCCGCGTCTGACGCCGGGCCGCGCGTGGACGAACGAGCCCGCCGGTACCTGTATGGCGTCGCCGTTGAGCGTGAACCTCGCCGCGCCGGTCGCGACGAAGTAGAGCTCCTCGTGGCCGTCCAGCTCGGCGTGCTCCTCGACCACGCGCTGTCCCGCCTCGCTCGCCGTGTACGCGTTGATCCCGAACGACTGGATCCCGAAGCGGCGGCGCACCGGCCGCCACATCAGCCCCTCGTCGTCCGCAGGAAGCGCTTCGAGCTCGTCGATCGAGACGATCTCCCACTCCTTCACGATGTCCTCCTCAGCTCGGCGAGCACGACCGGATCGATCGCATCGCCTCCTGCTTCGCGAACGCGCTCCTCGAGATTGGCGACCCCCGCCCAATCGGCGAGCGTCGCGTGGCCGAGTCGCGCGAGCCGCTCGTCGAGCTCGGCTCGCAGCGCCTCATCGACAGCGACCCATTCGTCGCGCGGTGTTGCCCCGAACAGGGCGACGTGCAGCCCGTGCAGCCGGCGCAGCTCGACGACCGGGTCTGGGTGGTCGTCCACCCGGAGATCGAGCAGCGTGTCGGAGAGTGAGGCATAGCCACCGTCGCGCTCGACAACGAGAATCGCAGCCGACTGGCGCCCGCGGCTGTCTCCGCCTGCCGCTTCGGCGGCGTCGAGCGCGTCGAGCAGCCGCTCGGCGAGTGGTCGGCCCGCTGTCCGCTCGAACGTCTCGGCCATCGCCTCCACCGTCTCGCCCGAGACGAGAATGTTGCCCTGCACCGCGTAGCCCGTGCCTACGCGGCCGCCAGCCCACGCGTGGCAGGCGTCGCCGGTGTAGGTCGCGGCGCGTCCGTCTGCATCGACGACGCCGAGCTGCCGCGATGCCCGATCGGCGTCGGCGGCGGTCAACCGCTCGACGACCTCGACAGCCGAGCTCCCCTCGCGGAGCAGCGCGAGGCCGTCCGGTCCATACCGAGGGTTGGCGTAGGACTGCGTCGCGATCGCACCCACGCGCGGCTCGGCCCACGGCACGACCGAGCCGACCGCGAGGAACTTCGACTGGGTGGCGACGCCCCACTGACCCGCGGAGACGTCTGCCGCGCAGATGGAGTACGTCGCAACGGGTGCTTCCGGCCTGCGGCCGGAATCACCTAGGAAAGGCAATGCGTGACTCACAGCGCCACGGTTTCGCCCGGCTGCGGGACGATCAGCTCGACGCCGGCCGGAAGCAGCGCACGGAGAGTGTCCGGCGTGCCGGTGAGGAGCGGGAAGGTGCCGTAGTGCGAGGGGATGATCCGCTTCGCGCCGATCAGCTCGGCGGCGACCGCAGCCTCGCGCGGGCCCATCGTGAAGTGATCCCCGATCGGCAGCACCGCGACGTCCGGCTCGTAGATCCGGGCGATCAGAGACATGTCGCCGAACACGTTCGTATCGCCGGTGACGTAGACGACAGGACCCCCGTCGAACGCGAGCACCATCCCGCACGACTCGCCGGCATACGTGCCGTCGGAGGTGCTCGAGGAGTGCTGCGCATGGGTCAGGGTGACGGTCATGCCCGCTACGGAAAGGCTGCCGCCCTTGTTCGGCGAATGCGCCGACTCGTCGTCGGCGACGCCCTGCGAGGTGAGCCACGCGCCTAGCTCGACCTGTGCCACGACGGGGCACCCGAAGCGTTGTGCCAGCGTCACCGTGTCGCCGACGTGGTCGCCGTGACCGTGCGTGACGAGGATCGCGTCGGCCCGCTCCGGGTCGCGCTCGGCGTCGGGGCAGCGGGGGTTGCCAGTGAGGAACGGATCGAGGTAGACCCGCGTCCCGGCGCTCGTGTCGAAGCGGAAGGCAGCGTGTCCGAGCCAGGTGATCGTCGGCATGGCGCGAGGCTACACCGATCCGCACCCGTCAGAAGGGCAGGGCGGACACCCCGTCCCGCGCGAGATCGACCAGTGGCTGCACCACGAAGAACGAGCCGACGGTGACGAGGACGGCGAGTCCGACCGCCGCGTCGAGCAGGCGATCGCGGGGCGGCGAGCCACCCACTGCGATCACCGAGCCGGGCAGCTCCGCCGAGCGCATGTAGAGCGCCCGCACGAGCGAGAGGTAGTAGGCGATGCTGATCGCCGTCGCGATCACGCCGAGCACGACGAGCCACCACCAGCCCGCCTCGAAGATCGCCGCGAAGACGTAGAACTTGCCGAGGAATCCGCCCGTCAGGGGAAAGCCCGCGAAGCTGAGCATGAAGACCCAGAGCGCGACCCCGAGAAGCGGCCGTTCCCAGCCGAAGCCCTCGAGGCCCACGAGGTCGACGGGGCGCCCGAGCTCCCGCTCGCGCGCCGCGATCACGGCGAACGCGCCGATCGTCGCCGCCGAGTACGGGACGAGGAAGTAGAGCAGCGCCTGACCCCCGAGCTCGCTGTCGGCAGCGATCGCGATCAGCAGGAAGCCCGCGTTCGAGATCGACGAATAGGCGAGCAGCCGCTTGACGTCGCGCTGCACGAGCGCGGCGAGGTTCCCGATCAGAAGCGACGCCACCGCGAGCACCGCGATCGCGATCGTCCACACCTCGTCCTGCTCGGGAAAGGCCGTCACGAGCAGCCGGAACGTGACGACGAGCGCGGCGACTTTGGTCGCAGCCGCCATGAACGCTGTCACCGGCGTGGGTGCGCCCTCGTAGACGTCCGGTGTCCACATGTGGAACGGCGCGGCCGAGACCTTGAACGCGAGCCCTGCGAGGATCAGCGCAAGGCCGGTGATGAACAGCGGATCGTCGGCGCCGGTCGCGTCGCGGATCGCGTTGAACCCGAGCTCGCCCGTCGCACCGTAGACGAGCGCGCAGCCGAAGAGGAGGAACGCCGAGCCGAAGCTCCCGACGATCAGGTACTTGAGCCCGGCCTCGAGCGAGGCCCGCCTGTGCGTGTCGAGCGCGCAGAGCACGTAGAGGGCGATCGAGAACCACTCGAACGCGAGGAAGAGGGTCATCAGGTTCCCGGCGGAGACGAAGAACACCATTCCCGCCCCGGCCGCGGAGAGCAGCGCGTAGTACTCGCCGACGTGGTCGCGCCGGCGGTCGCCTGCGGAGACGAGCACGACCACGGCGCCGATCGCGGCCAGCACGATCTGGGCGAGCGCAGCGAAACGGTCGCGCGTCATCGACTCGGCGAGCAGCAGCGACGCGTCGGCGGAGCGGTCGAAGACGATCCCGGCGGCGACTCCCGCTGCGACGAACCCTGCGAACGAGACCGCCACCGAGAACGTCCGCTCGAAGGAGCGTGGGACGAGCACAGCGCCGAGCAGCACGATCCCCGAGACGGCGAGCAGGGCAAGCGTGGGCGAGAGGGCGAGCCAGTCGACCTTCGGCGTCGGGATCGTCGCGGCGCCGATCACGGTGACTCCTCCGCCGCAGGCGCCGCCCTGCCTCCCGCCGGGAAGGAGCGTTCGGTGATCGCCGCGGGCCAGACCGAGAGGGCGAGCAGGATCACCACGAGCGGAACGACGAGCGCAGCCTCATTGCCCACGAGGTCGTCGGCCTCCTCGCGGACGCTGCTGCCGCGTCGCTCGTGGAGGATCGCCGAGATCGGGCGCAAGGTGTAGAGGGCGGCGAGCACGATCGCCGCAGCGCCGATCGCGGCGTACCCCCAACCGTGCTCGAAGACACCAGCGAGGATCGTGAACTCGCCCGCGAAGTTCGACGAGCCCGGCACAGCCAGCGTGAACATCCCGACCGTTAGCACGAGCGTCGCAAGCACGGGCCGACCTCTCGCCATCCCGCCCAGCGCGGCGAACACGCCGGTTCCCGCTCGCGTCTCGACCATCGCCGCGAGGAGGAAGAGCGCAGCGGAGACGAGGCCGTGACTGACCGAATGGAGCACCGCGCCGTTCAGGCCGAGCTCGTTGACCGAGAAGATGCCGAGCACGATCAGGCCCATCTGACCCATCGACGAGTACGCGACGACGCCGCGGAAGTCGGGCTGGCGGAACGCGAGCAACGAGCCGTAGATGAGCGTTGCGGCGGCGAGCACGAGCACGACCTCACGCCAGTCCTCGACCGGCCCGGGGAAGTGGGGGAGCACGATCCAGACGAGACCGACCACAGCGGCCTTCGAGACGACACCCGAGAGCAGGGCACCGACCTCGGGCGGCGCCTCGGTGTAGGCGAGTCGCAGCCAGCCGTGCAGCGGCAGCAGCGGCGCCTTCACGGCGAACGCGACGAGAAAGCCGAGGAAGATCCAGTCGTTCTCGCTCGTGCCCAGCTCGTCGAGGCCGAACGTGCCCTGCGAGAGCCCGAGCGCCACAATCGACGCGAGCATCGCGAGCGATCCGGCCATCGTGTAGAGGACGAACGTGAGCGTGGCCCGCATCCGCCGCTCGCCGCCCCAGACGCCGACGAGCACGTAGATCGGGATCAGCATCGCCTCGAAGAAGACGTAGAAGAGGAGCAGGTCCTGCGCCGCGAAGACGCCGACGAGCGCGCCGATCAGGAAGAGCATCAGGCCGAAGTACGCGCGGGCGCGCTCGCGCTCGGCCCAGACGCCGTAGCCGATCGCGCAGGCGCCGACGACGAGCGTCAGCCCGACGAGCCAGAACTGGAAGCCGTAAAGACCGACGCTGTAGGAGGCGCCGACCGACTCGAACCATTCGCGTTCTGTGGCGTACTGCGGCAGCTCGGCGCCGAAGTCGAACTGGCGTGCGCTCCCGATCCACATGCCGACCTCGGCGAGCGCGACGAGGAACGCCAGCCCGCCGGTCGCCTCGCGCGAGAGCGGGGCGGCCCACACGACGAGCGCGCCGGCGAATGGAAGCGCGATCAGGATCGTCGTCAGCACTAACGCACCACGAGAAAGACGATCGAGAGGGCGACGACCGATCCGGTGATCACGAGCGCGTATGTCCGGAGCAGGCCCGATTGGGCGCGGCCGACCCCGGCCGCCGCGGTCTGCGCCCCACGTACCAGCCCGTCGAGCGAGCCGTGCACAACCGGTGTCTCGACGTCGTCGCGCAGGCGTTGTGCGACGAGCTGCGCCGGGCGGGAGAACGCGGTGTCGTACAGCTCGTCGAAGAAGAACTTGCGCTCGAGCAGAGTGCGCAGCGAAGCTTGCGTCACCAGCTCGCGACCCGCGACGAACGCCCGCCACGCGAGGAACGCCCCGACGAGCCCGAGCGCAACGGCGATGCCGCTCGTCAGCCACTCCTCGCCGACCGACGGCTCGACGAGCGGCTCGGTCACTTCGTGCAGCCAGTCCTCGAACGGGTGCCAGACCCCCGGGATGTTGAGCAGCCCGCCGACGACCGAGAGCGTCGCGAGGACGCCGACGGGGAGCAGCATCGACCGTGGCCCCTCGCCGTGATGGGGGGTCTGTCCCTCCGGGACTGACCCCGGTCTTGCCTGCGGACCGTGGAACACCCGCAGATACAGGCGCAGCGAGTAGAGCCCGGTGAGAAGCGCCCCGACGAGCGTACCGACGAGCAGCACCCAGCCGAGCGCCCCGCCGGTCGCGAGCGTCGAGGCGATGATCGCATCTTTCGACCAGAACCCGGCGAGCGGTGGGATCCCGACGAGGGCCAGCGTCCCGATCAGGAACGTCGCGTGCGTGAACGGCAGCGATCCACGGAGCCCGCCCATCTTGCGGATGTCCTGCTCTCCGTCCAGGTGGTGGATCACGACCCCGGCGGCGAGGAAGAGCAGCGCCTTGAAGAACGCATGCGTAACGAGGTGGAACATCGCGAACCCGTAGGCGCCGACCCCGGCGGCGACGAACATGTAGCCGATCTGGGACATCGTCGAGTACGCGATCACGCGCTTGACGTCCCACTGCACGAGCGCCACGAGCCCGGCGACGAGCAGCGTCGCGAGCCCGAGGATCGCGGCGAGGTGCTGCACGTCGGGGGCGGCCTCGAATACCGGGTGCGTGCGGCAGATCAGGTAGACGCCCGCCGTCACCATCGTCGCCGCATGGATCAGGGCGGAGACGGGCGTCGGGCCCTCCATCGCGTCCGGGAGCCACGTGTGGAACGGGATCTGCGCCGATTTCGCGACCGCGCCGCCAAGAAGCCCGAGCGCGGCGAGCGTCACCACCGTGTCGGACAGCTCGCCGCGCTCGGCCGCCTCGAACACACCGCCGAAGTCGAGCGTCCCCACCTTCGCGATCAGGAGGAAGAAGCTGAGCGCCATCAGCGCGTCCCCGAGCGCGTTGATCACGAACGCCTTCTTCGCCGCTGCAACGGCTGAGGGACGATCGTGGTGGAAGCCGATCAGCAGGTACGACGCGAGGCCCACGAGGCCCCAGCCGACGAGCAGCAGGAGGAGGTTCCCGCCCTGGACGAGCAGGAGCATCGAGAAGACGAACAGGGCCATGTAGGCGAAGTAGCGACGCTCCTCGTCGTCACCGGCCATGTAGCCGTTCGAGTAGAGGACGATCAGCCCGCCGACCCCCGTGACGACGAGCATCATCACGAGCGAGAGCGGGTCGATCAGCAGCTCGAGCCCGACCTCGAAGCTGCCGACCTCGAGCCACGTCCAGGCCGTCGTCAGCTCTGTGCGGTCGTCCGCGTCGCGACCGAGCGCGTCGACGAAGGCGATGACTGCGCCGGCGAACCCGACGAACACGGAGAGCGTCGAGATCGCGCCTGCCTGCCTGCGCGTGATCCGGTCGCCCGCGAAGACGATCGCGAGGCAGCCCACGAGGGGCGCGAGCAGACAGAGCCAGCCGCCGACCGTCATGCGTCCCTCCCGCTGCTCGCCGGGCTCCTGTCTGTAGGCGCCGGACGTGTCCGGCGCCTCGTGCCGAGCACCTTCGCCGCTGCGGGATACCGGCGCATCGATGCGTGACGAGGCACTATCCGCGAAGCTCCGAGAGCCGGTCGACGTCGAGCTCGAGGTTGCGGCGCGCCATCGCGACGATCAGGCCGAGCCCGATGCACACCTCGGAGGCGGCCACCGCCATCACCGCGAGCGCGAAGATCTGGCCGTCGAGCTCGCCGGTCAGCCGCGAGAACGCGACGAGCGCGAGGTTGGAGGCGTTGAGCATGATCTCGAGCGAGAGGAGCACGACCAGCGGGCTGCGGCGCAAGAGCACGCCCATCGTCCCGACGGCGAACAGGAGCCCGGAGACGACGAGGTAGAAGGGGACGCCGGGACCCAGCATCAGCTTGCGTCCTCACCACGTGAGGATCCGGCGGCGAAGCCAGCCACTTCAGGGGTTTGCCCGCCGAAGGCGGGATCTCCCGCGATCGTCGTCCGCTCCTGCGGATGACGATCTGGCGGAGGAAAAGAGTCCTCGGCGCTCGAGCGCATCCCGAGCACGACCCCGCCGACAGCCGCGATCAGCAGCACGATCGAGGTGATCTCGAACGCGAGCAGGTGGTCGGTGAGGAACAGGCGCCCGATCTCGGCAGGTGACCCGAACGCCGTCTCGACCTCTGCCTCGTCCGAGAGCCGCCCACCCGCCTTCAGGAGCAGCGCGACGAGCGTGACCGCGAGCAGCAATCCCGACGCGACCACGGAGGCGATCTGGATCAGCCGTGTGCCACCGGCGAAGGGCGCATCGGCGCGACCGCCGAGGTAGGCGATCACGAAGAGGAACATCACCATCACCGCGCCCGCATAGACGAGCACCTGCGCGGCGGCGACGAACTCCGCGGAGGCGAGCAGATAGAGCACCGCGAGCGAGGCGAGGTTCCCGATCAGCGAGAGCGCCGACGAGAACGGGCTCGTCGCCGTCACCACCCGGACTCCCGTGCCGACGCAAGCCGTCGCCGCGATCACCCAGATGATCCAGACGAGCACGTTACCCACCGGGTGTCTCACCTTCGGTGAGCCACCTAGGAAAGGCGGCCCGACTGTCGTCGAGGAATGCAAGTGTTGTCATCTGTCTGCTAAACGGGCTTCCGTTAGGAAGACCGTTTGTAGGCGGGGATCGGCGTGTCGTAGAGGTCGGCGTCCTGGACGGGGATCCGCTTGATCGGCTCGGCGAGGAGCATGTCCTTCGTGTAGATCAAGTCGTCGCGCGAGTACTCCGACAGCTCGAACTCGTTCCCGAGCGTGATCGCGTCGAATGGGCACGCGAGCTCGCAGTAGCCGCAGAAGATGCAGCGCGAGAGGTTGATCTCGTAGATCCGCGCGTAGCGCTCACCCGCCGAGACGCGGTTCTCGGCCGTGTTCTCGGCCGCGACGACCCTGATGCAGTCGGCCGGGCACGCCGCCGCGCAGAGCGAGCAGCCGACGCACTTCTCGAGCCCGTTCTCGTGCAGGTGGAGCCGGTGGCGTCCGCGGAACCGCGGGTACACGGGCCGCTTGAACTCGGGGTACTGCTGCGTGATCGGCTTCTTGAAGATGTGCTTGAACGTGACCCCGAAGCCCTTGATCGTCCCGAACGTCGAGCTCACAGGGCATCGCCTCCCTTCGGGAGCCGCTGACCTAGAGGCAGATCCGGGCAACCCGTAGGGGCCGGATATATCCGGCCCGTCTTGCGGAACGTCGTCAAATCCACACCACCAGGATCGCCGTGATCACCGCGTTGATCGTCGCGACGGGTAGCAGCACCTTCCAGCCGAAGCGCATCAGCTGGTCGTAGCGCAACCGCGGCAGCGTCGTTCTCATCCAGATGAAGAAGAACAGGATCGCTGCGAGCTTGAGCAGGAACCACACCGGCCCGGGGAGCAACGGGCCATGCCAGCCGCCGAGGAAGAGCGTGACGGCAAGCCCCGAGAGCGTGATCAGGTTGATGTACTCGGACATCGAGAAGAGCCCGAAGCGCATTCCGCCGTACTCGGTGTGATAGCCGGCGACGAGCTCCTGCTCGGCCTCCGGGAGATCGAACGGCGCGCGCGCGGTCTCGGCGGTGCCAGCGAGGATGAAGATCGCAAATCCGACGAGCTGCGGGATCACATACCAGACGTCCGTCTCCTGCGCCGCGACGATCTCGACGAGCGAGAGCGAGCCCGCCATGATCACGACCCCGAGCACGGAGAGCGCGAGCGACACCTCGTACGAGACGAGCTGCGCGCACGTGCGCATCGCCCCGAGCAGGGAGAACTTCGAGTCGGAGGCCCAGCCCCCGACGATGAAGCCGTAGATCCCGAGCGAGCCGACCGCGAAGATCAGGAGCAGCGCGATCGGCAGATCGGCGATGTAGCCGTTGACCTGGTAGCCACCGATCTCCCACCCCGGCCCCCACGGGATCACCGAGAACGTCGTTAGCGCCGTGAACGCCGCGAGGAAGGGCGACATGATGTAGAGCCCGTTGACCGCCGAGACGGGGAAGAAGCTCTCCTTGCGGATCAGCTTGACGAGGTCGGCGATCGGCTGGAGCAGGCCGTATGGACCGGCCCGGTTCGGCCCGTAGCGAAGCTGCATCCGGCCCATCACCTTGCGCTCGGCGAGCGTGAGGTAGGCGAACCCGAAGAGCACGAGGTTGATCACGATCGCGGCCTTGATCAGCGCGATCCACCACGGCTCGCCGTTGGCTCCGGCTGCGAGTACGAAGCTCGTCACGCCTTCGCGACCTCGACGAGCGGGTGAAGCTCACCGGCATGCTCGACCGCGACGCGTGCAACCCCCGCGACGAGCGCGCGGTCGATGCGTGCTCGCAGCTCGACCGACGTGCCGTTCGAGCGCAAGGCGACGGTGTCGCCGGTCAGGATCCCACGCTTGTCGGCATCCAGAGGGGACAGAGCCACCTCGGGCTCGGGCCGCTGGAACTGCAGCTCCGGGACCCGCTCGACGTGTGGGCCGGAGAAGAGCGGCCGATAGCGCTGCAGCTTCAGCTGGCCCACGAAGTGCTCGGGCACATCCGCCTGCGGCGAATGTGCCAGGGGGGCGGGGTCGGGAGCCGTGTACGGCGCACGGGCAGCCAGGGGCGCTCGTTCGCCGAGAGCAGCCAGCTCGATTCCCGAATAGAGCTTCGCCGAGAGCTCCTCGAACACGACTGCGGCATGGGGCGAGAGCGACACGTCGAAGCGCCCGGCGAGCTTCGCGATCCAGGCCAGCTCGTCGGGCACCGGCGGGATCGACGCTCGTCGCATGCGTTGCAGCCGACCCTCGAGGTTCATCGACGTGCCTTCGCGCTCGAGCGGGCCGGTCGCCGGGAGGACGAGATCGGCCCAGCCGACCGCAAGCCCGTGGAACATCGTCGAGGCGATCACACGCTCGGCCTTCTCGGCGAGCGCCCGCACCGCGGGATCGTTGGCCGCGTCGTCACCGGACACGAGGAGGAGTCCGATCGGCGTCCCGGGATCGGAGTCGTCGACGTCCGCCGCGATCGCCCACGCCTCGGCCACCGCGCGCCCGTTCGGGGTCGCGGGTAGGTGGAAGACGGCGCATCCCGGCTTTCCCTCGAAGCCCAGCGCATGCGCCGCCTCGGCGAGCCGGGCGCCACCCCCGCCGCCCGGGCCCGACCAGATCAGCACCGCGCGATCGGAGGCACGGAGCCGCTCGCCGAGCGGGTCAACGGCCGTCGCGAGTCCCCGAAGCGCCACTGCGGCGCCGCCTGCCGCGACCTGCACTGCGCCCGACGCCCCGATCGTGACGAGCTCGGCGCCGTTGCGACGAGCCTGCCGCAGCCACAGATCGACGATCGGCGCCCGGTCGACGACGTGGTCGTCACCGACGACGACCACGAGCTCGGCGTCGGCGATCGACGAGAGCGGCGCGCGGAACGCGTCCAGCGCCGACGAGGTCGATTCGGGGAGCACAGCAGCATGCGATCCGAGCCCCACCCGCAGGAGCCGCGCGAGGCCGTAGGCTTGCTCGGTCGTCTCCGATCCCGAGAGCGCGGTCACGATCCGGCCACGTGCGTCGCGCAGCATCGTCTCCGCCCGGTCGAGCGCCTCGTCCCAACTCACGGGCCCGAATCCCTGGTCGCCGCGGGCGAGCGGCTCGCTCAGCCGATCGTCGGCTCGGAGCGAGGGAAACGAGAAGCGCCCCTTGTCGCAGATCCAGCCGCGATCGACGTCGGGGTGGTTACGCGATTGCACCCGCTTGACGCGACCTTCGCGCGTGGTCGCGCTCACGTTGCAGCCCGACGGGCAGAGCGTGCAGGTCGTCGGCACGTTCTGGATCTCCCACGGTCGCGCCTCGAAGCGGTATTGGGTCGAGGTAAGCGCCCCGACCGGGCAGAGCTCGATCACGTTGCCCGAGAACGGCGCACGGTAGGGGTCCTCGCCGAAGGTCGCGATCTCCGTGTGGGCGCCGCGGTTGCGAGAGATCAGCTGCTCGTCCTCCGCGACCTCGCCGGAGAACCGCGTGCAGCGGTAGCAGAGGATGCAGCGTTCCCGGTCGAGGGCGATCAGAGGTGAGACGGGGATCGGCTTGTCGAAAGTGAGCTTCGAGAAGGTCATCCGGGTCGAGCCGGGGCCGTAGCGGAACGTCAGGTCTTGCAGCGGGCACTCGCCGCCCTTGTCGCAGACGGGGCAGTCGAGCGGGTGGTTGACGAGGATGAACTCGAGCGTGCCGTGCTGGCCGTCGGCCGCGCGTTTCGAGGTCGTCGCGGTGCGCACGACCATTTGATCCTGGGCCGCGAGCGTGCAGCCGGCCTGGAGCTTCGGGAAGCCCTCGACCTCGACGAGGCACATGCGGCAGGCCCCGACCGGCGGCCCGAGCCGCGGCTCGTAGCAGAAGACGGGGATCTCGATTCCGGCCGCGGCCGCCGTCTCGACGAGTCCGGCGCCCTTCGCGACCTCGATCTCCCGATCGTCGATCGTGACCTTGACGAGCTCGGTCAAGTGGTAGCCCCCCCAAGGGGTCTGGCTGAAGCCAGACCCCGGGCGGCTGCCCGTTGCCGGGGTCTGGGCTGGGCTCTGGGCTGGGGTCTGGCTTCAGCCAGACCCCTACGCCTGCCGAGGGCGAGCGCGTTCATGCGAGCACCTCGAGTGGCCGCGTGAGCTCGGCCGGCCCGTGTGCGGCGTGGACGTCGGTCGGCGCGAGGATCCCCTCGAGCGACGAGGCGCCGTGGAACGGACAGCCGCCCTCCTCGACGTGGGCGAGGAACTCGGCGCGGAACTTCGCGACGTAGCTCGCGATCGCGATCATCGCGGTATCGCCGAGGGGGCAGAGGCACGTGCCGTTCACCTTCTCGCCGACATCGATCAGCAGGTCGAGGTCGGCGTGCTCGCCGCGACCGGCCTCGAGCTTCTTGAGAATCTGCGTCGTCCACCGTGTCCCGACGCGGCACGGTGTGCATTTCCCGCACGACTCGTGCTCGTAGAACTGCGAGATCCTGACACCGAGCTGGACGATGCAGCAGCGATCGTCAATGACGATGATCGCCGCCGAGCCGATCGCGGTTCCGAGACCGGTGAGCGAGTCGTAGTCGAGGTGGGCCTGATCCACCTCGGCCGGGGTGAGGATCGCGGTCGACGAGCCGCCGGGAATCACGGCCTTGAGCGTCCGCCCGGCAGGGATCCCGCCGCCGATTCCATAGATCAGCTCGCGTAAAGGGAAGCCGTGGGGCAGTTCGTAGTTGCCTGGTTTGGCGACATTTCCGGACAGCGAGAAGACCCGTGTCCCGGTCGAGTTCTCGACGCCGAGCTTCGCATACTCGGCGCCCCCCATCTCCAGGATCGGCGTGACGGTCGCAATCGACTCGACGTTGTTGACCGCAGTCGGCGCGGCGTAGAGACCGGCGATCGCCGGGAACGGAGGCTTCGTGCGCGGCTGGCCGCGCTTGCCCTCGAGCGACTCGAGCAGCGCCGTCTCCTCGCCGCAGATGTAGGCTCCGGCGCCGCGATGGAGCACGATCGTCGTCCCGCCGAGCAGATCCTTCGCCTTCATCTGCTCGAGCGCGTGGACGAGCACCTCCCATTCACGCTCGTACTCACCTCGGATGTAGACGAACACGTGCGTCGACTCGATCCCGAGCGCCGCGATCAGGCAGCCCTCGAGGAACCGGAACGGGACGCGCAGCATGATCTCGCGATCCTTGAAGGTGCCGGGCTCGGACTCGTCGGCGTTGACCACGAGGTAGTGGGGCTTGGCGATCCGATCCGGCTTCGGCACGAAGCTCCACTTGCGGCCGGTTGGGAAGAAGGCGCCGCCGCGGCCGCGCAGGCCCGAGGCGTTGAGCTCGGCGACCAGCTCATCGGGGGTCATGGCACGCGCGCGGCGCAGCGCCGTGAACCCCCCGGCCGCCTCGTAGTCGGCGAGCTCGGTGATAGCCCCGCCGTCCGTGCCGGCGAACACGATCTCGGGCCCGCGCTCAACCATGACGCAGCTCCCGCGCGATCGCCGACACGTCGCCGGCCGAGACGTTCAGTCGGTGGCGGTTGTTCACCGCGACCACGGTCGCCCACCCGCAGCCGCCGAGGCACTCGACCGCCCGAAGGGTGAACGCCCCGTCCTCGGTCGTCTCGCCAACCGAGACCCCGAGCTCCTCGACGAAGGCGTCGACCACGGCCTGGGCGCCGCGCAGAGCGCAGGAGATGTTCGTGCAGACCTCGACCTGGAAGGCGCCGACGGGCTCGAGCCTGAACATGTCATAGAAGGACGCGATCGAGTGGCAGTACGCAGGCGTCGTGCCGAGCGCGTCGGCCACCTCGCGAAACGCTTCCTCGGGCAACCACCCGCCGTGCTCGGCCTGCGCAAGCTGGAGCGCCGGCATCACCGCCGACCGCTCGTCGGGATACTGCGCCTTCAACCTCTGAATCTCGTCGTACAACACGGAGCTCATCTGTTCTTCCTAGATGATTGGCGCGAAGCGTCAATCATCTGTCGACGTCACCCATCACCGGGTCGAGCGAGCCGGCGACGGCGACGAGGTCGGCGATCGCAGTCCCGCGCATGCAGGTGGCGGTCGCCTGGAGCGCCGCGAAGCTCGGCGCCCGGAACTTGACGCGCCACGGCCGCACGCCGCCGTCGGAGACGAGGTAGCAGCCGCACTCGCCGCGGGCGGACTCGATCGCGACGTAGACCTCGCCCTCGGGCACGCGGTAGCCCTCCGTGACGATCTTGAAGTGGTGGATCAGCGACTCCATCGAGGTGTGCAGCTCCTCGCGCGGCGGCAGCACGACCTTGCGGTCGTCGGCGATCCACGGCTCACCGCGGAGCTCCTCGAGCCGGTCGACGCACTGGGCGATGATGCGCGACGACTGCCGCATCTCGTCCATGTGCACTTTGTAGCGGTCGTAGACGTCGCCGCTGCCGTACACCGGCACCTCGAACTCGACCTCGTCGTAGGCCTGATACGGCTCGTTCCGACGGAGGTCCCAATCGACCCCGGATGCGCGCAGCATCGGGCCCGACTGGCCCAGCGCGAGCGCGTCGGCGGCCGAGAGCAGCCCGATCCCTTTCGTCCGCTCGAGCCAGATCTTGTTGCGGTCGAGCAGCCCCTCGTACTCGTCGACGGCCTTGGGCATGCGCTTCGTGAACGCGCGCGCCTGGTCGTAGAAGCCCTCGGGAATGTCCTCGGCGAGCCCCCCGACCTGGAAGTACCGCGTGTGCATGCGGACGCCGGTGACCATCTCGAACAGGTCGAGCACGAGATCGCGCTCGCGGAACGCGTACCAGAACATCGAGATCGCGCCGATCTCGAGCGCCGAGGTGCCGAGCCACACGAGGTGCGAGTGGATCCGGCTCAGCTCGGAGAGGCACATCCGCATCCACGTAGCCTTAGGCGGCGTCTCGAGCGCGAGCAGCTTCTCGATCGCGAGCACGAACACGAGCTCGTTCGCCTGGAAGGCGAGGTAGTCGATCCGCTCCGGATACGTGATCCCCTTCCAGTAGGTCTTCGCCTCCATCGTCTTCTCGAAGCCGGTGTGGAGGTAGCCGATCACGGCGCGGATCCCGGCGACCCGCTCGCCGTCGAGGTCGACGATCAGCCGCAGCACGCCGTGCGTCGAGGGGTGGTTCGGCCCGAAGTTGATCGTGAGGATGTCCTCGAGCCGGTGCTGCTCGGGATCGATCTCGAGGATCGTCGGGCACGGCGACGGGATCCGCGTGCCGTCGTAGATCCGCGTGGTCGGCATCACCGCCATGCCGTCATTCCTCCCCCGAGAACCGCACGGGCTCGCCGCCGAGCGGGTAGTCCTTGCGCAGCGGATGACCGTGCCAATCCTCGGGCATCAGGATCCGCACGAGGTTCGGGTGATTGCGGAAGCCGATCCCGTACATGTCGAACGCCTCGCGCTCGTACCAGTCCGCCGCCGGGTAGACCGGGACGAGCGAGTCG